>PJQF01000141.1_pt1 | contig 43367 bp, 42 predicted proteins | sample 1503741 | NCBI WGS metagenome assembly PJQF01 (sample SAMN07775949, study PRJNA414020) | Biofilm metagenome, whole genome shotgun sequencing project. | isolation source: biomolecule (vanillin) treated reverse osmosis membrane biofilm | place: India: Nagpur | collected 2017-03-21 | reverse complement strand
GCTCTTCCGATCTATCGAACGGATTTCTGCAACGAGATCATCGTATACATGTTCATCTAAAATTTCGCCCAATGCAGGCCGGAAAATTTGGTAACTATTATAGAGAATAAAACCCGAAGCTAAGAGTGCTGCCCAATCGTCTGCCGATTCATAGCCTTTCCCAAAATAAAGAGCAATGGAAATTCCTGTAAAGGCAGCTATCGAAGTAATTGCATCACTGCGATGATGCCAGGCGTCAGCTCGCAAGGAAGTACTTTTTGTTTCATTGCTTTTCTTCATCACCAGCCGATAGCTGATTTCTTTCCAAATAATAATAGCCCCTAAAACGAAAAGCGTAAAAGGCTCCGGCAATTCATGAGGCGTTCTAATATTTTGAATACTCTCATACGCAATAATCGTAGCAGATGTAATCAGGAAGCCAACGACTAAAAAAGTAATGAGTGGCTCAATGCGACCATGACCGTATGGGTGATTTTTATCCGGTGGCTTATTTGAATATCTAAGCCCGATTAAAACAAGAATGGAAGAAAATATGTCGGTGGTAGATTCAATAGCATCGGCAATCAACGCATACGAATTTCCAAAAATCCCCGCCAGACCCTTGATCAATGCCATCGCGGTATTTCCGGCAATGCTGAAATAGGTAGTTTTAATGGCTTTTTGCTCGTTCGTCATGTTGCAATTTAGCAGTAGCGGCTATTATATTCCTGCAAATGGATCAATATTAAAGGGTTAAATTATTTTTTTAAAAAAAAGTGAAGCCCAATGTCCGATTTAGATGGATCTGCGCGTCATAGATAAAAATTGTTTAACTTAAACTAAAATTCGTATGGAAAAATTCATGTTCATCTTTCACGGAGGCAGCGATATAGCCCCCGAAATGCAATCACCGGAAGCAATGCAAAACCACATGCAAAAATGGTTTGCGTGGGTAGAAAAGCTACAACGCGAAGGTCGCTACGAAGGCGGAGAACCACTGGAGCCGCGTGGCAAATTTGTGAGTGGCCCCAATCAGGTAGTTACCGATGGCCCCTTTGCGGAGAGCAAAGAATTGGTGGGTGGTTATTTTATTGTGAAAGCGAAGGACTTAGATGAAGCAGTTGCGCTCACAAAAGATTATCCGGATTTTGTTTTCAACGGCAAGGTGGAAGTCCGCCCGGTGCAGAAATTGGACATGTAGGCAGAAACTCGAGAGCGATAGAGAAGATCGATCGCTCTTTTATTATTTTATTCTTAAAACTAAACCTAACCCTTATGTTAAAATCAATTCAACTTTTTACCCTAGCTTTTGCCTTGGTAATGACCAGCGGATTTCGCAATGTTCCTGAAACGATCAGTGAGGCAGAACGAAAAGCAGCCATCGATTATATGAATGAAACGAGAGAGCGATTGATAAAAGATGTGCAAGGATTAACAGAAGAACAACTCAACTTCAAGCCTACACCTACCACATGGTCGGTGGCAGAATGCCTTGAGCACATTGCGTTTTCGGAAGGGGCTTTATTTGGTGTGTTGCAAGGCACATTAAAGGAGGCTTCAAATCCGGCTCGCAGAGGAGAAGTGAAAATGACAGACGATCAGGTGAAAGGAATGATCTCTAGCCGCGAACGCAAAGTTAAAACGCAAGAAATGTTTGAGCCTAAAAATCAATTTGGTTCCGCTGCAGGTTCCTTAAAAGAGTTTGTCGCAAAGCGGAATGGTAATATTGACTTTGTTAAAACAACACAGGAGGATTTACGCAATCATTATGCCGTGATGCCCTTCGCCACTTTCGATTCATACCAAATGTTATTATTCATCACTGGCCACTCCGCACGACATACCGCTCAAATCGAAGAGGTCATGGCAAATAATTTTCCTAAAAAGAAATAGTGCATGAAGTGGTTAATGGTGGTTATGATTGCCTTCATTGTTGGTTGTAATAATAATGAGGAGCAACAAAATATTGAACTTACACAAAAAATGTTTGCCGCTTTCAATGCTCACAATTGGCAAGAAATGGCTAGTTGTTATGCTGCGGATGCACAATATCTCGATCCGGCCTACGGACCAAATTTTTTATCCAAAACACAACAGGAAATTGTCGCCAAATATTTTGAGATGCAACAGATGTTTCCGGATATCAAGGATAGTATTGTCGAGATGCAAGCTGTGAAAAATCAAGTGGTGGTTCAGTTTGTATCCTCCGGATCCTCTGGAGATTCCATTCAATTTCGTTTGCCCATTTGCACGGTGCTTACTTTTGCGAATGGCAAAATTGCAAAAGACGCGACCTATTACGACAATCCATGAGTGAGCCTTCTGAAAGAAGACAGATAGATCAATTAATCGGCCATCTTTTTCGCCACGAGGCGGGCAAGATGGCCGCAGTGCTTACGCGCTATTTGGGTGCTGAACATTTTGAAGTAGCACAAGACTTAGTGCAGGATACTTTGCTAAAAGCAATGGAGACATGGCCTTTTCACTCGATACCGGATAACCCATCTGCATGGCTCTATCGAGTGGCTCGCAATCGGGCTATCGATTTTATACGAAGCCAACAAAGTCAAGCCAAGGGCAAGAAGAACTACGAACAAGAGGCAGAACGTATTTTTCAATTCGCCTTCGAAGAAGACGAAATTAACGATAGTGTGTTACGTATGATGTTCACATGCTGTCACCCTTCTATCCCACAGGAATCACAAATAGCCCTTACCCTTAAAACATTAGGTGGATTAAGTATATCTGAAATAGCATTCGCATTTCTAACAAACGAAGAAACCATTGCCAAGCGCGTGTATCGGGCAAAGGAAAAAATCAGAGATGAAAATATTCAACTCGATCCACCCAGCATGTATGAGTTGTCAGCGCGATTAAATAGTGTGCTCAAAGTGCTTTATCTTCTTTTCAATGAAGGATATTATTCACATCACCCAAGCGCACCTATCCGCGAAGATTTGTGTGAAGAAGCGATGCGACTTACGTATGTGTTAGTGCAGCATCCCACTATTAGCCTTCCCAAGGTAAAAGCATTAATGGCCTTAATGTGCTTGCAAGCTTCGCGCTTTGATGCACGTACGTCTGATTCCGGTGAAATTATTTTATTGGAGTTTCAAGATCGGAGTAAATGGTCGCAACCGTTGATTGAAAAGGGTTTGCACTTTTTATCATCTGCATCAGAAGGAGATCAATTGAGTGAATACCACATTGAGGCGGCCATCGCATCGGTGCATGCCCTCGCGCCTACCTGGCAACAAACCCGATGGCCCGAATTGGTGAAGTTATACGATGCATTGGCAGCTTGTAAACCCGGATTGATAGTGGCTTTGAATCACGCCATTGCTATCGGGTATGCGCAATCTCCTGACGTGGGGATTGTTTTGTTAGAAAACATTCAGGGGCTAGAAAATAATCATTTGTATCTCACAGCACTGGGGAATTTCCATTTGCTTGCACAACACCATTCACAAGCTGAAATTTATTTTAAGCAAGCCATCAAAGTAGCTACCTTACCTCGAGAAATCGAGTTGATCAAAAGCAAACTGCATCAATGCGAAGCGCAATCCGCAGCAAGCTAGAATTTACCAGCCGATCATATAAAATTCACCGTAGTAAGCTAGTTTTTTTTCTTAGATTCGTTTGTTTCTAAACCCAACACGAATGAGAAAGTTACTGACGCTTCTGATATGCTGTGCATCGCTTTCCGCGAAAGCGCAAACATCTAAACAAGAAATCATCAAATCCATTGAGGAGAAATCTGCAATCTACTCTGAGACCGCGCAGAAGATATGGGAGTTTGCAGAAGTAGGATTTCAAGAAACGCAGAGTTCGGCTTTGCTCCAACAGACTTTAGAAAAAGAAGGCTTCACGATTGAGCGCAGTGTAGCAGATATGCCCACGGCATTTACGGCTACATTTGGCTCGGGCAAACCGGTGATCGGAATATTAGGAGAGTTTGATGCCCTGCCGGGCGTTTCGCAAGAGGCCGTGCCTGAAGTAAAACCAATTGCGGGCAAAGGTGCAGGTCATGCTTGTGGTCATCATTTGTTTGGTGTTGCTTCTGCAGCTTCGGCCATCGCGATTAAAAATTGGTTAATAGCTACCAAGAGATCCGGCACCATTCGTTTTTATGGGACTCCCGCAGAGGAAGGTGGTGCAGGTAAAGTGTATATGGTACGAGCAGGATTGTTTAAAGATGTAGATGCCGTAGTGCATTGGCATCCCGGTTCTTCGAATGCGGCTAGTCCTGGTGCTTCATTGGCAAACAAGTCTGGAAAATTTCGCTTCTATGGAGTTGCATCACATGCAGCGGCATCGCCCGAGCGTGGACGTTCCGCATTAGATGCTGTAGAAGCAATGAACGATATGGTGAACATGATGCGCGAGCACGTGCAGGAAGATACGCGCATTCACTATGTGATTACGCGTGGAGGCGAAGCACCTAATGTGGTGCCTGCATTTGCCGAAGTTTATTATTATGTGCGTCATCCAAAGGCGTCAGAGGTAAAAAGCATTTGGGAACGTGTAGTGAAAGCGGCACAAGGAGCTGCACTTGGAACGGAGACTCGATCAGAGTATGAAGTGACGGGAGGAGTATATAATATGTTGCCAAACGAAACGCTGGCTAAAGTGATGGATGCTAATTTGCGCATGGTGGGCGGCTACACTTATACGCCAACAGAAAAAGCTTTTGCAGAAAAAATTCAGACAAGCTTTACAGGCAACATTCCGGCTTTGGAAACCACGCAGCAGATAGCACCTTTTCGCATGGAAGAAGCAGGCGGCTCTACCGATGTGGCAGACATTAGTTGGGTGGTGCCTACTACCGGATTGCGTACCGCTACATGGGTGCCTGGCACAGCAGCGCATAGCTGGCAGGCCGTGGCAGCAGGCGGAACTTCTATTGGATCGAAGGGAATGATGGTTGCAGCTAAAACCATGACATTAACAATTATTGACCTGTTCAATTCACCGAAAGTGATTGAAGATGCTTGGAAGGAGTTGAAAACTCTACGAGGCGATAATTTTGTTTACGATCCGTTGATTGGCACGCGCAAGCCTGCTTTAGATTATCGCAAATAGGGGCGAAACATTTTCATTCGGTAATTGTTAGCTCAGTTGATAATTTGATTACAGAATCATCCATAAACAATATCTCCAATGAAATTTACCTTATTATACTTCCTAGCAATTATGACTATGACAGGCACCATTTATGACTTCAAGATTCAATCCATTGACGGAAAAGAAATTGATTTTGCTCAATACAAAGGCAAAACACTATTGATTGTCAACACCGCTTCTGAATGTGGTTATACCCCTCAATATGCCGATTTACAAGAATTGCATGAGAAGTTCGGTAGCAAAATCACGATTCTCGGTTTTCCGGCCAACAACTTTGGAGGTCAGGAGCCGGGCACGAATGTGCAGATTGCTTCTTTCTGCAAGAAGAACTATGGAGTTACTTTTCAGATGTTTGAGAAAATATCTGTGAAGGGCAGTGACCAACATCCATTGTACAAATTCTTAAAGGAGAAATCAGGAAAAGAGCCAAGCTGGAATTTCTGTAAATATTTAGTGAAGCCGGATGGAACCGTGAAGTTCTTTGCTTCCGGAGTGAACCCGGGCGATGAGGATATCCTAAAGGAGTTATAATGAAAAGAATTTCGTTAATTGCAGTAGTAATTATCGTTATTATGGGACTCATCTCTTTTTTATCTGAAAAACTAACCATTGCCCGAAAAGACAATGTAGCCGGAAGTATTTATGATTTCAAAATGAAATCGCTGGACGGAAAGGAAATTGATTTTTCTCAATACAAAGGCAAGAATTTGCTAATCGTCAACACCGCTTCCAAGTGTGGATTTACATATCAATACGAAGATTTAGAGAAGTTGCACGAGCAGTATGGCGACAAAGTAACTGTACTCGGCTTCCCAGCCAATAACTTTCTATGGCAAGAACCCGGCAACAACGAAGAGATTGCTTCCTTTTGCCAACGCAATTATGGTGTGTCTTTTCAAATGTTTGATAAAGTTTCTGTGCGTGGAAGTGATAAAGCTCCGTTATATAAATGGCTGACCGCCAAATCCGGCAAGTCACCCTCCTGGAACTTCTGCAAGTATATAATTGATAAAGCCGGAAATGTAGTGGGTTTTTTCCCTCCTCAAGTAAAACCTCTCGATAAGGAGATTCTAGATAAGGTGACGAAGTAGTTCCCTATATTGTTTTTTAGTCTGAGATCGGCACTATGCCGGTTTCGCCCCTCCTAACCTCCGGTTTCACCGACTTTTTACCTCGTCTGGCCTTTTTCCCTTCGCCCCGAGGTCAATTTGGGTGTTACATTTGAATAAATAATAACAAATTTATGGAAAATCAGAGCACAAAATTCGGCAACAGCTTTTGGATTGGGATCATCATCTTAGCCATTGGAGCTGTTTCACTTTTAGATAGATTGGATTACGATATTTTACCCTATTGGTTGATTTCGTGGAAAGCCTTATTGATCGCGTTAGGCGTAACAATCGGATTGCGTAAGAATTTTCAAGGAATTGGTTGGTTGGTATTGATCGTAGTTGGAGGATTCTTTATGATTGAAGATATACCTGGAATCGACTTTGACACACATAGATTTATATTTCCTGTGGTTATAATCTCTGTCGGTCTATTGATTTTGTTTAGGTCTGTGTTTTCAAGTTCAGGTGAATCGGGCGGACAATGGTTAAACTTCAGCGGCAAGAAAAGCGATGGATATGATGCTGCAACTACGGGCGATGAACATATTAACATCACCTCCATCTTTGGTGGAAGCAAACGCAGAATATTTTCTAAAAATTTTGGAGGTGGACAAGTAACCTCTGTGTTCGGTGGTTCGGAAATAGACTTAACTCAAGCCGATATTAACGGAACGGTGCGTATCGACATGGTTTCGATTTTCGGAGGAGCCAAATTGCTGGTGCCTTCTAATTGGGAAATCAAATCAGACATCACGGCTATCTTAGGCGGGGTGGAGGATAAGCGAAAAGACCCTACACTTCAAACACCCGAGAAAAAGATTGTGTTGACAGGTGTAGTAATCTTTGGAGGTGTTGATATTAAAAGTTACTAGTCGTAGATATAATCGAACGAAAGCAATATTTAATAATTCAAATGATGAGGTGGTATTTAGCGAAGTTGGTTTATCAGGTAGTGAGCGGCAATGGTAATCATGCCCCGCAATTTGATGAACAACTTCGCCTCATTAAAGCAGATGAATTTGAGTGGGCTTGCGAGAAGGCTTCAATCCTTGGTCGATTATACGAATGCGACTTTACCAACAAAAGAGATGAATCGGTGAAATGGAAGTTTGTAAGTGTGGTCGATGTGCTTCCAATGGGCTCCTTACAAGATGGTGAAGAAATTTATTCCACCATCGAAGAACCCAATGATGTAACTGATTATCTTAACAGAATTAAAAGTAAATCGAGAATGCTGGCAATTAACAAATGAGTAACAGTAGCAAACCAACTCGTTTAAAAAGAGGAATTATCATTTTATCGGTGGCAGTTGTAGCCTGGGCAGCTCAGTTCTGGTTGCTAACACAATGGCTGCAATTTGATTTTGAATTGGCCGCATACGATGCACTCATCACGACCAATTGGATTTTGCTATCATGCGCTTTGTTAGAATTGATTCTTACGCGCTACACTCCTAAGGCGGGCAAGTATCAGTTTGTATTAGCGCTTAGTGCTGCCGTTAGCGGTTTGTGTTACTGGATGTTGGACCAAAGCTTGTCGATGCTGGGAGAAAACAAACCTGAATACCTTTCCTTTATTCAGAAGGTGGCTCCCGTACGAATCGGAATAACATTTATGATTTTGTCCGCATGGTCGATCGGGCAGTTATTATTCAAACAATTGAATGAATTGCAAGAGTCGATGGAGCAGCAAGCTTCTACTGAATCGATGGTACGCGAAGCCGAGTTGCAAAAGTTACAATTGCAACTTCAGCCCCATTTTCTTTTTAACAGTTTGAATTCGATTAATGCGTTGATTTTGGTGAACGCCTCCAAAGCACGCGAAATGGTGCAGCAGTTGTCTGATTTTTTGCGAACCACGTTGCGCAGAGCCGATGAGCAATGGATTACGCTGGAGCAGGAATTGGCGTACTTGCAGCTATATCTTTCTATCGAGAAAGTGCGATTTGGACATCGGCTGGAAGTGAAAATGGAATGCGATGAACAAATTAAACTTTGGCTCATTCCGCCATTATTAATTCAACCGCTTGTTGAGAATGCAATTAAGTTTGGATTGTATGGCACTACTGAAGCAGTTGTCATCTCCATGTCGACCACACGCGTCAACGACTCTTTGCAAATCGTGATTACCAATCCATTTGATAAAGATATGCAGCCTGCCGAAGGAAGTGGATTTGGGTTGAATGGATTGAAACGCAGACTCTACCTCTTGTACACTCGCAATGATTTGTTACAAACTTCCATTCAAGACAACCACTTTACTGTTACTTTAACTCTTCCGGAACGCCTATGACAAAAGCTGTAATTATTGATGATGAACCTTTAAGCAGAGAGATTGTGAAAGCGTATCTCAAGGCATTTCCTGAGATTGAGGTGGCCCAAGAATGCGGTGATGGTTTTGAAGGGGTAAAAGCCATCCAACAACATAATCCGGATTTGATTTTTTTGGATATTCAAATGCCGAAGATTACCGGCTTTGAAATGCTGGAATTGATTGACCAAAAGCCAGCTGTCATTTTTATCACGGCTTACGATTCTTTTGCCATCAAAGCATTTGAAGCGAATGCAGTCGACTATTTACTCAAGCCGGTAGCCGAAGATCGTTTTCGTTCCGCTATTTTAAAATGGAAGAGTCAGGTTACACCTGCCAGTCCCGAGCCAATGGAACGTGTTCTTAGTACAATGTCAACTGCAGCGGGCCAGCAAAATCGCATTGTGGTGAAAACCGGAAGCAAAGTGAAAATTATTCCGGCTCATGAGATTTTGTATTTGGAAGCAGATGATGATTTTGTGAAAATATTTACGGCTGAGGGATCTTTCCTAAAGAATAAAACGATGAGCTTCTATGAGCAATCGCTGGATGCCGCTCAATTCGTTCGCGTTCATCGAAGCTACATTGTTCAGATTAATCAGATCACTAAGATTGAACCCTATCAAAAAGAAACACATTTGGCCATCCTCAGAGATGGTAAACAAATTCCGGTTAGTAAAACCGGATATGCTAAATTGAAAATCATTTTAGGACTTTAGAAAGAAGAACAATGGATTTGAAAGAGATGACCCAACTGCGGCTTGAACTTTCTGTTCGTGCAAAGAACGGAATTGATTTTATCCTCGCAGCAAGTATCGTATGGATTGCCATTACTTATGTATGGACTTTACCGTACCCATCCTACAACAAATCCATCATCACTTTCATGGTAGGAGGTGTCATGATGCCACTCGCAATTTTATTTTCAAAGTTGTTGAAGACCGAGTGGACAATTAAATCAAATCCATTGCAACCATTGGGATTATGGCTGAATTTTGCACAATTATTTTATTTCCCCTTTTTATTTTTTGTTTTGTTCAAGATGCCCGATTATTTCGCGATGGTTTATGTAATAATTACAGGCGCGCACTTCTTTCCTTATGCATGGTTCTTTAAATCAGTTGCCTATGCGATAGCTGCCGGTGTTATTTCTATTGGAGCTATGATTTTAGGATTGATCTTGACTCAAGAAAATTATTATTTGATTCCGTTATTCCTCAGTGTAACGCTGGTGATACTTGCCGCTTCGTTATTTATGAATTATAAAAGTCGGGCAATAGCTCATTAAATCGAATGAGCTTAAAGAAGAAGTTGATTGCGTATTGTAAGGAATGGGTGACGGAACGAATTTCTGTGGCTCAGGTGGCGATGGACAATGCGCAAGCAGCCGCCAATGAAGAAGGAAAAAGTTCAGCCGGTGATAAGTATGAAACCGGCCGGGCCATGATGCAAATTGAACGTGATAAAGCAGCGCAACAATTGGCAGAGGCGCTTAAGCTAAAACAACTGGTAGATGGGCTGCTCGAAACCGGAAATCCCGATGAGGTAAGGGTAGGAGCAGTCGTACAAACTACACGTTATCATTTTTTTATTGCGATAAGCATAGGTAAGATTTCTTTGGATGACGTTGACTATTTATTGGTTTCTCCTCTATCGCCCATTGGTCAATTGTTGCTGAGCAAAAAGCCGGGTAACAGCATTACTTTTAATCGGTTGGAAGAAAAAATACTCCGAATAGAGTAGGGTAATAATCTATTGCTTACAGAATGTTTGAAGCTTTGCGCGAAAGACTTTATCTTGACGCCCTATGAATACTTCTGCCTGGCTACATGCTTTCCGTTTGCGCACACTTCCATTATCTCTCTCATGCATAGGCATGGGAGGTTTTTTGGCTGCAGCCGCTCATCAATTCAGTGGCCTCATTTTTTTTCTGTGTTGCCTGACAACGATTTTTTTACAAATCCTTTCTAATCTGGCCAACGATTATGGTGATTCAGTGAATGGCGCAGATCATGCCGGGAGAAAGGGACCTCAGCGTGCGGTGCAATCCGGAGCAATCTCATTATCACAAATGAAAGGAGCTGTTATCTTATTCTCGATTTTAAGTTTGGTCAGTGGATTGAGTCTTCTTTGGTTTTCATTTGGGTCGGATTGGAATGGAATCTTTACATTTTTCGGTTTGGGATTATTGAGTATACTAGCAGCAATCGGTTATACCGTTGGGAAGAAGCCATATGGCTATATGGGCTTGGGTGATATTTCAGTGTTAACTTTTTTTGGATTAGTAGGTGTGATGGGTTCCTACTATTTGTTTACCAAGTCTGTTTCGTGGAATGAATTTTTTCCGGCCATGAGTTGCGGTCTGTTTTCGATTGCCGTTTTAAATATTAATAATATCCGAGACATTGAATCCGACAAAGAAGCCGGTAAATTTTCGATTCCTGTTCGGATCGGCAAAGAAAATGCTTCGCGCTATCACTGGTTTTTGTTGTTGACAGGATTGGGTTGTGCAATCGCCTATTCCATTTTAAATTACCAATCGCCAGTCCAATTTTTGTTTTTACTCTCTGCGCCTTTGTTTATAAAAAATGGCATGTCCGTTTCGGCAAAGCTCTCAGTAGAGTTAGATCCCTATTTAAAGCAAATGGCATTAAGTACTTTGCTTTTTGTGATTTTATTTGGTGCGGGACTTTTACTACGATAACAAATTAGGTACCCTGTAATATCTTCTTTGCGATCTCCAATTCCTCTGGAGTATCCACACACATCGTTTCGACTGTTGTCTTTGCCACTTTTATTTTGAATCCATTTTCTAACCAACGCAGTTGCTCTAGCGACTCAACCTTTTCAAGCGGAGAAAGTGCGAGCTTTGTAATGGCTTGTAAAACATCTGTGCGATAAGCGTACATGCCTACGTGCTTATAAAATTCATAATGCGACAACCACTCTGCCGGATCTACTTTTTGAATAAAAGGAATGATCGCCCGACTGAAATAAAGAGCTTCGTTTTGAGTATTGAAGGTCACCTTCACTTCACTGGCACTGTTGAGCTGCTCGTAGGTATCAATTTTTTTGATGAGCGTGGCTAATTCCGTTTCTCCATCCAAATACGATGCCAACAAATCAATCTGATCTGACTGAATGAACGGCTCATCGCCTTGAATGTTGATGGCATAATCATACTCTTCCTTTTCTAACATCAGGGCCTCATAACAACGGTCGGTACCGCTAGGATGGTTTTCAGAAGTCATGCAGACTTCTCCTCCAAAACTTTTTACATGATTGTAAATCAATTCATGTTCGGTGGCCACCACTACTTTATTAAGTGATTTTGCTTTTTTGACTTGCTTATAGACACGCTCAATCATCGACTGTCCACCCAAATCGGCAAGCGGTTTGCCGTGAAATCGGGTGGATGCATAACGAGCCGGAATGATGCCAATAATTTTTACACTCATGAGGTATCTAATTTTTAGGCTGCCGAATCAACTGATTTTTTTACGCGTAGCGTTACACCTTCTGTGCCAATCACTTCGATCGGCTCTCCCTTCTCTACAAATTCACCTCGGGTAAACGCATCGTAAACCTGATCTTCGATTAATACTTTTCCGCTGGGTCTCAAGATGGTATGCGCTAAACCTTTCTTGCCCATCATGGCTTGTGTATTTGAATTAACGGAAAATCCCTGTGAACTTTCTTGTGAATCATTGAGAGAAATTCGTTTAAATGCCTTCGTATCCGTTAGACGGGCCCCACCAAAAATTAATAGTAGCATACCACCTGAGATTCCTCCCACTGTTGCAAATGTGGCCATCACAATATCGCCCATCGGCACAAATTCAAAATTAAAGAAGTCGTTGTTGAGCATAATTAAAACCATCGAAACGACAACCAGTGTAATTCCAGTAATACCAGCTACACCGAAACCGGGTATGATAAAAACTTCAGCCAGCAATAATAGAATTCCAATAAACAAGGCGATGATTTCCCAGTATTCTGCTAGGCCACTGAGATAATATGGTACGAGATATAAAACTAAAGCGGTGATGGCCGCAAAAAGAGGAAAGCCTACACCTGGTGTTTGAAGTTCAAAGTAAATTCCGCCAAGGATAACTAAGATAAGGATACCGCTGATGAAAGGGTTCAAGAAAATGGCAATGATTTTTTCAGTGACACCTAATTGAAAACGCTGCAATTCATAATCTTTGATCTTATTACGATTTAAAATTTCTTCGATGGATTCCACTTGCGCTTCGCAATAGCCATGTTTAATCGCCTCGGATGTGGTAAACGTAATTACCTTACCGGCCTGTTTAATACTGTCAATCACAATTCGATCGTCTACCATGCCTTCTGCAATTCTCGGATCGCGATGATTGGCTTCTGCCGTAGACCGCATAATCGACCGCATGTACGATTGATATTTGTCGGGCGCTTGTTGTCCATCTCCTTCAACCACGGTTGCCGCACCAATACTCGCACCTTTCGACATGTAAATACTATCGCATGCAATTGAAATCAACGCACCTGCCGAAGCAGCATCAGAATTGATAAATACCCAAATAGGCTTTTTAAAGTCCATCACAAGATCAACAATTTCCTTTGTATCGGTAAGTACACCACCGTAGGTGTCCATATCAACAATCACATAGTCGGCTTTAATTTTTTCAGCATGATCCAATGCTAATTTTACTTGTCGTAACATCCGTGGGTCTATTTCATCACGAATTTCCATCACCATAACTTGTGGCTTTTTCTGACCCCACACAAGGCTAGCCGACAGCACTAAAGCGGCACTCAAAATCAGTTTTAGCATGATTGGTTTATTTATTAACAAAAGTAATACACTTACACGAATAACGTTTTTTATCTACTCACAGAATTGGTAACTTTTCGCATTGTTTGAAATACTATGATTAAGCTACTTTTTGTTTTCCTGTCTTGGGCTCCTTCTGACGCTGACTCTCTCCGGTTAGAAACAATTGATGGAAAGCAATTTATCATTCATCAGGTTGAGGCAAAGGAGACACTATACGCCATATCGCGGAGGTACAATGTGCCGGTAACCGTTATTTTAGCCAATAATCCCTCCTCTGATGGCGGAATATCGGTTGGAAAGCTGTTACGTGTGCCTTACACCCCGAAACCGAAGCAATCGGGTGCAGCTGTCACCCATGCGGTGGCACAAGGCGAAACATTGTATTCAATCGCAAGGCAATACAATGTAACGGTTGATGAATTGAAAAAATGGAACAACTTGACAGACAATGAGATTTCATTAGGTCAAACTCTAAACATTGGCAAAAGTGCACCCGTCATTGAAACTCCGCCTAAGCTAATCGAGCAGCAGAGTGTGAGTAGCACACATACCGTGGCGGCTAAAGAGACACTTTATTCGTTAGCGCGACAGTACAATGTCACTGTTCAGCAGCTGAAAGAATGGAATAATCTGACAAGCGATGAATTGAAGTTAGGCGCATCACTTTACGTAGTTCAGCCCAAATACGCGAATACAAATCAGCCCATAAGTGTAGCGGCAAAGCCTGTAACTACCATGCAAGCAACTCTGAAGGTTAATGAACGAATCATTGGAACAGAAGAAGTAAAAGAACAAGGAATGGCGGAACTGATGGAAGGCACAGAAGGCAACCGTAAATACCTAGCGCAGCACAAAACGATTAAACTGGGCACCATCCTGAAGGTTAAAAACCTGGCAACGAATCAGGAAGTTTTTGTACGTATAAGCAGTATGCTGAGCGGAGCCGATGCAGATGTAATCATGCGCTTGTCTAAATCCGCTTACATCCAATTAGGTGGGGTAGAAGGGAAGTTGAAAATTGAAGTGACGTCATACAAATAATTGGCTCGTAAATATTTTTGGTAGCCTTTGAGAATTTGCGCAATCTTTTTTTTCATCATAGCTCGAGCTTCGGCACAAAATTTAGTGCCCAACGGAAGTTTTGAGGAATTTTTTAAGTGCCCCGGATCCTATAATTACGAGATCACAGAAAAATTTGCTCCCGGGTGGTTTTCGGCAAACCGCGGTACACCCGATTTATTCAATGCCTGCAGCAAAGGTGATGCAGGTGTGCCAACCAATTGGGCTGGTTTCTCGAAAGCTTACAGTGGCGTAGGGTATGCTGGTATTTATTGCTATACTAAAAATGGTTATCGCGAGTATTTGCAAACCGAATTAACGGAAGCAATGCAAGCCGGAGGCAAATACTATATCGAGTTTTATTACAAGCTTTCGTCCAATTCAAAGTACAGTATCGATCGCATCGGATTGGCGATTGCTGATTCCGCCAAGCGAAGAAAAGATGACTTTGAGGTGTATGGTGTAGCGACCTATGAATTGATTTTGCCGGCTGCATACACGCGCACAACAGGTGTATGGGCCAAATGCGGTTACACTTACGTAGCCAAAGGCGGTGAACGATATATTACCATCGGCAATTTTTCAGATAACGCAAAAACGCGCACCTACCATATTCATTTTTCGAAGGCGAAAGAAGCCATGCTTAATACCTCCGCCTATTTTTTTATTGATGATGTAAGCGTCAGGCGGCTCGATGCGGCTCCTAAAGTAGAAAAGCCATTGGTCATTGCCGGTTATCCGGAAATCAAAGTAAATGAAGTGTATGTGTTAAAAAATATATTCTTCGACTTTGATAGCTATCGACTTATTGGTGATTCGTTTCAGGAATTGGATAAGTGGATCAAAGGGATTCAAGCAAGGCCCAATTGGAATATAATTCTGACAGGACATACAGATGAGCGAGGAACGGATGATTACAATCTCAAATTATCCGAGCAACGCGTAAAAGCCGTTGCAGATTATCTGGTCGAGAAAGGCGTAGATCGGGAGCGCATAACCGTGCGAGGCCAGGGAAAACGCAAACCACTGAGCAGTGGGAAAGATGAGGCCGCACATGCTTTGAACAGAAGAGTAGAAATCGAATTTGTCAACAAGTAGCAAACCGGTCAAAGCACCCAGTCGCATGACGCCCAAAAAAAGACAACAGTTGCTAAGCCTCAAGGATTTTTTAGATGAAAAAGTAGCCGCCTACAATCGCCCTCATTTCATCGAACTTGATCCGATTTCTATTCCACATCGATTCAAAAGAAAGCAAGACATCGAAATCGCTGGCCTAATGGCTGCGGTTTTGGCCTGGGGGCAACGCGTGACAGTGATTAACAAAACCAATGAGTTTCTTTCGTTCATGGGCAATACCCCCCATGAATTTATTCTAAACCACAGTCTAACCGACCTCAAACCGTTCGAAAAGTTTAAACATCGAACATTCAACTCTACAGACGCTCTTTATTTTATCGCTGCCCTCAAAAAAATCTATCAACAGTATTCTTCACTGGAGGAGGCCTTTGTGGTAGAAAAGAATGCCCAGAATGTGGAAGCCGGTTTAGTTCATTTTCATCATTTGTTTTTTAGTCTTACTGATTTTCCTTCTCGCACGAAAAAGCATGTATCGACACCGGAACGGAAATCGGCATGTAAGCGCTTAAATATGTATTTGCGCTGGATGGTTCGGCAAGACAAATCTGGGGTTGATTTCGGAATTTGGAAAAAGATCAGCCCTTCGCAGCTAATATGCCCGCTGGATGTGCATGTAGAACGGGTGGCACGTAAATTAAAGCTGATTCAACGCAAGCAAGCCGACTGGCAAACGGCTGTAGAACTAACCAATCATCTCAAAGTGTTAAATGTACACGACCCGGTCGTATATGACTTTGCCCTCTTTGGTTTAGGAGTTGCCGAGAAATTCTAAACATTTTATAAAAAAAGTGACGAACGGAGTACTACCTTCCCAAAAAGTTTTTACCTTTTAACATTAATTAAACCTGTTCTTATCAGACCATGAATCTAAACACGGAAGCAGAAAAGAAAAATACCTACGATGCCATTGTAGTAGGCACGGGTATTAGCGGTGGTTTTGCCGCCAAAGAACTCACAGAAAAAGGATTGAAAACGCTGGTATTGGAGCGTGGCCGCGATGTGAAGCATCCCGATTATCCAACGGCAACAAAAGATCCATGGGAATTTGAAAATGCCGATATGCCTACGCAAGAAGATTTGCGCAAGCAAGGTGTACAAAACAGAACAGGATATACGATTCGTCAATCAACTAAGCATTGGTTTGTCAATGACTTAGAACATCCCTACACCGAAAAAGAAGGAACTCGTTTCGACTGGATGCGTGGTTACCACGTAGGTGGACGTTCCATCATGTGGGGGCGTCAAAGTTACCGCTGGAGCGATCTGGACTTTGAAGCGAACGCAAAAGATGGACACGGTGTGGATTGGCCAGTGCGCTATAAGGATATTGAGCCATGGTACGATTATGTTGAAAAATATATTGGCGTAAGCGGGCAGAATGAAGGTTATGCCCAATTGCCGGATGGACAGTTTTTACCTCCAATGGAACTCAACTGTACAGAAATAGAATTAAAGAAAGCCGTTCGTGAGAAGTTTGGTCGTCCGTTTACCATCGGACGCACCGCACATGCAACGGCTCCCATGCCTCACACACCGTGGAGAGGTCAATGTCAATTCAGAAACTTATGCAGTCGCGGATGTCCTTATGGTGGATATTACAGCAGCGTATCTTGCACGTTGCCTGCAGCAGAAAAAACCAACAACATGACGCTGCGTCCGAATTCTGTTGTTTATGAAATCATTTACGATGAAACGAAAAGCAAAGCGACCGGAGTAAAAGTAATTGATGGAGTGACCGGTGAGCAGATGGAATTTTACGCAAAGATTATTTTCTTGTGTGCTTCCACATTCGGCTCCACATTTATAATGATGAATTCAATATCCAATCGTTTCCCGAATGGCTTTGGTAATGATAGCGGTGAATTGGGTTGCAACATTATGGATCACCACCTAGGAGTAGGTGCCGGTGGCGAGTTTCCGGGATTTGAGGATCAATACTATTTTGGAAGACGCGCGAATGGATTTTATATCCCACGCTACCGCAACTGGGGCAAAGACAAACGCGACTATGTACGTGGTTTTGGATACCAAGGTGGAGGAAGCAGACAAGGATGGGGTAGTTTGGTGGCTGAGTTAACCATTGGAGCCGATCTTAAAAAGTTGGCCGCAACACCGGGCAAATGGACTATTGGTATGGGGGGCTTCGGTGAAGTGTTGCCTTATCATGAAAACAAAGTGACCATTAACAAAGACAAAAAAGATATCAACGGTTTACCAACACTTCTTTTCGATGCAGGCTTCAAAGAAAACGAAAAGAAAATGCGCGTTGATATGAAGTTGGATGCAGCTGAGATGCTAGAAGCTGCCGGTGTGAAGAACATTTACACATTTGACAACGAAACGGGCCTTGGATTAGGAATTCATGAAATGGGTACTGCCCGCATGGGTAAGGATCCAAAAACATCCGTACTTAACAAGTGGAATCAAGTGCATGCTTGTAAGAACGTGTTTGTGACGGATGGATCATTCATGACTTCTGCGGCCTGCGTTAATCCTTCACTTACGTATTTGGCATTTACAGCACGTGCTGCGGATTATGCCGTTAGTGAATTGAAAAAAGGAAATTTATAAACGATTAAAACGAAAGTTATGAACCAATTAATCGATCGAAGAGAAGCATTAAAAAAGACAGCTCTTTTTTTAGGAGCAGCTGTTTCGGCTTCTGCTATAGCCGGAATACTCAATGGTTGTAAAGCAACACCTGACCTTAACTATAAACCGGTATTCTTCAATGAAGATGAGGCACGCCTTGTGAGCGAGTTGGCAGATATCATTTTGCCAAAGACAGATACTCCAGGTGCCAAAGAATTGGGTGTTCCCAATTTTATTGACAAAATGTTAAACGAGTGCTACAAGCAAGAAGATCAGGAGCGTTTCAAAACAGGTTTAGCAGCCTTTGACGAAGAAGCCAAGAAAGATCATGGTGATAGCTTTATCTACTGCAAACCAGAAGATCAATTAGCTCACATTACCAAATCACTTACGGCAGCCATTGAAGAGCGCAAATCAAATCCAGGCGCGAAGCGTCCATTTATTTTGATGGCAAAAGAATTGACTATGCTTGGATACTTCAGCACACAAGTAGGTGCAGAAAATGTACTTCAATATGAAGCAGTTCCTGGATCCTACAAAGGATGTATTCCTTTAAAAGAAGCCGGCAAAGGACGTACTTGGGCTACGTAGTTTGTTTTTGATGAATTGATGAAAACGCCTGGTTAAGAAATTGATCAGGCGTTTTTGTTTGATTTAAATGAAAGCCAAAGGATGTCGATTCATCGATTAATATTTTTTTGATTTGAATTGATCTGCTTTGTTTCTCTGACTGAAATCTTATTTTTGTCCCCCCGAAAAGTATTATTAATGGAAAAAAACATCGCTCGCATTGCTGTTGAATTAAAACTAACAGCTTCTCAAATTGAAACGGTTGTCAACTTATTAGCCGAAGGTGCCACTATCCCTTTCATGGCACGCTACCGCAAAGAAGCAACCGGTAGCTTGGATGAAGTGATGCTTACGGCTATACGCGATCGTCACGAACAATTAGTTGAATTGGATAAACGCAAAGAGGCGGTTCTCAAATCAATTGAGAAACAAGAAAAATTAACACCCGCATTAGCGAAAGCTATAGAAGAAGCTGAAACGCTGGCGGAGGTGGAAGATATTTATTTACCCTACAAACCAAAACGCAAAACGCGAGCCACGGCAGCCAAAGAAAAAGGACTTGAGCCATTGGCACTCAAAATTTTTGAGCAAGGCAACTTCAACATAGAAGAATTGGCTAATACTTTTGTTAATACAGAATTGGGTGTCGCCAATACACAAGAAGCGCTCGATGGCGCGCGCGATATTATTGCGGAGATGGTGAGTGAAAATCAAGAAGCGCGTAAAAATGTGCGCGATCTTTTTTGGAGAGATGGTGTCATACATTCTACCGTGATTAAATCCAAAGCGGAAAGTGAAGAAGCCCAGAAGTTCAAAGACTATTTTGATTGGAAGGAGCCGATTAAAAAAACGCCATCACATCGATTGCTCGCCATGCGCAGAGCAGAGAAAGAAGGGTTTATTATGCTTGATATAGCACCGGAGGAAGATACAGTTATTCAATCCTTAGAATCGCAGTTTGTAAAGGGAAATTCTGTTGCTGCCGATCAGGTTAAACTGGCCATTAAAGATTGTTACAAACGCCTGCTCAAACCAACACTGGAAAGCGAAGTGCGTCTGGAATCAAAAATGCAAGCCGATGCCGAAGCGATCAAAGTATTCGCAGCCAACTTGAAAAAGTTATTGTTGGCATCTCCTCTTGGTCAAAAGCGGGTGCTCGCTCTCGACCCTGGATTCCGCAGTGGAATTAAGTTGGTCTGTTTGGGCGCTCAAGGCGAATTACTTTTTGATACCGTTATCTATCCATTGGAACCGCAACGCCAAACGACTCAATCCGCTACTATTGTATTAGGATTGTGCGATCGTTTTAAAATCGAAGCTATTGCCATTGGCAACGGAACGGCCAGTCGAGAAACCGAAAGCTTTGTGAAGAGTATCGGCCTGCCAAAAGAAATTTTGATTGTAATGGTGAACGAAAGCGGAGCATCGGTTTACTCAGCATCCGATGTAGCGCGTGAAGAATTCCCGAACCATGATGTCACCGTTCGTGGAGCTGTTTCCATCGGAAGACGTTTGACCGATCCTTTGGCTGAATTAGTAAAGATTGATCCAAAGTCGATTGGCGTAGGGCAATATCAACACGATGTAGATCAAACTAAATTAAAAGCGGGCTTGGATGATGTGGTGATGAGTTGTGTAAACTCTGTGGGAGTTGAAGTGAATACAGCAAGCAAAGAATTGCTGTCGTATGTTTCAGGACTCGGCCCGCAATTAGCCAAAGGTATCGTTGAGTACCGAACACAAAACGGACCATTCAAAAGCAGGCATGAATTGCAAAAAGTGCCTCGCCTGGGAGACAAAGCTTTTGAACAGTGTGCGGGTTTCTTACGCATTCGCGAATCAGTCAATCCACTGGACGCAAGTGCTGTGCATCCGGAGCGATATGATTTAGTAGAGAAGTTTGCAAAGGATCTAGGTTGTACCGTGAAAGATTTGATGACGAGCGCAGAGCTTCGTAAAAAATTGGATTTAAAAAAGTATGTAAGTGATACAGTAGGCTTGCCAACGCTGGCGGATATTTTATCGGAGTTGGAAAAGCCGGGCCGTGACCCTCGCGAAAAATTTGAAGTGTTCAGCTTCGAAGAAGGCGTTCACGAAATCAAAGATTTAAAAGTGGGAATGGTTTTGCCGGGCATCGTAACGAACGTAACCAACTTTGGAGCATTTGTCGATGTAGGCGTTCATCAGGATGGGCTTGTGCATATTAGTCATTTGTCTGATCGTTTTGTGAAAGACCCGAATCAGGTCGTAGCAGTTCAGCAAAAGGTAAAAGTAACGGTAGTGGAAGTAGATGTAGCGCGTAAACGAATTGCTTTATCCATGAAGAGCGAGCCGTTTGCTTCACCAACATCGGCATCGAAGGAAACAGATAAATCGAAATCACCAGCAAATTATTCCAAACCTAAATTAGCTCCGAAACGCGAGGAGAAGGTGGAAACGATGGAAGAAAAGATGGCGGCTCTCATGAATAAGTTCAAGAAATAGCCACAAAATGAATCAATAAGTGGCATTCGGCCAAGGCTAAGTGGGGACTTTCAATTCTGGCACGGTTCATGTTTATTCATTAAATTGATGAATCAACTAAACCCTCACCTCCATCATGAAACATCTTCTCACCCTGCTTGCCATTTCACTCTTATGGTGGAATATGTCACTTGCTCAAATCGAAAACTTTGCACTTAAGAAAAGAGCTACCGCCAGTAGTTTTACCGAAGTGGGAGGATTGAAGTTTCCGGCTGGGGCTGTGGATGGTGTAAAAAACGGAGCGTATGGATTTCATACACAACGTGAGAATAACCCGTGGTGGCAAGTAGATTTGGGAATGGAGATTGCCATCGAAAGAATAGTTATCTACAATCGCCAAGATTGTTGTTCCGAGCGTGCACGAACCATTCAGGTTTTTCTTTCAAACGATGGGGTAAATTTTGAAAATGCCTATCAGCATAACGGATCTATATTTGGTGGAGCCAGAGATCAGAAACCATTGCAAGTTCCACTACAGTTTAAGAAAGCTCGTTTCGTGCGATTGCAATTGAACGAGCGAAATGCACTTCATTTAGACGAGGTAGAAGTATATGGTGTGATGGCACATTTGGCAAACCTCGCACTCGGTAAACCCGCTACACAAAGCAGTACAAGTGCTTATTCACATGACAATGATGCCCAAGGAGGAGTGGATGGAGTAAAAAATGGACTATTTGGATTTCACACGGATACCGAAAGAGATCCATGGTGGCAGGTCGACTTGGGTGGTATTGCGAAGTTGGATAAAATATTTGTTTTCAATCGACAAGATTGTTGTGCTGAGCGAGCTGAAACATTAGCCGTGGCCATTTCAGCAGATGGTGTCCATTTTCAAAATGTGGCAAATTTAAGTAATACCGTTTTTGGAGGCGTAAAAGACAATGAACCTCTTCGCGTTTTTCTGGACGAACAAGAATATCTCGCACGCTATGTTCGGGTGCAATTACGTGATATGAACGCACTTCACTTGGATGAGATTGAAGTGTATGGTAAAATGATTTCACAAACGCCACCTGCACCAGTAGAAGAACCTGTCATAACGACACCGCCCGTATTCGAACCCGTTCCTCCGATAACATTGTTTGAGCACGAACGTTTTGGCGGTGCTTCCATCAACATAAGCAGCAATTGGGATGCCTCCAAGAACCCAAAATGGAATGATCGCATTAGTTCAATAAAAGTGCCGGCAGGATACAAGATTGTGGTATACGAACATTCCCTGCAAAAGGGAGCATCCATGACGTTATCAAAAGACTGGACTATTGCGAAAGGGAATTTCACATTCAATGATAAAATTTCGTCCATAAAAATTATAGAAACACCACAGCCAAAAGTTGCACAACCAATAGCGCCTGTATCAGAAATTACAGGAGGGACTTATTATATTGTCACCAGCACCAATAATAAGTTTTTGGATCAGGCTGTTGTAAACGGCCCAATCATTTTGCTAGATGCGAATGCGAAGGAAAGTCAGCAATGGGAAATTGCTCCGGCAGGAGACGGCTACGTTCATATTTTATCGAAGTTGAATAATTTATTTCTCGATCAGTACGTAGAGAAAGGAGAGGCAGTAGCATCTTCTGGCAATGGACAGGCCAATCAGCAATGGCTCATTCAATCAAGTGGAAATGGGTTTTACACAATTGCATCACGAGCAAATGGCAAAGTATTGAACTACGATATAACACGCTCCAATCTGCCAGTGTCGCTGCGTAATGGATCAGGTGCACAGCAATTTAAATTGATTTCGGTAAGTGGAACAGCTGCACCTATTACTACTCCTATCCCTTCAGCACCCATAGAAATTGTAAACTGTAGTTTGACCAATCAGCAATTTGAAAATGCAAAAAGAGCAATCAGTAAACAGTCATTTTCCGAACAAAAAATGACGACCGCCAAATTAGCACTCAAGAACAGATGCGTTTCTTTAGAACAAATCCGAGGCTTTGTAGAATTATTTGCTTTCGATGATCAAAAATTGGATTTTATAAAATTTGCCTACAACATCACCGAGGATAAAGATGAGTACTATACACTAAGTGATGTGTTTATGTCTTTGTTGACTAAAGATGATTTCACCGAATTTCTCCAATCCAAAAAATAGATTTGATTTTGTTCCAAAAGGTCGATGTGTGCGCATCGACCGTTTTTGCTAAAGAGGAGCCACTCGCAGACAAGCCAGGTGAGATCGTAAAATTTAGTTTATCTTCGCACAATCTATGGCTCTTCAGGTCGCTTCGCTTAACTCCGGCAGCAATGGCAATTGTTATTATATTGGTAATAAGAATGAGGCCGTATTAATCGATGCCGGTATTTCTTGCCGGGAAACGGAACGTAGAATGAAGCGGTTGGAACTTTCTATCAAAAAAGTCAAAGCCATTTTCATTACCCACGAACATGCCGATCACATCAACGGGCTTTTGAAATTGGTGAAGAAACATAAAATACCGGTTTATATTACGAAGGCAACGCGACATCATCCATTACTGGGATGGTGTGAAGGAACTGCGATTCACTTTCAGGCGTATCAACCGATTCAAATTGGTGACTTGGAAATTACACCCATACCTAAGTTTCACGATGCGAGCGATCCTCACAGTTTTTTAGTTTCCGATCAAGCCGTTACAGTAGGAGTGTTTACAGATTCAGGTCGTGTGTGCAATGACCTGATCAAAAACTTCAAACTTTGTCATGCTGCATTTCTTGAATCGAATTACGATGAAGAAATGTTGGCCAACGGAGATTACGCTTTGCATTTGAAAAACCGGATACGTGGTGGGCTAGGGCATTTGTCGAATAAGGAGGCGCTGCAATTATTCCTCACACATCGGCCTCCATTCATGTCGCATTTGTTTCTTTCGCATCTGTCAAAAAATAATAATACACCTGAGATTGCCGAATCGCTTTTTAGAAGTGTAGCCGGTGATACACAAATTATTGTAGCACCGCGCAATGAGGAAACAGAAGTTTACACAATTACTTCCAGTCTAACTTCGGCAGAAAGGAAAAGACGAGTGCAGTCAGTAGATTCGCAACTAACCCTTTTCTAAGCTAGAAAAATTCTCCTAATCCAATGTAAACCTGAAATGAGTTAGGCGCCACGCCAAAGTCAATAGCTAGATTTGTGCCTGATTTTTTGTTGAACTTTATTCTTGCGCCAGCACCAATCGCTGCGTTCAATCCGCCATAGTTATTGTTTACATCTGTGAGCGACTGAAAATTTAGAAATGCAACTCCACCAAACAATCCATTTCTACTTAAGTCAAATCGATACTCGCCTTCCAGGTAGAACATTTGCTTTCCGCGAAAGCGTGCAGAAGGGTAACCTCTACCTGAGCGTCCGCTTAATTCCAATTGCGTGCCCGGCAAATTAAAGTAAGGTGTTCGTCCGAAGGAGCCCCAATAAAAAGCAGACACAGCAACAATTCTTCGCTTGGGATGATCGAGTCGGAAGTAGCGCCTTCCATCTAGGTAGATGGACGACCACAAATCATCATTGGACAGCCATGAAGGATTCACCCGGAGCACTGCTTGAAGATACAATCCGTCATCCGGATTAATTGAGTTTTTCCGATTGTCGTGCAATAAGTTAAATACTACACCGGTTGCTGAGTAGGAGGGTTGCGTTCCAATTCCATACTTTTCATATTCTCCAGGGTTGGTAGGTACTTCAAAAACAGCAACACTAAAGTTCCGATCAAAGCTTAAACCTAATCCACCATAAATAGCTTTATATATGCGATGGTTTGCAATAAAATTAAATCGGAAGTTATTGAAATTGATTCGAAACTGATCGGATGGTTGAGAGGAGCTGCCCAAGCCATACGAGTATTCGGTGAGGTTACTGATCCGCAATTCGCCCGGTAAGTTCCAGGTGTTTCTGGGAGTAAACAAGTTATACTTTAAGCCAAATCCTTTATTCTCTGCGAAGTCTGTATAAGGTAAGAAGAAAACACTCGAGTAATTCGTCTTCTCATCCTTACCTAACACGAATGCTGCATTAAATGACGATACCAGAATTTGTTTGCCTCCTGAATTGGTAGTAGAAATCGGAATCACTGAAAAGGAAACCGGTTTACTATCAGGTGGTTTGGGCTTTCTCGAAATCTTAAATGTTTTAACTAGAATCTCAACCAAATCAGTCTGTTTGGTGGCTGTTTTCTTTTGAGCGTAAATGGGTTGAATACTTAGGAAGAATATGCTCAGAAAAAAACAGCGGATTGTAAACATGGTAAAGATGAAGAATAACCTCAATGAATAACGATGAAAACAAAAAAGACACCACAAAAGCAGTGTCTTTTTCATCAGCTCCTCCTCTTGGACTTGAACCAAGGACCCTCTGATTAACAGTCAGATGCTCTAACCAGCTGAGCTAAGGAGGAAATTGGAGGTGCAATATTAAGGCTTTGTGGCACAATTATCAAAATCAGACGAAAAATTTTAGGTCAAAATAAACCTTGTTTCTTTGATTACGTATTTTAACTTTGTAAAAAAAAGTACTTTTATATGCATAAGCAATCACCTCAAAGCGACATTGAATCCATTCGGCAGTTAATGGAACGATCCGTCAAATTTGTCTCGCTGAGTGGATTATCAGGTATTTTGGCAGGTATATATGCATTATTGGGTGCAGCATACGCGTATCAACAAATATATTCCGGAGAAGCGCTTCAGTCTGTAGAATACTATCGTGGCACTATTCCGATTGTTCAAAATTTACTTATTACAGCTATCCTTGTATTGACTGTATCACTTGCTACTGGTTGGTGGTTTAGTCAACGAAAAGCTAAGAAGTTAGGTACAACTATTTGGAATGCAACCAGCCGTAGATTATTGTTCAACCTCTCCATACCGTTAGTTGTTGGGGGATTCTTCACATTGGTTTTGCTTTATCATGGGTATTTCAATATGGTAGGTTCTGCTGTTTTAATTTTTTATGGTTTAGCATTGATCAATGCCAGTTCAAGTCTGTTTGAAGAAGTTCGCTATTTGGGCTACAGCGAGCTTTTGGTAGGAATGGCTGCTGCAATTTTTCCAGGATATTCATTATTTATGTGGGCCTTTGGATTTGGTGTGCTACACATCGTGTACGGCAGCCTGATGTATAACAAGTACGATCGACACTAAGCGCCTGTGAAAAACCCATTCGAAAATTTAGACAAGATGCTTGAGCATCGGCTGCGATTGCAGATCATCTCGGTATTGGCTGCGAATGAATCGTATGACTTTAACGAGTTGAAAGAATTGTTGGAAACTACCGATGGAAATTTGGCCACGCACATCAAAGCATTGGAACGCGAAAAATATTTGTCGGTAACAAAGTCATTTATCGAACGAAAGCCAAACACACGATACAAGATTACAGAACGAGGTCGTGCAGCATTTAAAAAACACCTTGACGCGCTGGAAGAATTAATTAAACAGCAACGAAAATAAATTTTTTTATCCTTTAACTTTTATTTTAAAAGTACTTTCAATTAACTTAAAAAACATATCATAAATGGAAACTACACCTACCAACATTTTCGAGCGCATCAACCAATGGATTAAAGAGTCGGTGACGATCAAACTTCTTTCAATTGGATTTTTGCTGTTGATCTTATTGATTCCGGCATCCTGGATTGAATCGCTGATTGCTGAACGGCAGCGCAGAGCCGAATCTGTCATTGATGAAATTTCAGATAAATGGTCGGGCGAGCAAACGTTATCAGGTCCTGTATTAGTTGTTCCATTTTTAAAGCGTGAAAAAATTGACAAAGGAAAAGACGGCACCGAGACGCGCGAGTGGAAAGAAAAAGCGTTTTTTTTGCCGGATAAATTAACAACAACCGGAAAGGTAAAGCCGCAGGTTTTGCATCGCGGAATTTTTGAAGCGGCTGTTTACGAAGCCCAACTGGATATGCAAAGTACATTTTCGGCACCCGATTTTTCTAAGTTGAATGTGGCCGAAAATGATGTGTTGTGGAGTGAAGCTTATCTGGTGCTGGGCATTAATGACTTACGCGGAATTAGTACCAATCCCTCAATCAAACTAGGCGATTCAGCAATTACCTCTGAGCCGTCAAGTCAAATTGGTTTATCTACCCAATATCAATCTGAATCCAATATTGAATCAGGAGAAGAATTTAGCGGAGTAAAGCGATCTTCTCAGGTGACTGAAAATGGAATTGTCGCCCCACTTTCGTGGAAAACCGCCAGTGATTTTCAACGCGATATTTCAATTTCATTGGGGTTGAAAGGAAGTACGCTCTTGTATTTTGTGCCCACCGGCAAAACCACGCAGGTTTATTTATCCGGGCCTTGGTCTGATCCGAGTTTCACTGGCAATTTTTCACCGGCCAAGCGCGAGGTAACGGATAAAGGATTTACTGCCCAGTGGGATATTCTTCATTACAACCGTCCTTTTGCGCAACAATGGGTGGGTGAGGGGCAGCGATTATCAGGCTCTGAATTTGGTGTGAAGTTGTTGATTCCCGTGGGGCAGTATCAAAAAAGCATGCGCACAGCCAAGTATGGTGCGCTGGTCATTTTCCTCACCTTTGTAGCGTTATTTATGGTGGAAATTATGCGCAAGGTTCGCATTCATCCATTTCAATATATTCTGGTAGGTGCTGCACTGATCATTTATTACTCGTTGTTGCTTTCTTTTTCAGAACATGTCGGATTCGATGTGGCGTATTTGATCGCATCGTTGGCAACTATCACACTTATCAGTTTGTATTCGTTTAGTTTCTTTGATGTGCGCAAACTGTCTGGTGTGCTGGCCGGACTTCTCTTTTTCTTTTATGCTTTTGTATTTGTGATCATTCAGTTGCAGGATTATTCATTACTCCTTGGTAGCGTGGGCTTATTCATCATCATTGGTTTGATTATGTATTTCTCCAAGAATATTAAATGGTATGGTGAAGAAGCCTAAAGTCTCTTAATAAGATATCATTAGAAAAATTTGTTAGGCGTCTGACTGCTGCATGATGTAGCGGCCAGACGCCATCGTCTTAAGATCATGACAATATAGACAGTTCCTCCTCTGGATGAATGCAAGTACTTGGTGCCCTCTAAGAAGAAGTGTGTTTTTTCACTTCTTAAAAATGAAATAAACCGCCAACACCAAAAAAACAAAACCGATCAAATGATTCCACCGAAAGGTTTCAGATTTAAATACAATCAGCGAAAAGATTACGAAAACAACCAAAGCAATCACCTCCTGAATCACCTTGAGTTCCAATAAGGAAAATGGCCCTCCGTAGCTTTTAAAACCAATCCGATTGGCAGGCACTTGTAATATATATTCAAAAAGTGCAATCCCCCAGCTGATCATAATGATAGCAACCAATCCTAAGTTCTGACTCCAACTCATTTCCTTGAACTTCAGGTGCCCATACCAGGCCACTGTCATGAAAGCGTTAGATAATACGAGTAAAATAATGGTTAAGACACCTTTCATCGTTTCTTTGTTAATTTAGTTGTAATTTATACATCCCAAATGAGATCCAAAGAGTAAGTAATTTACGTAACTCCATAAAGCAAGTCGAATTGTATGAGTGCAACAATAACTAATTCAACCAACTGGAAGCAGATTTACAGTTTAATGGCGCTGAATGCCGCCATCGTGATTAGCTGGATCGCCTACCACAATTACCAGCCTAAAGTGCTCGAAATCTTCCATTTTCAGGAACTTTCATTTTTTCTGGTAGTAGCTCAAGCACTGATTTTAGTATTTATTCCACCGCTTGCCGGTATTATTGCCGATCGTGTAATTCAATCGGGCGGCAATCGGTTTGTCGTGTTCACTGTGGGTATCAGCGTCACAGCCATGGTGTTTATGTGCGTGGCGTTTACCGTAGGCACAGCAAATACCATCAACCTGACATCGGCTTTGCCCTTCATGATTGTGGTGTGGCTAATCTCCATGAACATCTTTCATAGCCCTGCCAATTCCATGCTCGAACTTTTTGCGCCAGCCAAGGAACTACCCACCGCGATGGCCATGATGGTAATCACCACCGAATTGCTCTACGCCTTCGAACCATTGATCGTTGGTTTTGTAGATGCCATCGGCCCGGTTTCTACTTTTGCGTTGGGTGGTGTGCTGTTGATCATTACGGGTTATTTTTTCAAAACATCTACACGCTCTCTAAAACTTGTACGCGATTATCAGGAAGCTAAAAACACCAATACTGATTTTGCTTTAGTACTTCTCGCTGGTTTGGTTTTAGGGATTGCCACGGCCTTATTTAAAAACTATCTGCCACAGAAAATTGAAAGTGCTTTTGTAGCCATGCGGCAAGATGGAATTGATATCGTTATTTCCGGCTCTATGGTGATTTCCTTTGGATTAGTCGTTGCGGCTTTAGCAGCTTGGCCTTTTTCAAAGTTGGTTGACAAAATAGGAACACAGAAAAGTCTGACTTATGGTTTAATCGGAGCATTTGTGATTTTGCTTCCATCTTTTGTACTGGATAATGTTTACGCATTAATCCTTATCACATTATTGGCGGCACCTTTCATCAGTTATGCTACAGTGGCTGGTTTTCCTTATGCATTGGGCAAGCTGTCTGCCAAGAACGTAACTCTCGGTGCCGGTATCTTTTTTGGAAGTGTAGAACTGGCCGATGGCGTGATGAATATCCTTCAGCAATAGGATTTTAATTATCAGCCATAAAAAAAAGAGTTCAGTGCTGAACTCTTTTTTTTATCTAAAAGTGAAGATCAAATTACTTCACCAATTTCTTATACTTAATCCGCTTCGGTTGCTCATCGCCCAGACGTTTACGCTTGTTTTCTTCGTATTCACTAAAACTTCCTTCATACCAAAAAACTTGTGAGTCTCCTTCAAAAGCCAGAATGTGGGTACACACTCGATCTAAAAACCAACGATCGTGCGAGATAATCACCGCGCATCCTCCAAAATTTTCCAACGCTTCTTCCAATGAACGAAGTGTGTTCACATCCAAATCGTTGGTTGGCTCATCCAACAACAACAAATTGCCACCTTGCTTGAGCGCAATCGCCAAATGAGCGCGGTTGCGCATACCACCCGATAACTCTTTTACCTTCTTTGATTGATCCGTGCCGCTGAAGTTGAATTTGCTCACATAGGCGCGCGAGTTAATTTCTTTTCCGCCCACCATAATCAAATCACTGCCACCCGTGATCGCCTGAAACACCGTGTCCTCCGGTTTCAAATCATCGTGCTCTTGGTCTACGTAGGCAAACTTCACGGTTTCACCTACCGAGAATGTTCCTGCATCCGGTTTCTCAGCACCTGTAATCATTTTAAAGAGTGTGGTTTTACCTGCACCGTTCGGGCCAATAATTCCTACAATACCTGCCGGTGGCAACGAGAACGTTAAATTTTCATACAATAACTTATCGCCATAGGCTTTTGATACGCCAGTTGCTTCAATTACTTTATTACCCAAACGAGGACCGGGCGGAATAAACAACTCTAATTTTTCTTCTTTCTCTTTCGTTTCCGCGCTGATCAACTTTTCATAGTTGCTCAAGCGGGCCTTTCCTTTTGCCTGACGACCTTTCGGATTCATGCGCACCCATTCCAATTCGCGCTCCAACGCTTTTTGTCGCTTCGATTCCGATTTCTCTTCTTGCGCTAAGCGTTTTTGTTTTTGATCCAACCAGCTTGAGTAATTTCCTTTCCACGGAATTCCCTCGCCACGGCCAAGTTCCAAAATCCATCCCGCCACATTATCCAAGAAATAACGATCGTGGGTTACCGCAATCACCGTTCCCTTGTATTGCTTCAAGTGTTGCTCCAGCCAATACACCGATTCCGCATCCAAGTGGTTGGTAGGTTCATCCAGCAAAAGCACATCCGGCTCCTGCAACAACAAGCGACACAACGCTACGCGTCTTTTCTCACCACCCGATAGCACTTCAATTTTCGCATCCGATGGCGGGCAACGAAGCGCATCCATCGCCCGATCCAATTTGCTATCCAACTCCCACGCACCAATCGCATCCAGTTTTTCCTGAATCTCGCCCTGCTTCGCAATCAGCTTGTCCATTGCATCCGGATTTTCCAATACGGCCGGATCGCCAAACTTCTCATTGATCGCTTCAAATTCTTTCAGCAATGCAACCGTTTCCTTCACGCCCTCTTCCACAATTTCGCGCACGGTTTTCGATTTATCCAATTGCGGCTCTTGCTCCAAAAGACCAACCGTAAAACTCAAATCTGAAACTACTTCTCCCTGAAATTCTTTGTCGATGCCCGCAATAATGCGCAGCAATGACGATTTACCCGATCCATTCAAACCCAGCACACCAATTTTGGCTCCGTAGAAGAAAGAGAGATAGATATTTTTTAAAACTTGTTTTTGAGGCGGGTAAATCTTGTTTACACCAGCCATCGAGAAAATTATTTTTTCGTCAGCCATAGTGGTTATGATTCAATTTGGGAGGACAAATATGGCTTTTTTAACTCAATAGTCCACAGTTTACGCTTTTGAGAAATAGCCCCTCGTATGGTTACTTTTATTTAATTTCAATCATGCACCCGTGGCTATTGACTATGGTCTATTTAATTCTATTTTTGCGGAAAATTAAAAGGAGAAAAATATGTACTGGACACTTGAATTAGCTTCGTATTTGGAAGATGCTCCTTGGCCTGCAACAAAGGATGAGTTGATCGATTTTTCTATTCGCTCCGGTGCTCCGCTCGAGGTGGTTGAAAATTTGCAAGAGTTGGAAGATGATGGACAGCCTTACGAGAGTATCGAAGAGATTTGGCCCGATTACCCCACCAAAGAAGACTTCTTCTTCAACGAAGACGAGTACTAGAAAAAATCTATTCTGAGAAAGAAACACAGAAGCCCTGCCAGTCGGGGCTTTTTTTATGGGCGGCCTGGCCAAGCGAGGCGCAAGGCCACCAGGCTGTTCGCTGCAAGTCTCCCGATAGCTATCGGGAGGCTTTCCGCTGCCATCCTTGGCCGTGGGTGCTCATCAACGAGCTTTCCGGAGTGTCTCAAAATTCGATTAAAAAGGGAAGGAAGTGAGTTGGCTACAAATTGTAGTCAACTGAAAATGCAATCAGTCGATGGTAAATTTTATAAGACGGATGTGGCTGATGCAGAACAACTTTTAAAGAAGGTTGTTTCTTCAATGAATACTATGGGCATTTTGAATGAACAGAATGACCTAAAGAAGGTGAGCAAAAAACGTTCAAAAAAGAGTTAACTGCTGACTACTCACTAGCCATTTTTCCCGTCCATCAACGCCTTCGCTACAATCAAATCCTCGGGCGTAGTAATCTTGATGTTTTCGTAGCTGCCTTCAAATAGAGAAATGATATGTCCCGCGCGCTCGGCTACACTCGCATCGTCTGTTAAGCTGGCATCTTCTTTTATTTCGTAGGCTTTCTTGATCAATTGCAGATCAAAAGTCTGTGGCGTTTGTATCAACCGGAATTTCGAGCGATCCATTGCCTTAGTATTATCTTGATCCGTCATGCGGATCGACTCTTTCAACCGCACTGCCGCCACAGCCGATTGATGCACTGCCGCTAATCGAAACGATGCTCCGATAATATCCGAACTCACCAGTGGCCGCACGCCATCGTGAATGGCCACCAAACCTTCTCCTTCCAACAAACTCAGCCCATTCCTGACCGACTGAAATCGACTATCTCCTCCTTTTTGCAGTAACAAAGGCTTGGTGAAATGATACTTTTCACAAATCGAATTCCAGATTCCAAAGTCATCCTCCGGCAATACCAACACCACTTTGATTTTATCAGAATAGCGATAGAAAGCCTCCAGCGTATGCAGCAGAATAGGCTTTCCATTCAGTTCGAGAAATTGCTTGGGCAAAGCACTTTTAATGCGTGTGCCTTTGCCTCCGGCAACAATTAATACATATTCAGGTTTGTTTACCATGCTGATTCTAGGTTAGCCAAATTAGAAAAAACAATTTGGTTCGTTAGATTTACTAACAAATAAGAATGCGATGGGTTTGATTCGGATACTTCTGGTGGCGTTTAATGCGGCCATCATCACTTACTTAGTTTATCGGTTGGTGCAAATCTATCGTTCTGCATCATCCTATAAATCGATTATTTTAATAGCCGGTATTGTATTGCTGCTCCTTCCGATTTTGGTGCTAATCGGTATTGTCAAACCAACGGTGATTTACGTACTGATTTACCCGTTGGCAATAGCGGCCTTTATTTTTCTAATCAAAAGCGAAGGCTGATTATACAATCAGCATCGCATCGCCATAGGTAAGAAACTTGTATTTTTCCTTTTTGGCAGTTTCGTAGGCTTTCATCACCAAATCATAACCACCGAAGGCGGCTGTCATCATCAACAAAGTTGACTCGGGCTGGTGAAAGTTGGTAACCATCGCACTGCAAATCTTAAAGTCGTAAGGCGGGAAGATGAATTTATCGGTCCATCCTTCACGTTCTTTCAACCGGTTATTGGCAGATACAGCAGATTCGAGTGTGCGCATCGTGGTGGTGCCAATCGCACAAACTCTGTTTTTATTATCTAATGCCTGATTCACAATTTTAACGGGCTCCGCGCCAACGATAAAATTTTCTGAATCCATTTTGTGCTTCGTCAAATCTTCCACATCCACTGCGCGGAAAGTGCCCAAGCCAATGTGCATGGTTACATAGGCCATGTCAACACCTTTCAATTGCAGGCGTTTTACCAATTGCTTGGTAAAGTGCATGCCGGCAGTAGGTGCTGAAACCGCACCTTTATGCTTGGCGAAAATAGTTTGGAAACGTTCTTTATCCGCAGGCTCTACTTTTCGCTTAATGTATTTGGGCAGTGGTGTTTCGCCCAATGTTTCTACAATCTTATCAAATGCTGCGGAATCTCCATCAAATAAAAAGCGAATGGTTCTTCCGCGTGAAGTAGTATTGTCGATTACCTCAGCTACCAAGTCGCCATCACCAAAGTATAATTTATTACCCACGCGAATTTTTCGGGCAGGGTCTACCAAAACATCCCAAAGGTGCATTTCTGCATTTAATTCACGGAGCAGAAATACCTCTATTTTGGCTCCGGTTTTCTCTTTTCGGCCATACAAGCGAGCCGGAAACACAAGCGTATCGTTGGCAACCATCACATCGCCATCATCAAAATAGTTGACAATGTCCTTGAAAATTTTGTGCTCAATTTTTCCGGTGTCTTTGTGTAACACCATCATTCTGGCTTCGTCTCTGTTTTCGGCTGGGTGATTGGCAATTAGGCTGTTGGGAAGGTCGAATTTGAATTCAGATAATTTCATAAGCTTACGGGCTTTTAAATCCGGTACTTTTCCGGATTTATAAATAAGGTTGCAAAAATAGGGATTTGTTTGGTACTTGAAATAAAAATAGGTTTTCTTAATCCAAAACGCACAAAACAGCGTTAAAACGCCATGCTTACAATTCGACTCATTCTTGAAAGTTTAGGTTTCGCCTGGAGAGCGCTCCGTTCCAACTTATTGCGCACGATTTTGTCGCTGCTAGGTGTTACCATCGGTATTTTTTCTATTATCGCGGTTTTAACGCTAGTTGATTCACTGGAGAAAAATATCCGCGACAGCCTTAACTTCCTAGGCAGCAATGTGATTTATGTAGATAAATGGCCTTTCACCGGAGGCAATAGCCGCGATTGGTGGAAGGATTATATTAAAAGACCAAACCCTTCTTATAATGAGTATCGCTTCTTAAAGGCGAATCTCAAAAATGGTCAAACGGTTTCCATATATGCTTCCACGGGTGAGGTAACCGTAAAGAGTAAAAACAATGGAATCAATAAGATTCGTTTAAATGGCGCTTCGCTCGATTATGAAAAAGTATTCGAGGTGAATATTGACCGCGGGCGTTACTTTACGATTGATGAGGTTGAAGGCGGCAGAAATGTGGTAGTACTGGGGCATGAAGTAGCCAAAGCACTTTTCCCTAAAATTGATAACCCGGTTGGTAATTATGTAAAAATTAAAAATCTCCGATTCTCAATTGTTGGAATTGTGAAAAAAGAAGGAGAGAGTTTTATGGGATTTACCAGCAACGACTATAGTTGCATCATTCCATACGATGCTTATCGAAAACTGTATCAAACTGGTTCCGGTCGATGGAATGAAATTGGTTCGCATATTGGACTCAAAGGTTTTGACTCGGATATTGGTCTGGTGGAGTTAGAAAATGAGGTGCGTGGTGCTATGCGAGTACGCAGGGGATTGAAGCCATCTCAAAAAGATAATTTTGAATTGAACAGACCCGAAGCTATTGGTAAAGCCATCAGTGGATTGTTTGATGTACTAGGTGTGGCTGGTTGGGTGATTGGTGGCTTCTCCATGTTAGTAGGGGGATTTGGTATTGCCAATATCATGTTTGTATCGGTAAAGGAAAGAACCAGCATCATTGGATTACAAAAATCATTAGGTGCTAAAAACTACTTTATCCTGTTTCAATTTTTGTTTGAGTCTATTTTCCTGAGTTTAATCGGAGGGCTTGCCGGATTGTTTCTCGTTTGGCTGCTCACGCTGGCACCATTCGGAAGCTTAGTGGTGGTGTTGTCAGTGAAAAATATTGTACTTGGACTCGGAGTTTCTTCAGTGATTGGTCTGGTAGCGGGAATTGTGCCCGCAGCCATGGCAGCACGATTGGATCCGGTTATCGCAATCAGAGCGAACTAAGAATTATCGATTAATTGCTGTTGTTAAAAAAAGACACTTCTGATTTACAGAGGTGTCTTTTTTTATTGATTGTATTATGAGAACTTTTTTAGGGTAAAGAAGAAGGTGCTTCCTTTGCCCAAGCTACTTTCTAACCAAATTCGCCCACCGTTTCGTTCTACAAATTCTTTACAGAGTATCAACCCAAGGCCTGTACCTTTTTCATTGGCAGTTCCCCGTGTGCTGTATCCGGTGGTTTTTTCGAATAGCAATTTTTGAACTTCGGGACTGATACCTACACCTTGGTCCTTTACGGAGATGATGTAGTTATCACCGTCTTCTTTCGCGTCTATTTCAATCAAGTGCCCCGCTTCTGAAAACTTGATCGCATTCGTCAGAAGATTTCTCATAACAAGATTGATCATGTTACTATCACCCAGCGCAAAAAGAGAAGGGCTAATCAAGTTATTGATTTTGATTTCCTTGAGGTGAAGAGACGTAAGTAACTTGATATTACTTTCCGCCAACTGATTTAAGTCAATTTTTTCAAATTGAATTTTCAGCTTATCCATTTGCAGCAAGGTCCAATCCAATAAATTGTTGATGAGGGTTTTGGTATGGTTAAACTGAACCCGCAATTCTTTATTGAGTCGTTTAAATTCGTCTGGTGAAATTTTATCCTTATCCATTAAATCCAAAATGCCGGAAAGGGCATTCATGGGCGAACGCAAGTCGTGAGAAATAATGGAGAAAAACTTGTCTTTTACTTTGTTTAATTGTTCCAGTTCGATACTTCGTTTCTTAATTTCTTCCTGGTGTTCCAGCAGCAGCTTGTTGATTTTGATTCTACGCTGTCCGCTGCGGTAAACGGTAAATAAAAGAATACCTGTGAGTGCGATGGCTACTACTAAAATATTGCTGATGAGTTCTTGCTTCTTCACTTCACTTTTTCGAAGCTGTTCCATTTTAGTAAGCGCCTTGATTTGCTCTTCTTTAGAGGCCGTTTCAAAGCGTACCTGATCTTGCAATAATTTCGCTTGCATGCCTTGACTAAACAGGCTGTCCTTTAACTGATGTTGTTGTTTAATGTAGATCAGTGATTTTTTATAATCACCACTTTCTTCCAATAATTTAGATAAGTTCTCATAACACTCAATTTCAAGTGTCCACGCATTCAGCCGATGTGCGGTTTCGGCACTTTTTTCAATTAGTTTTTGAGCATCGGCAAACTTGTTTTCAGTCATTAATACCAAGCCTCTTCCCAAATCAATTTGGGCTAAGCCATATTGGTTTTCATTTTTCTTGAAGGTTACAAAAGCACTATCATAATAAGTACGGGCTAACGCATTGTTGTTGAGTAACCGGTAGGTTTTGGCGATGTTGAGAACAATGGTTGGTTCGAGCTCATTGATACTAAGTTTGCGTTCGCGAGTGTATCGTAAAGAAAGTTGTAATGCAATGAGTGCAGAGTCATACATTTTTTTTCGAATATAGATGTCTCCGATTTCACTATAGTGGTAAGGCTCACCTTCCAGATCTTTGATTTCGCGGCTGATTTTTAAGGAGAGATTTAAGTAATCAACGGCTTTATCATACTGCCCCAAGTCTTTGAAAACACCACCGATATTATGCAGCGAAATGGCTTGCTGTAATTTATGCTTATCGGATGTAAGTGCAATCCGGTAGCTCTGGGTGTGGTAGAAATACGACTCGTCAAATTTTCCGAGTGAGGTATAATTGGTTCCTAAATTATTGTATGCTGTGGCAATGCCTGAACTATCCTTTAATTGGTAGTAAATATTAAGCGCTAGGTTGTTGTATTTGATAGCTGTAGCAAAATCTCCTTGAATACTTTTTAATGATCCGAAATTGGTATATGCCTTTCCCTTACATGCAGTAGACTCCTTTTCTAGCTCTGCAATTTCAATTGCCTGTTCCGAATAACTCAGACTTTTATTGATGTCAATAAATTGATATTCTTCGATAAGTTTGAAGAGGATATTTAATTTGGTGGAATCGACTTTGGCTTCTACCAATTTCTGTTGCAAACTGTCTGTTGTAGACTGCGACAGAGCGGACACAAATAGAAGGCAATTGGCGACTAGTATGGGGAGAAACTTTCGCACGGTTTTACTTTGGTAAGTGAATTATAAATTTGACACTTTTCGAGAACCTAAAATAGGCAATATTTACAGAAAACCTACATCAATGCCATTGTAAATCCGTTTCAATTCCAGAGCGGGTGCCATGTTAGGCTAACTTTTTGGTGAAAAAATATTTGAGTGGAGGCTTCAAAGGATTCTGTGTAGTCGGATACCAAAAATTGCAGTTTAGGTTCCGAGTACGGATTTAATAATCCATTTCCAGTTAGATAATCTTTAAGCGTTTGCACAATTATTTGGGTTGAGTCCAGAATTTCTACTTTGCCGTGGTAAAACTCATTAATCTCTTTGCGTATCAACGGGTAATGGGTACATGCTAAAATCAATGTGTCAATGGACTGCAATGCCGGATCCGATAAATAATTCCAAACAATCTCATGACTGATCTGACTATTATAAAACCCCTCTTCAATCATAGGTGCCAATAAAGGCGTTGCCAGCGAGTGAAGGGTGGAGGCTGGATTTATCGCTGTAAGTTTTTTCTGATATATGCCAGATTGAACAGTTCTTTTTGTGCCAATCAATCCAATTTTCCTATCAGCAAGTTGTTTCGCAACAAACTCCACCATCGGGTCGATAACATTAATCACATGTGCTTTTCCGTTTACATATTCCTTTAACAACTCATAGGATGCCGAACTTGCTGAATTGCAAGCAATCACAATGACTTTGCATCCCATCGACAAAAGTAAATCGGCAATACGCACGGAGTAGGCTTGGATGGCTGCCTCCGACTTGTCGCCATAAGGTAAGTGCGCTGTATCTCCAAAATACACTATGCTTTCGTTGGGGAAATGCTGATGGATTGCCTGGGCTACTGTTAATCCACCGATGCCGCTGTCAAAAATCCCTATTGGCCCTTTTTCGTCTGCTCTCAAATCACTCATGTTTTGGCTTCAAACATAACAATAAAGCCCCTATTGGAAGGGGCTTTATCGTAATCAATGATATAAATGGGATCAAATATTGGTAGATAATTTCGCCAGTTTCACTTCTTTAGCTTCCCGATGTTTACAATAGCTGCATTTATAGTGCTTCAAGAGCAATCCTGGTTCTTCGGCTGTTGGCTTCACCTCAATTTCTTCTTTGTCCAACTTTAACGTGTAATATCCGCACTCACTGCACAATTCTGCATGCAAGTAACTATCGTATTTTTCAATTTTCTTATAGCCTGTTTTGTCATCCAACCACACATCGTAATCAACTGAGTGAACGTTTGCCTGTTCAGCTAGTTGATCAGCATCTAAATGAGCATCTTCTTCGGTTTCATTCAATTTGCGCATCGTATTTCCGTCCGGTGATATGCGTGGAGTATTCCGTAGCTTAACAAGCCGCTTTTCCACGGACTTTGGATAGTAGATGCGCACCATGCTATAGAATACAAAGTAAAAAATTACGATGAAAGACAGAGTTATGAACACACGAACCCAAAACCACAACATACCGCTATGAATGATTTTTTCAGTGTATATCGAGTTGGAATAAAACCCGACAGCGAAAATAAGGGCTAAGACTGCATACCAAAAATACCTGATTTCGTGAAGGTTGACATAATCGTATTTTTCCTTGTAGTCCTTAATTTGAAGTACTTTAAACTCATAAAAAAGGAAGATAAGGGCGCCAAATACAATACAAGAAATGGTGGCTATATTCATATAGCTGTCCCACGATACTACAAATTCATGCTCCATAGGAATAGATTGGGAATGGTTTTGGTATATCAAAGGTAACTTATTCTTTTAATTCGCCTTAAAACTTACAGAAAAATTACATCATTCCTTTATTTACGGGTGGGGCTTTGGTGGGCTGCATTTATCCATGAAAGTTGGATTTTGTATACTTGCACTTGATTTAAACCCATCAAAATCATGGCTAACAATTTATTGAAAGGAAAACGCGGAATTATTTTTGGAGCTTTAGATGAAAACTCCATCGCTTGGAAAACAGCTTTGCGAGTGAAAGAAGAGGGGGGAAGCTTTACACTTACGAATGCCCCAATTGCCATGCGCATGGGTAAAATCAATGAATTGGCAAAAGCCTGCAATGCAGAAGTAATACCGGCAGATGCCACATCAGAGCAGGATTTGAATAATCTGTTTACCAAATCCATGGAAGTTTTGGGCGGTAAACTTGATTTTGTACTTCACTCCATCGGCATGAGCCCCAATATCCGTAAAGGAAAGGAGTATGGAGATATGAATTATGAGTGGTACCTGAAAACCCTTGATATATCCGCCTTATCATTTCATAAAGTATTGCAAACATCCGAAAAACTCGATGCCTTAAATGAGTGGGCTTCGGTAATTGCACTTAGCTACATTGCCGCACAGCGTGCTTACCCTGATTATACAGATATGGCGCAAGCGAAGGCGATGTTAGAATCCATTGCCCGCAGCTATGGCCAACGCTATGGCACGAAAAAGAAAGTGCGCGTAAATACCATTTCACAATCGCCAACTAAAACCACGGCCGGAGCCGGAATTTCTGGATTTGATGTGTTTTTTGATTTTGCTCAAATGATGTCGCCATTGGGAAATGCATCAGCTGAAGATTGCGCGAATTACATTACTGTGATGTTCTCTGACTTCACTCGTATGGTGACCATGCAAAATCTGATGCACGATGGTGGATTCTCTTCATCGGGCATTACGGATGAGTTGGTTGCGAAACTTTCTAAGTAATCGACACATTTCCAAAATGATGCATGTATGATCGCCTTTCCGGTTTGTAAAATCAATCTGGGGCTATCGATCATTTCTAAACGGGAAGATGGGTATCACAATCTGGAAACCTGTTTTTATCCCGTGCCTTGGTGCGATATTCTGGAGGTGATTCCTGCGGATCAAACTTCTTTTTCGACTTCGGGTATTTCAATACCCGGAGACGAAAAGAGTAATCTATGTTTGCGCGCCTACCATTTACTGAAACAAGATTTCCGCCTGCCGGAAGTAAAGATTCACTTGCATAAAATCATTCCCATGGGCGCGGGCCTTGGCGGTGGCTCTTCGGATGGCGCAAAGACATTGCAATTGCTCAACGACATTTTTCAGTTAAACCTCTCCATTGATCAACTGCTGAAGTATGCCTCGCAGTTGGGAAGTGACTGTTCTTTCTTTTTGTATGATCGCCCGATGATAGGCACCGGAAAAGGTGAAATTTTAAGGCAAACTTCGGTTTCGCTCAAAGACTATTTTTTGGTTTTGGTGAAGCCACCCGTGCATGTTTCTACCCAACAGGCGTATGCCAATGTAATTCCAAAGTCAGTTGAAATGCCAACAGAAGAGGTGCTTCGTTTACCAATCGCACGATGGAAAACGTATTTGAAAAATGATTTTGAGGATTCTGTGTTCAAGGCGCAACCTGTCATTCAAGAAATCAAAGAGCAGCTCTATAGCCAGGGCGCGGTTTATGCCAGTATGAGTGGATCCGGTTCTTCGGTTTTTGGCATTTTTGAAAAGTCAAAGCACTTGAAAAACGAATTCGCAGGCATGGATTATTGGGAAGGCGTTTTGAAATAATCACTAATAGAAATAAAAAAGGAGCTCGGGTTTTCCGGCTCCTTCTTTTTTGATTGGCAGTTGGCTTATTCCACCTCTTTCTTCAGCTCTTCGCCACTCGCAATTTTCTCTTTGATTTTCTTTTCCAGTTCGTCCATCAATTCCGGATTATCCTCAATGAGTTGCTTCACTGAATCGCGGCCTTGACCTAATTTATTGCCTCCGTAGGAGAACCATGAACCTGACTTTTGAATCACATTCAATTCCACGCCCAAGTCAATGACCTCGCCAGATTTCGAAATACCTTTTCCGTACATAATGTCAAACTCCACTACTTTAAATGGAGGAGCTACTTTGTTTTTCACCACCTTCACCTTTACCCGGTTACCCGTAATGTTATCGGCATCTTCTTTAATCTGGCCAATTCTGCGGATATCCAAACGAACCGAAGCATAGAATTTCAGGGCATTTCCACCCGTGGTTGTCTCCGGGTTTCCAAACATCACCCCAATTTTCTCACGCAATTGGTTAATGAAAATACACGCACATCCGGTTTTGCTGATCGTACCGGTTAGTTTTCTCAACGCCTGCGACATCAGACGAGCCTGAAGACCCATTTTACTTTCGCCCATTTCGCCTTCCAATTCAGCTTTTGGCACTAAGGCAGCTACGGAGTCAATAACAATAATATCAATCGCACCGGAACGAATTAGGTGCTCGGCAATTTCCAATGCTTGTTCTCCATTATCAGGCTGAGATATCAAAAGGTTTTCAGTATCGATACCTAGTTTTTCGGCATACGTCTTGTCAAAGGCGTGTTCGGCATCAATAAATGCGGCCAATCCACCTTTTTTCTGTGCTTCTGCAATAGCGTGCATAGTCAGGGTGGTTTTACCGGACGATTCAGGTCCATAAATCTCAATCACCCGACCTCTTGGTAAGCCACCAATTCCCAATGCAATGTCAAGTCCTAAAGATCCGGTTGAAACCGCAGGTACATCCATTACCTTCTGGTCGTTCAACTTCATTACGGTGCCCTTGCCGTAGGTTTTTTCTAGTTTGTCGATCGTTAGCTGTAGTGCTTTTAACTTCTCTTTTACTTCGCTCATATGATTATTCTTTTTTTTACACTTTCAGTCTGCAATTCGAGCCAAATTACCATCAAAATTTGGCATTAATTGCTGTTATTTAAATGCTAAATTAATTAGTATTTGCTAAAAAACAAATCAAAGCAATAAAGATTTGCCAATTTTGTTCTATAAACGGACTTATCTTGCGGCTTCATGAAAAGGAAAATAGGCTGGGCAGTCGTAATTATCATCATTATTTCGGTAGCGATTTACTGGCCACTTATAAGCTATGGCGTACGGCAGGGGATAGGACAGTTAGAGATTATTATTAATGCAAAGCCCACCTCCGAGTTTTTGCAGGATCCCGCCTTCCCCGATTCGTTGAAATCAAAACTGCGGTTGATTGAAGATGTGCGCAGGTTTGCCATTGATTCGCTGGGTCTGAAAGACACCGAGAATTACAAAACGCTCTACGATCAAAAAAATCAGGAAATCATGTGGGTGGTGCAAGCATGCGAGCCCTTTGAGTTAAAGCCCAAGCAATGGCACTTCCCGATTGTGGGGTCGGTACCCTACAAGGGTTTTTTTAATAAAGACAAGGCCCTTCAATTGCGCAAGGAGTTAGAAGAAGAAGGATACGATGTAAGCGTTCGAAATCCCGGAGGTTGGTCTACGCTGGGTTGGTTTAATGACCCGATCCTTTCTGGAATGTTGGATAGAAGCGAAGGCGATTTGGCCGGCTTGATCATCCATGAAATGGTGCATGCCACCAGATCGGAAGA
>PJQF01000140.1_pt1 | contig 44136 bp, 47 predicted proteins | sample 1503741 | NCBI WGS metagenome assembly PJQF01 (sample SAMN07775949, study PRJNA414020) | Biofilm metagenome, whole genome shotgun sequencing project. | isolation source: biomolecule (vanillin) treated reverse osmosis membrane biofilm | place: India: Nagpur | collected 2017-03-21 | reverse complement strand
ATGTGGGAGCGGGCTTGCTCGCGAATGCGGAGTGTCAGTCGATACATTCTTGACTGACCCACCGCTTTCGCGAGCAAGCCCGCTCCCACATTTTTAACCGCATTTCAAATTAGCCGAACAACCACTTCCACAACAGCACCAGCACAACCACCGCCAGCACCGGCCGTGCAATGCGGTAGGCCTTTGGATGCTTGCGCTTCCACTGCGTGACGCCAGCTGATCGCGTCGTAAGCAACACTGCAAAACCAAAGGTGGGAGCGGGCTTGCTCGCGAATGCGCAGTGTCAGTCGATACATTCTTGACTGACCCACCGCATTCGCGAGCAAGCCCGCTCCCACATTTTTAACCGCGTTTCAAATTAGCCGAACAGCCACTTCCACAACAGCACCAGCACAACCACCGCCAGCACCGGCCGTGCAATGCGGTAGGCCTTTGGATGCTTGCGCTTCCACTGCTTGACCACACCGCTGAACTTGTCGCTGAAGGCCTTGCTCCAGGCATAGGCCTGGTTGATCCCGCCAACGCGCTCGTCATCCAGGTTCTGCGGGGCAGTCGCTCGGCCCAATTGCTTGCTGACCCAGCGGTTGATGCGCGTCATCACCCGGTTGCTCAGCGGGCGTTCGATGTCGCAGAACAGAATCACGCGGGTCTTTTCCGTCTCGTTCTTCACCCAGTGCACGTAGGTTTCATCGAACATCACGTCTTCACCATCGCGCCAGGCGTAGACCTGGCCATCGACGAAGATGCGGCAGTCGTCGGAGTTGGGCGTGGACAAGCCCAGGTGATAACGCAGCGAACCGGCAAACGGGTCGCGGTGCGGGTTGAGGTGGCTGCCACCCGGCAGCAGCGCAAACATTGCGCCCTTGACGTTGGGGATGCTGCTGACCAGCGCCACGGTCTTCGGGCACAGGGCCTCGGCCGATGGCAGCGGTTTGTCGTACCACTTGAGGTAGAAGCGCTTCCAGCCCTTCTTGAAAAACGAACCGAAACCGGCGTCGTTGTTCTTTTCGGCGGCGCGGATGTACCCCTCGTCGAACAGGTGCATCGCCTCTTCGCGAATCACTTCCCAGTTGTCCTTGAGCACATCCAGCTCGGGGAACTTGCTGCGGTCCAGGTACGGCTTGGACGGCACAGCCGAGAACAGATACATCAAAGCGTTATACGGGGCGAACAGCGCCGAATGGTTGACGAACTGGCGCAACATCGGCAAACGGGCCTTGCCGCGCAGGTGCACATACAGCGTGCTGCCGATAAACAACAGCAGCACCGACAGTTTGGCGGCCAAAGAAAAGGTCATGCAGCAACTCCTGGAAATAAGCGCCTGGCCAGCAACCTCCCGTCAACGGGAAACCAGACGTAGCAGCCGGCCATGATAAACAGTTGGGCCATTATGCAGAAGGCCTGGGCCGACCGGCTGACATAAATCAAAACCCTGTGGCGAGTCGAACCCTTATGGTGAGCGGGCTTGCCCTAATGCAGTTCCGTTAAGCGAACACGATGCTCAAAGCAGCGAAGATCAAATGTGGGAGCGGGCTTGCCCGCGAAGACGTCGGCCCCGCCCGCCACCGATAACCGATCAGGCCTGGTTGTCCTGCTCGGTAAACAAATCACTGAACAACATGCTCGACAGGTAGCGCTCACCGGAGTCCGGCAGCACCACCACGATGGTCTTGCCCTGCATTTCCGGTTTCTCGGCCAGACGTACCGCCACCGCCATGGCGGCGCCGCAGGAGATTCCGCACAGAATCCCCTCTTCCTGCATCAAGCGCCGGGCCATGGCCTTGGATTCGTCGTCGGTCACCAGCTCCACACGGTCAACCATCGACAGATCGAGGTTTTTCGGCACGAAACCGGCGCCAATGCCCTGGATTTTATGCGGGCTGGGTTTGATCTCTTCACCGGCCAGCGCCTGGGTAATCACGGGCGAGGCGAAGGGTTCAACGGCCACCGACAGAATCGGCTTGCCGGCAATGTTCTTGATATAGCGCGACACACCGGTAATGGTGCCGCCGGTGCCCACCCCCGCTACCAGTACGTCCACGGCGCCATCAGTGTCGTTCCAGATCTCCGGGCCGGTGGTTTTCTCGTGGATCGCCGGGTTGGCCGGGTTTTCGAACTGGGCCGGCATAAAGTAGCTCGCCGGGTCGCTGGCGAGGATCTCGGCAGCCTTTTCGATAGCGCCCTTCATGCCCTTGGCCGGCTCAGTCAGCACCAGCTCGGCGCCCAGGGCCTTGAGCACTTTGCGGCGCTCAATGCTCATGGACGACGGCATGGTCAGCAGCAGCTTGTAGCCACGGGCGGCGGCGACGAACGCCAGGCCAATGCCGGTGTTGCCGGAGGTCGGTTCTACAATGGTCATGCCGGGTTTGAGTTTGCCGGTGCTTTCGGCGTCCCAGATCATGTTTGCGCCAATGCGGCACTTCACCGAATAACCCGGGTTACGCCCTTCGATCTTGGCCAGGATGGTCACGCCACGCGGTGCGATGCGGTTGATCTGAACCAGGGGCGTGTTACCGATGGAGTGCGCGTTGTCTGCAAAGATGCGGCTCATGACGGGTCCTTAAGGCAATTTCAATAAGGCTCCAAGGGTATGCCTCAGGTAGGGAGGCGTCCAGTCAGAGGAACGTTGCGCCAATACACGCGGTCCACCGCCTATACCGATGGAGAACCTGAACATGAAACGTCGCTACAGTGGGCTGCTATGGATCGTCGCCATACTGGTGGTCGTATTGATCGCTCTGGATCTCGCCCTGCCCTACCTGGTGCGCAACTACCTGAACGACAAGCTCGCCGACATGGGCGATTACCGCGGCCAGGTCACGGACGTTGACGTGGCCCTGTGGCGCGGCGCCTACAAGATCAACGGCCTGCAGATCGTCAAGGTCGACGGCAAGGTGCCGGTACCGTTCGTCAAGGCGCCGGTGATCGACCTGTCGGTGAGCTGGCATTCGCTGTGGTACGACCACGCGGTGGTCGCCGAGGCGCAGTTCTTCCAGCCGGAGCTGAATTTCGTCGACGGCGGCAACCAACAGGCCTCCCAGACCGGTAAAGGCACCGACTGGCGCGAGCAATTGAGCAAATTGCTGCCGATCACCCTCAACGAAGTGCGCATTCAGGACGGCAAGATCGCCTTCCACAACTTCACGTCCAAGCCAGCAGTGAATATCTACGCCACCGAGGTCAACGCCAGCATCTATAACCTGACCAACGTCGTCGATGTGAAGGGCAAACGTGACGCCAGCTTCGAAGGCAAGGCGCTGCTGCTCGGGCAGGCCCCTCTGGAAGCCACGGCCGCCTTCGACCCACTGAGCAATTTCGAAGACTTCGAATTCCGCTTTCGCGCCAAAGACATCCAGCTCAAGCGCCTGAATGACTTCGCCTCGGCCTACGGCAAATTCGACTTCAAGGCCGGCACCGGCGCGCTGGTGGTCGAAGCCCAGGCGGACAACGGCCAGTTGAACGGTTACATCAAGCCGTTGCTGCGCGATGTAGAAGTGTTCGATTGGAAACAGGATGTAGAGAACAAGGACAAGAATATCTTTCGTTCGATCTGGGAAGCCGTGGTCGGCACCAGTGAGACGGTGCTGAAGAACCAGAACAAAAACCAGTTTGCCACCCGCGTAGAACTCAGCGGCAACGTGCACCAGCAAAATCTCAGCGCGTTCTCGGCAGTGTTGGCGATTTTGCGCAATGGGTTTATCCAGGCCTTCAATGCGCGCTATGAACAACCCAAGCCCAGTGCTGAGTGAACCACACGCCTGCAGGGCAACCATGGCGCAAGGCTGAGCCCTGGTTTATTGTGCCGCCGAGCAACGTTCAAACACTGGTAAGGACACTGAACATGCGCATCTGCGGCTGGATACTGACAATTCTTGGTTATCTCTGGGCCTTTTCCGGCTGTGTGCGAATAGGGCTATTCGCCATGCACGGCGGGCCGATGGCTGGCCAGATGATCCTCATCAGCCTCGGCACCCTGGTTTTAGCCGCACTCGCCCTCTGGGGCGGCAGCAAGCTCAGGGATAAAGCCGATGCGCGGGCATACGCATTGGAACAAAACCGTTAGCCGCCACGCGTGACCGTCCATTCAGAGACTGAATAACCCGTCTGCGTTCACAGTCGCCGGGGCTGCGCGGTATAGTCCGGGCATTGATGAATGCGAGGAATAACCGATGAAGTTCGAAGGCACCCAGGCCTACGTTGCCACCGATGACCTGAAACTGGCCGTGAACGCCGCTATCACCCTGGAACGGCCATTGCTGGTCAAGGGCGAGCCGGGCACCGGCAAGACCATGCTCGCCGAGCAACTGGCCGAATCCTTCGGCGCCAAGCTGATTACCTGGCACATCAAGTCCACCACCAAGGCGCATCAGGGCCTCTACGAGTATGACGCGGTCAGCCGTCTGCGCGACTCGCAGCTGGGCGTGGACAAAGTGCACGACGTGCGCAACTACCTGAAAAAGGGCAAGCTCTGGGAAGCCTTCGAGTCCGAGGAGCGGGTGATTCTGCTGATCGATGAAATCGACAAGGCTGACATCGAGTTCCCCAACGACCTGTTGCAAGAACTCGACAAGATGGAGTTCTACGTCTACGAAATCGACGAGACCATCAAGGCCAAGAAACGCCCGATCATCATCATCACCTCCAACAACGAAAAAGAGCTGCCGGACGCATTCCTGCGCCGCTGCTTCTTCCATTACATCGCCTTCCCCGACCGTACGACCCTGCAAAAGATCGTCGACGTGCACTACCCCGACATCAAGAAAGACCTGGTCAGCGAAGCGCTGGACGTGTTTTTCGACGTGCGCAAAGTGCCAGGCCTGAAGAAAAAACCGTCCACCTCCGAACTGGTCGACTGGCTCAAGTTGCTGATGGCCGACAATATCGGTGAAGCCGTGCTGCGCGAACGCGACCCCACCAAAGCCATCCCGCCGCTGGCCGGGGCTTTGGTGAAGAACGAGCAAGACGTGCAATTGCTGGAGCGTCTGGCGTTCATGAGCCGTCGCGGTAATCGATAATGTTGCTCAACCTGTTCAATGAGATGCGTGCCGCCAAGGTGCCGGTGTCGGTGCGCGAGCTGCTCGACTTGATCAATGCGCTGAAACAGCGCGTGGTCTTCGCCGACATGGACGAGTTTTACTACTTGGCCCGGGCAATCCTGGTGAAGGACGAGCGGCATTTCGACAAGTTCGACCGGGCATTCGGCGCCTATTTCAACGGCCTGGAAAAGCTCGACGACCACCTGCAGGCGCTGATCCCCGAAGACTGGCTGCGCAAGGAGTTCGAACGTACGCTGAGCGCTGAGGAGCGCGCGCAAATCCAGTCCCTCGGCGGCCTGGACAAGCTGATCGAAGAATTCAAGAAGCGCCTGGAAGAACAGAAAGAACGCCATGCCGGCGGCAACAAGTGGATCGGCACCGGTGGCACCAGCCCGTTCGGCTCCGGCGGCTACAACCCGGAAGGCATTCGCGTCGGCGACGCCGGCAAGCGCCAGGGCAAGGCGGTGAAAGTCTGGGACCAGCGTGAGTACAAGAACCTCGACGACCAAGTGGAGCTGGGCACGCGCAACATCAAGATCGCCCTGCGCCGCCTGCGCAAATTCGCGCGCCAGGGTGCGGCCGAAGAGCTGGATATCGACGGCACTATCGACCACACCGCCCGCGATGCCGGCTTGCTGAATATCCAGATGCGCCCGGAGCGGCGTAACACCATCAAGCTGTTGCTGCTGTTCGACATCGGCGGCTCGATGGACGCCCATGTGAAGATCTGCGAAGAGCTGTTCTCGGCCTGCAAGACCGAGTTCAAGCACTTGGAGTACTTCTACTTTCACAACTTCGTGTACGAATCGGTGTGGAAGAACAACCAGCGCCGCACGTCGGAGCGCACCTCCACCCAGGATTTGCTGCACAAGTATGGCGCTGACTACAAAGTGATTTTTATCGGCGATGCGTCGATGGCGCCGTATGAAATCACCCAGGCCGGCGGCAGCGTCGAGCACTGGAATGAAGAGCCTGGGTATGTGTGGATGCAGCGCTTCATGGCCAAGTACAAGAAGCTGATCTGGATAAACCCGTACCCGAAGGACACGTGGGGGTATACGGCCTCGACAGGGATCGTGCGGGAGTTGGTCGAGGATCAGATGTATCCGCTGACCTTGCGCGGCTTGGAAGAAGGGATGCGCTTTCTCTCCAAGTAAACGCTAAGGCAAATGTGGGAGCGGGCTTGCTCGCGAAAGCGGTGGGTCAGTTATTGATGGACTGACTGACACCCTGCATTCGCGAGCAAGCCCGCTCCCACATGTTGGGTTACGGTGATCTTTAGCCCGCGGTGAAGCGCTGCAAAAACTCCACATGCTGCCGATGCGCCGTCTCCTGCACCACCGGCACCAAGCGCACCTTATCCCCCGGCAGGCACTGCGCCAGCCGCGCCAGCGCCAACGGCGTCAACGCGCCCAATCGCGGGTAGCCACCAATGGTCTGCCGGTCATTGAGCAACACAATCGGCTGCCCATCCGGCGGCACCTGGATGGCTCCCAGTGGAATCCCTTCAGAGATCAACGACGGCCCCTGGTACTGCAACGGCGTGCCCAACAGGCGCATGCCCATGCGATCCGCGCGGCTGTCGAGGGCCCACTCGGTATTGAACGCATCGAACAAACTTTGCCCGCTGAACTGGCCGATCTGCGCGCCGACTATCACCTCCAGTGGCGCCTTGGCGGGCAAATCAGGCGCACTCAGCACGTTCATCGCGCCGCCCGCGCCGGAATATGTCAAGCGCCCGCCCACGGCCAACGCCGTGCCGAAACCGTCCACCCCGCCCAACGCTTCACGTACCACCGTGGAGCGACTGCCCAGCACAGCCGGCGCATCAAACCCGCCCGGTGCCGCCAGATAAGCGCGCGCACCGTTGAACGGCTGGGTAAAGCGCAAACGCTGACCCTTTTGCAGGATAAAACTGCGCCCCGGGCTGATCGCACGCTCATCGATATACGCGCCCAGATCCGCACCGGCCAAGGCCAGCAAGCAATACGCCTCGGCCTGCACAGTAAACCCGCCCAAGGTAATTTCCACCACGGGCTTATCCAGGGCATTCCCCAGCAGCCAATTGGCCCAGGTCATCGACACCCAATCCAGCGCGCCGCCCTGGGTCACGCCCAGATGCCGCACGCCAAAACGGCCGGCGTCCTGCAACAGGCACAGCGGCGTGCTGGCCTCGATCAACAAGCGGCTCATGCCTGCGCCTCCAATGGCGTGTCATCGCCACCCAGGTTGATGAATTCGGCGTGGCTGACCGCTTCGAAGCGCACCGTATCGCCGGGTTGCATCAGGCTGTAGCCATCGCGTGCGCGGTCGAACAGCTTGGCCGGGGTGCGGCCGATCAGGTTCCAGCCACCGGGGGACACCACCGGGTAGGCGGCAGTTTGCCGTTCGGCAATGCCCACGCTGCCGGCGGCCACGCGTTTACGTGGGGTGTTCAGCCGTGGCGTGGCAAGGATCTCGTCCACCAGGCCCATAAAGGCAAACCCGGGCGCAAAGCCGAGGGCAAACACTTGGTATTCGTGAGCGCTGTGGCGACGGATGACGTCGTCTACCGCCAGGCCACTGCGCTGGCTGAGCAGGTTCAGTTCGGGGCCGACACTCAGGTCGTACCACACCGGCAACACGTGGCACTGGCCGCTGCCCTGGGCCTGGGGTTGCAGGTCGGTCAGCGCCTGGCCAATCAGCGCCCGTGCCTGGGCCGGGCTCAACGCAGTGAGGTCGTAATGCACCATCAGCGTGGTGTAGGACGGCACCAGATCCACCAGTGCCGCGCCGAACCCGTCGCGCAGGCGCTGGGTGGCGGCCAGCATCCACGGCATATTGGCTTCGGCAATCACATCGAACAGACGCACCATCAGGCAGTCGATCGCCACCACTTCAATGCGTGGCTTCATGCTGGCTTCAACGCCTCGCGAATGCGCTGCACTGCGGCGACCGAACTGGCGTTATCGCCGTGCACACACAGGGTATTGGCCTGCAACACCAAGGCGCGGCCATCGCTGGCGGTCAGGGCTTCACCACGGGAAATCGTCAGGGCTTGCTGCACGATGGTGGTTGAGTCGTGGTGCACGGCACCCGGCAACTGGCGGGAAACCAGGTGCCCCTTGTGGTCGTAGGCACGGTCGGCGAAAGCTTCAAACCACAGGGTCACGCCGTATTCGTCGCCCACTGCCTGGGCTGCGCGGTTGTCGCGGGTGGCCAGCAGCATCAGCGGCAAGTCGCCATAGGCGGCCACGGCCTGGATCACCGCGCGCAATTGCGCCGGGTTGGCCATCATGTCGTTGTACATCGCGCCATGGGGTTTGACGTAGCTGACCCGCCCACCTTGCGCCCGGCAGATGCCGTCGAGGGCACCGATCTGGTAGTGCAACAGATCCTGGATTTCCTCGGTGCTATAGGCCATCGAACGCCGACCGAAACCTTGCAGGTCCTGGTACGCCGGGTGCGCCCCCACTTGCACGCCGTGCTTGAGGGCCAGGCTGACGGTCTTGCGCATGATGCTCGGGTCGCCGGCATGGAAGCCGCAGGCCACGTTGGCACAATCAATAAACGGCATGACCTCGGCGTCCAGACCCATGGTCCAGTTGCCAAAGCTTTCGCCGATGTCGCAATTCAGTAGCAGACGGCTCACGGTGGGTGCTCCTGTAGGCTTTATCGTTTTTGTAGTGTGGGATTCTTTACGCAGAACTCGCAACTTGTCCTGACACCCCCACGACGCTTATCGTGGAATAGCTCGATTTTTGGCGTTTGCCCGGTGCGGCGTCCAACTAATAAAAACCGATCCATGCATAAGAAAAAGTTGATCCCATGAATTTGAAGTTCCTCGAAACCTTCGTCTGGGTGGCCAAGCTCAAGAGCTTTCGCCTGACTGCCGAGAAGCTGTTCACCACCCAGGCCTCGATCTCCAGCCGCATCGCCGTGCTCGAAAGCGAGCTGGGCGTGAAGCTGTTTCTGCGCGACTCGCGCGGCGTGAGCCTGACCCCGGACGGCTTGAAGGTGCTCGATTACGCCGAGCAGATGATGGTAACCATGCAGGGCCTCAAGCAGTCCCTGGAAACCACCAGCAGCAAGGTCGGGCGGATTCGGATCGGCGCGATGGACACGGTTATCCACACTTGGCTGAGCCCGCTGGTCGCTGAATTGATGGACCACTTTCCCCTGGTGGAAATCGAATTAGTCGCCGATACCGCACTCAATCTCAGCGATCAGCTGCAAAAAGGCTTCCTCGACCTGATCCTGCAAACCGACTTGCTGCGCCTCGAAACGGTGCGCAGCCTGGAACTGGCCAGCCACCCCATGGCCTGGATCGTCGCCAGCCACTCCCTGTACAACCGCGACTACGCCTCCCTCGCCGAACTGGCCCAGGAGCGCATCATCACCTATTCGAAAAACTCCCACCCGCACCAGGACGTGCTGAGCCTGATGCAGGCCAACGGCGTCGCCGCCCCTCGGATGAACTGTGTGAATTCAGTATCGGCCATCACCCGCTTGCTGCGCGATGGTTTCGGGATTGGCGCGTTGCCGCCGGTGCTGGTCAGCGAGGAGCTGGCGCGCGGCGAGTTGGTGATGTTGCCGATGACGCAAACGCTGCCGAACTTGCAGGTCGTGGTGTCGTGGCGTGTTGGGGTGGAGTTGGTGGAGGAGATAGTCGGGCTGTGCCAGAAGGTCGTGGCCAGGTATGCCGAGGAGGTGGGTGAACAGCACATGGTGCTAAGCCACTGAAGAAACCGGATACAAATGTGGGAGCGGGCTTGCTCGCGAAAGCGGTGTATCAGTCAACACATGAATTAACTGACAGACCGCATTCGCGAGCAAGCCCGCTCCCACAGTTAGATTTGCGACAGTCTTTAGAGGCCTTTGAGGTCACGCTCTTCAATCGGCCGGCTCTGGCGCAGGCGCTTGCCGCCCAACACCACCCAGTCGATCAGGCGGAACAGGCACTCGATGCCGAATGACAACAACATCGCCCCGCCCAGGCCCCAACCCATGGCTTGCGGCGTGAGCAGGATCTGGTAGCTGTAGCCGTTCCAGGTTTCCAGGCGAATCGCCGGGTCGGCAGCCACCGCCACTTGCAGGGCACGGATGTACCACGGGCCTTGCATGGCCTGGAATTGCTTGTCCAACGCCACTTGGCGATCGAGCATCGTGCCCAGGCTGTTGGCATCGCTCTGGAACACCGGGTCGTCACTGGCACGGTAATGCGCCACCAACGCCTTCAAGTCACCATTGAAAAACTGCCGTGCGGTGCTTTCAAACCCGCTGAGGCCAGTCTGCGCCTCGATCAGGTGGGCCTCGACGCGTTTGGCGTAGTCGTTGATAAACCCCGGCACCTGCACGCCGACCAACAAGCCAATGGCAAACAGCACCAACCGCAGATAACTCAGCAACATGGTCGATATCCTTACTCGGTGATGCCCTGGCTGACGCATTCACCGCGTCGCCACAGGCTCCATTGGCCCGGTTCGTAGCGGGTCCAGTTTTCATTATCGGTCAACGGCTCGGTCGCGATCACCGTCACTACATCATTGGGCGTGGTTTCGGCCTGAAAATCGACGATCACGTCGACATCTTTCAAACGCGCCGGGCCAAAGGGTGCGCGCCGGGTAATCTGCGCCAATTTGGTCGAGCAGTAGCAAAACAGCCAGTCGCCGTCGCTGAGCAGGCAGTTGAACACGCCTTTGCTGCGGTAGTCGGCGCAGGCAGCGATCAAGTCCGGCAGCACTTGTTCGATGTCCACCGGTTCCGGGAAGGCTTCGCGCACGCGGTTGAGCAGGTCACAGAAGGCCGCTTCGCTGTCGGTATCACCCACCGGGCGGTAGAACGTGGCGCGCGGGTTGAAGTCGGCCAATTGGCCGTTATGGGCGAAGCACCAATTGCGCCCCCACAGCTCGCGCACGAACGGATGAGTATTGGACAGGCACACCTTGCCCACATTGGCCTGGCGGATATGGCCAATCACCACCTCACTTTTGATCGGGTAACGCTGCACCAGCAGCGCGACTTCCGACTCGCTGCTGGCGGCCGGGTCCTGGAACAGACGCAGGCCACGGCCTTCGTAAAAGGCGATGCCCCAACCGTCGCGGTGGGGGCCGGTACGCCCGCCCCGCTGCATCAGCCCGGTAAAGCTGAACACGATATCGGTGGGGACGTTGGCACTCATGCCCAATAATTCACACATGCCAGGGCTCTCGCTGCAGGGCGTACAACGTTAAAGGCGCGGTTCGACCCGCATACCGCTGACCGGCGCCGGGCGACGGTAAGGCTCGTCGTCTTCGTCCACCGGCTCGGCGGCCAGGGCCGCATCGGCAGCGGCCTTGCGCTCACGTCGGGCGTTGGCGGCGCGCTCGATGGGCCAGCGGATCAACACAAAGATGATATACACGCCCAACGCGATCAGCGTGTACATGAACAGGTCGGAGATGGCGCGCCAGGCGTTATTGCCCACATGCAGCACCAAATCAAGGGCGGTGATCGCCACTGCGGGTGCAAACTGGGTCTTGACCGGGTCGACGATGGTCGGGCTCAACAGCAGCACCGCCATCAGCAACTGCAGCGGCTCGCGCAGCCAGCGCCAGATCCAGCGGGTCATGCGCCACCATACCAACAGGCAGCCCAAAGCGGCGAAGGCGTAAAGGCCCCAAGCGGTCAGATAGTCGTTCTCGGTCATGGTGTCCATGGCAAGGTAGGCAAACAGGCGGCTATGATAACGGCTTTTGCGTGTCTCGGCTGCAATGCCTGCCACCATCTGCCAGACAGAGAGTAGTCCATGCCTTCATCGTCCCCCCTCACTGCCGCCCCGATTGCCCGCAAGGCCGAAGGCCTGGACCCGTACGCCTGGCTGCAAGCGCGTGACACGGCGCCAGTCCTCGATTACCTCAAGGCCGAAAACACCTGGCAGGAAGCACAGCTCGCCGACCAGGCAGCCCTGCGCGAAACCCTGTTCGAAGAGATCAAGGGCCGCATTCTCGAAACCGACTTGTCCCTGCCCTCACCGTGGGGGCCGTACCTGTATTACACGCGCACCACGGCGGGTGACGAATATGCCCGCCACTACCGTTGCCGCCGTCCGACGGATGACAGCAATGGGGTGGACGAAAACAGCGAAGAACTGCTGCTCGACCCCAACGCCCTGGCCAATGGCGGCTTTTTCTCCCTCGGCGCGTTCAGCATCAGCCCCGACCACCAGCGCCTGGCCTACAGCCTCGACACCAGTGGTGAAGAGATTTACACCCTGTACGTGAAGGAATTGGCCAGCGGCAAAGTCAGCGAACTGGAGTTTGAAGACTGCGACGGCAGCATGACCTGGGGCAATGACAGCCTGACCCTGTTCTTCGGCGAGTTGGACGACACCCACCGCCCGCACAAACTGTATCGCTACCGCCTGGACGGTACCGCGGCGCAGGAAGTGTTCCACGAGCCTGACGGACGCTTCTTCCTGCATTGCTACCGCTCCAGCTCCGAGCGCCAGTTGCTGCTGGCCCTGGGCAGCAAGACCACCAGCGAAATCTGGGCCCTGGACGCTGACCAGCCGCACCTGGACTTCACCTGCCTGGCGCCACGGGTCGAGGACCATGAATACGATGTCGACCACGGCATGCGCGACGGCGAATGGACCTGGTTTATCCGCAGCAACCGCGACGGCATCAACTATGCGCTGTTCGTCGCCGCCGACACCGGCGGTGTACCGACCGAAGACCAATGGCAAAACCTGATCCCCCACAGCGATGATGTGATGCTCGATGGCGTGACCCTCAACGCCAGCGCGATGACCTTGAGCCTGCGCATCGGCGGCCTGCCGGTGATCGAAGTGCACCCACAGGGTTTGCCGACCTATCGGGTGGAATTGCCTGACGCCGCCTACAGCCTTTACGTGCAGAACAGCCTGGAATTCCCGAGCGACAAGATCCGCCTGCGTTATGAAGCCCTGAACCGTCCGGCCCAGGTGCGCCAGCTGGAATTGGCGAGCGGTGCGCAAGTCGTGCTCAAGGAAACCCCGGTGCTTGGCGTGTTCAACGCCGACGACTACGTCAGCCAGCGTCTGTGGGCCACCTCGGCCGATGGCACCCAGGTGCCGATCAGCCTGGTGGTCAAGCGCGACCAACTGGGCCAGCCGACGCCGCTGTACCTGTACGGCTACGGCGCCTACGGCCAAAGCCTTGACCCGTGGTTCTCGCATGCGCGCCTGAGCCTGCTGGACCGAGGCGTGGCGTTTGCCATTGCGCATGTACGCGGTGGCGGTGAGTTGGGTGAAGCCTGGTACCGCAACGGCAAGCAGGAACACAAACAGAACACCTTCAGCGACTTTATCGCCTGCGCCGAGCACTTGATCGGCGCGGGGCTGACCACCTCCAAGCAACTGGCCATCAGCGGCGGCAGTGCCGGCGGCCTGTTGATCGGCGCGGTGCTCAATCAGCGTCCGGCGCTGTTCCAGGCGGCCATCGCCGAAGTACCGTTCGTCGATGTGCTCAACACCATGCTCGACCCGGAGCTGCCGCTGACCATCACCGAGTACGACGAGTGGGGCAACCCCGAAGAAGCTGAGGTGTATGCGCGCATCAAGGCCTACGCGCCTTATGAAAACGTCAGCGCCCAGGCCTATCCGGCCCTGCTCGTGATCGCCGGTTACAACGACAGCCGCGTGCAGTACTGGGAAGCGGCCAAGTGGGTGGCCAAGTTGCGTGACACCAAGACGGACGACAACCTGCTGCTGCTCAAGACCGAATTGGGCGCCGGCCACGGCGGCATGAGCGGCCGTTACCAGGGATTACGTGACGTAGCACTCGAATATGCCTTTGTGTTCAAGGCGCTGGGGTTGATTTAGGAACTTCGCGCGGCGGTCCTGTCTGAACACAGGACCGCCTACTCGATTGATGGATCAAGATTAGTCATGCCCCAACCCACACTACTCAACAATGAAATCCGCGACATGCTGATGGACTGCGGCCTGTTCGACCCCTTGTTGCCGGAAGATTTCCACGTGGCGGCGGGCTACTTCAATATCAGCAACATTGCCCAGGGCGAGGTGATTTTCCTTGAGGGCGATGCCGGCACCTTCATGTGCATCCTCCACAGTGGGCAGGTGGCCGTGCAGAAAACCAACCACGAAGGCCAGCGCTTGACCATCGCCACCCTGCGCAGTGGCCGGGCGTTTGGCGAGATGGCGGTGCTCGATGGCGAACGGCGTTCTGCCAGTTGCCTCGCGGCAAGTGACAGCGTGCTGCTGAACCTGGGCAAGGATTCCCTGGAAAAAATGCTCAACGAAGCCCCCAGGGTGGCGGCCAAGATCATCCGCGCGATTGCCATCGCCTTGTCCAAGCGCCTGCGCATGGCCGACGGGCAATTACTGTCTCAACAGTTTTAACCGCCGGGGGTCTTGGGTTTGCTGTCGTTTTGCAGCAGGCCGGGCACCGTCTGATCTTTTGGCGGTGTCGGTAACACGATCGGCACCAACGCAGGTGAACCGTTCGCCGTGGCTTTAGGCGCGACAGGCGGGGTGACTTGCGGATACAGCGTCGGTGTTGGTGTGCCCGGCGCGCCGGGGGTTGGCGCGGGTGCGACCGGCACGGTTTGCACCTCTTGCGCCTGCGCCGCACCCAATGTGAGCGCGCTCAACACAATGACCGTTAGAATGCTGCACTTCATCGATGGCTCCATGGCCTGACCGGAATGTCCTAAGGCTACTCCCAACCGCGCAAGAATGCCCTTCCCAATGAGATTTCCATGAAACGTTTCGTTCTGCTGGACACCACTCCGATCCCCGACAACGGCGGTGCCTTGTGCCTGTTCGAATACGGCGAGGATTTTGTCATCAAGATCCAGGGCGGCGATGGCGGCCAGTTGATGAATACGCGCATGCACGGCTCCGAAGACGCGCTGGCGGAGATCCCCTGCCGTAAAGTCGCCGGGCGCCCGGGTTCGCGGGTATTGATCGGCGGGTTGGGCATGGGTTTTACCCTGGCCTCGGCCCTCAAACACTTGGGCAAGAGCGCCGAAGTGGTGGTCGCCGAATTGGTGCCCGGCGTGGTGGAATGGAACCGTGGGCCGCTGGGGGAAAAGTCCGGCCGCCCGCTGCTCGACCCGCGCACGGTGATCCGCCTGGAAGACGTGGCCAACGTGCTGCAGGCCGAGCCGCAGGGCTTTGACGCAATCATGCTCGACGTCGACAACGGCCCCGAAGGCCTCACGCAAAAGGCCAACAGCTGGCTGTACTCCGCCGGTGGACTGGCCGCCTGCGCCAAGGCCTTACGCCCCAAAGGCGTGCTGGCGGTATGGTCGGCCAGCGCCGACAAGCTGTTCAGCGACAAACTGCGCAAGGCCGGCTTCAAGGCCGAGGAAGTGCAGGTGTTTGCCCATGGCAACAAGGGCACCCGGCATACCATCTGGATTGCCGAAAAGCTCAAGGGCTGATCAACACAACCGCTAAAACAGCACAGATCCAAGGTGGGCACGGGCTCGCTCGCGAAGGCGGAGTGTCAGCCTCTGCGTCTGAGCCTGAATGAGCGGATTCGCGAGCTCGCCAGCCTGCACATTTTGAATCCCCGTCAGTTGCGGGCTTTGCGGTAATCGATCACGTACGGGACTTTTTTGTCGAAGGTTTTTTCCAGCTCTCGTTGGTCAAGCGTGGTCATGCCGCCCAATTGATGGGCGGTAAAGCCACTGTCACCGACCAGTGAGCCGGGTGCCAGGCTGACCATGCGCTTGGCCACGGCTTCAATGGCGTCCTTGTAACCGCCCTTCTTGTTCAGGTTGAAGGCGCTCAGGTCAATCTGCGTGCGCAGCCAGTTGCCCCAGTAGAACTCCAGGAATTCCGGTGCAATCGCGCCATCGTCCGGCTTGCCGTAAGCGGCCTTGCGCGTGAAATACACCAGGCTGCGGAAAGTGTCGTCCTGCAAGCTCTTGAAGCCCAAATGCGCCGGCAACTGTGAAGGTGGCAGGCTGTGGCCCTGGTTGTCCTTGAGCCAGACTTTGCGGGCAGCCTCCATGCGCTGCCAGAACGTAGCCAGGTCAGGGCTGTTGCTGAAATCGTCGGTGACCTTGACCCACATTTTCAACTGAGGGCCACCACCGGGCACTTCCCACAACGTGGTGAAGCTGTGGTGACCGTCAGTCAGGTACAGCTGGCCTGCGGGGCCGACCACCACGGTTTTCATGTCCTCGGGATGCGTGCCCACCGGGTCCTTGCAGGTGAAGCTCGCCGGCTGCTGCAAGTCGGCCTTTTTCGGCACGTTATCGGCGGCGCCCTGCCCGTTGGTTTCACAGTATTCGTCAAAGACCTTGGCGGGCTTGTCGGCGAACAGCCCGAGGCTGTAATAAATCTGATCGAACCCCACCACGGCTTGAGTCGGGTGCAGTTGCTCAAGGGACACTTCGATCACCTGGCCGGGTTTGGGGGTGGAGAATGCATGGGCTTGAGCCGTCAAGGCGCAGAGCAGGAGTGCAACGGTCCATGTGTGCAGACGCATAGGTTTCAGATCCCAGTGGATGGCGTGAGCCGATACTACAAACGATTGCCGCTGCCAGGCTGTACCGTTGCTGAAAAAGCCAGCGGTGTTTTCCAGCGCGAGCGGCTAGAATCAAGGGTATCCGTGACCCACCAAATAGCCAGGAGCCATGATGAGCTCGACCAACCCGCCCTCCCACACCGCCAAACTGGACCGCATCCTCGCCGATGCCCAGCGCGACCGGGAAATGGGCTACCGCGACAAAGCCTTGAAAATGTACCCGCACGTGTGCGGCCGCTGCGCCCGTGAATTCGCCGGCAAGCGTCTGAGCGAACTGACCGTGCACCACCGCAACCACAATCATGATGACAACCCGCAGGACGGTTCCAACTGGGAACTGCTGTGCCTGTACTGCCACGATAACGAACACTCGCGCTACACCGACCAGCAGTATTTCGGCGAAGGCTCCACCAGCAGCCCGACCATCGCCAAGGCCACGCACAACCCGTTTGCGGCGTTGGCGGGGTTGATGAAGAAAGACGACTGACGTTCGTCGCTGCCTGCCCGGCCGCCATCGCAGGCAAGCCAGCGCCCACAGGGGAACGCATTCCCATTGTGGCAGCTGGCGTGCCCCCGATAGCGATGGCCCAAGCACCACCTCACTCCCAGGCCGTATAATCGGCGTTTTTCTGCAAGGCACCCTTCCCCGTGGGCAATAAACGCTACAGCTGCATCGGTCTGTATAACCCCAAATCCCCCGAAAACGTCGGTTCGGTCATGCGCGCCGCCGGTTGCTACGGCGTGGCCTCGGTGTTCTACACCGGCGTGCGTTACGAGCGCGCCCGGGATTTCATCACCGACACCAAGAAGGTCCACCACGACATTCCGCTGATCGGTATCGATGACCTGAAAAAAATCCTCCCGCTGGGCTGTATACCGGTGGCTGTAGAACTGGTCGAAGGCGCCCGCCCACTGCCGGAATACACCCACCCCGACCGCGCGCTGTATATCTTCGGCCCTGAAGATGGCTCCCTCGACAAAGAGATCCGCGACTGGTGTGAAGACGTGGTGTACATCCCGACAACCGGCTGCATGAACCTCGCCGCCACCGTCAATGTGGTGCTCTATGACCGACTGGCCAAGGGCAACAACACCCGCTCGGGCCCCAAGTACTGATTTTTTGGGAACATCCGGCGCCTGCAAATAGTCAGCTACTAACACTTGCCCTTGTTGGAGACAGATCATGAGCGACAGCAAAATCCTGCGACCTATCATTGAACACGCGCCCTTTGACAGCCAGCCGACTCAAAACGTGCATGGCTGGGAACGTATCGGCTCGGTGGCCGGCGGCGTGATGATGCTCGGCAAAGGCCTGCGCCGTGGCGGGATCTTCGGCTTGATCCAAGTGGCGATTGGCGGCGTGGCCCTGGTGCGCGGCGTCACCGGGCACAGCTCGTTCAAGGACAAGCTGGAGCAAGGCCGCCAGGAAATGAACAGCGTGCGCACGAAGATTGAGCGCGCTGGAGAAGAATTGAAGAACCTCAAGACCAAAGCGGAAGTAGCGGCTGAGAAGGCCACTAAAACGGCCGACTAGTACACCTCTGCGATCAGTTGGAAATCCAAATGTGGGAGCGGGCTTGCTCGCGAAAGCGGTGTATCAGTCAGTACATATTTAACTGACAGACCGCATTCGCGAGCAAGCCCGCTCCCACATTTTTGACGTGTGTATGGCTTAAGCTCAGCGCAATAACTGGGTGTCCAGCACCACCGACGACTCGCCGATCACACTCTCCGCCAGCTGCACAAACTCCGCGGTGGTGATGCTGTTCGCACGCATCACCGCCTGCGCCAGGTCATCCAGCGAACGTTTGTTGTGAGTTTTCACCCGAATCTCGCGATCCAACTCCTGCAACACCACCACCGCCCGCGCCACGGTTGCCGCACTGACATGCTCGCCCCGTAGCGTGGTGACGTCTTTGCCTTCCTTGCTCAATCGCGCCTGGATCGCGGCGTAGCGCTCATCGGTGATGCCGCCGGCACGCCGTACCAGTTCAATGGCGTAATACTCCCCCAAGCCTTCGCCGATCCAGTCACTGCTGTGGTGGTCGTTGAAGCGGCCGATGGCTTGCACCACTTCGCGAATCAACGGGCTACTGCCATTTTCACTCACCAGCGGCGTGCGGCTACTGAGGTAGATCGAGTCGCGGGACGAAAACACGCCACGGCGCATCGGGTCGCTGGCGCCCACTACCAGCAGTTTGGCCGGGTGGCGCGGGAATGCCGCATCAACCTGGGGCCAGACGAAGGTCAGCAGCGTCAACACATCCATGCGCCGCATGGCCTGCCCCTTGGGCGAGGCGACGGTGACGTCGGTGTCCCCCAGGCGCACGCGCCGGCTGCCCAGGGTGCCGGCGAGCATCCAGCCCGTCGGCCGGTCGAACAACCGGGAAACGTTGTCGATACGGAAGGTGTTCTTGCCGATACGCGGCCAGGCCGTCTCGATGCTTTTCCAGCCCGCCGGCAACTCGAATACCAAGCGCGAGACCAGTTCCACGCCGTCCTGCTGGTCGAGCCGCGCCGTCGGCACCAGGTCTTCACCCCGAAACAGCGCCCAACTCGGCGTCATCCGCGCTTCATACAGCCCCGGTTTGCGTGCGTGCGTGAGCCGTACATGGTAAGTCAGGCTGGCTTTGTCGGCGCTGGGTTGCCACACGCCACGGTGGCCGCTGACGCGCCATTGGCCATCGGCCTTGAAGTCGCTGTAGTCACCGTCGTGGCCCAGGTCGAAGTCAAGGCTGCGCACTGTCGAGCCCTGGGACAGGCTCACGCGCACTTCGGCCTGATCGCTCTGGGGCAGCAGTTTGACGTGGTAGTCGAGGTCGACTTTCTTCGCGCACCACGCGGGCAGGCTCAGCGCCAGCAATACCAACGAGGCCGCCAGCTTGGTTGCCACCGTCATACACACTCCTTTTTTTCAGCCTGCGCGGAAGATCAGGTGATCCTCCCAGTCGTCTTCGGGCACGCTGCCTTCGGCGAGCATTCGGCCGGACTGGGAAATGCGTTCGTGGTGCACGGCATCACGGTCGCCGCAAACCAGGTGGTGCCACAGCGGCAGGTCTTTGCGCTCGCTGACCAAGCGGTAGCCGCAGGTCGGCGGCAGCCATTTGAACTGATCGGCCTGGCCCGGCGTGAGCTGGATACAGTCGGGCACCGAGGCACGGCGGTTGGGGTAGTCAGTGCACTGGCAGGTTTTCAGGTCCAGCAGCTTGCAGGCGATGCGCGTGTAATAAACGCTGTTGTCGTCCTCGTCCTCAAGCTTTTGCAGGCAGCACAGGCCACAGCCGTCGCACAACGACTCCCACTCCTCCTGGTCGAGGTGTTCAAGGGTTTTGCGTATCCAGAAAGGTTCGACTTTGGCGGCCATGGCTCTACATCAGTATCGGTAGGTGAAAAGGCCGCCAGTCTAGTGCCCAAGGCCCTTGGGGCCAAGCGCTTACGACTGCCGGTATGACAAGACTTGTCAGGCTTGGGGCGGCGCAGTAGCTTTGAGCCCCGGTTTTTCATCAGGATCTGCCCATGAGCAATAACCCACGCGTTGCCGATTACCCGATCCACACCCAGTTTACCGAGCGCTGGTCGCCCCGCGCCTTTACCGGCGAGAGCATCCCGCAGGAGACCCTGCTGAGCTTCTTCGAAGCCGCGCGTTGGGCGCCATCGGCCTACAACTCGCAGCCATGGCGTTTTCTCTACGCGCGCCGTGACACGCCGGACTGGGAACGCTTCCTGGGCCTGCTCAATGAATTCAACCGTGGGTGGGCGCAACATGCGTCGGCCCTGGTGATCATCACCTCGAAAACCGACTTCATCGCCCCTGGCGCCACGGAAGAAACCCCGGCGCTGTGGCACACCTTCGACACCGGCTCAGCCTGGGGCCACCTGGCGCTGCAAGCCAGCCTCAGCGGCTGGCACACCCATGGCATGGCCGGCTTCGATCAGGCATTGACCCGCCAAGCGCTGAAGATTCCAGACGGGTATGCGCTGCACGCGGCGGTGGCCGTCGGCAAGCTGGGGGACAAATCGAGCTTGCCTGAATACCTGCAAGGCCGTGAAGTGCCAAGCCCGCGCAAGCCGCTGAGCGAACTGGTGTCGGAAGGTGACTTCAGCCTGTAAGCCTTGCCGATATCCCTGTGGGAGCGGGCTTGCCCGCGATAGCGATGGGTCAGTCACTGCATGGCAGGCTGATACACCGTCATCGCGAGCCAGCCCGCTCGCACATTTTGCTTGGGTGAATTTAATAACCGCGCTCGAAATCCACTTCGCCGCGCAGGGCTTCCTTGGCCTGATACGCCCGCAGGTTCTGCACAAACAGTTCCACCATCATCAGCGGCGAGGTCGGCGCCGAGCTGTGGCCGGTCAACAGCAGGCCCCAGGCGGTCCAGAACGGATGGCGTTGCGGCAGGGGTTCCTGGCGGCAGACGTCGATCACCGCGCCAGCCAGGTGCCCTTCTTTCAGGGCCTCGACCAGATCGGCATCAACCACGGCCACACCGCGCCCGACGTTGATAAACAACCCGGTCGGCTTGAATTGCTTGAACAGCGCAGCGTCGTACAGGTCATGGGTGGTGGGCGTATTGGGCAGCAGGTTGATCACGTAGTCCACCTCCCCGACCAACCGGCCCAATTGATCCAGCCCGGCGACTTCAATAAACGGCGCCTGCTCACGCGCGGTGCTGGCGATGCCGTAGAGCTTGACGCCAAACGGCAGCAGAAAATCGGCAACACACTGGCCGATATCGCCGGTGCCGACGATCAGCACCTTGCGCCCCGCCAGGCTCTGGCCCAGGCGGTTGTCCCACTTGCGCTCGACCTGGCTGACCAACCGCGCAAGCACTTCACGCTCGTGGCCGAGCATGTAGGTGAGCACAAACTCGGCCATGACCTGGCCAAAGATGCCGACCGCACGAGTCAGGCGGTAGTCGCGCGGCAGGCCCTCGGCCAGCAGCGGCGTGATACCGGCCCAGGTCGATTGCAGCCACTGCGGCTGATGCCCTTGGCGCAACAAGGTCGCAAGCAGATCCGGCTGGCCAAGCCATACCGGGCAATCGGCGGCCAGGCGCGACAGTTCGGCCGAGTCGCCGCTGGTCAGCACCTCGACGTCCGGTGCCGCGTCACTGAGCAATTGGGCGTAGAGCGGGTAATCCTGTTCAGCAATCAGAACACGCATGGTTCAAACCTTTCAAAAACACTGCAGACGGCCGCCCGCATCCATACGGCCACCACCCACTTTTACGTTTGCGTTGAAGACTGTGCCCCGGACAGGGCACAGATCCGATCACATCGGGTCGTTGCGTCGCAGCAGCTCTTCGGGCAAGTGTTCGATGTACTCGTCCTCGGCCGGTGGCATTTGCAGGTGGTAGCCCTGCTTGTCGAGGTTTTCGAGGACCACGGTGATGTCCTCGCGGGACAGCTTGCGCTCCGGCGTCAGCACCATTTCGAAGGCGAGATGGGCCTTGCCGAAGGCGTCCATCAACGGTTCCGGTACACGCTCCAGTGCATCGCTTTTCAGCACGTAGAGGTACATCCCGTCTTTTTTCAAACTGCGATAGATGGAGCAAATACGTTTCAAGGCTGTTCTCCGGCAGTGGCCAGGCTGTCGAGCAGCGCCTGGCCCATCAACTCGCGGCGCCAGCCACGCAGCGAGTCTGGCAATTTATAAGGCCCATCGGGGTAGCCACTTTTAACCAGGGCTTCGAGGGTTTTCTTGCGCAGCATCAGTTCCGGCGCCATGTCCAGGCGTTCGGCTTCGGCCTGGCCCAGGGCGCGCAGTTGCTTGATCAGCGCGGCGGCGTCCACTGGCAGCGGTTCAGCCACAGCGGGCGGCCATTGGTCCATGGACACGCTGCCGGCACGCTTGATCAGGTCCAGCAGAAACTGGCCATCCTGACGCACGGTGCGCGGGTGCATGTCTTCGATTTTGCCCAGTGCGGCAAGGTTATCCGGCTGGGTTTTGGCCAGGGGCCACAACGAGTGTTCACGAATGATGCGGTTGCGCGGCAGGTCACGGGCGCGGGCTTGCTGCTCGCGCCAGGCGCACAGTTCACGCAGCACGGCGAGCTGGGCACGGGACAGTTTCCACGCCAGCTTGGCGTCGCGATAGACCTCGTACGGGTCGACTTCGCGGCGCAGGTTCGCCACCAGCTCGGCGCCGTCTTCCAGGACCCAGGCGTATTTGTCGTCCGACAGTTGCGGGCGCAGCCTGATGTAAACCTCGGCCAGGTGCACTGCGTCTTCGGCGGCGTAGCTCACTTGCGTCTCGGACAATGGTCGCTGCAGCCAGTCCGAGCGGGTTTCCCCCTTGGGCAGTTCGATATCCAGCACGGCTTGCACCAGGCGCGAGTAGCCCATGGAGAAGCCGAGGTTCAGATACGCCGCCGCCAACTGCGTGTCGAACAACGGCACCGGCAGGCTGCCGGTCAGGCGCAACAGCACTTCCAGGTCTTCGCTGCAAGCGTGTACCACTTTGGTCACCGCCGGGTTTTCCAGCAAGGCGGCCAAAGGTTGCCAGTTGTCGATGGTCAGGGGGTCGATCAGGTAAGCGCGCACGCCATCACCGATCTGGATCAGCCCGGCAATGGGGTAAAAGGTGTCGACCCGCATGAATTCGGTGTCGAGGGCGACGAATGGCAACTGCTGCCATTCGGCGCAATGCTGGCCGAGGCTATCGTTGTCGCAGATCCAGTGAATATCGATGGCCACACGGCTCTCCCTTGAAGAATGGCGCGCAGTATATATCGCGAAAGGGACTTGCGAGCATCCGCAGTGCACACGCCAAGATGAAAACTCCTACAAGAGGCGAAGAATAGTCCGGCAGGAGAGCGTTAGCCTCTCTTACGCAGAACGTAAACGCGCCACAGCTTGGAGCCGGGCAGGAATTCCTGATGATTGAGGACTTTGAAGCCCGCCAGTCGGAACTCTTCCTCCACCGGCGTACGTGCGTTCACTGAGACAATCACCGTGTCACGGCTGACGCGGTGAAACTCACGCAGCAACGCCAATCGCATGTCACTGCTGGGCACATGCCGAAACAACTCCAGGCAGAAAATGCAGTCCACCGCATTTGCCGACAGACCGATGGAAAACGCTGAGCCCTGGAACGTTTTGACACGCTTGAGCAAGGCCGCCGGGTGATGCGTGCGCGCATGGTCGAGCATGTCCTGGGAGTTGTCCGAGGCCAGGATTACCCGGTTGATGTGTTCGGCCAACACCGGCCAGAACCGTCCCGAGCCGCAGGCCAGATCGAGGATCAGCCCCGGTTCGCCGGCGACTTTCAACGCCTGGCGCACCAGCCGCTCATCGCGCCATGCGGCCAGACGCTTGAGCAGTGCGGGCGGCCGCGTGTCGCCGCAAACCCTGGCGTGCTCGCGGTCGCAGCGCTCGGCGAATTCAATCTCGATAGAGGAAGGAGAGGGTGACGACATCACAGGCTCATGTGTGTGGAACGGTAGTGAACGACCTTGATTCGTAGCTTAACCAGCACAACGTGAAAAAAAGGTCGAAACCGCCGAGGTCTTAAAGCCATCACGCCTGATGCAGGTACCAACGCCAATCCTGCTCGCCCACTTCGCCCATGAACTGGCGGTATTCGGCGCGTTTTACTGCCAGGTACACACCGAGGAACTCGCTGCCGAACGCCTCCCTTGCCCAGCTTGAACCTTCCAGTGCACGCAGCGTCGTGAGCCAGTCGGTAGGCAGCGGCTCATTGGCCTGGGCGTAGCCGTTACCTTGCACGGGAGCGCCAGGATCGCGTTGCTCACGGATGCCACGGTGGATACCGGCAAGGATCGCGGCAGCCGCCAGGTAAGGGTTGGCGTCGGCGCCGCATATACGGTGTTCGATATGCCGCGAATTCGCCGGGCCGCCGGGTACACGCAGGCTCACCGTGCGGTTGTCCACGCCCCACGTGGCGGCCAGTGGCGCATAGCTATTGGTCTGGAAGCGGCGGTAGGAGTTGGCGTTGGGGCAGAACATCAGCAGCGAATCGAGCAAGGTACTGAGCATGCCGCCCACGGCCTGCCGCAACAACACAGTGCCATCGGCCGCCTCACTGGCGAACAAGTTATTGCCGTCGGCATCGGCCAGGCTGACGTGCATGTGCATGCCCGTGCCCGCCAGGTCATCGAACGGTTTGGCCATGAAGCAGGCCGTCATCCCGTGCTGATGGGCGACGCCCTTGACCAAGCGTTTGTAACGCACGGCTTCGTCCATCGCTTGCAGCGCATCGTTACGGTGTTCCAGGGTGATTTCCACCTGGCCCGGGGCGTATTCGGAAATCGCCGTACGCGCCGGGATACCTTGCAGCTTGCAGGCGCTATACAGGTCGGCGAGGAACGGCTCGATCTGCTCCAGCTCGCGCAAGCCATACACTTGGGTCGAGCGTGGGCGATTGCCGTCAACATCCCGTGCCGGTTGCGGGCGGCCGTTGCTGTCGGGCTTCTGGTCGAGCAGGTAAAACTCCAGCTCCGCGGCCATCACCGGGTAGTAACCGTCGGCTTTCAGGCCGTCGATCACCCTGGCCAGCACATGCCGGGGGTCGGCCACGGTAGCGGGCAGGCCTTCGGTAGGGTGCATGCTGACTTGCACCGCCGCCGTCGGGATCAGGCGCCACGGCATGCGCTGCAAACTGCCGCTGACCGGGTAGGCGCGGCAGTCAATATCGCCAACGTCCCACACCAGCCCGGAGTTTTCCACGTCATCGCCATTCATCGTCAGGCCGAGGATGGTGCTGGGTAACGGCCGACCACTTGCATACACCGCCAGCAGTTCATCGCGGTGCAGCAACTTGCCGCGTGGTACGCCGTTGTTATCGAGGATAAACAGCTCGAACATCTCGATGTCCGGGTTCTGCTCAAGGAAAGATCGGGCTTCGTGCAGGCTCGCAAAAACACTCATGGGAATTCTCATACGTTTGCGTCAGGCAGGCGCACAGGCGCTGCCGGGCAGATGCGCACAGGTGCGCGTCATCCGTGGGGCAAATCAACGTAGGGGAAAAGTATCTGGAGGGCGTGCGTGTCGGCAGTGGAACAGGGCCCAGAAAGCCAGTTCGGAAGGTAACGCCTCGACATCGGCCGGACGACTCGGCGCAAAGGCGCCAGGCTGTGTCGCGGGGTGAGTGTCGGGGCCATCGTCCATGCGTCAATCACTGTGAGCTAGAGGCCCGGCAGCGTCACACGCCTGGATAGGCGGTTAAATTCAGGGTTGATGGAGTTTGGTTGCAGGCTGGCTAAACATTCCGTGGCCCTTGCTACCTTGTCGCCCAGCTGGAAATAATGACCGCCCCGATCATGCCCCCCAAGGACCCGACCGCATGAAAGCTTTTCTAGCCCTGTGCGCACTCGCGAGTGTCGCCACCGCGGCCCTGGCCGACACCCCTACCTCGCGCCTCGACGACGTGCTGCAGCGCGGCACACTCACGGTGTGCACCACCGGTGACTACAAGCCCTACACGTCACTGCGCGCCGACGGCCGTTATGAAGGCATCGACATTGCCATGGCCGAATCCCTGGCCAAGAGCCTCAACGCCAACATCCAGTGGGTGCCCACCACCTGGAAAACCCTGATGCCGGACTTCCTGGCACAGCGCTGCGACATCGCCGTGGGCGGCATTTCGGTGTCCCTTGAGCGCCAGAAGAAAGCGTTCTTCAGCCAAGCCCTCGGCGTCGACGGCAAGATCCCGCTGGTGCGCTGCGCCGATGTGCAGCGTTACCAGACCGTCGAGCAGATCAACCAGCCGCAGGTGCGTGTGATTGAACCGGCAGGCGGCACCAATGAGGTGTTTGCCCGTGCGCATCTGGGCCAGGCGCAAATCCGCCTGCACGATAACGTGACGATCTTCGACGAGCTGCTGGCCGGCAAGGCCGACGTGATGATCACCGACGCCAGCGAGGCGCGCTTCCAGCAGAAGCTCAAGCCCGGGCTGTGCGCGGTCAACCCCGAACGGCAAATGCAGTACAGCGAAAAAGCCTTCCTGCTGCCCCGCGATGATGTGGCGTGGAAAAGCTATGTCGACCAGTGGCTGCATTTGAGCGTGGCCACCGGGGTGTACGACGGCATCGTCAATCAGTGGCTGGCGGCGCCCTGAGTCGAAGCCGTCTACGCTGTTGTCACACCAACAATAATGAGGGATGGGGAATGAAGGGACTCTTGCGAATCACCTGGCTGCTGCTGTTGTGTTTCAGCCAGGTGCACGCGGCGACTCAGGCTGAGGACGCCCGGGCCGCCAAGGCCCTGCTGGAAAAGGCCTTGGCTTATTACCAGAGCAACGGTGACAAGGCGTTCGCCGCGTTCAGCCGTCAGGGCGAGTTTGTCGACCATGACCGCTATGTGTTCGTGGTCGATACCCAGGGTGTACTGCTGGCCAGCGGTGGGCCGTCCTCCGTCCTGATCGGCCGTGATGTGTCCGAGCAACTCGGGCCGGACCTGCAAGCCTCGTTCAAACAGGCATTGGCGGTCCCCGAGGGTCAGGGCATCCAACAGGCCGACTACCGCTGGCAGAACTGGAACGATGGCAAGGTTGAGAAAAAACACGTGTTCTATCAACGTGTGGGCGCACGCATCCTGGCGGTGGGTTACTACCTGCCCCGGGCCACACCGGAACAGGCACGGGCGTTGCGCGACAAGACGGTAAAGGCGCTGGTCAAGGATGAAGCCGCGACGCTCAAGGCGATCAACTCATTGCAGGGTGGGTTCCTGCAGGATGACTTGTATGTGTTTGTGGTCGACCTGAATACCGGGCGCTACGTGGCGCATGGCACTAACCTGCGGCTGGTCAATACTGACTTCGGCAAGATCAAGGACCCCGACGGCAAGCCGGTGGGTGAGCCGATCCTCAAGATAATGGCTGAGCAGGACCAGGGTAAGTACACGTACCGCTGGAAAAACCCGGTGACCGACAAGGTCGAGAACAAGCACGCTTACCTGCGCAAGGTCGGGCATTTCATGGTGGCGGTCGGGTATTACAGCCCCTGATCGGCATTGGAAGGCGATTGACCGTGGGTGCCGGCGAGCCAGCGCCCACTGCCGTTGTATCCGTTACCTGGCGTTGTCTTCGCGGCCGCGCAGCAGCCGGTTCGGCATAGCAAGCGCTGCCGCCAACCCCAACAGCGACACCGCCGCACTCACCATCAACAAATGCCGGAACGTCACTGCCAATTCACCGCGCAGCGCATCTTGCGCTGGGCCTGGGGCGGCGTTCAGGCCGTCGAGCAGCACATTCCCGGAACTGCCTTCGGCCACCCACGCACCGCTGGCCAAATGCGCAAAACTCGAATCCTGCAACAACGCCAGCAACAGCGCCGACATGCAGGCCACGCCCACTGCCCCGCCCAACGAGCGGAACAGGTTGGTGGTACTGGTGGCGACGCCGATATCGCGCTGCTCCACCGAATTCTGCGTCCCGACCAACGACGTCGGAAACTGCATACCGGCAGCAATCCCGCACAACAGCATAAACACCGCCGTCAGCCCAACGGCCTGCGGCGCACTGTAGGCCATGCCGAGAATCGCTAAAGGACTCAACAGCGCCCCGGTGAGGATCATCGGTTTATAGCGCCCGGTCACCGAGGTCATCCGCCCGGCGAAATAAGCGCCCATCGGCAACCCCATGGCCAACGGCAACAGGTGCAACGCGGCACTGTCGGCACCGGAGCCGGTCACCGTCTGATAACGCAAAGGCATCAACACTGTCAGGGAAATCGCCTGGAAGCTGGTGAAGAAAATCGTGCACCAGCACAGCACCGCGCTGCGGTTGGCGAACAAGTGCATCGGCAACAACGGCTCGCGCGCACGGCGTTCGTGCCAGACAAACACGCTGAGCGCCACCAGTGCGCACACCAGCAGGCCCAGCACTTGCTGGTCACGCCAATGATGGCCCTGGCCGATTTCAGTGATGCCCAGCAACAAAGCCGTCAGGCCAATGATCATCAGCACGGTGCCCAGGTAATCAATAACCGGCTTACGCTGCGGCACCGGCAGCCCCACCAGGGTGCGATGGGCCACGTACCAGGCACCCGCCCCCAGCGGCAGGTTGATCAAAAACACCCAGCGCCACGACAGGTACTCGGTCATATACCCGCCCAGCACCGGCCCGGCCACACTGGCCACCGCGTACATGCTGCTGAAGTAGCCTTGATAACGGCCGCGCTCACGGGGTGGAATGATGTCGCCGATGATCGCCTGGCTGACCGAAATCATGCCGCCGGCGCCAACCCCCTGGAGAATTCGCGCCAGCACCAGTTGCTCCATGCTCTGCGCCATGCCGCAGAACAATGACGCCAGGGTGAACACGCCCATGCCGATCAGCATCATCGGGCGACGCCCGTACAAATCCCCCAGTTTGCCGTAGATCGGCACTGCCACCGTCATCGCCACCATGTAACCGGAGATCACCCAGGCCAGCAGGTTGACGTCATGAAACTGCGCGGAGATGGCCGGCATGGACACGGCCACAATGGTCTGGTCGAGGGCGCCGAGAAAGATCGCCATCATCAAGGCGACAAGCACGCTGCGCACGGCGGGCACGGGTTGAGCAGGCTGATTGAGATTGGTCACGGCATAACCTTCGAGCAGGGCCCGCTGGAAAAGGCTGCCAGCGGGAATGCTCGATACGATAACAGGCTACTCGATAGCTTCGTAAGGAAGCCCGACGTAATTTTCTGCGATGGTTTTGCGGCCCGCCTCGGAGCTGATGAAATACGCAAGCTCGCTCTCGGCAATGCGCTGGCTGAACCCGTCGGCCTCCGGAAACTGGTGCAACATCGAAGTCATCCACCAGGAAAACCGTTCGGCTTTCCATACGCGGCGCAAGCAGATCGCTGAGTACTGTTCCAGCAGGTCCACCCGCCCCTCGCGATAGACCTTGAGCAAGATCCGAAACAGCGTACTCACGTCGCTGGCCGCCAGGTTCAAGCCCTTGGCCCCGGTGGGCGGCACGATATGCGCGGCGTCCCCCAGCAGGAACAGGCGCCCGTATTGCATCGGCTCGACCACAAAGCTGCGCAGCGGCGCGATGCTCTTCTCGATGGATGGCCCGGTGACCAGTTGGGCCGCCAGTGCACTGGGCAAACGGGTTTTCAGCTCATCCCAGAAGCGCTGATCCGACCATTCATCCAGCGCTTCTTCAACCGGCACTTGCAGGTAATAGCGGCTGCGGGTCGGCGAGCGCATGCTGCACAGGGCAAAGCCACGCGCATGTTTGGCGTACACCAGTTCGTCATGCACCGGCGGTGTGTCGGCGAGGACGCCCAGCCAACCGAAGGGATAGACGCGCTCGAAGACCTTCAACGACTGCGCCGGAATCGACTGCCGCGCCACACCGTGAAAACCATCACAGCCCGCGATGTAGTCGCACTCCAGGCGAAAAGCTTCACCCTGGTGCTCGAAGGTCAGCCAGGGTCGATCAGTTTTGTGACCATGAGGCTGCACGTTCTGCGTTTCGTATAGAGTGATGCCACCCGCCGCTTCGCGGGCGGCCATCAAGTCACGGGTGACTTCGGTCTGGCCGTAGATCATCACCGACTGGCCGCCGGTGAGCGCCTTGAGGTCGATGTGGGTGAGTTCGCCATTGAGTGCCAGTTCGAAACCGTCATGCACAAGGCCCTCGGCGTCCATGCGTCGGCTGACGCCCGCTTCGCGCAGCAGGTCGACCATGCCTTGCTCCAGCACCCCGGCACGGATGCGGCCTTGCACGTAGTCGGCGCTCTGGCGCTCTAGAATCAGGGTCTGGATACCCGCGTTGTGCAGTAACTGGCCGAGCAGTAATCCGGAGGGACCGGCGCCAATAATGGCGACTTGGGTTTTTAGCGTTTTCATTATTTTTATGGCTCGCAAGCTTCACCCGAACGGATCAAGTGAAAGAGTTGTCATTGGTGTTATGGCTGACATTTTTCACTTGAGCGGGCAGCATAAGAAGGTGAAAACTGCGACAAAGCCTGCGCTTTTTACCAATTGGGGCGATTACCGCACCACTATCCTGAGTATCGGATTGAAACCATGACCAAAACCGCGATTCCGGTCTTCAAGCTGTACGGGGAAAGCCAGCAATGGCCGACGCCCGATTTGTTGCACTGCGAAACCATCTCCCGACGGAGTCGGGATTACCAGTGGGAAATCCAGCCCCACCGGCACGCGGATCTGTGCCAATTGTTGTACGTACACAAAGGCCAGGCACAGTTGGAAATCGAGGGCCAGCGCACCACGCTGAGCGAATCGACCTTGCAGGTGCTGCCGCCCCTGTGTGTGCATGGGTTTCGGTTTTCCGAGGATGTGGAAGGTTACGTGGTAACCCTCGCGGCGCCGCTGGTCAGCCACTTGCAGGCACAACTGGGTGCAACGGTGGAGGGTTTGCAGGTGTTGGGCAATTACCCGGCCGGCAACGACAGCGACTACCTCAACAGCCTGTTCACCCGCTTGCAGGGCGAATACGCGGATGAGCAGCCGGCGCGCGACATGATGATGCACGCACTGGTCAGCGTGCTGCTGGTATGGATCAGCCGCCAGGCTATCCAGCGCCACCACCCGCGAGCACCGCGTGGGCGTGAATATTTCCGGCGCTTTACCCAATTGGTCGAACAACACTACCGCGAACACCCGAAGATCGAGGACCTGGCCCACAAGCTGGGCATCTCGGTCTCACACCTGAACGGCACGTGTCGGGAGTTGGGCGGGCAGCCGGCGTTGCAGATCATGCATGACCGCCAGCTATTGGAAGCCAAGCGCCTGCTGACCTACACCAGCATGACGATCAATGAGATGTCAGAGGTGTTGGGGTTCTCCGACCCGACCAACTTCTCACGGTTGTTCCGCCGCCGGGTCGGCTTTTCACCCAAGGCATTTCGCGAGCAATTGAAGGCTGAGTAGCCTACCGGAGCGCGCTGAAACTGCCGGTGCGCGGCACGCACAGGTCCTGATGGCAGCTGATCGCAAAGGTCGGCTGCATGCGGGTCTGTTCAACCCGGTAAGCGGCGGTGCCGTACAGCGCAGTGGCCAGCACGCACAGGATGAAAATCATCAGGTACTTTCTGATTTTTAGAGTCATGGCACACCTCTGAATGAATCGACTCGGTGCTGTTTAAAGCATAGGTCAGTCAGGGCGAGTTGCCATTATTGGACGCTATTCGAGATGTTTATGTCGGATCAGAGCCCAATGTCCCATACAGGCTCTTGCGGAAACCTGAGCACCAGAAAATCCAGCAGGCTGCGCAACGCCAACGGCATATGTTTTCGTGAGGCATAGACCGCGTAAATGTGCATTTGCTGCGGCTCGGACTCGGGCAGCAAACGCACGAGTTCGCCTCGGCGGATATAGTCCCCGGCCTGGTAACTGGGAAGCCGCGCCACCCCTGCTCCCGCCAGTGTCACCCGCAACAGCGTACTGGCCTCGTTGGCGCTGATACTGCCCTGCACCGCCACCGACACCGGCTCGCCGTTCTCGGTGAAGTGCCAAAGACTCTTGCCGAAGTAGGAGTGGGTCAGGCAATTGTGCTCCGCCAGGTCGCGCACTTGCCGAGGCTGCGGATGCTCCAGCAGGTAACCGGGCGATGCACAGATCACCGAGCGACACAGGGTCAGCTTGCGGGCAATGAGGTTGGGGTCCAGCTCAAAGCTGGTGCGGATGGCCAAGTCGATGCGCTCATCCACAAGGTTCACGGTGCGGTCGAGCATCTGCATATCGATACTGACCAACGGGTACAGCTTGACGTACTCAACCACCGCAGCCGCCAACTGCGCCTGGCCAAACGAGCTGCTGACACTCAGCCTCAACTGCCCGCGAGGCGCTTCGTCCGACTCACTGACCGCCGCTTGCATGTCATTGCACAGCTCGAGCATCTGGCGGCAGCGCGGCAGCATTTCGGCACCGGCGGCGGTAAGGCTGAGCTTTCGAGTGGTGCGATGCATCAGGCGCGCGCCGACCCAATCCTCAAGCTCGGCGAGAAACCGCGACACCACCGGGCGCGACAGGTCCAGATGATCAGCTGCGGCCGACTGGCTCCCCAAGTCGACTACCGTTACAAACACTCGCATTGCCTGGAGACGGTCCATGATTTGCCCGATTTCAGAAACAAACTATGTCCAATCATGGCATTTTTTGTGACGTTTAGTGCAACTATGCTGTGTGCACTACCTAACGCTTGCTGGAGCTGCACATGATCTCGACGCTCAAACGATTGACCACCGCGATGGCCGCTCTGGCATTCGCCGCCCACGCCGCTGCCGCCGACCTGAAGCTGGACGCGTACAACCCCGGAACCTCGGCAATGATGCCGGTCAGCTCGGTGCTGGTCAGTGGCGAACACGACGTCATCCTGGTGAACGCGCAATTCGGCAAAACCCAAGCCGAGCAGCTTGTGACAAAGATCCGCGCCAGCGGCAAACACCTGACCACCATCTACGTCAGCGATGGCGACCCGGATTTCTACTTCGGCCTCGACACCCTGACCGCCGCATTCCCCGACGCCAAAGTGCTGGCCTCGCAGCCGGTGGTGGACCACATCAAGGCCACCGCTGAACACAAACTCGCGTTCTGGGGGCCGAAACTGGGCGCCGACAAGCCAACCAAAGCGATCATCCCGCAAGTGTTGCAGGGCCATACGCTGACCCTCGAAGGCAAGACGCTGGAAGTGATCGGCCTGGACGGCCCGCAACCGGACCGCACGTTTGTGTGGATTCCGTCGATCAAGGCGGTCGTCGGGGGCGTTGTAGTGTTTGAGAACACACACGTGTGGATGGCCGACACGCAAACGGCGAAGTCGCACACTGACTGGTTGGCGACCTTGCAACGCATCGAAGACCTGAAACCCACCACAGTGATTCCGGGCCACTACCTGGGCACACCGACGGTGCAGTCGGTAGCGTTTACGGCGGGCTACATCAAGGCGTTCGATGAAGAAACCGCCAAGGCCAAGGACTCGACCGCGCTGATTGCCGCCATGAAAAAGCGTTACCCGAACCTTGAGGACGAGAGCAGCCTGGAACTGGGTGCCAAAGTCGCCAAGGGCGAAATGAAGTGGTGAATGGTTTTAACCCTTTAACGAACTGGAGAACCTCATGAGCAAGATTGCAATCATTGGTGCCACCGGCCGTGCCGGCAGCCAACTGCTGGAAGAAGCGTTGCGCCGTGGGCACACCGTCACCGCCCTCGCCCGTAATACCGACAAACTGGCCGCCCGTCCGGGTGTCACCGTTAAACAAGTCGATGCCCTGGATGCCCAAGCCTTGCAACAGGCCATCAGCGGCAACGACGTGGTGATCAGTGCAGCGCACTTCGCCACCCTGCCGGCCAGTGCCGTGATCGGCCCGGTGAAGCAAGCCGGTGTGAAACGCCTGCTGGTGGTGGGCGGTGCCGGTTCGCTGCTGTTGCCAGGCGGCAGCCGTGTGATCGACAGCCCGGGCTTCCCGGCAGAGTACAAGGCCGAAGCCAGCGCAGGGGCTGAGTTTCTTGCAGCGCTGCGCGAGGAAAAGGCACTGGATTGGAGCTTTCTGTCGCCGTCGGCAGAGTTCGTAGAAACCGAGCGCACCGGGAAATTCCGCCTCGGTCAGGATGATTTGCTGGTGAGTAGCGACGGCCGTAGCTGGATCAGCTTTGCCGACTACGCCATCGCGCTGATCGACGAAGTGGAAACACCGAAGCACTCGCGCCAGCGTTTCACGGTCGGCTACTGACCGAGCGCGGTCAACACGATGGGAGCGGGCTTGCTCGCGAAGGCGTTGGTTCAGTTAGAGCATCGTTGACTGACACATCGCTTTCACGAGCAAGCCCGCTCTCACCTTTGGATGTTCAGTGCCAAGACTGTTGTGCCTGGCTCACCAACCAATCCATCAGTGCCTCCAACCCAGGCGACGGCTCAGTCCCCGGCGGATACACCAGGTAATAGCCCATCCCCGTCGGCACGCGCAGTTCAAACGGCGTCGCCAAGCGCCCGGCCTTCACATCCTCGCCAATCAACGCACTGTCGCCAATCGCCACCCCAGACCCTTGGGAGGCCACGGTCATTGCCAAATCCAATGTCTCAAAATGATGCCCCTGGGCCAGGTTGCTCAAGCGCGTATTGGCCGCCTTCAACCATAACGCCCAATCGCGCTCATCGCGTGTGGGGTGCAGCAACACCTGTTGTTGCAGGTCCGCTGGCACACGCAGGCCGGCCAGTAATACGGGGGCGCACACCGGCGTGAGTTGCTCATCAAACAAGTGCCGCGCCTCGCTCGACTGCTCGGCGATGGGCGCATAGATCACGGCCGCGTCGAATTGCTCGCGGCGAAAGTCCACGGTGTAAGCCACGGTGGTGGTGAGTTCCACCGGCACTTCCGGGCGTTCCTTTTGCCACTGCATCAAGCGCGGCAGCAGCCAGCGCATCACGCAGGTCGAGGCCTTGAGTTGCAGGGTCTCGCGGCGGCGGCCGATTTGCTCCACGGCATCGCCGATCAGGCCGAACACCTGCTGCGCGCGCAACGACCACTCGCGGCCTTCTTCGGTGAGGCTCAAGCCCCGCGCCTGGCGCTGGAACAACGCGTAGCCCAAATGGCGTTCCAACCCGGCGACCTGCCGGCTCACCGCACCTTGGGTGATGTGCAGGTGCTCAGCGGCGCGGGTGAAGTTGCAGCACTGGGCTGTGACCCAGAAGGTGTGCAACGCGGGCAGCGGCGGAAGGCGTTTCATCGGGTTCAGCCATGACGTAGGGACATGGCTAGTATGACTTTTTATCGATTGTTGCCGCTACCGGCCAACCGGTCCAATACCGCCTCGAATCCATCACAAGAGCGACACTTATGGCCACCTGCGGCGAAGTATTGGTCAACCTCCTGGAACGCTACGGCGTGGACCAGGTGTTCGGCATCCCCGGCGTGCACACCGTGGAGCTGTATCGCGGCCTGGCGCGCTCACGCATCCGTCACGTCACCCCGCGCCACGAGCAGGGCGCGGGGTTTATGGCCGACGGGTACGCGCGCACCAGCGGCAAGCCAGGGGTGTGTTTCATCATCACCGGGCCGGGCATGACCAACATCACCACCGCCATGGGCCAGGCCTACGCCGACTCGATCCCCATGCTGGTGATTTCCAGCGTGCAGTCGCGCAACCAATTGGGCGGCGGACGCGGCAAGTTGCACGAGCTGCCGAACCAGGGCGCGATGATCGCCGGCGTCGCCGCGTTTTCCCATACGTTGATGTCGGCAGCAGAGTTGCCTGGCGTGCTGGCCCGCGCGTTTGCGCTGTTCCAGGCCGGTCGACCGCGCCCGGTGCATATCGAGATTCCACTGGATGTGCTGGTCGAAAACGCCGATGCACTGCTCGCCAGTGCACCGGTCAGTGTCGCGCGCGCCGGTGCGGCGCCGCCGGCGGTCAAGCAGATGAGCCAGTTGCTTGCGGCCGCCAAACGCCCGTTGATCCTCGCGGGTGGCGGCGCCATCGATGCCGCCGCACCCCTGATGCGCCTGGCCGAAACCCTCGGCGCACCGGTAGCCCTGACCATCAATGCCAAGGGCATGCTGCCGTCCACACACCCATTGCTGCTCGGCTCGACCCAAACGCTGGTCGCCACACGCGCCCTGGTCGCCGAAGCCGATGTGGTGCTGGCCATCGGCACGGAGCTGGCGGAAACCGACTATGACGTGACCTTCGCCGGCGGCTTCGAGCTTCCAGGTTTACTGCTGCGGGTCGACATCGACCCCGACCAGACCGTGCGCAATTACCCGCCTCACGTCGCGCTGGTAGCCGATGCGCAACTAGCCGCCGAAGCCTTGCTGGCGGAACTGAGCACCACGCCACTGCCGGCTCGCCACAGCGATTGGGGCACTCAGCGCGTCGCTCGTTTGTGGGCCGAATTGACGCCCACCTGGGACGCCGCCACGCGCGCGCAAACCCTGTTCCTCGACACCGTCCTGCAGGCACTGCCCGACGCCGTGCTGGTGGGCGATTCCACCCAGCCGGTGTACAGCGGCAACCTGACCCTGAACCTCGACCACCCACGCCGCTGGTTCAACTCGTCCACCGGCTACGGCACCTTGGGGTACGCCCTGCCTGCCGCCATCGGCGCCTGGCTGGGGCGCGGCGACAGGCAGCCGGTGGTGTGCCTGATCGGCGACGGCGGCCTGCAATTCACCCTGCCGGAACTGGCCAGCGCCGTGGAAGCGCGCGTGCCGGTGATCGTGTTGCTGTGGAATAACCAGGGTTACGAGGAGATCAAGAAATACATGCTCAACCGCTCCATCGAGCCGGTCGGCGTGGACATCTACACCCCGGACTTCATCGGCGTGGCCACGGCCTTGGGCTGCGTGGCCGAAAGCATCCAGGGCATCGAGCAACTGCGCACGGCCTTGCGCGCCGCCGCCGATCGCCAGGGGCCGACACTGATTGAAATCGACCAGGCGCTCTGGATGAAGGCGGTAGCGGTATGAGCCCAGTAGTGAACGGGGTGTTTATCGGCGGTGAATGGCGTGCGGGCCATGATGTGCTGGAGGTGATCAACCCGGCCACCGAGGCGACGCTGGCCCGCGTCAGCGTCGGTGATGCAAGCGCCGTGAGCCAAGCGGTCGGCGCGGCCAGTGCGGCGTTCATCGACTGGTCGAAAAGCACCGGCCGTGAGCGTGGCGCGCTGCTGCGCGAGGTCGCCCGGGGCGTGAGCGCGCAACGCGAACATTTGATGCAATTGCAATCGAGCAACAACGGCAAGCCTCTGTTTGAAGCGGGCATGGATGTGGATGACGTGGTCGCCACCTTCGACTACTACGCCGGCATCGCCGAACAGTTGGACGCCGGGCAAGACCGCCCGGTGGCACTGCCCGCCGATGATTTCAGCGCGCGCCTGCGCCGAGAACCGTGCGGCGTGGTGGGGCTGATCGTGCCGTGGAATTTCCCGATGGTCACCACCGCCTGGAAACTCGCCCCGGCGCTGGCTGCCGGCTGCTGCGTGGTGCTCAAGCCGTCGGAAGTCACGCCGCTGGCGGAGCTGCATCTGGCGCGGATTATCGCTGAGGCCGGGTTCCCGGCCGGGGTGTTCAATCTGGTCTGCGGCACCGGCTTGGCCGTCGGTGCACCGCTGGCAGCGGACCCTCGCGTCGCGAAGATTTCCTTCACCGGCAGTAACGCCGTGGGCGTGCAGGTGATGCAACGCGCCGCTGAAACCATCAAGGGCGTCAGCCTGGAATTGGGAGGCAAATCTTCATTGCTGGTATTGGCCGATGCCGACCTCGACCTGGCCGTGGAACTGGCCTGTGGCGGCGGCTTTTTCAACGCCGGGCAGATGTGTTCCGCCACCAGCCGCGTGCTGGTAGCGGACAGCCTCGCGGATCAATTCCTGCAGCGGTTGCAGACGCGGGCTGAAGGTATTCGTGTGGCGGAGCCGTTTGCCGACGAGGTGGAAATGGGCGCGTTGATTAACCGTGCGCAGTATCAGCGGGTGCTGGGGCACATCCAACGCGGCATTCACGATGGCGCGCGGTTGTTGTGTGGCGGTGATCGCCCGGCGCACCTGGCGAAGGGCTATTTCATTCGCCCGACGGTATTCACCGATGTGCCATTGGACAGTGCCTTGTGGAACGAAGAGATCTTCGGCCCGGTGCTGTGTGTACGCCGTTTTGCCTCGGTGGACGAGGCCATCGCGTTAGCCAATGACAGCGATTTCGGCCTGGTGGCCAGTGTGGTGAGCAACCATGCCGAAACCGCCGACCGCGTGGCCAATGCCTTGCAGGCCGGGCTGGTATGGATCAACGCGCCGCAGGTAATCTTCCCGCAGGCGGCATGGGGCGGTTACAAGCAGAGCAGCATCGGCCGCGAGTTGGGGCCGTGGGGGCTGGCGGCGTTTCAGGAGATCAAGCATGTGATTCGCGCCCACTAACGACGAACGTCCTCTGTGGGAGCGGGCTTGCTCGCGAAAGCGGTGTGTCAGTCACAGATTCATTGCCTGATCCACCGCATTCGCGGGCAAGCCCACATTTTGATTCGCGGTGCATCAGTCACCTGCAATTTTTAGATAGCCCCAACGACTTTCTGATTTGCCCCCTTCCCCCCTGCGTGGCCTGATTCGCCCTTGTCTATTCAAGGCCCGCCCATGGAAAACGTTCACGCAAAACCCGCTACCGCCGTCTGGCTGATGATCAGCGTCGTACTGGTCGCCCTTAACCTGCGCCCGTCGATGGCTGCCATTGGCCCACTGTTGTCGTCGATTCGCACTGATGTGCCGTTAACGTTCAGCAACGCGGCGTTGTTGACCATGCTGCCGGTCATGGCCATGGGCCTGGCGATGTTCTTTGGCATGGGCCTGGCCAAGCGTTTTGGCGAACACCGCAGCATGATGATATCGCTGGCAGTCATTGGTCTTGCCACGCTCTCACGGCTGTTTCTGGATTCGGCGCTGGCGCTGATCGTCAGCGCAATGGCGGCCGGCGTGGGCATTGCGATGATTCAGGCGGTGATGCCGGCGCTGATCAAGTCGCGGTTCAGCCATAACGTTTCGCTGTTCATGGGCCTGTACGTCACCGCCATCATGGGCGGCGCGGCGCTGGCGGCGTCGTTCTCGCCATTCGTGCAAGTGCAGACCGGCAGCTGGCGCATCGGCCTGGCGATCTGGGCGGCACTGGCGGTATTGGCGTTGGTGTTCTGGTACGCGCAGCGCTCGGCCATGCCTGCGCTGCCCCAAGGCGGTTCAGGCCCACAGGAGTCGTTTCTCGGCAACCGCCGCGCCTGGTTGCTGGCGGTCTTCTTCGGCCTCGGTACTGCGTCCTACACCTGCGTACTGGCGTGGCTGGCGCCGTACTACGTGGAGCAAGGCTGGAGCGAACAGAACGCCGGTTTGCTGCTGGGGTTCTTGACCGCGATGGAAGTGGTGTCCGGTCTGCTCACTCCGGCCATCGCCAACCGCCGCCAGGACAAACGCGGGGTGGTGGCGGTGCTGCTGGTGCTGATCATCACAGGGTTCTGCGGCCTGATCCTGAGCCCGCAACACCTCAGCCTGTTGTGGCCATGCCTGCTGGGGCTGGGCATTGGCGGCCTGTTTCCGATGAGCCTGATCCTGTCCCTCGACCACCTCGATAACCCTCGACGCGCCGGCGGCCTGACCGCCTTTGTGCAAGGCATCGGTTACCTGATTGCCGGCCTGTCACCGCTTATCGCCGGGATGATCCGCGACCAGTTGGGCAGCTTTCAATGGGCCTGGTGGTCACTGACCGCCGTGATCGTGGTGATGCTGTTGATCGTCACGCAGTTCAACCCAAAGCATTACGCGCAACATATCCGCTGACGTCGTGTTGCGAACATTTTTTGTCCCAAGCCAAACATAGAAACGACCTACAGCACTTTCTATTGGTACGACCGTTCCGTTAAGCTTTTGCCTTTGTCGCGCGCTGCCTCAGTGCCAAGGCTTACCGGACGGAATGGATGCTAAACAGTAATTTGCTCAGAAAGCTCGATATGCAGGACTTGATGGTGTTTATCGCCGTCTACGACCAGAGCAGCGTTACCGAGGTGTCTGAAACGTTGTTCGTCAGCCAGTCCACCGTGAGCTACAGCCTGAAGAAACTGCGCACCAGTTTTGAAGATGAGCTGTTTATCAACACCCGGGCGGGCATGCGCCCTACGTACAAAGCCACCACCATGTACGGGCATGTGCAGAAGATCCTGGAAAGCATCAACCTGTGCCATGCCGGTGGCCAAGCCTTCAACCCGACGCAGCAGGCCGTGACCTTCAATGTGTGCGCCCCTGAGTACTTCGAACAGTTGATCCTGCCGCGCCTGTTGAAGAACTTCGACCGCGCCGACCTGCCGGTGATCGTCAACGTGCAAAAGCTGGAAACCGAGATCCCCGCCGATGACCTGCGCGAAGGCCGCCTCGACCTGGTGCTGTGCTTCGGCCCGCACTTTCACCGCGCCCATAAAGACTTCAAGACCCAGATGCTGCTGGAAGACGACCTGGTGTGCGTGTTCGATAAACGCTCGGCACCGCGCGAGCCGACGTTCAGCCTGCAAGCGTTTGTCGAGCGGCGCCATGTGTTCCCCACACCGTGGACATCCGACACCAACATGATTGACGGCTGGCTTACACGCCAGGCCCACAAGCGCCAGGTCATCGCCCGGGCCAACAGCTACAGCGCGGCCTTGAAGATGATCACCGGCACTGACTTCATCGTTACCCTGCCGCGCCGCATACAAAAACTGCTGGCCCCGGCCACGCTGTTCGGGCATTGCGAAGCGCCCAACGGTTTACCGGGGTTCACACTGGACATGCAGTGGAACGAAACCAGTGAGCAGGACAGCGCCAACACATGGTTTCGCGAACAGGTGGTGAAGGTGTGTGCGGACCAGGGCTTGCTGTAACCCTTAGCCGATCGCGACCTTGCTATAGGAATCGCGATCGATGTCCAGCACTTCAACACTGAGTTGAAGCTGCACATTCGCCGGCCATTCACCCAGGTCCTGCAAGGCCGCCAACAGGCTTTGCGACAACTGCTGCTTGACCTGCGGTGACCGCCCGCTGAGCATCGACAGCGTCACCGCGATAAAACCGCGCGGGTTGATTGACGTGCCGACCTGGAAACTCTCGACCTTCACCGCGCGGCTTTTGATATCGAACTCGGAACCGAACTGCCCGGATGCCATCAGTACGTTGTTGAGCCTCAACAGCGTCTTCTCGACGGCCAAGCCTGTGAGGTTGGCGGTGTATTCCAGGTGCAGATGCGGCATGAAAAACTCCGAATTGTTGTAGGAAAAGAGTCATACGTATAGCACGCAGCCGAGCGCAATCGGAGCGCTTTCACTGTAAAACTTCGCCCAGGCTGCGCAGCGAACGGTTTTCCCAAACCGCTACGATCACCAATACTGCGGTGGTCAGCGCCCCCAGCGCCAACGCTGAAAACACCTGCGATAACCCCAGCAGCAATAGCACCAGCAACATCAGCAACCCGCCCAGGTGAGAAAACGGCGGCAACGGCCGGTCACTCATCACCCACTTGAACAGCGCGCTGCCCAATAGAAACACGCCGGGGCCGGCGATGATCGCCATGACACCCGCCTGGCTGGCATGCCCCGGATGCACCAGCACCAATTCGTCGGCCACGGCACTGACAATGATCCCGGCAACGATCAATAGGTGCAGGTAGGTGTAGGCAATGCGTGCCTGGCGACCCGGGTCGGCGGAGCTGGCGATACGGTGATGGGCGCGCTCGGCACCGCTGTCGAAATAGATCCACCACAGGGCAATACTGCCCACCACCGCCACCAGAAATGCGCCCAGGCCTTCCAGGCTCCAGGGCAATTGCGCGAAGGTGGCGCCGGTCACCAGCAATGATTCGCCGAGGGCGATAATCACAAACAGGCCGCACCGTTCGGCCATGTGATTGCCTTCCACATTCCAGTCCGCCAGCGTCGAACGCCCGAGCCCCGGCACCCAGAAATACACGGACGGCGAGACCAGCTCAATCAGCAGCGCCAACGCCCAGAACGCCAGGCGCTGCTCGCCTTCGAACAGCGCGCCGGTGATCCAGAACACCCCGGAACAGAGCATCCACGCCAGGATCCGCTGGAAGTTGCGGGTCATGTTCAGTGACTCGCCGCGCACGGCCCACAACGCAAACAGCGTGCGGCCGACTTGCATAAAGACGTAGGCACCGGCGAACAGCACACCTCGGTCGGTAAATGCCTTGGGAATCGACGAGGACAACAGCAGGCCGGCCACCATCAAGCCGAACAGGCCGATGCGAATCGGGATTTTCTCCGGGTCGAGCCAGTTGGTGACCCATGAGGTGAAGATCCACACCCACCAGACCGCGACCATCATCAACGCCACTTGCACCGCACCGCCGAGGGTCAGATGCGCCAGCAGCGAATGGGACAGTTGGGTCACGGCAAACACGAACACCAGGTCGAAAAACAGCTCGACCATACCCACCTTGCCGCTGTCATGGCTGCCACGTCCGCGCAGCAAGGAACGGGATAGGGTCATCGGTGGCTCTCCCTGAAGGGCTTATCTCAAGATTTTGGCGCCAGCACCGGCAGCCTGTCGCGCTCGCTCATAAATGCCTCCAGCCTTGAACGCATCCAGCGTTCCGCCGGGTCGGTGTCGACATGGCTGAGCCAAACCATGGACAAGTCCAGGGTCGGCGTTTCGAACGGAAAGGGCTCGCAGAACAGATTGCCACCGGCCGCCATGGCCTGGGCGGTGTAGTCCGGCAGGCTGGCGATCATGTCGGTGCCGGCGAGCAACGCCGGCAGCGCGCTGTACTGCGGCACGGACAACACCACATGCCGCTTGCGACCAATCTCGGCCAGCCACTCATCGGCAAACCCGGACACGTTGGCGGTATGGGACACCAGCACATGCGGGCGGGCGCAATATTCGTCGAGGGTCAGCGGTTTGTCCGAGGCGTCGGCGCGTAACAGGCAGGGACGAATATGCCGCAGCAGTTTTCGTTTGGCATTTGCCGGCAGGCCGCGTGTCTGGGTGATGCCGACAGTGATATCGCCTGAAGCCAGCAGGTCGGGGATCCGCCAGTAATCCACATGCTGGACCACAAACACCACCAGCGGCGCTTCCTGGCGCAGGGCCCGCAGCAAGGGCGGCAGCAGGCCGAACTCAACGTCATCGGACAGGCCGATGCGGAAGGTCATGGTGCTCTGGGTTGGGTCAAAGTCGTGGGTCAGGCTCAAGGCCGATGACAGGGAATCGAGGGCCGGTGACAGGTGCTGGATGATCTCTTCGGCACGGGCAGTGGGCTCCATGCGGTGACCAACGCGAATAAACAGCGGGTCATTGAATAGGGTACGCAAACGGTTGAGGGCCGAACTGATAGTGGGCTGGCCGAGAAACAGCTTCTCCGCCACCCGCGTCACATTGCGCTCGAGCATCAGTGCTTCGAAGACCACCATCAGGTTGATGTCGGCCTTGCGTAATTCATTGCGATTCATCGGCGCCTGCCCCTTTCCCCAAGACAAGCGGCAGTTTAGGAAGGCTGGGGACCTGCGTCTATGTGCACGGTAAAACATGTGGGAGCGGGCTTGCTCGCGAATGCAATGGTTCAGCCGACGACTCCGTTGACTGACACACCGCCTTCGCGAGCAAGCCCGCTCCCACAATTAGACCGCGTTTTACCTGATGCTCAGGGTTTTAGCGGACGTTCCTGGTCACGTTCGGAAAGCTCGGTGCCGTCGTCCGGATGCTTCCAGGTTTGCGGTTTTTCGTCTTCGCGCGGCTGCCGGGGTTCTTCACGCTCCGGCTTGTTGTGCTGCTGTTCGTTCCCCATAGCGACCTCCGCCGATAAGAATTGGACCCAGGCTCAAGCATAGAACACGGCAGCCGTTTTGAAGCTGGCTCAGATTGATAGCCAACGCACATCAATCAATCCAAATTTGTCACTTATCATTTCTAAATGTGTCAGCCACTATCCCAAGTCTTAAGCGAAACAAGCACTTTAAAAAGAACGCTGGAGACACAAAACCATGACGACCCCTTCCCGGCCTGCGGCTGCCCCCTCGAAAGTAGGCGCGGTATTGCGCGTGACTTCGGGCAATTTCCTCGAACAGTTCGACTTTTTCCTGTTCGGTTTCTACGCCACCTATATCGCTGCCGCGTTCTTCCCGGCCGCTAATGAGTTTGCGTCATTAATGATGACCTTCGCCGTGT
>PJQF01000139.1_pt1 | contig 44164 bp, 36 predicted proteins | sample 1503741 | NCBI WGS metagenome assembly PJQF01 (sample SAMN07775949, study PRJNA414020) | Biofilm metagenome, whole genome shotgun sequencing project. | isolation source: biomolecule (vanillin) treated reverse osmosis membrane biofilm | place: India: Nagpur | collected 2017-03-21 | reverse complement strand
CATCCCCAGCCCGTGCCTGCGGCATCGACTTTGGCACGTCCAACTCCACCGTCGGCTGGATCCGCCCCGACGAGGAGACGCTTATTGCGCTGGAGGACGACAAGATCACATTGCCGTCGGTGGTGTTCTTCAACTTCGAGGAGCGTCGCCCGGTGTACGGTCGACTGGCGCTGCACGAATACCTGGAAAACTACGAAGGCCGGCTGATGCGCTCGCTCAAGAGCCTGCTGGGTTCCAAGCTGATCAAGCACGACACCAGCGTGCTCGGCACGGCCATGCCCTTCACCGACCTGCTGGCGCTGTTTATCGGCCAACTCAAAAGCCGCGCTGAAACCACCGCCGGCCGCGAGTTCGAAGAAGTGGTCCTGGGCCGCCCGGTGTTCTTTGTCGATGACGACCCGATGGCCGACCAGGAAGCGGAAAATACCCTGGTCGACGTGGCGCGCAAGATCGGCTTCAAGGACATCTCGTTCCAGTACGAACCGATTGCAGCGGCCTTCGACTACGAGTCCACCATCGAGAAAGAAGAGCTTGTGCTCATTGTCGACATTGGCGGTGGTACGTCCGACTTCTCGCTGGTACGCCTGTCCCCGGACCGCCGTCACAACGACAACCGCCAAAGCGACATCCTCGCCACCGGCGGCGTGCACATCGGTGGTACCGACTTCGACAAACAACTCTCGCTGGCCGGCATGATGCCGCTGTTCGGCTACGGCAGCCGCATGAAAAGCGGTGCCTATATGCCGACCAGCCACCACATGAACCTGGCCACCTGGCACACCATCAACTCGGTGTACTCGCAAAAATCCCAGCTGGCCCTGGGCAGCATGCGCTACGACATCGAAGACACCGGCGGCATCGACCGCCTGTTCAAGCTGATCGAACAGCGCGCCGGGCACTGGCTGGCGATGGAAGTGGAAGAAACCAAGATCCAGCTGACCCACGAAGACAGCCGCCACGTGCTGCTGGACCGGGTTGAACCCGGGTTGAGCGTGGACCTGAGCCGCACACTGTTCGAGTCCGCGATTGATGGCTTGCTCGAGCGCGTGCGCAACAGCGTCACGCAATTGCTGACCGACGCCTCGGTGGACGTTGCCCAAGTGGACACGGTGTTCTTCACCGGCGGTTCCAGCGGCATTCCGGCACTGCGCCACAGCATCTCGGCGATGTTGCCGAATGCCCGGCATGTGGAAGGGAACATCTTCGGCAGCATTGGCAGCGGTTTGGCGATTGAAGCGAGCAAGCGCTACGGCTCCTGACGTGCCCCACTCTCACCAACGCTGAAAAACCAAATGTGGGAGCGGGCTTGCTCGCGAAGGCGGTGGTTCAGTCGATACTTACTTCGACTGACACTCCGCTATCGCGAGCAAGCCCGCTCCCACATTTAGACCTGCTTACACGCGAAATCCCGGTCGCCACAAAGGCCGTCTTCCACACACTGACTTCGCCTTACCCTGAATGTTGTAACGAGCCCATCCGAGGCCTTGCACCATTTGATCAATAACGCCAACAGTCCGCCCGTCGCCCAAAAAGCGACCCGGTTTGGCGACCTGCCAAATCACGGTTCAGAAGGCCTCTGCACATTCAGCAGCCTGCCTGACGATGCGATTGGGTCAAACCATCCCGCCGAGCTTCAGCTCACTCTTCAAATACGCATAATAAATCGGCCCCGCCACCACGCCTGGCAGACCGAATGCGGCTTCAAACACCAGCATCGCCAGCAACAACTCCCACGACTTGGCACTGATCTGCCCGCCCACGATGCGCGCGTTGAGGAAGTACTCGACCTTGTGGATCACGATCAAATACCCCAGCGCCGCCACTGCCACCCAGATCGAAATCGACAGTGCGACGATGGTGATCAGCGTGTTCGACATCAAGTTGCCGATCACCGGCAGCAGGCCGAGCAGGAAGGTCAGCACAATCAGGGTTTTGGTCAACGGCAGGTGAATCCCGCACAACGGCAGCACCACCGCGAGGAAGATCGCCGTGAACAGGGTGTTAAGCGCGGCAATCTTGATCTGGGCGAAGACGATGTTGCGAAACGCCTGGACCAGCAGGTGCAGGCGGTCGAACAGTGCGGCGGCCAGGGGTTTGCGCTTGGTCAGGTCGGGCACGCGCTGCAGGGCGATGATGGCGCCGAGCACCATGCCGATCAGCAGGGTGACGAACATATGGGCGGCGTCTTTGCCGACCAGTTGCAACTCGCTCAAGTGCTTGCTCAGCCAGTCGCCGATGGCCACGCGAAACTCGGCGGCGCTGGCGGGCAGGTAGGCGTCGAGGAACGGCGGCAACTGGCCGCGCGCGCGGTCGACCACGCCCATGAATTTGTCGAGGGAGGCCCCAGGGTTTTCAGCTTCGTGGAGCAGGAAGCTGATGGCGCCGGCAAAGATCAGGGTCAGCACACTGACGATCAAGGTGCCGAGCAATGCCACCGCCAGCCAACGCGCGCGCCGGCCTTCGATCAGCCGTTGCAACTGCGGGGTGAGCATATTGACCAGCTCATAGACCAGCAAGCCGGCCAGCAGGCTGGGCAGCAGCTTGAGCGGCAAGACCAGCAACAACCCACCGAAGATGATGACGCAACTGACCAGCAATAACACGTGACGCTGAGAAAACGTTGGCATACAGCCTCAAAACGAACGGCGTTAAAGGATGGGCAGTCTGCCAGCCTTGAGGGAATCAAGCGAGAGGCCAGGTTGTGAATGCGATCAAGTGTGGGAGCCGGGCTTGCCCGCGATGCAGGCGCCTGGGTTTACCTGGCCTACCGAGGTGATGCTATCGCAGGCAAGCCAGCTCCCACATTTGAGCTCCAGCGTTGGCGAAATCGTGGTCAGCCTTTGAGGCAAGTGCTCATAAAGGTCTTACGCGCATCGCCGGTCAACGCCTTGGTTTTCGCCGTGGCATTGCAGTCCTTCATCTTCTGCTGCTGTGGGGTCAAGGTCTTGGCGTCGTTGGCGGCGGGCGCCGACAGGCAGGTCTTCATGAAAGCCTTGCGGTCATCGCCTTTAAGCGTCTTGGTGGTGGCTTCAGCATTGCAGGTGGTCATTTTATTTTGCTGGGCGGTAGCGGCGAAGCCTTGGGAACACAGCAGCAGGCCCATCATCAACAACGGAATACGCAGCATCTTCATGGAGTTTTCTCCCTGTTACCGTGCCAAAAGGGCACGGCCTACGCAGCAGTGTAGTCAAAACCTGTTACATGTCAGCGGCCGCGAATATTCGACCGGCGATACTGCTCCGGGGTGCAGCCCGCTTGGCGTTGGAACATGGCGATGAAGGCCGAGGCGGTGCTGTAACCCAAGTCGAATGCCACATGTTGCACGCTGCGCTCGCTGTCGAGGGCCTCAATGGCGGCGAGGTAACGCAGGCGTTGGCGCCATTCGCCAAAGCTCATGCCCAGCTCCCGCACAAATTGCCGGGCCAGGGTGCGTTCGCTCACGTGCACGTGCTCCGCCCATTGCGCCAGCGGGCGGTTGTCGCCGGGCTCGGCCTGCATGCCTTCGAGCACACTGAGCAGCCCGGGGTGGCGTGCATAAGGCAGAAAGCAATCGTGAATCGGCGCTTGCTTGAGTTGGTCCACCAGCACTTGGGCCAGGCGGATATCCGCCTCGGTTTGCGGGATGTTGACATCGCGCAGCGCAAAGTCGCCGAGGATCGCCTTGAGAATCTCGCTGATTGCCAAGGTGCACGGCGCCTGTGGTAACTGCTCGCAGAGATTCGGGGCGAGGCCCACCGAGCGATACACAATCGCTTGGGCGTTGTAGGAGCTGTGCTCAGTGTTCGGCGGGATCCACACTGCGTACTGCGGCGGCGACATAAAGCGGCTGCCGGCCACCTCCATGCGCATCACGCCGTTGGCCGAATAGTCCAGCGAGCCCCAGAAATGCCGGTGCGGCGTGCACTCGGTATCAGGCGCGAAATCGGAGTAACGGAAGTAGACCGGGCTTGGCAGGCGCGGGAAATCCGCGAGGCGTACGGTGTGTCTGGGCATATTGTCTGGATATAAAGGTCGGTTGTCTGGATCGCAGTATAGGCTTCGATCCAGACAGGGGATAATCCTGCCTCATCAACACACTTGGTTTCTTTCGATGCAATTTGCGTATCCCCTGCTGGCCATCTTTATCTGGGCCGGCAATACCGTGGTCAACAAATTGGCCGTGGGCACGATCTTCCCCGCTGAAATCGGCTTTTACCGCTGGTTGCTGGCTGCGCTGCTGTTTACCCCGTTCATGCTCAAGCCGGTAATTGCCAATTGGCCGCTGATTCGCCCTAACCTGGGCAAGATCTTCATCCTCGGCGTGCTCGGCATGGCCGTGTATCAAAGCCTGGCCTACTACGCCGCGACCCTGACCAGCGCCACCAACATGGGCATCATCCTCTCGCTGATGCCGTTGATGGCGCTGACCGCTGCGATTATCAGCCTCGGCCAGCGCCTGACCTTTGGCGCACTGACCGGCGCGGTGCTGTCGTTCGCCGGCGTGGTGGTGGTGGTGTCGGCCGGCAGCCTGGGCGCGCTGCTGCAACACGGGGTCAACCTGGGCGACGGCATGATGCTGATCGCCACCCTGGCCTACGCGGTCTACAGCACGCTGCTGAAAAAATGGCAGCTGCGCCTGCCGCCGCTGGTGTTGCTGTATCTGCAGGTGCTGGTGGCCGTGGTGGTGCTGTTTCCGCTGTTCCTGTTCTCGACCAAAGCGGGCCTGGGCTGGGCGAATATTCCGCTGGTGCTGTACGCCTGCTTGCTGGCGTCGATGCTCGCGCCGCTGGCGTGGATGCACTCGGTGAAGACCCTGGGGCCAAGCCGCACCACGTTGTTTTTCAACCTGCTGCCGTTGATTACCGCGTTGATTGCTGCGGTGGTGTTGAAGGAAGAATTGGCCATGTACCACCTGGTCGGCGGCTTGCTGACGCTGGGCGGGGTGATTTTGTCGGAGCGCTGGACCACGCCGGTTCGCCGCCAGGTCCGTGTTGCCGGATAGGCCGCCTTCGCGAGCAAGCTCGCTCCCACAGTCGATCACATTCCAACTGTGACACTCGGTCAAATGTGGGAGCGGGCTTGCTCGCGAAGAACGATAACGCGGTCCACCGGCTAAACCCCGGCAGCCTTCAACCGCTGCGCATGCTCGACAAACAACCGAATCGGCTCCGCCCCTTTGCCCACCAGCCCCAGCGACTGGTTGACGATATCGAAGTGGTCCAAGGCGTAGTCATCACCAATCACTACCCCCAGGTGTGAGCTGTAGCGCCCGACCATACCGTCGCACTGGCCCTTTTCGCGCACAAAGCTGCGGGCGAACAACCGGCAACTGCGGTTCGTGCCGTCCAGCAGGTTACGCCCGCGATCGGTCTTGCCCGGCTGCAAGGTGCCGGACCACGAGTAATAACGCACACCGTTGACCACTTCGGCGCCCTGCCCGCCCCACGTCTGCGGCAACCCTTGAGGAAACTGGCGATTGAACAGCGCCACACCTTCGCAGGTCAGGGACTGGTGCGAGGCCTGCAAGTCGGCCTTGAAGCGCGGCCCGCGATAGCCGGTTTCCAGCACCCCCATCACCCAGGCAGCCAGATGAAACAGCGCGCTCACAAGCCGGCCTTTCCAACTGGCCGGCGGGTAGTGGCTATGGAAATAATCCGCCAATTCCGAACCCTGGTTAGGCCCGGCCACCGACGTCACCGACGCCACCCATTCCGGGCGCTTGGCCGCGGCATACCGCGCCGTCAGGGAGCCCTGGCTATGGCCGATCAGGTTGACCTTCTCAGCACCGGTGTCCCGACGAATCCGCTCGATCTGCAGCAACAATTGTTCACCGCGCACTTCGCTGGAATCCAGCGGTGCCACCTGCACGGGAAACACCTGCGCGCCACCCGCTTGCAGCGCCGGGACGATGCCGTACCAGTAGGGAAACAACCCCAGGCGCACGAAGCCGAGCATACCGGGCACCAGCACCAGGGGATAACGCGTGGCGAGAGACTCGGGCATGCGGCGGGCATCCTGATCAGGCAAGCGATACCGCCATCCTAGCCCACTGGACGTGACCGCCCCATGACCGAGGCCGGTTAAAAATGCCCTGCCAAGTCACGTAACTGACGCTCGGCCTCGTCACAGCCGCGCAGGAACACGCTTTTGTCCGACTCCTCACCCTCGGCGGCAATCACCCGAACGTCATCGATGCCGATGTAACCCAGCACCGTACGCAGGTGCGGGTCGGCATGGTTCATCCCTTCGTTTTCGCCGCCTGGGCCGAACCCGTTACCACCACGGCTGGTGATGATCAGTGCGCGCTTGCCGTTGAGCAACGCCTGGTATTGCGCGATGCCCTGGCTGTCTTGGCGGATGTCGAAGGTCAGGCCCAGGCGTACGATCTGGTCGATCCAGGCCTTGAGGCCGCTGGGCACGCCAAAGTTGTACAGCGGCAAGGAGATCACCAGCAGCTCATGTTCGATCAGCTCGCCGACCAGCTCATCGCTCAATTGCAGGTCGGCCTTCATGACCTTGGGCAGGGATTGCGGTTCGGGGTAGAAATTCGCTGCGACAAACGCCTCGGTCACATGCGGGATAAAGGCCCGGCCGACTTCGCGCCGGGTGATCTGTGCATCGGGATTAGCCGCCTGCCAGGCCTCGAGAAACGATTCGGCCAGGCGCCGAGAGTGGGAGCGCTCGCCGCGTGGGCTGGCATGAACCACTAGCATTTTTTTCATCTGTTCAACCTTCAGGGGATACACTCAGGCAGCCTGGATGGCCGCCGCTCTTGCTTATGAATCTAGAGTTGCTCGCCCTGACCGACAAATGAGCAATAGTTAACTTGGCTGAATCTATTTCATCCGTGGAGACAACATGTTTGCCTCGCTGCCCCTAACCGCCCTGCGCACCTTTGAGTCAGCCTCACGCCTGTTGAGCTTCAAGGCTGCGGCCCAGGAACTGTCGGTGACGCCCACGGCGGTATCGCATCAGATTCGCGCCCTGGAAACCTGGCTGGGCGTGCCGCTCTTCGAACGCCTGCCACGCCAGGTGCGCCTGACCGAAGGCGGCGAACGGCTGTTTCACAGCGTGCATGGTGCCTTGCTGGACGTGGCGCAAAGCCTCGACACCCTGCGCCCGCAACGCAGCGCCGGGCACCTGACGGTCTCCACCACACCGGCGTTTGCGGCGCTATGGCTGGTGCCACGGCTGGGTCGCTTCTACGCGGCCCACCCGGACATCAACCTGCGCCTGGACACCCAGTGCGAGGTCGTCGACCTCCAGCAGGATGCGAGCGTCGATCTGGTGATTCGCTACAGCATTGGCGACTACCCCAACCTGTATGGGCAATGCCTGTTCGACGAGTGTTTTGCGGTGTATGGCTCGCCCGAGCAGGTCGCGCGCGCCAGCACTCAGGTGCCGACGCTCATCAGCGTGCGCTGGCACAACGCGCAGCTTTACGCCCTGGGCTGGCAGGCCTGGTGCGACAAAGCCGAGGAGACGTGGCTGGACCACACGCTGCCTGTGCGTGAATACGATGAGGAACACTACGCACTGCAGGCGGCGATTGCCGGCCAGGGGCTGGTGCTGGCGAGCAACATTCTGGTGTCGCAAAGCGTTGCCAGCGGTTTGCTGGTGCCCTATCGGCCGCAGATCAGCGTCGGCGGCGCCGGCTACAGCGCGCTGTGTGTGCCGGGGCGGGAACGGCATCCCCCGGTGCGAGCGTTTTTCCAGTGGGTACAGGAGGAGGCGAAGCGGTCCGGCCACACGTTGTGAAATCCGATAAAACTTTTTGCGTCGTCGAACACTCACAACTTGGAGCGATCACGCCGGCAGAGCGTGGCGCAAAACCGGATTAGCACCAGGAGATTGAGATGACTGAAGCACATTTGACTGACGTTGCGACCCTGCGCTCACGCGCCCGTCAAAACGTCGAAAACGGCGCCGTGACCGAAGGCTACGACGCTGATCGCGAGGAAATTATCCGCCTGCTCAACGCGTCGCTGGCCACCGAACTGGTCTGCGTGCTGCGTTATAAGCGTCACTACTTCATGGCCAACGGCCTGAAAGCCAGCGTCGCCGCCGATGAATTCCTCGAACACGCGACCCAGGAAGCCGAGCATGCCGACAAACTGGCCGAGCGCATCGTGCAGCTGGGCGGCGAGCCGGAGTTCAACCCGGACCTGCTGTCGAAGAACTCCCACGCACAATACGTGGCCGGCAACAGCTTGAAGGAAATGGTCTACGAAGACTTGGTTGCCGAGCGGATTGCGGTGGACAGCTACCGTGAAATCATCCAGTACATCGGCGACAAAGACCCGACCACGCGTCGCATCTTCGAAGACATCCTGGCCCAGGAAGAAGAACACGCCGACGACATGGCGGACATTCTGCAGGACCTGTAGGTCGTCACACCGCAAGCCCCATGTGGGAGCGGGCTTGCCCGCGATAGCGGAGTATCAGTCAACGAAGATATCGACTGATGCCTCCCCTTCGCGAGCAAGCCCGCTCCCATTTTTTTGCTGACTGTTGCGTCAATCAGCCTTTCACCGTCTTCGGCGCCTTGCCTTCCTTCATCTGCTGCAACAGCGGTGCACACTGGTTCGGCGCATCGCTACTCGGTGCCACCAACGCCAGCAACCCGGCAGCCGGGCCGGCGATCACACCCAGCGCGACCATGCCTGCCCCGCGCAGCATCAGCGGTACCGCTTTCACACCCGCATTGGGCTTGATAAACGGGCCGTTGACGTACAGCGGCGAACGCAGGGAAAACAGGCGAAAGCCCTTGGACTCCGGCGTGATGGTCAGGTCGAGCTGTTCGGTCGCCATGTTCGCGGTGCCATCGATGTAGATGATCGCGTTCTCGGTATCGAATACAAACAGGCGAGTGGTCGCCAGGCCGGTCTTGATGCCGAAATCCGCAGCCGCGCAGTTGATCTTCACTTCTTTGTCGCCGAACAGGCGGCCCACCACGTAGTTGCCCACGTTGAGCCCGGCGATTTCCATCAGGCCACGGCTGATTGCACCGTCGTTGATGAGCATTTTCAGGTCACCGTTGGAGGAGCCCAACAACGCCGCCACGGAGTTGCCGCGCCCGGACACATCGGCATCACCGTTGAGCTCACCAAAGCTGGTTTTCATCGGTTCAAAGGTCGGGAACAACTGCTTGAGTTTGAAGTTGCGCGCAGTCAGTTTCGCGCGGCCTTCCATCGGCGTGATGCGCCCGTTGAGACGAATCTGTGCGTCCAGTTTGCCGCCGGCCACCCCAAAGCGCAGGGGTTCCAGGCTCAGTTCGCCGTCGTTGAGGATCAGGTGGGTATAGAGGTCTGTGAACGGCAACTCGGCGCTGTGCACGATGCGCTTGCCGGTGAACTCCACATCGGCGTCCATGTCGCGCCAGCGCTCGGTGCGGAACTCTTCCACCGGCAACACCTTGGTCGCCGGTTGCTTGCTCTCGCCGCCACGGGCTTTTTGCTTGGCATTGGAGTCGGCACCGATCAATGGGGCAAGGTCGGTCATCAGCAATTGGTTGGAGACCAGTTTGCCACTGAGCTTGGGCCGAGGCTGACTGGCCACATAGCTGAGGTCGCCGTGGATATCACTGTTGCCGATCTTGCCGTTGAAGTTTTCATAGGTGAATGACGCGCCACTGGCTTCGTGCAGCTTGGCGATCAGGTGACCGTCGGTGGAATAGGCCGGCGAGTCGGGCAGCGTCACACCGGTCAGCGGGTAGAGGTTACCCAGGCTGCTGCCGGCGAGCTTCAGGCGCAGGTCCAGGGCACCGAGGTTAAGTGGGTCGGTCAGGGTGCCGGCCAGGGCGATGCTGGTGTCGGCGATTTTCACCTGGGCTTGCAGCGGGAACGGCTTGGCCGCGTCCTGCAAGGCGAGCAGGCCACCGATTTTGCCGGTGCCGTCGAGCTTCTGACCGTGATATTGGCCTTTGACCTTGAGGGCAAACGCATAGTCCTGAGGCGCCGAGCCTTTTTCCAGGGCCTTTTTAGCATCGGCGTCGCCGACGATCGCGCTGAACGGAATGGGCTTGCCCAGCAGGTCGATGATCACATCCAGCTGGGTTTTGAGCGTCTGGTCGTCAAGCGTTACGTGGCCTTTGTCGAAACCGATAGCGCCGATGTCCACCACCCAACTGGAAGGTTCGGCGTTGGGGTCTTTGGGGTCAAACTTGAAGGTCCAGTTGGCGCGACCATCGGCCAGGCGCTGCAAGTCGGCGCTCGGCTCGGTAAGGTCAATACGCGGGATGACCACACGCTGCGCCAGCAGCGCCAACGGCGAAATGCGCAGCTCTACGCGTTTGAGCGTGACCATCTGGGGTTTTTTCGACCAGTCGGGGTTACCCAGGGTGAGGTCCTCGGCAATCACGTGCGGCCAGGGCACCCAGGCCCGCCAGCCCCCTACATCCGGTTCACGGGCCCACACCACCGCCAGGTTGCCATTGATGGCGAAGGGGCGATGCAGCTCTTCGGAGACCTTGGCATTGAGCGGCGGCTTGATGCGGTTCCAGTCGAAAAACACCAGCACCAACACCACCACGGCGATTAACAGAACGAAGCTGGCGCAGCTCCAAGCAACAATTTTACGAGTGCGCGTCATTGCACAGGACTCCTGGTTACGACTGAGGGTGCGCACTGCCGCGCACCTTTTGACTGCAGCTTATAAGGCTACGACTGACAAATGGTCTGTGGGTTTAGCCTGAGTTCGAATTCATCGCAAAAAAAACGATTCCTCCTACGGCTTGTATCGACCAGACCATCAACAATGCACCAGTGTTACCCGTAAACGGGTCGAAAATACCCACCATGGTGCAAAACCGCGGGCTTGAGAGGTCCGTTCTAGAGCCTCTGCCGAGAACAATCAATTCTGTTGATTATTACCATTGTGTTTATGAACTTTTATATCGACTTATCGAGAGTAGCATTAGCCCTGTACCCACTTTATCGCCCTCCCAAGGAGCAACCATCATGAAACGCCAATTACTCGCTACCGTTCTGCTGTCTGTCCTGGCTTCCAGCGCTTTTGCCCTGCCAGCCGCTGAACAAGCCACCCCACAGAACAAAGCCCAAGCCGTGCAGTCCAGCCAAACCCTGGCGCGCAGCGGTTCGCAAGAAGATGAAAACCGTGATTACGCCAAAGGCGCTGTTGCAGAAAATGGCTCGGAACACGCCAACAAACGCGCTTACACCGAAGGCGTTGCCGAAGGTGGCCGTGATCGCCTGGAACAGAAAGGTCTGGTAGAAGGCGGTGCTGAACAAGCCAACGACCGCGCTTACACCCAAGGTGTTGCCGAAGGCGGTGCTGACCGTCTGCAAGAACTGCATCAAGCACAGAGCTAAGCCTGTGCCGGCCCAGAAAAAAGCCCGATCGGCCGATCGGGCTTTTGCTTTTATATAGACCACGTCACGCTCAGCCCCCGCCAAGTTCGACGCCGATGAAGCTGTTTTGCTAGAGTGCGTCGCTGTACTTGCCGACAAAGCCCGCCCGCCGATGCTGCCCCGCGCCGAACAGAAGCAACAAACCCGCCTCGCCTTGATGGACGCAGCCCGCCATCTGATGGAGTGTGGCCGTGGGTTTGGCAGCCTGAGCCTGCGCGAAGTGGCCAAGACCGCCGGGATCGTGCCGACCGGGTTCTATCGTCACTTTGACGACATGGACCAGCTTGGGCTCGTCTTGGTGAGCGAGGTCGGCCAGACCTTCCGCGCCACTATTCGCCTGGTGCGTCACAACGAGTTCGTCATGGGCGGCATCATCGATGCGTCCGTGCGGATCTTCCTGGATGTGGTCTCGGCCAATCGCTCGCAATTCCTGTTCCTGGCGCGCGAGCAATACGGCGGTTGCCTGGCCGTGCGGCAAGCCATCGGTGCGCTGCGCGAAGACATCACCAGCGACTTGGCGGCGGACCTCACACTGATGCCCAAGCTCCAGCACCTGGATGCCGAAGGTCTGCACGTGATGGCCGACCTGATCGTCAAGAGCGTATTCGCCACCCTGCCCGATATCATCGACCCTCCCGCCCAGGCGCTGCCTGCCCACCTTACGCCTCAGGCGAAAATCACCCAGCAACTGCGCTTTATCTTTATCGGCCTCAAGCATTGGCAAGGGCTGGGCAGTACCGAGTAAGCCCGTCAGCCTGGCATGTGGAAGCCCAGTTCCTGACCCCGCGTAGGCCAGGTTTCTAAAAACGCCAGCAAGAAACAGATGAAAGAAACTTCATACAGAACAGGGCGAACCTCAACGCAAAACGCCCACATCCAGTGCTATAAACCCCATCACGCACCAAATTGAACCACTCCCGCAATCAACGAATGCCCTATTCGGTGGCACGACGATGCCTGCTTACAGGGATTTCCTACTCACGGGTGTGGTTGGCAAGCCCCTTGCTCTAGCTCTCTCATCGCTCATAGCTGGAAGCCTTCTGATGCTGGTGATCCACCGCCGAATCGCCCCCCAAGCCCTCTGGGCTGCCGAACTGCTGCTGAATTTCGAAGCGCGCAGTAAAAGCCGGCTGCGCTGTTTCAGTGCCGATGGCGAAGACGTCGGCCTGTTTTTGGAGCGCGGCCAGCCGCCGCTGCACGATGGGGAATTCCTACAAGCTGAAGACGGACGCGTCGTACGCGTCTGTGCTCGCCCTGAACAACTGCTGCACGTCACCTGCAGCAACGCGTTTGAACTGACCCGCGCGGCTTATCACCTCGGTAACCGCCATGTCGCCCTGCAAGTGGGCGACGGCTGGCTGCGCCTGCTCGATGACTACGTGCTCAAGGCCATGCTCGAACAGTTAGGCGCCCATACCGACACCATTGAAGCGCCGTTCCAACCGGAACACGGCGCCTACGGCGGTGGCCATCATCATTCACGCCACGGTGATGAAGACTTCAATTACCCGCCCAAGCTGCACCAGTTCGGCGTACGCCTATGAACCCAGCCTGGGCGCTGCTGCGTCTGGCCAGTCCGCAGTTGCCGATTGGCGGCTACAGCTATTCACAGGGCCTGGAAATGGCCGTGGACAATGGGCGCGTAAATGACGCCGCGAGTGCGCGTCGCTGGATCAGCGACCAACTGCTGCTCAACCTCGCGCGTTTCGAAGCACCGCTGTTGCTCGCCCACTGCCGCGCCGCCGCCGCACAGGATTGGCCGCGCCTGGCGCAATTGTGCGAAGAGCATCGCGCCAGCCGCGAGACCCGCGAGCTGTATCAGGAGAGTCGCCAGATGGGCTACTCCCTGCAACAACTGCTCAATGGCTTGCCGGAACTGGACGCCGCCGCGCGTGCATTTCTGGAGCCATGCGCCGAACCGCACCTGGCTCTGGGCTGGGCCCTGGCCGCGCGCGCCTGGCACATCAGCCCCGACGACGCCCTCGCCGCCTGGTTATGGAGCTGGCTGGAAAACCAACTCGCGGTATTGATGAAGACGCTGCCCCTGGGCCAGCAAGCCGCCCAGCGCCTGACCAGCGAACTGCTGCCGCTGCTGCAACAAGCCCAGCAGGACGCCGGGCGAATCGACCCCAACCATTTCGGCAGCGCCGCGTTCGGCCTGTCCCTGGCGTGCATGGCCCACGAGCGCCAGTACAGCCGACTGTTCCGTTCCTAGCCCTTTAACGTTGTCGCCTTTTACTTGGAGAAGCACATGAACACACAACCCCTGCGTGTCGGCATCGGCGGCCCGGTGGGCTCCGGCAAGACCGCCCTGACGCTGGCGCTGTGCCTGGCCTTGCGCGACCGCTACAACCTGGCGGTGGTGACCAACGACATCTACACCCGTGAAGACGCCGACTTCCTGGTGCGCAACCAGGCCCTGGCGCCGGAACGCATCATTGGCGTGGAAACCGGCGGCTGCCCGCACACCGCGATTCGTGAAGACGCCTCGATCAACCTGGAGGCGGTGGATCAGCTCAACCGCCGGTTTCCGGGCCTTGACCTGATTCTGGTGGAGTCCGGCGGTGACAACCTGTCGGCAACGTTCAGCCCGGAGCTGTCGGACCTGACGATCTATGTGATCGATGTGTCTGCCGGCGACAAGCTGCCACGCAAAGGCGGGCCCGGTATTTGCAAATCCGACCTGCTGGTCATCAACAAAATCGACCTGGCGCCGCTGGTGGGCGCCTCCCTGGAATTAATGAACAGCGACACCCAACGCATGCGCAACGGTAAACCCTTTGTGTTCAGTAATCAGAAAACCGGCGTCGGCCTGGATGAAATCGTCGCCTTTATTGAACGTCAGGGCTTGCTGACCGCCGCCTGATCTCACCCTAAAAAAGGAGCCTGTCCATGGGCCTCAACAAACTTCTCGCAACCGCCGCTCTGCTGCTCGCTCCGGCCCTCGCCTTCGCTCACCCCGGGCATGGGGACAATGGGCTGGTGGCAGGCATCAGCCACCCGTTGGGCGGCATCGATCACTTGCTGGCCATGGTCGCAGTCGGCCTCTGGGCGGCGCAGCAAAAAGGCAACGCGCGCTGGGCACTGCCTTGCACCTTTGTCGGCGTCATGTTGATTGGCGGCCTTTTGGGCTTTGAAGGCCTGCAATTGCCGGCACTTGAGAGCGGGATTGCCGCGTCAGTGCTGGCGCTGGGCCTGGCAGTAGCGCTGGCGGTGCGGCCGCCGTTGTTTGTGGCGGTGGGTGCGACGGGGTTGTTCGCGCTGTTTCACGGCGTGGCGCATGGCTTGGAGCTGCCGGAGATGTCCAGCCCGTGGGCGTATGCCGTAGGGTTTGTCGGCGCAACGGCGGTGTTGCATGCGGCCGGGTATGCGGTGGTGCGTTTCCTGCCGGCGGCGGCTGCACCGTTGGTGCGGGTCGCGGGTGCGGCTTCGGCGGCGACTGGGGTCTGGTTGCTGGCGGGCTGATTTTCAGCGCTGCTGAGGGCCTCTTCGCGAGCAAGCCCGCTCCCACATTTGACCGCATTCCAATCGGAGGACGCGGTTAAATGTGGGAGCGGGCTTGCTCGCGAAAGCGGTCTCAAAACCACCATCTATCCCAAGCCTGCTACCATGCGCGCCTACACCCCTGCCGTGACGACGCCAGCCGATGCCCATCGCTCCAAGCTCCGCCCCCAAGCCTTCGTTGAATGCCGTGCTCACGCACTTCCATGACCTGATCGTGCCGCTGTGGCAGGGCCCGGGCTGGAATGCCGAGTTGGCGTTGCCGTACGAGGCGCTGGACGCCAATCACACGCCATTGCCGCCGCAACGCTACCGCGCCATGGCGTGTGCCCGGCAGCTGTACCTGTTTGCCAGCCTGATCGGTGAACCCGGCTCGGCCTTCGCCGAAGAGCGTGCGGCGGCGCTGTTTCGTTCACTGCAACGGCACTTCCATGACGCCGAGCACGGTGGCTGGTTCTACAGCATCGACGCCCACGGCAAGCCGCTGGACAAGCGCAAAGACCTCTACACCCATGCATTCATCATCTTCGCCTGCGCCCACTATTGGGCCAAGGTGCGTGAGCCCCTGGTGGAATCCGTGCTTGATGCGGCCCTGGCGGTGGTCGCCGAACGTTTCGCCACCGGCGACGGCCTGTACGAAGCGGTATTGGAACGCAGCTGGTCATCCCTCAGGTCCGGCCCCCTGCAAAACCCGCTGATGCACCTGGCCGAAGGCTTCCTCGCCACGTTGGCCGTGCGTGAAGACGCCATTACGCAAGATGCACTGCTGGACCTCGCTACCGCGATGCAGAAGCGCTTCATCGACCGCCAGCACGGCGTGATGATGGAAAAACCGCTGGGCGCTGTGGATAACTGGTTTGAGCCGGGCCACCAGTTCGAATGGTTCTTTTTGCTGGAATCGTCAGACGTCCTGCGCAGCACCCCATTGCATGCATCGCTGACGCGGGCGTTTGCCTACGCCGAGCGCAAGGGTGTGGATAAACTCAGTGGTGCGGTCAGCGGCATGCTCGCCCTGGATGGCAGCGTGCGCGACGGTACTCAGCGAATCTGGGCCCAAGCCGAATACCTGCGCGCACTGACCTTGCGCCCCGGCAGTGAGGCGGTGCTGCAACGCCAATTGCTGGCGCTGCAACAACGATTCCTGCATGACAAAGGCTGGCACGAATGCCTGGACGCCGAGGGCGCCGTGAGCCGACGGGATATGCCGTCGACCACGCCGTATCATTTGGCGACCTGCTATCAAGGCCTGATCCAGCATCTCGGCTGATTTTCAGGGCCTCATCGCAGGCAAGCCAGCTCCCACATTGGACCGCATTCCAACGGTAGGACGCGGTTAAATGTGGGAGCGGGCTTGCTCGCGAAAGCCTCCCCTCGGTCTAACTGACTGTCACGCAATCCACTTGCGATCCCCGGTAAAACTGATCGTCAGCCAGCGCGCCGCATCCGGCGTGCCGAGCCCTGTGGATATCTCTTCACGCAGCCCATCCAGGGTCGCGACGTTATCCACCGGGTAGTTCGCCGGCAATACCACATGAATCTCGATAAACCGCGCCCGTCCGTGTTTTTGCACGTACGACACGTAGTCGTCGAAACCATGCCTGGCCTGGGCCGCGTCCATGACCTCGCGCACCTTGTCGTCCAAGTGGTCCGGGGCAATCCCCAGCACTTCGCGCAATGCCGGGCGCAGGATCTTGAACGCCGGCGCCAGCATGCTCAGGGCCAGCAGGATCAGGATCAGCGGGTCGACATACACCGCCCACTCGCCATACCCCTGAGACTTGAGCAACAGCGCGGCGAGAAAGCTGATCAGCAAACCCACCGAGAGCATCGCGTCCACCATCCAACTGATGTTGTCGAACTGGATCAGTGAGGATTTCAGAGTGCGATTGCGATAGCGCACGTAGAAGAAGTAGGCAAATTCAACGACGGTGAACACCGCCGCATAAATAATCACCAGCCCCAACTCGATTTCGCGCCCGCCGTTGATAATGCCGAACACACCGTTGAGAAACGCGTAGATCGCGATCAACAACAGGAAACTACCTTCGATCAGCAACACCATGGGTTCCAGGTGCCAATAGCCGAACTGGAAACGCTCGTTGCTTTTCTTGGCGATCAGCTTGGCCGTGATCAGCATCAACACCTTGATGGCGGTGGCGATCAGCGAGAAAAAGCCGTCGAACAGAATAGATTGGGCGCCGGATATCACACCCGTGACAATGCCGGCGATCGCTACCGCGAACATCAGAATCGTCGATTGTTTGAGCAGTGCCTGCTCACCTCGGTTACTCACATTTCCTCCCGTCAAAACCTTTAAACCGCACAGTGCGGAGGGGTTTTACGGGGTGGAGTGTACCTTATGTCGTGTTTTGGCCGATTTGACGCCATCGCTGGCAAGCCAGCGCCCACATTTGATCGGGTTCACACGGTCAACATGTGGGAGCCGGGCTTGCCCGCGATGGCCGCAACTCGGTCTTAGCCTTTAGCCCCGCGCTCAATCGCAAACCCAGCCCAGGTCTGGCTCACCGGCATCAACTCAAGACGGTTGATGTTGACGTGCGCCGGGGTGTTGAGCACCCAGAAGATGGTGTCGGCGATATCCTGCGGCTGGATCGGCTCGGCGCCGGCGTAGGTGGCGTCGTAGCGCGCCTGGTCACCGCCGAAGCGCACCAGCGAGAACTCGCTCTCGCACAAGCCTGGCTCGATGTTGGTCACACGCACGCCGGTGCCTTGCAGGTCGCAGCGCAGGTTCAGCGAGAATTGCTTCACGAACGCCTTGGAGCCGCCATACACGTGGCTGCCCGGATACGGATAGCTACCGGCGATCGAACCCAGGTTGATGATCCCGGCGCCACGGCCGTGAGCGATCAGGCGCGGCAACAACAGGCTGGTGGTGGTCAGCAGGCCTTTGATGTTGGTGTCGACCATGGTTTCCCAATCGTCGAGGCTGCACTTGGGCGCAGGGTCGGTGCCCACGGCCAGGCCGGCGTTGTTGATCAGCCCGCGCAGCTTGGCGAACGATGGCGGCAGATTGGCAATCGCGTCTTCCATGCCCTTGCGGTCACGCACGTCCACGACCAGGCCGTGCACTTCAGTCTGCTTGGAAAGCTCTTCAACCAAGGCATTCAATCGGTCGGCACGCCGACCGGTGAGCACCAGTTTCCAGCCGGCTTCGGCAAAACGACGGGCGCAGGCTTCGCCGAAGCCTGAGGTTGCGCCAGTAATAAACAGCGTGTCGGACATGGTGTTCTCCTTGCGGGCATCGGGAAAAAAAACAGCCAGCAGAATGCCCTTACGCCGTCGTTGCGGCAACCGCTAAGCACACACCTTCATCTACGACTGATCAATTTTTAACCATTCACATCTAACCCATGTAAACCGGGCCTTGCAGCCATATGCGCGCAGGTTATCCACAACTGCGCCCACAGTCTTTGGGGGCAAGTGCAAAACGGCTCAAGCCGCTATGTACAAGGCTTGCAGGTAGTTTTAGAAAGTTTTTTGCTTGACCTTGGACGGGGCGTATGTAGGCCCATGCACACAGGCGAAATCCGAACGATGGCTCCAGGCCAGTCATTCCGGCCTCTGCGGCCGTCTTTCCAGAGTTTAGTCACAGACTTATCCACAGGCTGAAGGGACATAAATCGGTCATATACCTGTGTCTTTAAACAGGTTGACAAATCCCTTGCGTGGTCACGAAAAACCCACTGATCATAAAACAAACACCGCGCTACAGCCCGCGCCGTTAAAGGCTTTCAGCCAGCTACTCCCACGTTACCCACAGCCGGTTCCACAGTGAATGGGGACAAGTCAAAACTGTGACAAAACAGGGATTTGCGGCGGCTATATGTCGCGCTTTAGAGGGCGGCTGGATTTGTTTTCCACAATTTCGAAAGCGGCCCAAAAACAAATGTGGGAGGGGGCTTGCTCCCGATAGCAATGTGTCAGCCCGCACTTCGCAAACTGACACTCCACTATCGGGAGCAAGCCCCCTCCCACAGGGGTCATGCGTCAAAATTTGCGATCAGTGACCGCCCAGATAGGCGTTACGCACCTCTTCATTCACCAGCAGCTCCTTGCCGGTGCCTGTGAGGCGAATCTCACCGTTGACCATCACATACGCTCGGTCCGACAGGCGCAGTGCGTGGTTGGCGTTCTGTTCCACCAGGAAGATGGTCATCCCAGTGGCCGCCAGCTCGCGCAGAGTGGCGAAGATCTGCTTCACCACAATCGGCGCCAGGCCCAGGCTTGGCTCATCCAGCAGCAACAACTTGGGCCGGCTCATCAGTGCACGGGCAATGGCGAGCATTTGCTGCTCCCCACCGGACATGGTCATCGCCCGCTGGGTACGCCGCTCCTTGAGGCGGGGGAACAGCTCGAACATGCGCTGCATGTCTTCCTGGGCGAATTTGTCGCCAATCGGGATGGTGCCCATCAGCAGGTTTTCCTCGACGGTCATGTCGGGGAACACCCGCCGCCCTTCCGGCGACTGCGCAATGCCGTTGGACGCGATGTAGTGGGACGACTTGTGGGTAATGTCGACGCCGTTGTAGATGATTTGCCCCGACTCGGCCCGTGGCTGGCCGAAGATCGACATCAGCAGCGTGGATTTACCCGCGCCGTTGGAGCCGATCAGGCTGACGGTTTCGCCTTCGTTGATGTGCAGCGAGACTTTTTTCAGGGCCTGGATCGGGCCGTAAAACACGTCCAGGTCCTTCATTTCGAGGATAGGTGCACTCATACCAACTCCTCTTCGTCTGCGCCCAGGTAGGCGGCAATCACTTTTGGATCATTGCGGATCGCTTCCGGGCCGCCTTCGGCGATGACGTTGCCGTGGTCAAGCACCACGATGTGGTCGGAAATACTCATTACCATGCCCATGTCGTGTTCGATCAGCACCACCGTGAGGTCGTGTTCGTCGCGCAGCAGGCGAATCATCGCGCTGAGCGCTTCGGTTTCCTGGGGGTTGAGACCCGCTGCCGGCTCGTCCAGGCAAATGATCTGCGGCCGGGTGCACATGGCCCGGGCGATTTCCAGGCGGCGCTGCTGGCCGTAGGAAAGCTCACCGGCCAGGCGGTTGGCGCAGTCCACAAGGTCGACCACTTCCAGCCAGTAGAACGCGTGGTCGAGGGCGTCGCTCTCGGCCTTGCGATAGCCTTTGGTGTTGAGGATGCCCGCGAGCATGCTGCGGTTGACCCACATGTGCTGGGCCACCAGCAGGTTTTCCAACACCGACATTTCCTTGAACAGGCGAATGTTCTGGAAGGTCCGCGCCAAGCCTGCGCGGTTCACCAGGTGGGTGCCACCGAACATCTTGTAGTAGACACGGCTGAGGAAGCTTTTCGGCGACACGAAGTCCACCGCTTTAAAGCGCTCACCGAGCAGTTGGATCACGTTGGTCTGTTTACCCCGCACGTTGAGTTCGATTTTGCCGCCACTGGCTTTGTAGAAGCCGGTGAGGCAGTTGAACACGGTGGTCTTGCCGGCGCCGTTGGGGCCGATCAGGGCGAAGATCGAGTTGCGTTCGACCTTGAGGCTCACGTCGCTCAAGGCCTTGATGCCACCGAAGTGCATCATCAGATGTTCCACGGACAGCACGACTTCCTTGCTCATGGCGCCACTCCTTTACGTGGGGTCACACCGGTTCGGCTGATCCGAATCAGGCCGCGCGGTCGCCAGATCATCATCACCACCATCAACACGCCAAACAACAGCACGCGGTACTCGGAGAAGCTGCGCAACAGTTCCGGCGCCACCGTCAATACGAACGCCGCGATCACCACGCCGACGGTCGACCCCATGCCGCCCAACACCACGATGGCCAGGATCAGCGCCGACTCGAAGAAGGTAAACGACGACGGGTTGACGAAGCCCTGGTAGCTGGCAAAGAACACCCCGGCCAGACCGGCCGTGGACGCACCGATGGTAAATGCCGAGAGTTTGACCAGTACGTGGTTCAGGCCCATGGAACGGCAGGCGATTTCATCTTCGCGCAAGGCTTCCCAGGCGCGGCCGACCGGCATGCGGGTCAGGCGATGCTTGATGTACAGCACGGCCAGCACCACCAGGAACAGCACGATGTAGATGAACATGAACTTGATGTTGGGGTTGTAATCGATGCCGAAGAACTCATGGAACGGAATCCCGCCATCCTTTGCTTTACGCCCGAACTCCAGGCCAAGGAAGGTCGGCGAAGGCACCGGCATGCCGTTCGGCCCACCGGTAAACGACAGCCAGTTGTTGAGCACCAGTCGAATGATTTCACCGAAGCCCAAGGTCACGATGGCCAGGTAGTCACCGTGCATTCGCAGCACCGGGAACCCGAGTATGCACCCCGCCAGCGCCGCACAGATGGCCGCCAGTGGCAGCACCGTCCAAAAGCCCAGGCCGAGGTACTGATAACCCAGTGCCAGGCCGTAGGCACCGATGGCGTAGAACGCCACATAACCCAGGTCCAGCAGACCGGCCAGGCCCACCACGATGTTCAGGCCCAGGCCGAGCAGCACGTAGATCAGCCCGAGGATGACCACGGTCAGCAGGTACTTGTTGGCGAAGATCGGGAACACGATGGCGATCACGATCAGCGCCGGGATGATCCAGCGCAGCCGCGACTTGTAGTCCGGCGGCAGCACGTGCACGCCGGAGCCACTGGTCTCGAAACCCTGCAGAATCTTCGCCCCTTTGGGCGTTTGCAGGAACAGGCTCATGGCAAAGCGGCCGACCATCACGATGGCGACCAGGACGGCCACACGGGCCGGTTGCAGGTTGAAGCCGTAGCCGTCGAGGACCACGCCGACGATCGGACCGAACACGATCAACGAAATCAGCCCGGCAAGGACCGTATCGACGACACTTTTCTTGATATCGATAGATTTGGCAGCAGACATGTTTACACCTTCGCCACGAGCGGACGACCAAGCAGGCCCTGAGGACGGAAAATCAGAATCACCACCAGCAGGGAGAAACTGAACACGTCTTTGTAGTCAGAGTTGATCAACCCCGAGAACAGCGACTCGGAGATACCCAGGATGATCCCGCCGAGCATGGCCCCAGGCAGGGAACCGATGCCGCCGAGTACCGCTGCGGTAAACGCCTTGATGCCGATGATGAAGCCGGCGTAGAAGTCGAACGTGCCGTAATTCAGGGTAATCAGCACGCCGGCCAGGGCCGCCATGGCTGCACCGATCACGAATACGTAGGAGATCACCCGGTCGGTGTTGATACCGAGGATCGACGCCATCTTGCGGTCTTGCTGGGTGGCACGGCACATGCGGCCGAGCTTGGTGTATTTGATGATGTAGGTCAGCAGCCCCATGCCGAGAAACGCGGCCACCAGGATGAACACCTTGGTGTAGGTCAACTGCACGAACCCGCTGCCGATATCGACGCGCCAGGCGCCGGCCAGCAGGGTAGGAATACCTTGTTGTTTCGCGCCCTGAGCAATCTGGGCGTAGTTCTGCAGGATCAGGGAGATACCGATGGCGCTGATCAGCGGTGCCAGTCGGGTGGAGTTGCGCAACGGTTTGTAGGCGACACGCTCGATGACCCACCCGTAAACGCCGGTGACGACTACGGTGAATATCAAAGTGCCAAGAATGAGCAACGGGAAGGATTCAATGCCGAAGTAGGCCAGCAGTGCCAGACTGATCGCCGCGAGGTAAGCGGAAATCATATAAACCTCGCCGTGGGCGAAGTTGATCATGCCAATGATGCCATAGACCATTGTGTAGCCGATGGCGATCAGGCCATAGACCGACCCGAGGGTCAGGCCGTTGACCAGTTGCTGCAGGAAGATACCATCCATAACGCAATCTCACGCGGTGAGAACCTGCACACCGGTGGGTGTGCGGCCCTTCTGGAGGAAAAGACAGACTTGATGCCTGACACGATGGGACGGGCAACCACGCCCCCCGAGGGAAACGGGCCGGCCGGCGATAACGGACTGACAACCAACAGCTGTGTTGAATGTGCAACCGCTCTCGCAGGCGAGCCAGCTCCCACAGGGGACCGAGGCGCTTAAACGATCGTGTTTGTTCTTAGTTCTGCTTTTCCAGCTGGTGGTATTTGCCGTCTTTGTCCCACTGGTAAACCACGTAGTCGGAGATTTTCAGGTCGCCCTTGGCGTCCCAGGTCTTCTCGCCCATAACGGTTTTAACCGGGTGAGCTTTCAGCCATTTGGCTGCGTCTTCGCCCTTGTCGGACTTGGCACCGTTGAAACCGGCTGCCAGGGCCTGGATCGAAGCGTAGGCGTACAGGGTGTAGCCTTCAGGTTCGGTGCCGTTTTTGCGGAACTCTTCCACCACGGTCTTGCTGTCCGGCAGCAGGCGCGGGTCAGCGCCGAAAGTCATGTACACACCATCGACGTACTGCTTGCCGCCGGCGGTGGCGACCAGTTCGTCAGTGACGATGCCGTCATCGGACATGAACTTGACGTCTTTGAGGCCGGCTTCACGAATCTGCCGAACCAGTGGACCGGCTTCCGGGTGCAGGCCGCCGAAATAAACCACGTCAGCACCGGTGGAGCGGATTTTGGTGACCAGGGCGCTGAAGTCTTTCTCGCCACGGGTCAGGCCTTCTTCCAGCACCGGCTTGACGCCGCGCTTGGTCAACTGGGCAGCGGTGGCGTCGGCCAGGCCTTTGCCGTAAGTGTCCTTGTCGTTGATGACCGCGACTTTCTTGCCCTTGAGCACATCGACGATGTAGTCGCCGGCGACGATGCCTTGCTGGTCATCACGGCCGCACATGCGGAACACCGCCGACAGGCCGCGCTCGGTGACGGTCGGGTTGGTGGAGCCTGGGGTGATCATGATGATGCCTGCGTCGGCATACACCTCGGAGGCAGGAATGGTGTTGGAGGAGCAGAAGTGCCCGACCACGCCGATGACTTTGTCCTGGTCTGCCAGGCGGTTAGCCACCGCTACGGCCTGCTTTGGCTCACAGGCGTCGTCGCCGGCCACCAGTTTGATCTGCTCGCCGTTGATCCCGCCGGCCTTGTTGATCACATCGGCTGCCGCTTGGGCACCCTTCATGTACTGCTCACCGAAAGCTGCGTTGGCACCCGTCATCGGGCCCGCCACGCCAATCTTCACATCAGCTTGAACAAACGTAGAAACACCCAGCGCCGTTGCAACGGCGAGGGCCAGAAAACCTTTCTTGTAAAACGTCTGGGACATGAGTGGTGCTCCGAGGTTTTTGTTTATTGGCACTACGAATTCAATGCAAACCTTCAACTGAAACTTTCAGAGAAAGCCAAGAGCAAGGCGCGTGCCATTACGTTTTTATTCTTCAAAAAGACACGGTGTCATTGTTATTACAGGCGTTTCGACTCCTTTTGCCAGGACGTGCAACCGTCTAGCGTCGGAAGGTGCAACCAATGGACCCAAAAAGTACAACCCTGGCAGGTCGCACCTGCAACCAGGCGGATAAACGGTCGTTCCTGCACCTGTAACAACGTGCGTAACGGAACTGCACATTTACAGTGCGTGATTGCTACGACTTGCACCAATACAGATTAGTAGCCTGCTAAGAAAATGCAGGCTTCTGAACGGTATTTCGCTGATCAGATCACGATCCGCAGGCATTGCCCGGCGTGATACAGCGAAAATCCTGCTTCATAAAGACAGCTGCGCAGGCCCACCCCGGCTAACGGCTGCATCGGCGCGAAGGGGATCGGCAACGCCTGGGGATTCTGGTGACACAAGTAGTCGGCAAATGCTTTGCCCACGACGCTGCCGGTAGTCACACCACGTCCGTTATAGCCCGTTACGGCGACCAGGCCCGGCGCTGGCTCGAACAGGCGCATCAGGTGGTCCGGGGTGAAGGCAATACAACCGGTCCAGGTGTATTCCCACTGCACCGATTTGAGGTATGGGAAGTAATGCTGCTGCACCCGATCAGCCCACGCCTTGAGGAACCACGCCGGTTTTTGGTTACCGTTGCCCAGGCTGCCGAGCAACAGGCGGCCATCAGCGTCGCGGCGGATGCTGCTGAGTACCTGACGCGTGTCCCACGAGCCCTGCCCGCCGGGAAGGATCTGCTCGGCGGCGGCGTCAGTAAGCGGGGCTGACGCAACCTGGTAGTAGTAGCCGGGGAAGAAATTTCGGCGAAGCTCGGTCCACTCACCTTCGGTGTAGGCATTTGAGGCGATCACGACTTGTGCCGCCTGCACCGAGCCCTGGGCGGTCTGCACTGACCAGTGCGCACCTTGGCGTTCAAGCTGGGTGACCGGGGAATGGTCAAACAGTTGGCCGCCAAGGCCGACGGCGGCATTGGCCAGGCCAGTGGTATAAGCCATCGGGTTCAAGGTGCCGGCACGCCGATCCAGCAACGCCGCGGCAATTTTTTTCGTGCCCGTGGCGTCCTCGCAAGCCTGGCCGGTCAGCAACTCCACTGGCGCACCACGGCGTTTCCATTGTGCTTCACGGCTGCGCAAATCCGCCTCGCCACGGGCGTTGTGCGCCATGTGCAAGGTGCCCTCGCGGCGCAATTGGCAATCGATGTTGTACTTGTCGATAAGGCTGAACACCAGCGAAGGCGCCGCCCCCAACATGCGGTTGAGCTGGCTGCCCACCGCTTCGCCGAAACCGGCTTCGATCTCATCCGGGGGAATCCACAGGCCGGCGTTGACCAGCCCGACGTTACGCCCCGAACCGCCATGGCCGGTGCGATGAGCCTCCAGAAGGGCGACGCTTTTGCCCTGTTCCAGCAAGTGAATGGCCGCCGACAAACCGGTGATACCGGCGCCGATCACGCACACATCCACCTTGACCTCGCCCTTGAGCGCAGCCCGATCCGGCCGGCCAGGGGTGAGGTGTTCCCACAAACATGTTTCGCGTAATGGCATTGCCAGACTCCGGAGAGGACCTAACAAACAACAATTATTTTGAATTGCAAACACCCTCAAATGTGGGAGCTGGCTTGCCTGCGATAGCATCACCTCGGTGTTCCCGGCACACCGAGGTGTCTGCATCGCAGGCAAGCCAGCTCCCACATTGACTGCACTGCGACGTGAGGGATCAGTCGAACGTAATACCCTGCGCCAGCGGCAGTTCCAGCGAGTAGTTCACGGTGTTGGTCTGGCGACGCATGTACCCGCGCCACGCATCCGAACCCGACTCACGCCCGCCACCGGTTTCTTTCTCACCGCCAAACGCACCGCCGATTTCCGCGCCGCTCGGGCCGATATTGACGTTGGCGATGCCGCAGTCACTGCCCACCGCCGACATGAACTGCTCGGCTTCACGCACATCGGTGGTAAAGATGCACGAAGACAGGCCTTGTGGCACGGCATTGTTCAGGCGCAGTGCCTCGGCAAAGTCGCTGTAGCCAATGACGTACAGAATCGGCGCGAAGGTTTCGGTGCACACCACGTCGCTTTGCTCAGGCATTTCTACAATCGCCGGCGACACGTAGTAGGCGTTCGGGAATTTGTCTTCCAGCTGACGCTTGCCGCCGAACACCTTGCCGCCCTCGCTCAAGGCCTGTTCCAGGGCGTCCTGCATATTTTCGAAGCCGTGTTTGTCGATCAGCGGGCCGATCAGGTTACCTTCCAGCGGGTGGCCGATGCGCACCTTGGAATAGGCGGCCTTGAGGCGGGTAACGATTTCTTCTTTGACCGACTCATGGGCGATCAGCCGACGCAGGGTGGTGCAACGCTGGCCAGCAGTGCCCACGGCGCTGAACAGGATCGCGCGTACGGCCATGTCCAGGTCGGCGCTTGGGCCGAGGATCATCGCGTTGTTGCCGCCCAATTCAAGGATGCTGCGGGCAAAGCGTGCGGCGACTTTCGGTGCCACTTCGCGGCCCATGCGGGTGCTGCCGGTGGCGCTGATCAGGGCGACACGCGGGTCATCCACCAGTGCGGCGCCGGCGTCGCGGCCGCCGATGATCACTTGGCTGAGGTACTCGGGGGCATCGGTGAATTTCTTCAGCACGCGCTCGAACAGCGCCTGGCAAGCCAATGCGGTGAGCGGGGTCTTTTCCGACGGTTTCCAGATCACGGCGTTGCCGCACACCAGCGCCAGCGTGGTGTTCCACGCCCATACGGCGACCGGGAAGTTGAAAGCGCTGATCACGCCGACCACGCCCAGCGGGTGCCAGGTTTCGCGCATGTGGTGGCCTGGGCGCTCGGAAGCGATGGTCAAGCCGTACAACTGGCGGGACAGGCCTACAGCGAAGTCGCAGATGTCGATCATTTCCTGCACTTCACCCAACCCTTCCTGGGTGATTTTGCCGGCTTCCCAGGACACCAACTCGCCCAGGTCGGCCTTATATTCGCGCAGCACATCACCGAACTGACGCACCAGCTCGCCGCGACGCGGTGCCGGTACTTTGCGCCAGGCGTCAAATGCATGCTCGGCGCGACTGACCTGTTGCTCCACCTCGGCGGCACCTTCCCAGTGCACACTGCCAATACGGCTGCCATCAATCGGCGAATGCACGGGTTGTTTACCCGACTGGTACAGCGCCGGGTTTACCCCGAGACGGTCAAGCAATGCGGCAACCATGGGTCACTCCTTCAATCTACAAACAAAAAAATTGCGCCGCGGCCCGCACGGCGATCCAGACCTTATTTGTAGCTGGCCCAAGACTTGCCAACAAACGACGATTAGGCGAGATATCATTCCGTTTATTCATGCAAAGCATAAAAAGAGGCACGCCGTGCTGAACAAAAGACATTTGCCCTCGATCACCGCCCTGCAGTGTTTCGAAGCCGCCACCCGCCACCTGAGCTTCACCCGCGCCGCCGAGGAACTGAACCTCACGCAAAGCGCGGTGAGCAAACAGGTCGCCCAGTTGGAAGAATTGCTGCAGCACCTGCTGTTTCGCCGGGTACGCCGCCGCTTGCAGATGACCCCAGCAGGCGATTTGTACTTGGTGGAAGTGCGAAAAATCCTCACACAGGTGGAGATGTCCACCCATTACCTGCGCTCCTACGGCGGCGAGACCGAAGTGCTTCGCGTGTCCACGCCCTACACCTTCGGCGCGCGCTGGCTGGTGCCACGCCTGAAGGGCTGGCGCTTGCGCCATCCGCAAATCCATCTGGACCTGTGCAATGAACAGGAACCGGACGAGTTGCTGCAAGGCAAGGCGGACATGGCGTTCTATTTCGGCCAGGGTTCCCGGCCCGGCACGGAAAGCCTGAAACTGTTCAGCGAAGAATTGGTGCCTGTGTGCGCGCCGGAAAGCCTGCCCGCGCAGCCATTCACCGACCCCACGCAACTGAGCGACCTGGTGCTGCTGCAAAACGCCTCGCGCCCCCAAGGCTGGCATGACTGGTTCGCCAGCCAGGGCTTTCACACCGAGCACAGCTACCACGGGCCGCGTTTCGACACCTTCTATATGTGCATTCGCGCGGCGCAGGTCGGCTGTGGCGTGGCGCTGCTGCCCCGCTTCCTGGTGGAAGAAGAACTGGCCGACGGCAAGTTGGTGATTCCTTGGCAGCACGCGTTGCCGAGCCAGGATGCGTATTACCTGGCGTATCCGGAGCATTCGGTGGAAGTGCCCAAAGTGCGCGACTTTGTGAAGTGGATGATGGAGCAGGTTGAACCTGTTTGAGCCACGTCGCCTGACATGCCGCCTTCGCGAGCAAGCCCGCTCCCACACGGGAATGCATTTCAAGTGTGGGAGCGGGCTTGCTCGCGAAGGCGCCAGTGGCCACAACAAAGGCCCCAATATGAAAAAACGCTGGCAAAACCCCACAGGTCTATGCGCCACTAGCGCCATTCCTTAATTGTGCGTAAAGGTCGGCGCCCATCGCTGACCCGTCTGGAGATTCCCGTTATGAGCGAGAGTGTGTTTGCCGATCGCATCGTGCAGAACCTGCTCGACACCGACTTCTACAAGCTGACCATGATGCAGGCGGTGCTGCACAACTACCCAAATGTGGAAGTTGAATGGGAGTTTCGTTGCCGCAACAGTGAAGACCTGCGCCCCTACCTGGCGGAAATCCGCTACCAGATCGAGCGCCTGGCCGAGCTGAGCCTGAGCCCGGATCAACTGGGCTTCCTGGAACGCATCAGCTTCATGAAGCCGGATTTCTTGCGCTTTCTCGGGCTGTTCCGCTTCAACCTGCGCTATGTGCAAACCGGCATCGAGAATGGCGAGCTGTTTATCCGCCTGCGCGGGCCCTGGCTGCATGTGATCCTGTTTGAAGTGCCGATGCTGGCCATCGTCAGCGAAGTGCGTAACCGCTACCGCTACCAGACCGTGATTCTTGAACAGGCCCGCGAGCAGCTGTACCGCAAGTTCGATTGGCTGACCGCGAACGCCAGCAGCGATGAGCTATCGGAGCTGCAAGTGGCCGACTTCGGCACGCGCCGGCGCTTCTCCTACCGGGTGCAGGAAGAAGTGGTGAGCGTGCTCAAGCATGACTTCCCCGGCCGTTTTGTCGGCACCAGCAACGTGCACCTGGCCCGCGAGTTCGATATGAAGCCGCTCGGCACCATGGCCCACGAATGGATCATGGCCCACCAGCAACTCGGCCCGCGCCTGATCGACAGCCAAATCGCCGCCCTCGACTGCTGGGTCCGCGAATACCGCGGGCTGCTGGGGATCGCCCTGACCGACTGCATCACCACCGATGCCTTCCTCAGCGACTTCGACTTGTACTTCGCCAAGCTGTTCGATGGCCTGCGCCACGACTCCGGTGACCCGGTGCAATGGGCCGAAAAAGCCATTGCCCACTACCACAAGCTCGGTATCGAGCCGATGAGCAAGACCTTGGTGTTCTCCGACAGCCTGTCGCTGCCCAAGGCCCTGGAGATCTTCCGCGCCTTGCGAGGTCGCATTAATGTGAGCTTTGGTATCGGCACCAACCTGACCTGTGACATTCCAGGTGTTGAGCCGATGAGCATCGTGCTTAAAATGACCGCCTGCAATGGTCAGCCCGTCGCGAAAATCTCTGATGAAGCGGGCAAGACCCACTGCACCGACCCGAATTTCGTCGCCTATTTGCGTCACGTCTTTAAAGTACCTGCCCTACCTAGCAAGGAGTGAATCATGCAAGCCGTACAGCGTGAGATTGCGCAGCAGCTCAAGGTCCAAGCACCGTTCAAGGACCAGGCCGCCCTGGAGGCCGAAGTTGCCCGCCGCGTAACTTTTATCCAGGACTGCCTGCGCAATTCCGGGCTCAAGACATTGGTGCTGGGCATCAGCGGCGGCGTCGACTCCCTGACAGCTGGCCTGTTGGCCCAACGCGCGATGCAGGCACTGCGCGCCAGCACCGGTGATGAGGCCTACCGCTTCATCGCCGTGCGCCTGCCCTACGAAACCCAGTTCGATGAAATCGACGCCCAGGCCTCGGTGGACTTTATCGAGCCGGACGAGCGCCACACGGTGAACATCGGCCCGGCGGTAAAAGCCCTGGCCAGTGAAGTCGCTGCGTTTGAAGGCAAGGCCGCCGTGTCCCGCGATTTCGTGCTGGGCAATACCAAGGCGCGCATGCGCATGGTGGCGCAGTACACCATCGCTGGTGCGGCCAGTGGCCTGGTGATCGGCACCGACCACGCGGCGGAAGCAGTGATGGGCTTTTTCACCAAGTTCGGTGATGGTGCCTGCGACCTGGCACCGCTGAGCGGGCTGGTGAAAAACCAGGTACGGGCGATTGCTCGGCACTTTGGTGCGCCGGAATCATTGGTCGAGAAAATCCCGACGGCCGACCTTGAGGATTTGTCGCCTGGTAAGCCGGATGAAGCCTCCCACGGCGTGACTTACGCAGAGATCGACGCCTTCCTGCACGGAGAGCCGGTGCGTGAGGAAGCATTCCGAATCATCTGCGACACCTATCGCAAGACCGAGCACAAGCGGGTCATGCCATTCGCGCCGTGAGGTAGATCGCCATCGCAGGCAAGCCAGCTCCCACATTTGAGCGCATCCTCAGGCTGGAACTCGGTCAAGGGTGGGAGCGGCCTTGCTCGCGAACAACGATCACGCAGTACGACAGACCGCCCACAAAAAAAGCGCCCCGCAAGGCGCTTTTTTTCGACCGGAACCGACTTACTTGACGGTCACAGTGCCTTTCATCATCGAGATGTGGCCCGGGAACGAGCAGAAGAACGCGTAGTCGGTACCGGCAGCCAGCTTCGATACGTCGAAGGTCACCGAATCTTTCTCGCCGGCACCAATGATTTTGGTGTGGGCGATGACGCGGGTGTCGCCTTCTTTCAGGTAGTTTTTGTCGATACCGGCGGCCATGCCGTCGCTGGCGATGCCAGGCATGTCGGCGGCGGAGCTCAGCACCCAGTTATGGCCCATGACGTTCTTCGGCAAGCTGCCGGAGTGGGTCAGTTCCACGGTGAACGTCTTGCAGCTTTTATCGATTTCAATGGCCTTGGTGTTGAAGGACATTTGGTCAGTGGAGTCGACAGTGACCTTGCACTCTGCAGCAAGCAACTGGCCGCTCGCCAGAGTCAGCAGGGAAACAGCAACGAGTTTGGCAAACATGTGAATCTCCAAGGCAGGGTTTAAAAACGCGAATTGCGACAAGGGTGCCTCAAGCAGGCTGGAATTCTTATGATCTGCATCAACAGATTGTATACAACTTTAGGCTATCAGACTGATCAACACAATCTACCAGCCAAAGATCTGCCACCCGCCTATGATCGGCCCATACCCCATTGGAGCCCGCGCTATGCACCTCAATCAACTGTTCAACGGCCTGCTGGCTGCGTATGCCTGCGGTAAGTGAAGGCAAAGCGCGTCGCTAAGCTGCTACCATAGCGTCCCAAGGCAGCTGCGCGCCGCCACCCTCACCTTCGACCCTAGAGGATCGCCCATGGCCAAACCTAATTACTCCTTCGCCAAACGTCAGAGAGACTTGGCCAAGGAGCAGAAGAAAGAGGAAAAGCTGCAACGTAAGAAAGCCGCTGCAGATGAAGAAGCAGGCGCACTGAACCCGGATGCTGAAGGTGAAGTGGCGACAGACGAAACCGAAGCACCGAAAGACCCGGCTGAATAAATTCTGTTGGGGTGAGCAGGCCCTCCCTGCTCACCCCAACCCACCTTCATTCCAGCGGCATCACCGTCACCCGCACCTCCGGGTCATGGCTCCCTCCCCCCAGAATCACCCCGCGCAACGGCGACACATCCGAGAAATCACGGCCCCAGGCCAAGGTGATGTGCTCCAGTGCCGGCTGCACATTGTTGGTCGGATCGAAATCTACCCAACCCGACTCCGGGCAATACACCGAAACCCACGCGTGGGACGCATCGGCGCCGATCAGCCGTGGCTGGCCGGGCGGTGGCTGGGTGAGCAGGTAGCCGCTGATGTACCGCGCCGCCAGGCCCCGCGAGCGCAGGCAGGCGAGCATCAGGTGGGCGAAGTCCTGGCACACGCCACGACGGCGCTCGAGCACTTCCACCAGCGGCGTGGCGACCTGAGTGGCTTCGGCATCGAACGTGAACTCGCTGAAAATCTTCTCCATCAACGCCTGCACACCCAACAGCAATGGCTCGCCGGGCGGAAAACAGCTTTCGGAAAACTCGACGAAGGTTTTTTTCAGGTGCACGTAGGGTGATTCAAAACGATAGCGACAGGCCTCGACCCGTTCCGCAGACACCGGCTGGCTGCTGTAGGTCAGGCTGTCGCGGGTCTGGTCCCAGGCGGGCGACTGCTGGAAATCCAACAGCGGCCGCGCCAACACTTCGACGGTCAGCCCGGCATTCACCAGCAACTCATCGTGGGGCCGCTCAAAGGCCAGGCGGGTGATGGGGTTACCAAACACGTCCAGTTCATCGCGACGCGAAGACGGCTCCGGGCTGACATCCAGTTGCTGCAAGGTGCAACGCTGCCAGGCACACGGCCGTGGCCACAGGTGCGCCAGTTGCTGGGCCAGGGAGACCGGGCTGTCGTAGTGGTAGTGGGTATCGTGGAAAATCTGGTAGCGCGCACTCATCACACCGACACCGTTTGCTGGCTGACATCATCCACATGGGCAAAATGGCGCAACGCCAGGCGATCCGACACTTGCCCACTCTCATCGGCGACTGCTTGCAGCAAGTCAGCCAGGCCATCCAGCGCGGCACGCACACTGGACTCGCCAAACAACGGGTTCTCCAGGCAACCCAGGTCGAAACGCGCCAGGCACTCCACCAACGGCGCCAGCCCGGTTTCACGCGGCACAGCAAAGTCGTCGTTGAGGCGACGCAAGGTACGGCTGACCAGTTTCAGCTGGAACAGCACTGCGTGCGGGTTCTGCTCGTCCAGCAGCAACAGGTCGAGCACCGGGATCAACTGCGGCACCGCCAGGTAACGCGAGCGATAGGTGATGCTGCTGTTGCCCAACTCCAGCAACCACTCAAGCCCCGCTTGATCGAACACCGCCACGCCACGCAGAAACGCCGCAAGGCTGCTGCTCAGAAATTGCAGGCGCTCGATGCGCCGGCCCATCATCAAAAAGCGCCAGCCTTCGTCGCGGGTCATGTCGTCCAGGGCAAAGCCGGACAGCGCCGCCAGGGACATCACCAGGCGGTTGAGAAAATCCAGCAACTCGCCAAAATCCGGGGTTTCGCGTTCCAGCTCCAGGGCTTCACGTTGCAGTTCGACCAGGGCCTGCCAGTTTTCCCGGGACAGTTTGCCGCGCACCTGGGACGCCGCCCACTGCAGGCGCTGCAGGTTGGCGCGCAGGCTCGACGGCCAATCATCGCCGAGCAAGGCGGCGAGCAGGCGCTCGGGCAACTCGCCCTCCTCCGGCAACAAGCGCAAGCTCTCGCCCAGCTCGATCGCCGCCTGCAAGGCCAGCGGATCGTCGCCATCGACATACCGCGCGAGCACGATACGCAGCCAACGCGCGCTGTCGTCACAGCGCTCGCAATAGCGGCCAAACCAAAACAGGTTTTCCACCACGCGAGAGGGCAGATAAGGATCGCGGCGCACCAGGTCATGGGCGCCAATCGCACGTTGTGCACGCCAGTGCTCACCACCGGCAACACGCTCGCTGAGCACCCAGGTGTCTTTGCTCGCGCCACCGCGTTGCATCGACACCACTTCGGCATCCGCCTCGGCAGCCACGCGGGTCAGGCCGCCAGGCAACACACGGTAGCCGTCGGCGCTGGCCACGGCGTACACGCGCATGCCGATGGCACGGTGCTGCAAATGGTCATCGACGGTGTGCCACACCGGTGCCTGGGACAGTTGCGCCAGCTCCTGGGCGACATAGGCGTAAGGCCTCGCGCGCATGCGTTCGGCCAGGGCCTGGCGCTGCTCATCATTCAAATCGCGGCCAAATACCGGGCTGAAGCTTTGCGACGGGAACGCCGGTTTGATCAGCAAATCCGGAAGTTTCTCCAAGGCTTCGGCAAGCACCGGCGCTTCACCGCACCACCAGGTGGCGATCGACGGCAGGATCAATTCTTCGCCAAACAGGAACTGGTTGATCTTCGGCAAAAAGCCGAGCAACCCCGGCGACTCCAGCACGCCACTGCCGAGGGCATTGGCCACCAGCACATTGCCCTGACGCACGGCATCGAGCAGGCCGGGCACGCCGAGGGCCGAGTCGGTGCGCAGCTCCAGCGGGTCGCAGAAGTCGTCGTCGAGGCGGCGCATGATCGCGTGCACCCGGCGCAGGCCACTGAGGGTTTTGAGGAACACGGTGCTGTCGCGCACGGTGAGGTCGCCACCTTCCACCAACGGGTAGCCAAGCTGGCGCGCGAGGTAGAGGTGTTCGAAATAGCTTTCGTTGAATCGCCCCGGGGTCAGCAGCACGATCAGCGGCGGCTGATCATCGCCGGGTGCCTGGCGGGCCAGGGTTTCCTGGAGGGTGCGGAAGAAACCGGTGAGGTGTTGCACCTGCAGATCGCGGTACAAGTCCGGGAACGCACGGGACACGATGGTACGGTTTTCCAACGCATAACCTGCCCCCGACGGTGCCTGGGTACGGTCGGCGGTTACCCACCAACGGCCGTCCGGCGTGCGCGCCAAGTCCACGGCATACAGGTGCAAAAACGCGCCGTCCGGCGGCTGGATGCCCTGGCAAGGCCACAGGAAATTGTTATGCCCGAACACCAGCTCAGCCGGCAGCAGGCCCTCTTTGATCAAGCGCTGCGGGCCATAAAGGTCAGCCAGTACGGCATTGAGCAAGCGCGCCCGCTGGGCGATACCGGCCGACAGGTGCTGCCACTCATCGGCGGCCAGCACGTGGGGCAGTAAGTCCAGTTCCCAGGGGCGATCCGCGCCCTTGGGGTCGGCGTAGACGTTGTAGGTCACGCCGTTTTCCTGGATCTGCCGAGTCAGCAGTGCCTGACGTTGGGCCAGCTGCGCAGGCGTGCTGCGTTGCAGGTGATCAAGCAAGCGCTGCCAATGGGCACGCACCGCGCCACTGTCGTCCAGCAGTTCGTGATAAGTGCCCGCGGTCAGCGGGTAACGGTCGAGCAAGTCAGACATGGAACGCTCGGCAGAGGGTAAGGGAAGTCAGATTAACTCAAATTCACTGCAATCTATTGGGGGAGCTGGCTTGCCTGCGATTGCCATTTTCCAGTCACCTTATTGGCTGGCTGATCCATCGCTGTCGCAGGCAAGCCCGCTCCCACATTGACATCGCATTCAGTCGTTTTTATTGGGGAAACGCCGCAGATCCAGGGTCATCGGCAATTCATCATTAATCTCTAAAGCAGGCACGGGGAGCTTGCCTGGGGTATGCCCCAAGCGGAAAAACCGCGCCATCCGCCGGCTTTCGGCTTCATTGGCATTCACCGGCAAGCTGTCGTAATTGCGCCCGCCCGGGTGGGCGACGTGGTACTGGCAGCCGCCCAGCGAACGCTGCATCCAGGTGTCGAGCACGTCGAACACCAACGGCGCGTGTACCGGGATAGTCGGTTGCAGGCAGTTGGCCGGTTGCCAGGCGCGATATCGCACGCCGGCCACGAATTCACCGACGCGTCCCGTCGGTTGCAGCGGCACCGGTATGCCGTTGCAGGTCAGCAGATAGCGCTGCGGCGCCAGCCCGCTCAACTTCACCTGCAAGCGCTCCAGGGAGGAATCCACATAGCGCACCGTGCCGCCCACTGCGCCCTCCTCGCCGAGCACGTGCCAAGGCTCCAGCGCCTGGCGCAGTTCCAGTTCGATGCCGCTGACGGCATAGTCGCCCACCTTGGGGAAACGGAACTCCAGATGCGCGGCAAACCATTCGGCCCGTAGTGGGTAACCGGCGGCATTCAGCTCGACAATCACGTCGGCAAAATCCTGCTCGATAAAATGCGGCAGCAAGAAGCGGTCATGCAACTCCGTGCCCCAGCGCGCCAGTTTCGGCGGCGCATACGGCTCACGCCAGAAGCGTGCGACCAACGCCCGCAGCAGCAATTGCTGGGTCAGGCTCATGCGCGCATGGGGCGGCATTTCAAAGGCGCGCAGTTCCAGCAGGCCCAGGCGCCCAGTGGCGCCGTCGGGTGAGTAGAGTTTGTCGATGCAGAACTCGGCGCGGTGGGTGTTGCCCGTCACGTCGATCAGCAGGTTGCGCAGCAGGCGGTCCACCTGCCATGGCGGGCATTCTTCGCCGACGGCAGGCATTTGAGCGAAGGCGATTTCCAGCTCGTACAACGCGTCGTTACGCGCTTCATCCACCCGAGGCGCCTGAGATGTCGGGCCGATAAACAGCCCGGAGAACAGGTACGACAGCGATGGGTGGTTATGCCAGTAGCTGATCAAACTGCGCAGCAAATCGGGGCGACGCAAGAACGGTGAGTCCTTGGGCGTCGCGCCGCCCAGCACAAAGTGGTTGCCGCCGCCGGTGCCCGTGTGACGGCCGTCGATCATGAACTTTTCAGTGGTGAGACGGGTTTGCCGTGCTTCTTCGTAAAGGAATTCCGTGCGCTCCACCAACTCGTCCCAGGTGGCGGACGGCTGCACGTTAACCTCAATCACCCCAGGGTCCGGCGTAACCCGGAAGTTACTCAAACGCGTGTCGAACGGCGGCTCGTAGCCTTCCAGCAATACCGGGCAGTGCAGCTCCTCGGCGGTGGCCTCAATGGCGGCCACCAGTTCCAGATAATCCTCGACGCGCTCCAGCGGCGGCATAAACAAATACAGGCGCCCGTCCCGCGCTTCGGCGCACAAGGCGGTGCGGGTCAGCCAGTCGGCGGACTCATCGACTTTCGGCACGCGCTCATCGCTGGCAGCCGGTTCGCCATGGCTTTGCAATTGCGCGCTGCTCGGCAGCTCCGGTTGGTCCTGGTTCGGGTCAGTCGGATGCACGAACGGATACTCCGCCGCCGTCACCCACGGTTGCGAGGCCAACGGCAAGCGATAGCCCAGTGGCGAGTCGCCCGGCACCAGGCGGCAGTGATTGTCGCGCAGGTACCAGCGCCCACTCTGCCAGCGATCATTGGCCGCCGTGCGCGCCAGCGGCAGCACGTGGCCGATGACTTTGTCCAGGCCCTGGCTGAACACTTTGCGCAGGCGCTCGCGCTCCAGGTCGTCGCTCAAACGCGGGTCCTGGGCGGTGACGTTCTGCGGCAGTGCACCTTCGCGCCACAGGTAATAGAAATTGTCTTCGAAGGCCGGGAATACAAAGCGCGCCGGCAGTTTGAGGCGTTCGGCGACACTGGCCAGGAAACGCCCGGCCATCACCCCATCGGCGCCGTAATCTGCTTGCTCATCGGCAATCAGCGCGCTGTTGTGCCAGATCGGCACGCCGTCGCGCCGCCAATAGCAGTTGAGCGACCAGCGCGGCAACTGCTCGCCGGGGTACCACTTGCCCTGTCCAAAGTGCACCAGGCCCTTGGGCGCATAGTGCTGACGCATGCGCTGGAACAGCTCGGCGGACAGCCGACGTTTGTCCGGCCCGAGGGCGGCGGTGTTCCACTCGGCGCCGTCGGGGTCGTCGATGGAGACGAAGGTCGGCTCGCCGCCCATGGTCAGGCGTACATCGTCCTTGAGCAGGTCGCCATCGATCTGCCGGCCGAGTGCCTGGATCGCCAGCCATTGTTCTTCGGTGTAGGGCTTGGTAACCCGAGGCGCTTCCCAAATGCGCTCCACCGACATTTCGTGGGTAAATTCGCACTCGCACGGTTCCACCAGCCCACTGATCGGTGCGGCAGACGATGGATCAGGGCTACAGGCCAACGGGATATGACCTTCACCGGCGAATAACCCTGAGGTAGCGTCCAGGCCGATCCAGCCGGCGCCGGGCAAATACACTTCGCACCAGGCATGCAGGTCGGTGAAGTCCACGTCGGTGCCGGACGGGCCGTCGAGGGCTTTGACGTCGGCGGTCAGTTGGATCAAGTAGCCCGACACAAAGCGCGCCGCCAACCCCAGGTTGCGCAGCAATTGCACCAGCAGCCAGGCCGAATCGCGGCAGGAGCCGGAGGCGTTTTCGAGGGTGAACTCCGGGGTTTGCACGCCCGGCTCCATGCGGATCAAGTAGCCAATATCGGCCGCCAGGCGCTGGTTCAGCCCCACCAGGAAGTCCACGGCCGGCAGCGGCGTGCGGTCGATGCCCGCCAGGTAGGCGGCAAACTTCGGCGTCAGCGGCAGGGTTTCCAGGTACGGCGCCAGCTCTCGCTGCTCATCAGCGGCGTAGCTGAAGGGGATTTTTTCGGCGTAGGGCTCAAGGAAAAAATCGAACGGGTTGAACACCGCCATCTCGGCGACCAAGTCGACTTCGATGCGCAGTTCGTCCGTCTTTTCCGGAAACACCAGACGCGCCAGGTAGTTACCTTGCGGGTCCTGCTGCCAATTGATGAAGTGCTGCTCGGGCAGCACTTTCAATGCGTAGGACAAAATCCGCGTGCGGCTATGGGCTGCCGGGCGCAAGCGCACGATCTGTGGGCCGAGTTCGACAGCGCGGTCATAGCGGTAATGCGTAACGTGGTGCAACGCGACATGAATCGACACGGCGGCCTCCTGCGAGCCAGGGCATGGACACAACGTGCGCAAGACTTATGCCAGAGCAGCCGTCATTGCGCTTTCTCGTTAGACCCCGTGCAGTAGAGCACCAAAACGGCGCCATCACCGGTGCCGTGGTGCAAGTGCTGCACATATTTGTGGCGCAGGGTGGTGAATCTACCCAGCTAGCGTGCTTTGTGCGTTGCGAGCATGGCCTGGCGCAGCCGCCTCACTTCGACCAGTTTCTGGCGCATCTCGCGATGACGCTTGCTGTTGAGCAGCAGCAATCCCAGCAGCGGGAACAGCAGGCTCAAACCATAGGACAGCGGATGCGGACCGAAGGCGAGGGTAGGCAGCACTGCCAGAACGCAGAGTGCAAGCAGCATCACCAGCGGCCATACCCACTGCGGCCGCCCGCGCGCGATCATGAAGTTGCACTGCACAATCCCCCACGTCAGCGCGAGGCCACCCAGGAAGGAATACTTGAGGTTGTCGTCGATCGACAAGCGCGGGAAATAACTGTCGAAAATCAGCGGCACCGCAAACACCAGGCTGAACACCGCCGCGAAAATTGCGCCCATGAAGACCGGAAAATAGTGCGCCAGAAAACTGCGAATACCGGGTAGCTCATTCATTGCTCATTTCCTCATACAGCCCCACGGCAACGGTGCGTACGTTCCCCGAGATTGCACTGCCGGTAAAACCGATCGCCGCGCCCAGGGCATCCTGTATCTGGGTCACCGTCGCATGCTTGACCTGGGCGGGGGCGAAACGCTTGGTCGCCTCGCCAGACAGTTGCTTCAACTTGAGCATTTTGGCGCTCATACGTGGGTCCTGAATGCTGAGCAGCTCCTTCGTCAGCTTGGCGCGCTCTTGCCGGGTTAATCCTCGCAGCACCTCCCGCACGCTTTTGCCGGTGGTGGCCTGATTCAGCCGCACCAGCTTAATCGTGGTCAGCGTCGATGCACCGACCCCGACCAACGACGCAGCATCCAGCGCGATCATCGTGTACTGATACCATTCCGAGCTGTCGAGCTTGTCATTTTTGGAGGGGTCACTGAGCTCATTGCTGACGCGATAGCCACTGGCAAAACACTGCAGCGTGCTGGCTGTTGCAGCGGTATAACCGATGGCCGTAATCACGCTGCTGGCACCCGCCGTGAACGGTACAGCGACGGTGCCGCTGAGCACCACGATCCAACCGATGACCGCGCCCGCGCAGGACATAGACGTGTTGACCGCCTCTCCCACCAGGCGCGATTCGCGGGGATTGTCCTGGACCTGTTGCGCAAACTGCGCCGGCGCTATGTACTTCTGCGCTTCACGCAAAATCAAACGTTTAGGTGCAATGCTGCAGATGGGCTGAAATTCGCGCAGCGTGATGACGTTGAAGTCGGCGTCAATGTACACAACGCCCGCGCCGACGATGCTGGGGTCTGCATCGATGGCCGCAAACAGCCGTGGCAGGTTGATCTGGCTTTCGATGCGCTGGCGCGCCATGAACTGGGAGCGGTTGGAATCCATGCCGATACTGAGCAGGGGGTTGCTCATGAGAGTTCTTCCTTGAAGGTGATGGTGGCCTGGCAGGCCTCATCGCGGGCAAGCCCGGCTCCCACAAGGGAACGCGTTCCAACTGTGGGAGCTGGCTTGCCTGCGATGGCGATCTAATGACCATTACCTTAACAAACGGTCTACCCACCCGCTAGAAAGCAAAACGCCAGCACGAGGCTGGCGTTTTGCATATTCAGGCTGCGATCAACGCGGCACCACCGGCTTGCGCGCAGGCTTGCCGCCTTTGCCCTTCGCCGCATCCGCGCGCTCCTTGGCAGCCTGCTTGTTACGCGCCATGGCCGCAGCCTTGGCTTGTTCGCGCTTGTCCCACGGGTTGCTGCCATCACTGCCACGCGGCGGCAGACCGGTGTGCTGGGTGAGGATCTTGGTGGTGGTTTCCTTGGCAACCTTATGGCTGCCGGCCGGCGTCGAGTTCTTGCGACGGGCGCTTTGGTAGCTGTCGGTGGCCGGCTGGTGCAGCGGAATCAACTGGTCTTTGCCCGGCCCGATCAGGTCGGCACGGCCCATGCGGGTCAATGCTTCACGCAGCATCGGCCAGCCCTTCGGGTCGTGGTAACGCAGGAACGCCTTGTGCAGGCGGCGCTGCTCCTCGCTCTTGACGATGGTCACCGCGTCGCTCTTGTAGGTGACCTTGCGCAGCGGGTTCTTGCCCGAGTGGTACATCGCGGTGGCGGTGGCCATCGGCGACGGGTAGAACGCCTGCACCTGGTCGGCGCGGAAGCCGTTACCCTTGAGCCACAGGGCCAGGTTCATCATGTCTTCATCAGTGGTGCCCGGGTGGGCGGCGATGAAGTAAGGAATCAGGTACTGCTCCTTGCCCGCTTCCTTGGTGTACTTCTCGAACATGCGCTTGAACTTGTCATAGCTGCCAATGCCCGGCTTCATCATCTGGTTGAGCGGACCTTCCTCGGTATGTTCCGGGGCGATCTTGAGGTAACCCCCCACGTGGTGGGTCACCAGCTCTTTAACGTATTCCGGCGACTCGACCGCGAGGTCATAGCGCAGGCCGGAAGCGATCAGAATCTTCTTCACACCCGGCAACGCACGGGCGCTGCGGTACAGCTGAATCAGCGACGAGTGGTCGGTGTTCAGGTTCGGGCAGATGCCTGGGAACACACACGAAGGCTTACGGCACGCGGATTCGATTTCCGGGCTCTTGCAGGCGATGCGGTACATGTTCGCGGTCGGGCCGCCGAGGTCGGAGATCACGCCGGTGAAGCCGGGCACTTTGTCGCGGATCTCTTCGATTTCGCGAATGATCGACTCTTCGGAACGGTTCTGGATGATGCGGCCTTCGTGCTCGGTGATGGAGCAGAAGGTACAGCCGCCGAAGCAGCCACGCATGATGTTCACCGAAAAACGGATCATGTCGTAGGCCGGGATCTTTTCCTTGCCGTACGCCGGGTGCGGGACACGGGCGTAAGGCATGCCAAACACGTAGTCCATTTCTTCGGTGGTCATCGGAATGGGCGGCGGGTTGAACCACACATCCACTTCACCGTGCTTCTGCACCAGGGCGCGGGCGTTGCCTGGGTTGGTTTCCAGGTGCAATACGCGGTTGGCGTGGGCATACAGCACCGCGTCGCCACGGACCTTTTCTACCGAGGGCAGACGAATCACGGTCTTGTCGCGGGTCATGCGCGGGCTGGCCAGGATCTGTACGACCTTGGCTTCTTCCGGGTCGTCCACCGGGCCTTTCTCTTGCTCGATGGCGCAGGCCTGGGTGTCCTGGGTATTCACATACGGATTGATGATCTTGTCGATCTTGCCCGGGCGGTCAATACGCGTGGAGTCCACTTCGTACCAACCTTGCGGCGTGTCACGACGAATGAACGCGGTGCCGCGCACGTCGGTGATGTCTTCGATCTTGTGACCCCAGGACAAACGCTGGGCGACTTCGACGATGGCCCGCTCGGCGTTGCCGTACAGCAGGATATCGGCGGTGGCGTCGATCAGGATCGAGTTGCGCACGCGGTCCTGCCAGTAGTCGTAGTGGGCGATGCGGCGCAGGGACGCTTCGATGCCACCGAGCACGATCGGCACGTTCTTGTAGGCTTCTTTGCAGCGCTGGCTGTACACCAGGCTCGCGCGATCCGGGCGTTTGCCGGCCATGCCGCCTGGGGTGTAGGCGTCGTCGGAACGGATTTTCTTGTCGGCGGTGTAGCGGTTGATCATCGAGTCCATGTTGCCGGCCGCGACGCCGAAGAACAGGTTCGGCTCGCCGAGCTTCATGAAGTCGTCTTTGGACTGCCAGTTCGGCTGGGCAATGATCCCGACGCGAAAGCCCTGGGACTCCAGCAGCCGGCCGATGATGGCCATGCCGAACGACGGGTGATCCACGTACGCATCACCGGTGACGATGATGATGTCGCAGGAATCCCAGCCAAGCTGATCCATCTCCTCCCTGCTCATCGGCAGGAATGGCGCAGGACCGAAACATTCGGCCCAGTACTTGGGATAGTCAAATAACGGCTTGGCTGTTTGCATGACGGTGACCGGTGTTGAGATGAAAAATCGCGGGCGCGGAATATAGCACAAATTTTGACCAATTCCGACGGTAATGGTCGGAATTGCGCTGAGGCCCTGACAGGCGCTGAGACCTACTCGTCGTCGTCGAAGTTATAGCTACCCGGCGCGAGGTTTTCGAAGCGCGTGTATTTACCGATGAACGCCAGGCGGATAAAGCCAATCGGGCCGTTCCGCTGCTTACCGATAATGATCTCGGCAATGCCTTTGTGCTCAGTCTCGGGGTGGTACACCTCGTCCCGGTACACAAACATGATCACGTCAGCATCCTGCTCGATCGCTCCGGATTCCCGAAGGTCGGAGTTCACCGGGCGCTTGTTGGGGCGCTGTTCCAGGGAACGGTTGAGCTGGGACAGTGCCACCACCGGGCAATTGAACTCCTTGGCCAGGGCCTTGAGGGACCGGGAAATCTCGGAAATCTCGTTGGTCCGGTTGTCGCCGCTGGAACCCGGGATCTGCATCAGCTGCAGGTAGTCGATCATGATCAGGGCGATGTCGCCGTGCTCACGCACCAGCCGGCGCGTACGCGCACGCATCTCCGATGGGCTGATACCGGCGGTGTCATCGATGAACAACTTGCGATCGTTGAGCAGGTTGACCGCCGAGGTCAGGCGCGGCCAGTCGTCGTCTTCCAGGCGACCGGCACGGACCTTGGTCTGGTCGATACGGCCCAGGGACGAGAGCATACGCATGATCAGCGATTCGCCTGGCATCTCGAGGGAGTACACCAGCACGGTCTTGTCGCTGCGCAACACGGCGTTTTCCACCAGGTTCATCGCAAAGGTGGTTTTACCCATGGATGGACGGCCGGCGACGATGATCAGGTCAGACGGCTGCAGGCCGCTGGTCTTCTCGTCGAGGTCGGTGTAACCGGTGGAAATCCCGGTGATGGCGTTGTCGGTGTTGAACAGCGTGTCGATGCGGTCGATGGCCTTGGTCAGCAGGTCGTTGACGCTGACCGGGCCACCGGTTTTCGGCCGCGCTTCGGCGATCTGGAAGATCTGGCGTTCGGCTTCGTCGAGGATCTCGGCGGCGGTGCGGCCTTCGGGGTTGAAGGCACTGTCGGCGATTTCGGTGCTGATGCCGATCAACTGGCGCAGGGTGGCGCGCTCGCGAACGATCTGGGCATAGGCCTTGATGTTGGCGACGGACGGCGTATTTTTCGCCAGTTCACCCAGGTAGCCCAGACCGCCGACCTGGGAGGTCTGGCCTTCCTTGTCCAATTGCTCGGCCAGGGTCACCACGTCGATCGGCGAGTTCTGGTCGGCCAACTTGGCGATGGCGCGGAAGATCAGGCGGTGGTCATGGCGATAGAAATCACCGTCCGAGACTTGATCCAGCACGCGTTCCCAGGCGTTGTTGTCCAGCATCAAACCACCGAGCACGGCCTGTTCGGCCT
>PJQF01000138.1_pt1 | contig 44697 bp, 42 predicted proteins | sample 1503741 | NCBI WGS metagenome assembly PJQF01 (sample SAMN07775949, study PRJNA414020) | Biofilm metagenome, whole genome shotgun sequencing project. | isolation source: biomolecule (vanillin) treated reverse osmosis membrane biofilm | place: India: Nagpur | collected 2017-03-21 | reverse complement strand
CGAACAAGTCGGGGCGTTTGTTGGGCTGGCCTTCAGTGCGTTTTCACACAGTCTGTTCGGGCCGTTTTTTTATCGCGGTTCAAAGCGTCGCGACCAACTCCCCCTTGCTCGCGCGCTGGCCTGCCAGCATCAATGCCCCGCCCAATAGCAACAAGCCCGCCGCCAGGAAGATATACGCGCCGTACACATCCAGCGGCGCGTCGAAATAGGCTATGACACGCTGTGCCACATTTAACGTCTGAGAGCACACCAGCGTACCGGTTAATGAGGCGATGGCCAGCACCGGCGTGACCGTTGCAGACACACGCCCCATGTAACCTTCCGGCACGGCTTCCTGGAGCATCGGCCCTTGCACAATCGCAAACACCGAGAAGAACAACCCACAGCTGAACATCAGCGCCCAGGCCAAGTAAAACGGCGGATGCAGCGAATACGCCAGGTAGCTGAACCCCATGCACAGCAATGCAAGGGTAAAGGCCTGGCGCGTGCTCAATGACTTCAACAGCGGCCGGACCAGCACGGCAGCAATCAAGCCGCCGACAGGGAACGCCGCGAGAATCAGGCCGTATTCATAAGGGCTCAAGCCCAAGGTTTTGAATGCATACAAGGACAATGCGACGTTATTGACCCCCAAGGAAAACCCATATAACGCCACACCGATCAACAACGTCCTAATCGAGGCGTGCCCCCAGGAAAACCGTAGCCCTGCGAGCACTCCATGCCAGAAGGGCAGCCGTTGTTGCTCGGCCAGCAAGGTCCGGCGCAGGCCCTGGGTAGACGCTATGCACAGGGCCGAACAGGCAAAAGCCAGCACATTGATCAGCAGTGCCAGGGCGGGGCCCACCCACACAAATAATGCCGGCCCAAGGGACGCCGACAACACTGAAATGCCCGTCAGGGAAAACATCGCCTTGGCCGATGCCTCAACGCGTCGTGCCGAAGGGATGACCACTTGCATGATCGCCTGGCGTGACGGGTTGAAAAACTGTGCAGCCGTGCTGTTCACCAACAACAAGAGCAGAACGCCGACGAGCACTTGCATCGGGTCCAGCCCGGCCAGGGAATAGATCACGAAAAAGATCAGGAAGTTGAGCACCCGAATCCCATCCGCCGCGATCATCACGTACAACGGGGCCATCCGATCGACCCAAGCCCCGGCCAGTGGGGCCACCAATACACGCGGAATAGCAGAGGCCGCCACCGCCAGGCCTACAGCCGTCGGCAAAAACGCACTGTCGTGAAACAAGTCAGTCACCAGCCACACGATGACGGTGCTCTCGAAAACGAACTCGCCAAACGATGAGAGGGCTTGCCCCAGCCACAAGAATGAGAAATTTCTGCTGATGAAAAAATCTGCAAAGCGGTTCTTCACAGCCACATTACCTTATTGGTCGTAAATACGTTCAAAGGACTCGAGCAACCCCCGGGCACAGGACTTGATGGGTTCGGACATACCGAACCTGGCAGCGATTTCGAGGGCCGCCACCGCATTCTTGTTACCTTTAACCGCTTCCCCGATAGCGGTCAGATCCCGCCAATGCTCCCAGGATGGATCAAAGGGAATAAGCGGCGGATGCCTGTCCCGCCAGTAAAACCCCCAGGTTCGCCACCCTGCGTAGAACGTTTGCCAATCCTGGGTCAACAGCGGCTTGGCAAAATTACTGAGTGCCAAAGGCTCAGCGAGCGGCTGAAACCGTGCCTCGATACTGCAACGCCAACCTGTGCCGGTATTGGTCGCCCCCCCATGCGGCGTAAACGTATTGAACAGCAGTACATCACCCGGACGTAATGCGAAAACGTTTTTTGCGCCCAGCACGTCGGGGCAGACTTGCCATCCTGATGGGTTGAGTGCCAGCTCGAGCGGTAACAGGGTTTCACCTGGTTTTTTGGTGTAAACCGGCAGCGATCCCGACCCTTCATCGACATTAAAAAAGGGTGCCCACAGGGTGATCTGCTGACCACTGCCCTGCAATTCCGGAAAGTCCTGGTGAACGCCCGGTGAGGAGTGCATGGAAGAATCCAAGGGTGCCAAACCGCGCACCCATTTGATCGGATGAACGAACACCTCATCGGTGTCGAAGAGCAGCTTCATCACCTCAATCACCTTGGGCGCTTGAAAGAGTTCTTCGGTCAATTCGCTGCGCATGACGTCGACAAACTTCAGAAAGTCCGGATCAGCCTGCTCTGGTTCCTTGAAACGCGGCTGACCAATCTCGGTGAAACCATCCGTTATTCGATGCTTACGCAATTGCTGGATCAGTTTTTCAGCGAGCAGTGCCAATTTCTGGCGATCAAGTAACTCGCGAACAACGACATAACCCTCTCGCTCGTAGGCGTCCTTCAGCGGCGAAAGTCCGTTCATTTTTGCAACTCCTTGCGACGCACTCAGCCTGGAAAAACCAGCCGGATGGCATAAAGAACATCCCTTTCTTCCGTCAGGCGCAGCATATTTGACGCTGTTTCTTCGTGTACGGCCGGCGTCATTCTCGCCGCCAGCCCTTGATGCTGCCCCTCCAACAACAGGGCATGCCCTACACGCCCTACATCCAGCAAGGCTTTGGCGTAGGCAATATCAGGATCGCCGAATGCTGCAACAGCAAATTGCCAATTGATCCCAAGTAACACTGTAATGCCTTTGCCCCCGGCCCATCCTTGGCCCTGAATGATCTTGGCGACCACCTCGCTGTCACTGGCGCGGTCTGAACGCTTGAGCGCTCTGGGCGTATGGTCCAGTAACCAAGCTGCATCCGCCCAGCCCTGTACGCCCTGGGTAACGATTCCAGCAAACAGATGTGTTTCCTGGGCCAAAGCCTGATAGAGGCACCTGAGTACCGCCTCCAGCACCGAAGAAGGAACCTCGCGCTCGGCAACAGACGTAAAGCTGCGTCTTGAAATAGCGCGCTTGACGTCATAGCCGGTCACCAGCTTATCCAGCAGGTAACGATGGCTTTGAAGGGCCTGCGGCTGGGCGACCTGATCAGCCTGCAATTGCTTCAGGAACACATAAGGGCGTTCCCAGTTATGAGTCTCCCACGTATCGGGGATTGAAACTTCACTGCCGTGTTGGCTGACATATCTCATTAATTCCACCCTTCCAGCAAACCGATGGAAAACGCAGGAAGGCCGTCATCCAAAGACTCGTCGCTGAAGCTTTTGGCGTACTCGAAGTCCACGACAAAGCGTGATGTGTAGTGCCAGTTGCAATAACTGGCCAACGCCGACAATTGCGCCTCTGCATGACCGGCGTCGACGAGCAAGGCACGAAAACTTCGGGGATCACGGTAGCGGAACATTGATCGCCTTACCGCGGCACACAATACCAGCCTCACCACCCAGTCGGCATCCGAACTTGAAATGCGCTCAGCCTCCATTGAGTCGGGCAACTGCGGGGTAATTAATTTAAGCGAACTATCGATCGGGGAAAAATAGTAGACACCCGGCGCAATTATCGACGAACGATGTATTTCGACAAAACATTCCGTGGGGTGCCGGGCGCCGCCGGAAGGAATGGACTTCTTGAGCAGTTCAACTTGGTGATAATCACGCTCGCCGTCGTAATACGCCGGTTGGTGCAAACGCACGCCAAAGGTCCCAGACATAATCATACTGAACTGATAGAAAACAGAGTTTCTTAATTCATCGATGTCCAGATTAATGGCGTCAATGAGCGCAACATCATTGCCTGACTCAATACTCAACTCGACAGCGGGGTACGCATGTTCCTTGACGTAGGCTGCCATGATCTGAGCATCTGCCTCCAACGCCGAAAGACCTTGGGACATGTCCAGGAAAGGGTGGTTCTGGGTCGCACGGTGATAGCCGGACTTGGGCTGCGCCAGCGCAGGCAGGCAAACATGGGCCAGCAAGGTGTCAATGCCAGCCTCACTGAGGGTGTTATCACGCGCAATGGCTTCCTTTACCAGATCGGCATTGACCGCCTGGCCGCAGTGCTCGGCAATGAGCCTGCCCAAGCCCTTGGAAATCTTGACGCCATTATGGCCTGACGAGTAGTCAACCCAACAGTCTTCTTTACCGTCTTCAAACACTAATGCCGCGGGATTTATATGATACATGAGCTGCTCCTTGAAAGACCTGGAGAGCGAACTCTCCAGGCCCGCTGCTTCTTACTTAGCCACTTTCACTGGCTTAGGCTGGGAAGGCAGTTTTACGTGCATCAGGTTGCAGGTAGCACTTTGCAGGAGAGCGACTTTTACTTCTTTCATCGTTAAATTCCTTCTTTTAGTTTAACTGGAAAATATCCAGAAGAGGGTTCCTGAATTGCGCATTTCATTTGTTGCCGGCCAAATCAAACTAAACAGCCGACTAATAAAAGTCAAACCGAAAAAGACTTAAATTTATAACTGGCTGTTCCGCATATACAAAATTATTGTAAACCCCCGATAACGGGGACACAGCACTATTCCAGCCAAAAAAATATCAGATTAAAAACACCCAACAAGCGCATGACTCGCGCCCTTCCCCATTCAAACGTCCACGACACATAGGCATTAACCCCCCACACAGGGCCTGAATAACACCGCCCGCTTTCTTTTGAGATAGCGAAAATCCGCCACTTATATTTAAAAAACAGGATCTATTAAATTACGCCACCGGTACTTAAACCCGATCAGATGAAACCTTACCCGTTACCGAAAACAGCGTTAACCGAACGTCGTTCATCAGGCTTTTATTTGGCTTGGTAAATAGCCACGCAAGGAAACACCTCAACGCCCGAGCCCGAGCATTCAGGGGCGAGTGATCGCGGCGGCTGGCGAATTGAAATTTTTTTGCCAGCCGCTGTAACGCATGGGGGTGCCCCGACTCTAGAGGGGTAAGCAAGCAAAAACGCTTCCTTACCCAACCTCACTGCTGGAGTTACACCATGACGACTAAATCCCGTTCGCTGTCCGCCGCCACCCTCGTTCTGGCCCTGGGTTCGGCCCTGAGCCTGTCCGCCCTGACAAGCACCGCGCACGCCGCCGATGACATGCAGAAATGCTTTGGTGTCGCCGAAGCCGGCAAGAACGATTGCGCCGCAGGCGCTGGCACTTCCTGCGCCGGCACCTCGAAACTCAAGGACCAGGCCAACGCCTGGAAGCTGGTCCCTGCCGGCACCTGTACCAAAACCCCGAGCAGCACCTCGCCGACCGGTTTCGGCCAGGAAACAGCCTTCACCGCCAAGTCCTGAAACAGCCCTCGGCCTGAGTACTGATGATGACGCTTTCTCCCCAACACACGGTCTCACCCGCTCAGGCGCCCGGCCTCCCTTGCAGGGCCGGGCTGGGGCTGAAGAACGAGCACTTCAGCGAAGTGCTCGAAACCTCGCCCGACATCGGTTTTTTTGAAGTGCACGCCGAAAACTACATGGTTGCCGGCGGCCCGTTCCACCATTACCTGGGGTTGATCCGCGAGCAGTACCCACTGTCGTTGCACGGCGTGGGTCTGTCCATCGGCGGCGAAGGCCCGTTGAACCGTGAGCACCTGGCACGGTTGGCCACGCTGATCAAACGCTATCAACCCCACTCTTTTTCCGAACACCTGGCCTGGTCCAGCCACGGCCCGGTGTTTCTCAACGACTTGCTGCCCTTGGCTTACGATGCCGCCACCCTGAAACGGGTGTGCGAACACATCGACCAGATGCAAAGCACCCTCAAGCAGCCGATGCTGCTTGAGAATCCGTCGACCTATCTGCAATTCCAGCGCTCCACCCTGGACGAGACAGACTTCATCAGCGAGATCATTCGCCGCACCGGTTGCGGCCTGCTGCTGGACGTCAACAACGTCTATGTGTCGTGCATCAATCACCAGCGAGATCCCCTTTCCTACATTGACGCACTGCCATTGCGCGCCGTGGGAGAGATTCATCTGGCCGGATTTGCCGAAGACACTGACAGCCTGGGCGATCGCCTGCTGATCGATGACCATGGTGCGCCCGTCGATAACGCCGTATGGCAGTTGTACCAACACGTCCTTATGCGTACGGGCCCGGTGGCCACGCTGATTGAGCGCGATAACCACGTGCCGGCCTTCAGCGTGCTGCACGCCGAAGCCCAACACGCCGACTGGCATCTGTCGCAGGTGAACCAATGAGCCTTCAAGATGCGTTTGCCAGTGCCCTGCTCGCACCCGACCCGGTCTGCCCCGAGGGTCTGTTCAGCAGCAACGGCGCCGATCCGGCCAGCCGCTTTGCGGTGTATCGCAACAACGTCCACAGCGCGCTGATCAATGCGCTGGCGACGGCCTATCCCGTCACGTTGCAATTGGTCGGCGAGGCATTCTTTCGCGCCATGGCCAGCCTCTATGTACAGGCCTGCCCGCCCAACAGCCCACTGATCAGTGAATACGGCAGCAGCTTTGCCGACTTTATCCAGGGCTTCGAGCCGGCTGCCAGCGTGCCCTACCTGGCTGATATCGCGCGCCTGGAACGCTTGCGGGTGCGCGCCTATCACGCGGCGGATGTTGCGCCACTGCAACAACACGCCGTGTTGCAGGCACTGCAAACCCAAACCCACTTGGGCGAACTACGCCTGCAACTGCATCCCTCACTCGCCACGTTGAACTCCGCCTACGCGATCGTCGCCGTCTGGGCAGCGCACCAGACCGAGGGGGCCATTGCCAGTTTGAATGCCTGGCATGCGCAAAGTGCCTTGGTGTTACGCCAGGGGCTGGCCGTCAAGGTATTCGCAATAGACGCAGGTTCGGTCGCGTTCATCAACAGCCTCAACCACGGCGCTGGGCTGGAAATGGCCGTGACCCAGGCCCTGGAAGCCGCCAGCGAATTCGACCTGAACCAGTGCCTGACCCTGCTGATCAGCCACGACGCCATCACTCATTTGCACACAGAACAAAAGGAATCGCCATGAACACTTCCCCTACTTGCCTGGTAAAACGGACCATCGCTCTGTTCGAAAAAATCCCCTACAGCCTGATCGCCTTTCTCGCGCGTTTTTCGATTGCAGCGGTGTTCTGGAAGTCGGGGCAAACCAAGGTCGAAGGCTTTGCCATCGACCTGATCAGCGGCACGTTCCAACTGGGCGAACCACGCCTTGCCGCCTCCACCCTGCCGCTGTTTCGCAGTGAATATCACGTGCCTTTGCTGTCGCCGGAAGTCGCCGCGCACATGGCAGCCTTTGCCGAACACTTTTTTCCAGTGTTGATTCTGGTCGGCTTGGCCACACGCTTCTCGGCCCTGGCCCTGATTGGCATGACCCTGACCATTCAACTCTTCGTCTACCCCGACGCGTACCCGACCCATGGCACCTGGCTTGCCTTGTTGCTACTGCTGGTCGCCAAAGGCCCGGGCAGCCTGTCGATTGATCACCTGATTGCACGTCGCTACCGTTAAAGCCGGTCCAACGCTTCACCGCTGCGCTTGAACCAATCCACCAGGTAATCGGCGAGCACCTGAGTGCGGCGCGGCAAGCCGCCCTGATACGGGTGAACCAGATGCATCGGCATGCTGCGAGTCTGATAATCGCGCAAGAGCCAGCGCAATCGACCGTCAGCCAGTTCCGCCGGTAAAACGTAGGACGGCAGGCGGGCGATACCGGCGCCCACCAGTGCGGCTTTTTTCAACAGGTTGTAGTGGTTGGAAGCAAATGTGCCGCTGACCCGCACACGCAGCAGTTCGTGTTGCTGGTGGTACAGCCATTCTTCACGCCCGCTGTAGTGACTGTTCAACAGGCAGGTATGAGCTGCCAGGTCCGCCGGGGTCAGCGGCTCGCCGTGCTGTTCCAGATAGGCCGGGCTGGCGCAGGTCATCTCATGCCAGGCCAGCAATGGCTTGGCCACCAGACGCTCGTTTTCGATGGCCCCCATGCGCACGCCCAAATCAAAGCCATCGCGCGCCAGGTCCCGGTAACTGTTGCTCAATTCCAGTTCGATCTGCACCTGCGGGTACTGCTTGGAAAACTCGAGCAGCAAACCATCGAAGAAGGTTTCCCCCAACGACACCGGAACCGTCATACGCACCGGCCCGGCCAGGTCGTCCTTGAGCCGCGCCAATGCCTGTCGGGCGCGCTCCACCTGTACCACCAGCGCCTGGGCCTGGGGCAACAACGCCGCACCGGCTGCGGTCAGGCTCAACTTGCGGGTGGTACGGTGCAGCAACACCACGCAAAACCGCGCTTCCAGTTGGCTGATGCGCTTGGACAGCTGGCCCTTGCTGCACCCCAACTGCTCGGCCGCGACGGTAAAACTGCCGGCTTCGATCAGCACGGCAAACGCCGCCAGGTCATCCATCTCGCTCATGGATTGTTTCCATTTGAAAACCAAAGGTTGCCTATTAGCGCGTTTATCCGACCGAAAAGCCACACTAGACTGAAACCTCACTTACCCCTGGAGGAACAGCACGATGAAAATCCTATTGATTGGTGCCAGCGGCACAATCGGCTCGGCCGTCAAAGCAGAACTCGCCCAGCGTCACGAGGTGATCAGCATCGGTCGCACCCATGGCGACTTCCAGGTGGACATCAGTGACAGCGCTTCAATCCGCAAGCTATTCGAACAGACCGGCAAGTTCGATGCCCTGGTCTGCGCGGCTGGCAGTGTGAATTTCGTGCCGTTGGGTGACATGAGCGAAACCGATTTTGAACTGGGCCTGCGCGACAAGCTGATGGGCCAGGTCAACCTGCTGTTGATCGGCCGCGAATACGCCAACGATGGCGCCTCGTTCACCTTCACCAGCGGCATTCTCAACCGTGACCCGATCCGCACCGGCGCATCTGCCGCACTGGTCAACGGCGCACTGGATGCCTTCGTCAAAGCTGCCGCGATCGAGTTGCCACGGGGCCTGCGCGTCAATTCCGTGAGCCCGACCGTGCTGCTGGAAGCCATGGGCAGCTACGCGCCCTACTTCCGTGGCTACAAACCTGCACCCGCTGCTGATGTGGCATTGGCCTACGCGAAAAGTGTCGAAGGTTTACAGACGGGCCAGACCTTTATCGTCGGCTGAATTTTGTGTCTGTCAGAAATTCCTGAAGCCGGCCGACGGGCTTGTGGTGCGGCGTCAGCCTGCGTAACGTGGCGGCACTTGTTTGGAGACCCGATAAATGCGCGCCGCCCGTACCCTTGCCCTGTTTGCCCTGCTGCCCCTGTTCACCGCTTGCCAGATGTTCGAGAGCGAACCGGCCAAACCGTCGACTGCGGGGCTGACCCGTATGCAGGGTGAATTGACAGCGGTGGCCGGCAAACTGTTGTTCCAGCCGTGCGGCGACAAACGCAACTACGTGGTCAACGACACCGGCGGCACCAGCATCCTGCAGGAGGCCGCCTCCCTGGCCGGCCAACAGGGTGTGCTGTTTGCCGACTTGCGCGGCAAGTTTTCCGGTGTTGCCAGCGGCACCCAGGGTTCGGTAGACCTCCAGCAGCTGTATCGGGTCGAGCGCTCGACCTCGGCCTGCGATGACCCGGATTTCAAGCGCATGACCCTGCGGGCCAACGGCCACAAACCCGCCTGGGCGATGAACGTCACCGCCAAGGGCATGGTGCTCGAGCGTGAGGGCCAGCCACCCCTGGCGGTGCCCTACGTAGAAGAGCAAATGGGCGACGGCCGCTTTAACCTGATGACGGAAGCCAACAACCAACACATCGAACTGTGGGTGGCGCCGCAACGCTGCATCGACAGCGTCAGTGGCAGCTTGCAACACATGACCGCCGAGTTGCGAGTCAACGGCCAGGTACAACGGGGTTGCGCATCGTTCGGCGGCTCTCGCGACGACTGAATCAGCCCTGCGCTGTTTTAACATGACGAAAAACCGCCATTGGGGCTTATAATCGCCGGTTTGCAAAACAGCCGGCCTCTTTTCCCGCCGCCTACCGGATCCCGTCATGTTACGAATCACCGAACTCAAGCTGCCCATCGACCATCCCGAAGAAGACCTGCGGCCTGCCATCCTGGCGCGCCTGGGCATCGCCAGTGATGACCTGCTCGATTTCACCCTCTTCAAACGCAGCTACGACGCCCGTAAAAAATCGTCGGAGCTGTGCTTCATCTACACCATCGACTTGGATGTGAAGGGTGAAGCCGCCCTGCTGCTCAAGTTTGCCGATGACCGCAACGTCAACCCGGCGCCGGATGTCAGCTACAAAGTAGTCGGCCAAGCGCCCGAAGGCCTGGCTGAACGACCGATCGTAGTCGGTTTTGGCCCCTGCGGGATCTTCGCCGGGCTGCTGCTGGCACAGATGGGTTTCAAGCCGATCATCCTCGAACGCGGCAAGGAAGTGCGCCAGCGCACCAAGGACACCTGGGGCCTGTGGCGCAAAAACGTGCTCAACCCGGAGTCCAACGTGCAGTTTGGCGAAGGCGGCGCCGGGACCTTCTCCGACGGCAAGCTCTACAGCCAGATCAAGGACCCGAAATTCCACGGTCGCAAAGTGCTGCACGAGTTCGTCAAAGCCGGTGCGCCGGAAGAAATCCTCTACGTCAGCAAGCCGCACATCGGTACATTTCGCCTGACCGGCGTGGTGGAAAACATGCGCGAGCAGATCATCGCCCTGGGCGGTGAAGTGCGCTTCGAACAGCGGGTTACCGACGTGCTGATCGAAGATGGCCAGTTGAACGGCGTCGTGGTGAATGACGGTGAGCAGATCCTCTCCAGGCACGTGATCCTCGCCCTTGGCCACAGCGCCCGCGACACTTTCCGCATGCTCCACGGGCGTGGCGTGTACATGGAGGCCAAGCCGTTTTCGGTGGGTTTCCGTATCGAACACCCGCAGTCGCTGATCGACGCGGCGCGCCTGGGCAAATACGCCGGGCACCCAAAACTCGGAGCTGCCGACTACAAGCTGGTGCACCACGCCAAGAACGGCCGCTCGGTCTACAGCTTCTGCATGTGCCCAGGCGGTACGGTAGTGGCAGCCACTTCCGAGCCCAACCGTGTCGTCACCAACGGCATGAGCCAGTATTCGCGTAACGAACGCAATGCCAACTCCGGCATCGTGGTCGGCATCACCCCGGAAGTGGACTACCCAGGTGGCCCGTTGGCCGGCATCGAGTTGCAGGAGCGCCTGGAGTCCCACGCCTACATCCTCGGTGGCAGCAACTACGAGGCACCGGCGCAGCTGGTGGGCGATTTCATTGCCGGCAAGCCGTCCACCGCCATCGGCAGTGTGGAACCGTCCTACAAACCGGGTGTGGCACTCGGTGACCTGGCACTGGCCTTGCCGGACTTCGCCATTGAAGCGATTCGTGAAGCGTTGCCGGCGTTCGAGAAACAGATCAAAGGCTACTCGCTGCACGACGCCGTGTTGACCGGTATCGAAACACGCACGTCATCACCGTTGCGGATTACCCGTAACGAGTCGATGCAGAGTTTGAACGTGAAAGGCCTGTTCCCGGCGGGCGAAGGCGCGGGTTACGCCGGTGGGATTCTGTCGGCGGGTGTCGACGGTATTCGAATTGCCGAAGCGTTGGCGCGGGACATGCTCGGTATCGAGGCCTAAGCCGAATCTGAACAGACAGCAATTCAAATGTGGGAGCGGGCTTGCTCGCGAACGCGGTGGTTCAGTCAACGATTTTTCGACTGACCGTCCGCCTTCGCGAGCAAGCCCGCTCCCACATTGGGTGTTGCGCTGTATCAGATGTTGGCGCGCAGGACGCTGTCCGGCAGCGGCTCGCCCTGTTCAACACTGGCCGCAACGGCCGCGATCAAACCGTCAAGTTCATAGCCCTGCCCCGTCAGCCACGCCTGATCGTAATAAGTGGTGGCATAGCGCTCCCCACCATCACACAAGATCGCCACGATCGACCCCGACTCCCCCGCCGCTTTCATCTGCTGCGCGGCCACCAGGGCACCAATCAGGTTAGTCCCGCTGGAGCCGCCAACCCGCCGCCCCAGCCGTTCGGCCAGGTAGTGCATGGCGGCCAGTGACAGCGCGTCCGGCACCTTGACCATGGCATCAATCACCTTGGGCAGAAACGACGCTTCAACCCGTGGCCGGCCGATGCCTTCGATGCGCGAACCGCACTCCAGGCGCAGGCTGGCGTCGCCGGTCTGGTAGTAATCAAAGAACACTGAACGTTCGGCATCGGCGCACAACACGCGGGTGCAATGCTGGCGATAACGCACATAGCGTCCCAGGGTAGCGGTCGTGCCACCGGTGCCGGGGCTTGAGATCAACCAGCTCGGTTCGGGGTAATGCTCAAAGCGCATCTGCTGGAAGATCGACTCGGCGATGTTGTTGTTTGCCCGCCAGTCCGTCGCCCGCTCGGCGTAGGTGAATTGGTCCATGAAGTGACCGCCACTTTCCTTCGCCAACCGTTCGGACTCGGCGTATATCTGCGTCGGATCATTCACCAGATGGCTCTTGCCACCGTAGAAAGCGATCTGTGCGATCTTCTCTTTCGACGTGGTGGCCGGCATCACCGCAATAAACGGCAGGCCGAGCAAGCGTGCAAAGTACGCCTCGGAGATCGCCGTCGAACCGCTGGACGCCTCGATCACTGGTGCACCCGGCTTGAGCCAGCCGTTACACAAGGCATACAGGAACAGCGAACGTGCCAGCCGATGCTTGAGGCTGCCGGTGGGGTGGCTGGACTCATCCTTGAAGTACAACTCGATACCCGGCAAGCCCGGCAATGGCAACGGGATCAGGTGTGTGTCGGCGCTGCGTTGAAAGTCCGCTTCGATGATGCGAATGGCTTCACGGGCCCAGATACGGTGGTCACTCATAGGGTGCGTCTCTAAAGATTTCAGCCCCGATTTTAGGGGGTTTCCTACACTGCACACAGATACAGTGACGTCTCAATTAGACACACAATTGCTAGGCTTCGGCCCATCATCGATCCTGACCATCGCTTATAACAAATAAGAATATAACTTTTGTTTTAACAACTAACGGTACGGGTTAGGGTACCCACCTATTGAACCTGGATTGGAGAGCATCCCTTGCCTCTGCGTAGCACTTTCACCCGTTTCTTCCAGCTGGAAGCCGCCAGCGGTCTGTTGTTGATCGCCGCTGCCGCCTTGGCGCTGATCATTAATAACTCACCGTTGTCGCACCTCTACGGTGCCTTCCTCGATACCCCGGTAGTGGCGCAGATTGGCGCACTCAAAATCGCCAAGCCCGCCTTGCTATGGATCAACGATGGCCTGATGGCCCTGTTCTTCCTGCTGATCGGCCTGGAGGTGAAGCGCGAGTTGCTCGACGGTCACCTGTCCAAGCCCTCGCAAGTGGTCTTGCCCGGTGCGGCGGCCATTGGCGGCATGGTCGTACCCGCGCTGATCTACTGGGCGATCAACAAGGATTACCCCGCCGCGCTGTCCGGCTGGGCGATCCCCATGGCCACCGATATCGCTTTTGCCCTTGGCGTACTGGCCCTGCTGGGCAAGCGCGTGCCGGTGTCGCTGAAACTGTTCCTGATGACCTTGGCCATCATCGATGACCTCGGTGCAATCATCGTCATCGCCGTGTTCTATTCAGCCGACCTGTCGGGCGCCGCCCTGGCAGGTGCGGGCGCGTGTCTGGTTGCGTTGATCGCGATGAACCGCCTGGGCGTGATCAAACTCGGGCCCTATCTGATCGTTGGCCTGATCCTGTGGGTCTGTGTACTCAAGAGCGGCGTCCACGCCACGCTGGCTGGCGTGACCTTGGCGTTCTGCATTCCGCTGCGCACCAAAAACGCCGAACCTTCGCCATTGCTGACCCTGGAGCACGCGCTGCACCCGTGGGTGGCCTACGCCATCCTGCCGTTGTTCGCGTTCGCCAACGCGGGCGTATCCCTCACCGGCGTGAGCCTGGAAAGCTTCACCCACCACGTGCCCCTGGGCATCGCCGCTGGCCTGCTGATCGGCAAGACCGTTGGTGTGTTCGGCCTCACCTGGCTGGCCATCAAGACCGGCCTTGCCGCCCTGCCCAGTGGCGCTAACTGGGGCCAGGTGTTCGGCGTGGCGATCCTGTGCGGTATCGGCTTCACCATGAGCCTGTTTGTCGGCTCCCTGGCATTTGTGCCGGGCGCCAGCGAATTCGCCGGCGAGGATCGGATGGGGATTCTGACCGGGTCGATCCTGGCAGCGTGTATCGGCTATGCCGTGACGGCGATGGCGAGTCGCAAGAAAGCCTGACTCCAGTCTGAAACACCCCAAAACCCCAGCCGGTCGCCCGGTTGGGGTTTTTCTTTTTCCGCCGCCTACGTTTAGCCGGCAATCCGGCTGCCCCACCTAAAGACTTTCGCTCAGCCGCCGACTAGAGGGTATGGCGATCTCACCGTCCGCGCCTGGGACACCCGCCCGACACTGCTTCCCAACGCGTTTTCAGCCCGAGCGACATGCCCATGTTCCTGAGAAATATAAGAATCGCAGCCAGAGCCTTCATCGGCTTCGCCGCTATTGCATCACTGAGTGTGTTTCTCGGCCTGTTTGCCCTCAAGCAGATTGGCGAAGTCCAGTCACAAGCCGCTGACATTCAGAACAACTGGATGCAACGCGTCAGGATCCTCGCCTTGGCCAATGCGTCCCTCGACCGTTATCGCCTGGGCGAGATGGCGCACATCCTGTCTTCCAGCGATGCCGACATGCAGACCTACGAAGACAAATCCGCCGGCCGCCTGAAAAGCGTCAAGGAGCAGCTTGGCCAATATGCAGCGCTGCTGAGCACTGCTGAGGAAAAATCACGCCTCGATGTGTTCAACCAAAGCCTCGATGGGTACGCGAAGAACCACACCGAGATGCTCAAACGCTCGCGTTCCGGCGACAAGGCCGGCGCCCGCGACTTTCTCAACAGCATTCGAGAAAGTTATGAGCAGATGACCAAGAACTTCGACCAACTGATAGACCTGGCCAACAAAGGCGCAGAACAGGCCGGCCAGACGTCCGTAGCCGCCTATCAGCATGCTGTGGGTGGCATCTCAATCGTTATTCTGCTGGTGAGTGGTGGCACCGTATTGGTGGCCTGGCTGCTGACCCGAAGCATTACCGGTCCCATTATTGAAGCGGTACACGTAGCCGAAACCATTGCCAGGGGTGATCTCACCCAGCCTATCAACCCGACGGGCAACGACGAAGCCACCCGCCTGCTCCGGGCACAAGAGACCATGCGCAATAACCTGGTGCAGACCCTGCGACAAATAACCGGCTCCTCCAACCAATTGGCCGCAGCGGCCGAAGAATTGAATGCCGTGACCGCCGAAGGCAGCCGGGACTTGCAACAGCAACATGGCGAGATTGAACAGGCAGCCACTGCTGTCACTCAGATGACCACCGCCATTGAAGAGGTCGCCAGGAACGCGGCCTCCACCTCCGACCTGTCCCAGGAGTCGCGAAGCATTGCCTTGAAAGGCCAGCAGCGCATGGTTGAGGCGTTGAACGCCATCAAAGCCTTGACCCGTGGCGTGGAGGTCAGCTCCGGGCAAGTGGGCGGCCTGGCTGAACAGGCCAAAGGTATCGGCAAAGTGCTCGATGTTATCCGCACCATTGCCGAGCAAACCAACCTGCTGGCACTGAACGCGGCCATCGAAGCTGCACGTGCCGGTGAGGCCGGCCGTGGTTTTGCCGTGGTCGCCGACGAAGTTCGCGCCCTGGCCCACCGCACGGCCCAATCGACCCAGGAAATCGAACAAATGATTGGCGGTATCCAGACCAACACCGCCAGTACCGTCAACACCATGCTCGACAGCAGCACCATGACTCAGCAAACCCTGGGTCTGGCCGAACTGGCACAGCAAGCGCTGGCGGATATTCTGGCTGCCAACGATGAAATCAATGACCGAAACCTGGTGATTACCACGGCGGCCGCGGAACAAGCCGGCGTTGCCCGGGCGGTCGATCGCAACTTGCTCAATATTCAACAACTGTCGGTTCAGTCCGCAGAAGGCTCGACCCAAACCACCGCCGCCTCGCAGTCCCTCGCCAGCCTGGCGCATGAATTGAACACGATGGTGAAGCACTTCCAGATTTGAAGTGACAGGGTAAAAAACCAAAAGGCCGCTTCGGTTTTAGCCGAAGCGGCCTAGCAGGAACACGTGATAAACACACAGGGCATTCACTACGAGGCTCCACGTGCGTCGTGCAAACTTCGACATACTCGGCCCGCCATGAGTTGAGCCGTACCGTCAGTGTGCGTTCAGATCTGTGATTGCGTCCTGTGCGTAGGCAACCCCAGCCGCAAACTCATTTTTTAATACCTGCGTTTTTGCACCTTTAGAAACATGCATCAGACATTTCCCACAAGTCGCCGGGATTGCCTTGCCCCTGACCGCCCACTAATCTCCCCCCGTCGCTGACACTCAGCGATCAGGCGTCGCGGCCTGTTAACTTGATGCATAATTGCCATCGTTTTTCGTCAGCTACTCCTGTGGCTGGCGCCTCGTGTTATGGCAGCTGTGCGCGGGATACCTTCGGGTATGCCGAGTTTCAAGTTCTCGGTCCGCGAACCTGCGTACAGCTGCCACCTTCCATCGCGTCGCGGCGATCAGGGGCGGCTCCAGCCAAACTTGGAGATTTACCCATGTACAAGGTCACACCGAATCCTCCTCCGTTAGACACCGCACAGTTATTGGCACAAGCAAGCCGCGCCGCCAATCATTTCGAGCCCGACACCACCTCGTCAAATCGTTACGAGCCACTGTTTTCGATCAGTTCAGCCGCCAACACAGAGGCCTTGTTGGCAAATGCATACGAAACCCTGATAGGCGCCAGCGGGCTGACCTCTGATTTGGCAGACACAGTGGACGGAAAAACACGCAGCCAATTGTTAGCCATTGGGCAGTTACTGGAACTGGCGGGGCTTTTAGTCGACCGAGCAATGGAGCAGCAGTGCCCTGTCTAATGAAGCTAAAAGCGCTTAGCTTCAATTTGTAGACATCCTGCCCCCTAAAACAAAAACCCCAACCGGTCACCCGGTTGGGGTTTTTTGTGTTTCAACGGCCAGCGCTTAGCGAGTAACGCGGCTGGTGCCGTTAACGGTCATGATGCGCACACGGTCGCCGATGCGGAAGACTTCGTTGGCATCAACGGCCTGGACGTAGGCGCGCATGCTGCCATCGTCTTCGCGAACGGTGATTTCAACGCCCTGGGTACGGGTCAGGCCTTCTTCAGCGGCGGAACCCAGCAGGCCACCGGCAACAGCACCGATAACGCCGGTGACGATACTGCCACGGCCACCGCCAATGGCGCTGCCACCAACGCCACCCACCACGGCACCGGCAACGCTGCCGATTGGGGTTTTGGTGCCTTCGATTTTCACCGGACGCAGGGATTCAATGGTACCCATGCGAACGGTCTGTACACGACGCGCTTCGTCACGGGAGTACGAGTCGCCGGTCAGACTCGAGGCGCAGCCACCCAACAACAACGACAGGGTGGTAAAGCAGGCAACTAGTAAAACGGACTTACGCATAGCATCAACTCCAAAGGACAGGTAATCATTAGACGCCGCAGCTTGGCGCCTGTCACGGCAAGCACGCCAGAAAATTGCTTTCATTCAGCCTTAGTACAGACTGCCAGTACCAGAAAAATCGACGAACGGTAGCGCTCACCCTATTCCGGAGAACGTCATGAAAGCGCTCTTCATTGTAGTCGCGCAAACGAACACGCCGAAGCCTCCTGTGTGGAGACTTCGGTGCGAGGGTCAGCATTCGGATGCAATGAAGAGGATGAAACTCAGGGCGCCAGGCGCTCACGCGTCCATTCGCCGGCTTGCAGGCGATAGTTCAGGCGGTCATGCAGGCGGCTGGCGCGGCCTTGCCAGAACTCGATGCGCTCAGGCAACAAACGGTAGCCACCCCAGTGCTCGGGGCAGTCGGGTTGGGTATCGCTGAAACGCTGTTCGGTCTGCTTGAGCAGCTCCTGCAGCTCTTCACGGTCACGAATGACTTGGCTTTGCGGCGATGCCCAGGCGCCAAGACGGCTGCCCAAAGGCCGAACCTGATAATAAGCATCCGACTCTTCAGGCGTTACCTTGACCACCCGCCCTTCGATGCGCACCTGGCGCTCCAGGGTGGGCCAGAAGAAGGTCATGGCCGCAAACGGCCGCGCCGCGAGTTGTTCACCCTTGGCGCTCTGATAGTTAGTGAAGAAGGTAAAGCCCTGTGCATCCAGGCCCTTGAGCAACAGGATGCGGCAGTGCGGGCGACCGTCCTGATCAACCGTTGCCAGGGTCATGGCATTGGCCTCCACCGGTGGCTGCTCGGTTTTTACCGCCTCGCCAAACCATTGGTGGAACAACGCAAACGGCTCGCCCGGGGCCTGGGCCTCGCTCAAACCGTCCCGTGTGTAGTCACGGCGCATATCGGCCAGTGCCTGGGTCATGCAGCTTTATCCTTCTGTTTCAACGGATCAGTTTTTCGCCTGGTCGTTCGCAGCCGGGGCGGCAGCCTTCGGTGCGGCTTTTTTCGCGGCAGGCTTGGCAGCGGCTTTTTTCGCAGCTGGCTTGGCGGCAGCTTTCTTGGCCGGGGCCTTTTTCGCCGGAGCCGCTTTTTTCGCAGCCGGGGCCGGCACAGGGGCTGGCGCAGTTTGCACAGCGACCATGTCAGCGACCGGTGGTTTGCCCGAGTTGTACTTGCTCAGCAACGCCAACATAGTTGTACGCTGAGTGAACAGGATTTCCATGCGACGATTCAGCGCACGGCCCTGGTTGCTGTCGTTGGCGGCACGCGGCATAAGGTCACCCATGCCACGCATCATCAGGCGATCCTGCTTCAAACCGCTGAGGCTGAAAATCGAAGCGATGGACTGCGCACGCTCGCGGGTCAACGCCTGGCTCACCGGTTCGGCACCATTGGTGTCGACGTGGCCAAGAACCAGCACCGCGGTCTTCGGATCGCCTTCAACCGCCTTGGCAACGCGGGTGAACGGGCCCAAGGTCACCGGCAGCAGCATGGCTGGACGTTTCGGGTTGTAGGAGCCATCAACCGGCGCGATCACCACGAGTACGTTCTCGCGACGCTCCAGCTGCAGGTTGCTGTCCTTGATGGCGGCGCGCAGGCGCGGCTCATAGTCGTCCAGCCAGGCTTGGGTGATTTTCGGGTCTGGCATCGGCACGTTGGTCACATCGACCTTGGCCAGTGGCTTCGGCTTGCTTTCGAAAGGCCACCACCATTTGGTCTCGGTGTCGGTCTTGGCGACAGCCGGCGCAGCGTCCGGGGTGGCAGCCGGAGTTGCAGCCTTGAGGTCGGCTTTCAGGTCGGCCTTGGCATCAGCGGCCTTTTCATCAGCGCTTTTGGAGAAGAACGGCCACCAGCTGGAACCGGTGTCAGCCTTGGCGACCGGAGCAGGTGCGGCAGCAGCGGCAGGCGCTGGAGCAGCAGCTGCGGCTGCAACCGGCGCGACAGGCTTGGCGCCCGCAGCAGGTTTGGCATCCGGTTTGGCGTCGGTTTGGGTCACTGCGTCCTTGGTAGCAGCCTTATCAGATCCAAATGACCACCAATGCCCACCTTCGGCATCATTTTGTGGTGTTTGTGCGCAGCCAGTAATAGTGAGGCACAGCGCCAGTGCCAAGGACTTGTTCGATAACATGAGATATCCACAAAATGAGAAAAAACCAGGGGGTCTGGTGACCCGTTAAACAGACGCTTACAGAACATTAAAGTTACAAAATTTCGTTCAGCGCCTTCTTATACTTGCCTTTGTAACAAAAAAACGTGAAACAGCAAGCTCTTTACAGACAACCGGCCAATATTCCGACCAACTTCTGTGCACGCGGGTCCATAAGTACATAAGGCCCCAGTGTATTAGTCACGAAACCAAACGCTACATCATGTTCAGGGTCGGCAAACCCGACCGAACCACCCGCGCCCGGGTGCCCAAACGCATGTGGGCCAAGGCCGAACGTGGCGTTAGGCAATTGCGGCTGATCCAACATGCAGCCCAAACCGAATCGGGTTTGGGTCAATAAGGTTTTATCCGGCCCAATACTGTGTTCACGTGTCAATTGTTCGAGCATGTCGGCTTCGAGCAAACTACCGTCCAACAATCCGCTATAAAAGCCTGCCAGGCTGCGCGCATTACCGTGACCATTTGCCGCTGGCTGCTGCATGCGCCGCCATTCGGGTTTATTAGTGCTGGTCAGAATAGACGGGGGATTGGCAAACGCACGTGTCGTCATGGCGTTCGGTTCGCGCATCATTACTTGAAGTAAGCGTTGCGCGGCTTCATCGCCCATATTGCCTTTGCTGCGCGCAATATGTGCCACACGATAAAACTCTTCGTCCGCCAGGCCGACATGAAAGTCCAGGCCCAAAGGCCGCGCAACCCGCGCCACAATCGACTCACCCGGCCCGCGCCCATCGGCGCGGCGCAGCAACTCGCCGACCAGCCAGCCGTAAGTGATGGCTTCGTAACCATGCCCTTGGCCCGGCGTCCACCAAGGGGCCTCGGCCGCAAGGGTGTCGACCATCAACGGCCAGTCATACAGGGCTTCAGTGGGCAGCATCTCGCGAATCGCCGGCAGCCCGGCCTGGTGGCAAAGCAACTGGCGCAAGGTGATGGTGTCTTTACCGGCCGCCGCAAACTCGGGCCAATAGTTGGCGACAGGGGCGTCGAGTTGCAACTTGCCCTCAGCCACCAATTGCAGGGCCGCCACAGCGGTGAAGGTCTTGGTGCAGGAAAACAGGTTGACGATGGTGTCGCTGTGCCAGGCCTCAGCGCCATCCTTGTCGGCGGTACCCGCCCACAGGTCGACGACGGTTTCGCCGCCGATCTGGATACACAGCCCGGCACCACGCTCCTGCGGGTCATCGAACAATGCGGCGAATGCTTCACCTACCGCTTCGAACTGGAGCGTGTAATGACCCTGAATCTGCACCTAAGCCGCCTTGGAAAACACCGTAAGAATTGGCCGACATTGTTCCAGTCCTTGTGCGATTTGTGAACCCGTCAACGATGAATCAATGGCCATTTCCAGAGTGACCGCCAGCATGCCCGGCGCCCTGCCCCGGGCCTTTGCCTTCATGCCCCGACTTACCGCCTGCATGCTCACGCAGCGCGCTGGCCGCCGTGGCCTTTTCGGCCTCTTTGCCCAGTTGCGCCACCGCTGCCAGGTTGCTTTTGCGCACGCTGTCGACAAAGCCCTGGAACGGCACATCGGTGATGCCCACCAGCCCGAAGTGGCCGTTCTCGCCGTCGAGCAGGCGCCCGGTCACCGGCTGGTCCAGATACTGGAACCAATGCACACCGACGATCGACGGCTCGGCCATGGCCTGTTTGAGGAAGTTGCCGTACGCCGCGCCGCGGTCTTCTTCCCGGGCCAGTTGAGTGACGCCGCCCCAGAACGGGCCACGGTCTGCCGAGCCAAAGTTGAACTCGGTGATCAGTACCGGTTTGTCCAGCGCGCGCAAGGCAGCGAAGTCATAACCGTCCTGAGGCTTGAGGGTGTACATATTGAAGCTCAGCACATCGCAATACTGGGCGCAGGACGCCACCGATTCAGGCGTGCTGACGGCATACCGGCCACCCAGCAACAATTGGTTGGGTGCGTGCCATTTCAGCGAATCGGAGATGGTCTTGAAGTAGGCATCGGCGAAGGTCTGCTGGAAGTATTTAAAGTCATCTTCGATTTCCGGGTGCTCGGGGTTCGGCATCGGCGGTTCGAACCCCGGGTCTTCCATCAGCTCCCAGCCGGACAAGTGAATACCCCAGGCTTTCGAGAGGCCGTCTTCGTTACGGTATTTGTCGCGCAGTTGCTTGAGGAACGCGCGCTTGGCCGGTACGTCGGTGGTCATGCGCAGCGTGCCGTAGGCCAACGCGTAACGGGATTTGGGATCGTCACCCGGACCGGCCCAGGCCAGCTCGTTGTCGGCGAAAAAGCCGATCAGCCAGGGGTCGTCGCGGTGATCGCGGGCGGCAATCGCCACGGCGCGCTCGGTGGCCATGGCAAAACGCGGGTCGAATGGGTCGGGCATGCCGCCCCACCAATCGGTGCCGGTGCTGATGCTGGCGTAGTCACCGACAATCGACAGCGGCAAGGTGTACGGCACGCGGTCGGCGGTGGCCAAGGCTGCGTCGCTCCAGTTGCCTACGGTGTTGAAACCCCAGGCTTGCAGACGGTCGAGGGTGTGGGTGACCCAGCGCTTCTGGTCGAAACCGTCAGTGCCGTAGGCGCGCTGCAAGTTGGCGCCGTAAAAATCGTACCAACGCCCGACATTGAAGCCACGGCCCTGGTCGGCGCCGTTGCCGCCACGGTTATCGCCGCTTCCGTAATACTTGTCGAACGGCTCACCGGCCTTGGGCAATGCGGCAAACATCCACTCGCGCCCAGCCACGTAGGTCTGATTGTTGTCCGGGGCTACGGTGTTAACGCCCAGGGAGTAGAAGGGATGGCCTTGTGGCGTCACCAGGTACCAACGACCGTCGCGCTTCTCGGTGCGGAAAAACCCGCTCGCTTCAAACGCCGGGCCTTTGTTCCAGCCGCCATATTGGTCCAGGGCTGATTTGTCGCGCTCGGCCAGCCAACCTTTGAGCTGTTGCTGCTCCTTGGCGGCGGCGGCCTTGAGTTGCTCGTCGCTGCTGACTTTTTCCGGCCAACGCGCGCGCGTGGACTGGCCATAGGCATCGACCACTTCGCTGTAGGCCGCCTTCAGCACCGGCTCGAGGTCCTGTACACCGAAGCGCTCCAGCAGGATGCTTTGGGCCGCATCGGGCTTGATCATCGACAATGTCACCGAGGCCACCTGGCTGCGGTCGATCTCACCGGCGCTGCCGGCCAGCAGTACCCGTTGGCCATCCACGGTGATGGGCATCGGCGGGCCAGCCTTCATGCCCTGGCTCAGCGGCGAGTTGGCTTGCAACGGGATCAACAGGGTCTGCACCGGGCCGGCCGGCAGGTCGATGCGGCTGACCAGGGTTTTACCGTCCGTGCTCTGCACCTTCACGTACAGGGTCAGCGCCCAGTCCATGGCGCTCTGGATACGCAGGCTCATGGCGCCGGACTGCGACCAGTCCCACACGCCGCTCTGCGGGCTGAGCACCAGGCTCGGTTCGGCCGCCGGGTTGAAGGTGATGCGGCGCAGCACTTCGCCTTCGGCGGTTTGCTCGGCATTGTATTGGGGCAGGCTGGCGTCCTGGGTCGCCACCTTGACCACATCGGCAGGCCGGACGAAGTTGAACAGCGTTTGTTGCCCGGCAGGCGCGGCCATCAAGGGCGCGGTGAACAACAAGGCAAACAGAGCGGGCAGCGTGCGAATCATACGAACAAGGTTCTCCCAAACGGCCGGTGACTGGCCTGATGACATAAAGCGTTGGCAGTGAGATAGACCACGCAGTGGGCGAATTCGCCCACGGTGGCTCAGGAAATTTCGCGCCTGAACGGCGGCAAGGCATTGAGGATAGCTTTGCCGTAGCGCTGCGTGACCAAACGGCGGTCGAGCAAGGTGATGGTGCCGCGGTCTTCTTCGGTGCGCAGCAAGCGACCGCAAGCCTGGACCAGTTTCAAGGAGGCATCCGGCACCGAGATTTCCATGAACGGGTTACCGCCCCGCGCTTCGATCCATTCGGCCAGGGCCGCCTCGACCGGATCATCCGGCACCGAGAACGGGATTTTGGCGATCACTACGTGTTCGCAGTAGGCTCCGGGCAAGTCCACGCCTTCGGCGAAGCTGGCCAGGCCGAACAGCACGCTCGAATCCCCACCATCGACCCGTGCCTTGTGCTTGTTCAGGGTCTCCTGCTTGGACAGGTTGCCCTGGATAAACACTTGCTTGCGCCAGTCGCGGTCGAGGCCGTCGAACACGTCCTGCATCTGTTTACGCGAAGAAAACAGCACCAGCGTACCGCGCGAACCTTCAACCAACTCCGGCAGGTCGCGGATAATCGCAGCCGTGTGCGCCGCGGCATCGCGCGGGTCGGCCTTGAGGTCCGGCACCCGCAGCACGCCCGCGTCGGCGTGATGAAACGGGCTCGGGACCACAGCGGTGACGGCTTTTTTCGGCAACCCGGCACGCATGCGGAAGCGATCGAAAGTGCCCAAAGCCGTCAGCGTGGCCGACGTTACCAGGCAGCCGTAGGCCACGTTCCACAGATTGCGGCGCAGCATTTCGGCGGCGAGGATCGGGCTGGCGTTGACCTCGATATCAAACAGCGCGCCGCTTTCCGACAAGGTCAGCCAGCGCGCCATCGGCGGGTTGTCTTCCGGGTCTTCAACGGTGAAGGCGGTCCACAGCTCCCAGTTGCCTTGGGAACGCGACAGCAGGCTGCCGAACAACGGGTACCATTCTTCGGCCTGGTTGCTGGCGATGCCGATGTTGACCTCGCCGTCCATGCCTTCCTTGAGCAGGTCAGTCAAACGGGTAAACAGGTCGGTCAGGCGCGAAAAGCCCTTTTTCAGTTCAATGCCCATTTCGCGCATGTGCTCGGGGATCAAACCGCCAACAAAGCGATGACGCGGCCGCTCCCGGCCTTCCACGTCTTCACCGGGCTTGAAATCGGCCACCTGCTCACAGGCACTGAACATGAATTGCTGCTGGGTCTTGATCTCCCGCGCCAGCTCCGGCACTTGCTCGATCAGCTTGCCCAGGTCGCCGGGCAGCGGGTGTTGAGCCAGCAGTTTGGTGAGGTTCTTGGCGGTGGTTTCCAGCCAATCGGCGGTGGAGCGCAGGCGCGTGTAGTGGGCGAAGTGGCCGATGGCTTTATCCGGCAGGTGGTGGCCTTCGTCGAATACGTAAAGGGTGTCGCGCGGGTCCGGCAATACGGCACCGCCGCCCAGGGCCAGGTCAGCCAGGACCATGTCGTGGTTGGTGACGATCACGTCGACCTTGCCCATGCCTTCGCGGGCCTTGTAGAAGGCGCACTGGCCGAAGTTGGGGCAATGGCGGTTGGTGCACTGGCTGTGGTCGGTGGTCAGGCGCGCCCAGTCGGCATCTTCCAGGGCGGTGGGCCAGCTGTCGCGGTCGCCGTCCCATTTATTGCCGGCGAGCTTCTCGATCATGCTGGTGAACAGCTTCTGGCTGACTTCATCAACCTCGATCTTGAAGCCTTCTTCTTCGAACAGCGAAGCCGTGGCGGTTTGTGCGTGGCCTTCCTGCAGCAATACATCGAGCTTGGACAGGCACATGTAGCGGCCACGGCCCTTGGCCAGGGCGAAAGTAAAGTTCAGGCCGCTGTTGCGCATCAGGTCGGGCAGGTCTTTGTAGACGATCTGCTCTTGCAGCGCGACAGTGGCGGTGGCGATCACCAGGCGTTTGCCGGCAGCCTTGGCGGTAGGGATCGCGGCCAGGCTGTAGGCCACGGTCTTGCCCGTACCGGTGCCGGCCTCGACGGCCACGACTGCGGGGTCGCCACTGCGCCGACCTTCGTCGTCGGTGTCGATATCCCCGAGGACTTTGGCCACTTCGGCGATCATCAGGCGTTGGCCGTAGCGCGGTTTCAAGCTCTTGGCTTCGAGAAAACGCGAATAGGCGCCCTGGATCGTGGTTTTGAGTTCAGTGCTGATCATGGATAGTCGGGCGCAAAAAACGCTGGATAAATTTTCAGTGGTTCGGATCGGCCGCTATCATACCCCGCTAATTAATCCCGCGCAGAACGGAGTACCACAATGACCGCGTTTAGCCTCGCTTACACCCTGCATGTACTGGCCGCCCTGATCTGGGTTGGCGGTATGTTTTTCGCCTGGATGATCCTGCGCCCCGCCGCCATGGCGGCACTTGAGGGCCCTGCCCGGCTCAAGCTGTGGGCAAATGTGTTTCAACGTTTCTTCGTATGGGTCTGGGTCGCGGTGCTGGTTTTGCCGATCAGCGGCATCGGCCTGCTGCAACTGCGTTTCAGCGGTTTCGAAACCGCGCCGCGCTATGTGCAGGTGATGATGGGGTTATACCTGGTGATGACGGCGCTGTTTATCCGCATCCAGGCATTGAAGTTCCCGGAACTGCGCGCAGCGGTGGCCGCTGAGGATTGGCCGGCGGGTGCGGCTGCGCTGGGGCAGATTCGCAAGCTGGTGGGGATTAATTTGATCGTGGGGCTGGTGGTGGTGGCGATGGCTTCGGCTCGGCCGATGTTCTGAGGCGATCGTTAGTCCGCCATCGCGGGCAAGCCCGGCTCCCACATTGAAATGCAATCACCTGTGGGAGCCGGGCTTGCCCGCGATGGCGTCAGACCCGTCGACTCAGAGCCGCTGAATAGTCACAGCCCCTGCCGGCCCAGCCGGCCCCGGTTGCCCTTCCAGCCCTGGGCGTCCTTTGGCGCCGCCATCGGCGCGATACACCAGGCAACCTTTAGACTGCCCACCTTTGCCGGGCTTGCCCGCTGTTCCGGCCAGGCCACCCGCTCCGCCATCGACCCAGACCTTGATCTGTTCAGCTGGGAAGCTCTGCGGCAACTCGACGCGCACCTGCGCGCCCGCCGCGCCTGGCAGACCATCGCCACCGTTATCGCCATTGGCGCCACGCCCCGCCGAACCCCAGGTGCAACCGGGGTCCACGCCGTTGGCACCATCCAGGCCGGCATACCCTTGGGCGCCGGCGCCACCTCGAGCATCCACCGACAATTGTTCGGCGGTCAGGGCATTGATGCGCAGGACCAGATCCCGCCCGGCCTTGGCTGGCCGTTCATGGGTGCCCGGAGCACCGCGCGAGGTGATCTGGCTGCCATGCTCAAGTTGCGCATTGCGCACCTGCAATTGCAGCGCAGTATTGCCGGGGGCGATCGCGATACGCGCTTCGCGGCCCAGGTGCAACTCATCCACGCTGACCTGAGTGATCGTCGCCGGGACCAACAATGTGCCGTAGTCCGCCACATCCAGGCGTTCGAGCTGCAAAACGCTGGTGCTGCTGGGCAGACGCATCAACGAGTTGGTTTCAACACTGACACTTTGGGCCAGGGCGATGGGGCTGACCAACAGGGCCAACAGAAAAACCTTACGCATGACTGGCCTCCTTGTTCGTTTCATTAAACTCTGCAGGCGCCGACAGGCCCCGCACATGGAACATCCCCACCAGCAGAATCTGCAAGCGGTCACGCCAGGGGTGGGCACGGTGCTTCACGCTGCTGTTGAACAACAGCAGCTCCAACAAGTGGGTAAGGAACAGCAGACTGCCGGCCAGGCTGACCAACAGGTGAAACGGATTAGTCAGCGGCCGGAACAGATTGACCAGCACCACGCCCCAGAACAGCAACGTCAGACATTTTCCCAGCCCCCAAAACACTTTCATCCCGCATGCCCCTGCCTATTATTCTTTGGGCGCACAGTACCGACTTCTGCAGGCGATTTGCCAGTGAAGGATGAAAAAACTTGAGGGGGATCGCCGGCAATGCCCCTGTGGCTCGCACAGGGGCAAGGGTGGTCAGCGGTTGATTTGGATTTCCACGCGGCGGTTCAATGCACGCCCTTCAGCGGTTTTGTTGTCTGCTACCGGGTGGCTTTCGCCCGCGCCGGTCACCGACACAAAGTTACTGCGCGGTACACCGGAACTGATCAAGTAGTCGGTGACCGAATGGGCGCGTTTTTCCGAGAGCCTTTGGTTATAGGCGTCTTTACCGACGCTGTCGGTATGCCCACTGACCCGCAGTTGCGCGCTTGGGGCTTCTTTTTTCAGGCGAGTGGCTATCACGTCGAGTTTGGTTTTATCCGCCGCCGTCAACTTGGCCGAGTCGAACTGGAAGTGCACATCACGAATCACGATGGTCTCTTCCTTGACCACGACAACTTCCTCAACCACCGCTGCCTGCACAGGCGCGGGTGGGCAACCGTTGGCGTCGACCTGCACCCCTTTCGGCGTGCCTGGGCACTTGTCGCGGCTGTCCGGCACACCATCGCCATCTTCGTCGCCATCACCATGTACCCAGCAATAGGCACCGGCCATGCCGCCGACCAGCAACGCGCCATAGCCGGCGTACGCCGAACTTTTTGTGGCGCCAATCGCGGCACCGGTCACACCACCGACGGCTGCACAGGTGGGCCAATCGGTTTTTTGCAAACCTGCGCAACCTGTCAATACTCCGGTTAGCAGAACCAAGGGTAGAGCTGTCCGCATGATGCTCATGTGCTTTCTCCTGAGGGTATCGGCGGGGGCCGATGGGTGGAGTAAAGACCGCTCTTTTCATCTGCGCCAGTACGCCACACCCCCGGTTTCATTGAGGATCGCTGCTCTTGGCGGACTTTTCGCCGCCGCCCGCTCTAGGCCCGCACGCTCAGCCGCGCTAGTCTCTAGGGTCATGATGTGAGGATCTCTGATGACCGCTGGCATTTCTTCCCGTACACCCCAGCAAGCCCTGGCCGCTTTGCTCGATTTACACCAACCCAAACGCCTGTTGCTGTTGGGTGCCAGCCAGTTTCCGGCGCTGGAGGCCTTTCAGGCCGAGCATCCGCAGACCCAAGTGTCGATCGCCCCGCCCGGGCCGTTGCCGGCAGAACTGGCGGCGCAGCGTTTTGACCTGGCATTGGTGGTCGATTGCCTGGAGCATCTGTCAAAACCGCAGGGCCTGACCCTGCTCGGCGGCATTCGCAACCTCAACAGCAGCCGCATTGCGGTGTTGGTGGACCTGAGCGCCTGCGGCTGGAAAGACACCGACTTCTTCTCCCTGGCGCTGCAAGCCGGCGAGCGCTTCCAGCGTGACGATCAGGTCCTGACGCTGTTCACCTATGATCTGCTTGACTATAAACAAGTGCCGGACTGGCTCAACGCCCGCTTCTGGGCCAACCCGGAAAACTTCGGAAAGTATTGGTGGTAACCATGAGTACATCCATATGCCCCTGCGGCAGTGGCAACCTGCTGGATGCCTGCTGCGGCCATTATCACGCCGGCCACCCCGCGCCCTGCGCCACCGCGCTGATGCGCTCACGCTACAGCGCCTATGTGCTGGGCCTGGTGGACTATCTGGTGGCCACCACCGTGCCGGCGCAGCAAGCCGGCCTGGACCGCGCCGCCATCGGCGCCTGGAGTGCCCAGAGCACTTGGCTGGGCCTTGAAGTGGAAAGCTCGGAGGTGTTCGGCGGCCAGCCCGAACATGCCTTTGTGACCTTTACCGCACGCTGGCACGACGGTAGCGGAGAACACAGCCACCGTGAGCAATCTTCTTTCGTACAGAATGATGGGCGCTGGTACTTCATCGACCCGACGGTTGAAGTGAAGGTTGGGCGCAATGATGTATGTTTGTGTGGCAGCGGGCAGAAATTCAAGAAGTGCTGTTCCGGCTACCTCTAATCAACTCAAGGATAACGCCATGCTCCGGATGTACAGCTTGATGCTGGCGTTGACCCTGAGTCTGACCGGCTGTGCTTCATGGTTCGAAGACGACACGCCCGCGCCTCACGTCTCGCTGGTGAAAGTTGAAGTGGTACGGGCCAAGTTGCTGGAACAAAAGTTCAAGCTGTACTTTCGCGTGGACAACCGTGACGACGCGGACCTCACGGTGCGCGGGTTGATCTACAAAGTCACCCTGGGCAGTTTCGTGCTGACCGAAGGCGAGTCCAACGAATGGCTCACCATACCGCCGCGAAGCCATGGGTTTTTCCGGGTGTCGGTGCGTACCAACCTCTGGCCAAAGATTCGCGATGTGGTGCAGATGTTGAAAAACCCCACCAAGCCCGTCCCCTATCGTCTGGAAGGCGAGCTGAAAACCGGATTATTCATCGGTAATGACGTGCAGGTCGCCCACAATGGCGAGATAATCCCCGGCGATTTTATTCCGGAGCGACATCGATGACTCAGCAACCCCATGTCCATGGTCCTGACTGCAACCACGATCACGATCACCATGATCACGACCACGGCCATGTCCACGGCCCGAACTGCGGCCACGCTCACCAGGAGCCGGTGCGCAACACCCTGAAAGACGTTGGTCGCAACGACCCTTGCCCATGCGGCAGCGAGAAGAAATTCAAGAAGTGCCACGGGGCCTGATGCCCTGAGTGCAGTCAATGTGGGGGCTGGCGTGCCTGCGCCCACATTTGCAGGTGATTTCAGTTCAGGGTTTCTCTGAAACAGCAACAGCCCCTGCAATCCCCCGCCCTCGCGATGACTCACATTCAAGCGCCCGTGATGCGCCCGCCCAAAGGTGTGCGCGGTGTAAAACGCTTCTAACGGTAGCGCTAAATGTTTCATTGAATTTTCGCGCCCCAAACATCACCTATACCTACAGGCATTCGCTCATTCGGAGAGCTTCATGATCGACCTGTATTACTGGACTACCCCCAACGGTCACAAAGTATCGCTGTTTCTGGAAGAAGCCGGTCTGCCCTACACGGTGCACCCGATCAATATCGGCCAGGGCGACCAGTTCAAGCCGGACTTCTTGAAGATCGCTCCCAACAACCGTATTCCGGCCATCGTCGATCAGCACCCGAGCGACGGCGGCGCGCCGATTTCGCTGTTTGAATCAGGCGCAATCCTGCTGTACCTCGCGGAAAAAACCGGCCAGTTCATTCCCAAAGACCTGCGCGGTCGCCAGGAAGCGTTGCAATGGCTGTTCTGGCAAATGGGTGGGCTTGGGCCGATGGCCGGGCAGAACCATCACTTCAGCCAGTTCGCACCAGAGAAAATCCCCTACGCGATTAAACGCTATGTAGATGAAACCGCGCGCCTGTATGGCGTGCTGGACCGGCGCCTGGCGGATCGTCCGTTCGTGGCGGGCGAGGCGTACAGCATTGCTGACATGGCGATTTACCCGTGGATTGTTTCCCACAAATGGCAGAGCCAGCGTCTGGAGGATTTCCCCCACGTTCATCGCTGGTTCAACAGCATCAAAGAGCGGCCGGCGACGGTTCGGGCGTATGAACTGGTACAGAAGGTGAATCCGCCCAAATCCTGATTCAAAGTCTTGCTCGGTGGAACTGTGGGAGCGGGCTTGCTCGCGAACGCGGTGGTTCAGTCAGACCTTGATTGACTGACACACCGCGTTCGCGAGCAACCCCGCTCCCACCTATGATTTGCGCAAGACCCAAACTCCTGCTTGCGTCGTTTCGCCGCGCTCACTAACGTAGCGCCTTTAATGACGCTACCCCCCGCAGGAGCTTTGCCATGGCCTCGCCAGCCCTCTCACATTTTCTTCCCCGGTTCGGCGTTGCCGCGGCAGTAGCCAGTGCATTAAGCCTGGCCGGTTGCCAGATCCAGAGCACCCAGGACACCCTGCCTCCCGTCGCCGGTGTGCAGCCGATCAAAGGCCTGGCACAGAATGTTTCGGTGCGCCGCAACGCCCAGGGCATGCCGCTGATCGAAAGCAACACCTTCCATGACGCGCTGTTCAGCCTTGGTTATGTGCACGCCAGCGACCGCATCACGCAGATGGTCACCTTGCGCTTGCTGGCTCAGGGCCGGCTGGCGGAAATGTCCGGCGCGGACATGCTGGACGTCGACCGTTTCATGCGGGCCGTTAACCTGAAAAAAAGCGCCGGCGAGCTGTACAACGCTTCGTCACCGCGCCTCAAGCGCTTCTTTGAAGTGTATGCCCGTGGCGTCAACGCCTACCTGTTCCGCTACCGCGACAAGCTGCCGCCGGACCTGGCCCAGACGGGCTACAAGCCGGAGTACTGGAAACCGGAAGATTCGGCACTGCTGTTCTGCCTGCTGAATTTCAGCGAGTCGAGCAACCTGCAGGAAGAGCTGTCGTCGTTGGTGCTCGCGCAAAAGGTCGGCGTCGACAAACTCGCCTGGCTCACCCCAAGCGCGCCGGACGAGCCGATCCCGCTGGCCGAAACCGACAAGCTCAAAGGCGTCAACCTCAGCCAGATCACCGGCCTGGCCGGGCTGGAAAGCGTTGGTCAGCAGTTGAACAGCGTGAATGCGCTGGCCGTTACCACGTCAAGCAACTGGGCCATCGGCCCGCAACGCAGCCGCAGCGGCAAAAGTTTGCTGGCCAACGACCTTGCGGCCCAGCCACAAGCACCGTCGCCGTGGAACTACGTGCAGATTCGCGCGCCGAAATACCAGGCGGTCGGCGCCTCGATTGCCGGCCTGCCGACCCTGCTGTCGGGCTTCAACGGCAAAGTGGCGTGGAGCATGAGCGCCGTCAAAGGCGATACCCAGGACCTGTTCCTGGAGAAGGTCAAGCGCCAGGGCAGCGCGTTGTACTACGAGAACAACGGCAAATGGCTGCCGGCCGCCGTGCGTAACGAAACCTACTTCGCCAAGGGCCAGCGGCCGATTCGCGAAGTGGTGTACGAAACCCGCCACGGCGCCCTGCTCAACAGCAGCCAGGCGCTCACCAGCGGTCTTGGCCTGGCCTTGCAAACCGCCGACTTCAAAGACGACAAGAGCCTGGATGCATTCTTCGACCTGTCCCGCGCACAAAGCGCCGGCAAGGCCTCGGATGCGACCCGGGAAATCCGTGCCATCGCCCTGAACATGATTTTCGCCGACGCCAGCAGCATTGGCTGGCAAGTCACCGGCCGCTTCCCCAACCGCCACGAAGGCGAAGGCCTGCTGCCCTCGCCGGGCTGGGACGCGCGTTTTGACTGGGATGGTTACGCCGACGCGATGCTGCACCCCTACGATCAAGACCCGGCCCAAGGCTGGATCGGCACCGCCAACCAACGCACTGCGCCACGCGGCTATGGCATGCAGCTGTCCAACTCCTGGGATGCACCGGAACGCAGCGAGCGTCTGGCGCAACTGGCCAACGCCGGCAAGCATGACGCGCGCAGCATGATCGCCATGCAGTACGACCAGACCACCACGTTCGCCGCCAAACTCAAGAGCATGTTCCAGGCGCCGGGCATGGCTCAGCCGCTGAAACAGGCAATCGAGGCATTGCCGGCAGCCGAAGCGGCCAAGGCGCGCGAGGCGCTGACTCGCCTGATGGCTTTTGATGGCCGCCTGGCGCCGACTTCCGCGGACGCAGCGATCTACGAGCTGTTCCTGCAGGAAAGCACCAAACAGATCTTCCTCGACGAACTCGGCCCGGAAAACAGCGCCAGCTGGAAAGCCTTTATCAGCAACGCCAACGTGTCCTACTCCGCCAACGCCGACCACCTGCTGGGCCGCGAAGACAGCCCGTTCTGGGATGACGTGCGCACCGCGCAAAAAGAAGACAAGCCGGCGATCCTGGCCCGCAGCCTCGCCGCCGCAATCAGCGCCGGCGACAGCCAACTGGGCAGTGATCGCAAGGCCTGGCAGTGGGGCAAGTTGCACAGCACCACCTGGAAAAACACCAGCGGCCAAGTGATTCGTGGCCCATTCGCCAGTGGCGGCGACCACAACACCTTGAACCCGGCGCCGTATCGCTGGGGCCAGGACTTCGCGACGACCCAAGTGCCGGCGCTGCGCATGATCGTCGACTTTGGCCAGGCCGAACCGATGATGGGCCAGGGCGGCATCGGCCAGTCCGGCAACCCGGCCAGCCCGAACTATGCGAACGGCATCGACCCGGCGCTCAAGGCGCAATACCTGAGCTTCCCGATGCAGCCGCAGAATTTTGACAAGGTATATGGGAAGACCCGGTTGACCCTGACGCCCGGCAAGTAACCCGGTTTCTTCCTGAAGAAACCGAATCAAACCGGTGGGAGCGGGCTTGCTCGCGAATGCGCTTGATCAGTCACTCAAGAATGGGCTGAACCCGCGCTTTCGCGAGCGAGCCCACACATTGACCTTACGCATTCCGATAGAACTTCTCGCCCCACCGTCCCCTCATACCTGATAAGCCCATTGCCCGCGGCACGCCCATGGACCTTGTCATCGCCCGGCCCGAAGGCCTCTACTGCCCCGCCGGTGATTTTTACATCGACCCTTGGCGCCCCGTCGAGCGCTCGGTCATCACCCACGCCCACGGCGACCACGCCCGCACGGGCAACCAGCACTATCTGGCGGCCGCGCCCGGCGAAGGCATCCTGCGCTCGCGGTTGGGTCAGGACATCAACCTGCAGACCCTGGCCTACGGTGAAAAACTCCTGCACCACGGCGTCACGTTGAGCTTTCACCCCGCCGGGCATGTGCTCGGCTCAGCCCAGGTGCGACTGGAATACCAGGGCGAAGTCTGGGTCGCATCCGGTGACTACAAGGTCGAACCCGATGGCACGTGCGCGCCTTTCGAGCCGGTGCGTTGCCACACCTTTATCACCGAATCCACGTTTGGCCTGCCGATCTATCGCTGGCAGCCCCAGGCGCAGATCTTCGCCGGGATCAATGATTGGTGGCAGGCCAATATCGCCGCCGGCAAGGCCAGCGTGCTGTTCTGTTATTCCTTCGGCAAAGCCCAGCGCATCCTGCACGGCATCGATGCCAGCATCGGCCCGATCCTCAGCCACGGTGCGGTTGAACCCTTGAACCGCGTGTACCGCGAGGCCGGGGTCTATATCCCCGAAACCCTTTATGCTGGCGACGTTAACAAAACCGACCCGCTGCTGCGCCAAGCCTTGATCATTGCGCCACCCTCCGCCGGAGGCAGCAGCTGGATACGCCGCTTCGGCGACTACAGCGACGCGTTCGCCAGCGGCTGGATGCGCCTGCGCGGCACTCGGCGACGGCGCGGTGTGGACCGCGGCTTTGTGCTGTCGGACCACGCCGATTGGCCCGGCCTGTTGTGGGCCATCGAGCAAACCGGCGCCGAGCGGGTGATGGTCACCCACGGCTCCGTAGGCGTATTGGTGCGCCACCTGCGCGAAAAAGGCCTGGACGCCCAGGGCTTCACCACCGAATACGGTGATGATGAAGAAGAGGCCACGGCATGAAAGCATTCGCCGAGTTGTACGCCAACCTCGACGCCACCACGTCCAGCAACGCCAAGCTTGCCGCGCTGCAAACCTACTTTCGCCAAGCACCGCCACAGGATGCCGCGTGGGCCGTGTACTTCCTGTCCGGCGGGCGGCCGCGTCAACTGGTGCCCACACGCTTGCTGCGGGACATGGCCACCGAAGCGTCGGGCATTGAACCCTGGTTATTCGAGGAAAGTTACCAGTCCGTCGGCGACTTGGCGGAGACCATTTCCCTGCTGTTACAGGAATCGACCTACACCTCGGAAGACGGTCTGGCGGTATGGCTGGAAGAAAAGCTCCTGCCCCTGCGCGGTCTGCCGCCGCTGGAACTGGCCGAACGCTTGCCGGCGTTATGGGCGCAACTGGATCAACCGAGCCTGATGGTGTGCATCAAATTGATCACCGGCAGTTTTCGCGTGGGTGTGTCTAAATTGCTGGTCACCCGCGCCCTTGCCGCCATGGCCGACCTCGACAGCAAACGCGTGGCCCAGCGCTTGGTGGGCTACACCGACCTGTCCAACCGTCCGACAGCCGAAGGCTACCTCAAGCTGATCGCCGCCGAATCGTCCGACGAACATGCGCAACGCGGCGGCCAACCTTATCCATTTTTCCTCGCCCACGGGTTGGCCCAACCGGTGGAGCAATTCGACGCCCTGCTCGGCTCCCCCGCCGACTGGCAGGTGGAATGGAAATGGGACGGCATCCGCGCGCAACTGGTCAAGCGTGAAGGTCGCCTATGGGTCTGGTCTCGGGGGGAAGAGCTGGTCACCGAACGATTTCCTGAACTGCACAGCCTGGTGAGTGGGCTGCCGGATGGCACGGTAATCGACGGCGAAATCGTGGTGTGGAAGGACGCAGTGCAGCCTTTCGCACGCCTGCAACAGCGCATCGGCCGCAAAACCTTAAGCAAAAAAGTCCTTGAGGACGCGCCGGTCGCCGTTTTGGCCTACGACCTGCTGGAATACCAGGGCGAAGACTGGCGCAACCACACCCAGGCCGAGCGCCGCGCCCAGCTTGAGCAGGTGATTGCGCAGTGCAACCAACCGATACTGTTGCCATCACCGCTGCTGACCGGTGACAGCTGGGCGGACCTCGCCCAACAACGTGAGGACTCTCGCCGCCTCGGCGTGGAGGGCATGATGCTCAAGGCGCGTGAGGGTCTCTACGGCGTAGGCCGTACCAAGGACATGGGCGTGTGGTGGAAATGGAAAGTCGACCCGTTCAGCGTCGACGCCGTGTTGATTTACGCCCAGCGCGGCCATGGCCGCCGTGCCAGCCTGTATAGCGACTACACCTTCGCGGTGTGGGACGGCCCGCCGGGAACTGAACGCACGCTGGTGCCGTTCGCCAAGGCGTATTCGGGCCTGACTGACGAAGAAATGCGCAAGGTCGATGCCATCGTGCGTAAAACCACGCTGGAAAAATTCGGCCCGGTCAGCAGTGTGACGCCGAGCATGGTGTTTGAACTGGGGTTCGAGGGGATCGCCCTGTCCAAGCGGCACAAGAGCGGGATTGCGGTGCGGTTTCCGAGGATGCTGCGCTGGCGCCAGGATAAGGCGGTGGACGAGGCCGACAATCTGGGAACGCTGCAGGACTTACTGGCCTGACGCTTCTTCTGCAATCCCCTCAATGATTATGGGAGCAGGCCAGCTCGCCGGTTTTTATCCACATACGCCTCTAAATGGTGCACTGAAAAATTCATGCCCATTTTCGGGCATCTCCTACACTCAGAACTCCCTCGTCCTTCCTTTTAAAACGATCATTCGGAACGACATTCGGAACTATGGTGCAGAAATTGCTACCTGTGATCCGTCTGACACCGTTCAGTAACAGTCATAAACGCGCCACAAGCGCTTATCTTGGTTTCCAGGGATTACATAATGAAAAAAGCATTGCTGACCATTTCTGCACTGGCTCTGTGCATGGCTGCTGGTGTTGCTACAGCCAAGGAATACAAGGAATTGCGTTTTGGTGTCGATCCTTCCTACGCGCCGTTCGAATCCAAGGCCGCCGACGGCAGCCTGGTAGGCTTCGATATCGACCTGGGCAATGCGATCTGCGCCGAGCTGAAGGTCAAGTGCAAGTGGGTCGAAAGTGACTTTGACGGCATGATTCCAGGCCTCAACGCCAACAAGTTCGACGGCGTGATTTCCTCGATGACCGTGACCGAAGCCCGTGAAAAGGCGATCGACTTCTCCAGCGAGCTGTTCTCCGGCCCGACTTCGCTGGTGTTCAAGAAAGGCGCGAACTACTCCACGCCTGAGTCGCTCAAGGGCAAATCCGTGGGTTACGAGCAAGGCACCATCCAGGAAGCCTACGCCAAGGCCGTATTGGATAAAGCCGGTGTCACCACCAAGGCTTATGCCAACCAGGACCAAGTGTACGCCGACCTGACTTCCGGTCGTCTCGACGCTTCGGTGCAGGACATGCTGCAAGCCGAACTGGGCTTTTTGAAGTCGCCAGCGGGCGCTGGCTACGAAGTCAGCAAGGCCATCGATGACCCACTGTTGCCATCCAAAACGGCGGTCGGTATCAAAAAAGGTAACAAAGACCTCAAGGCCCTGCTCGATAAAGGTATCAAAGCGTTACACGATGATGGCACCTACGCCACCATCCAGAAGAAACACTTCGGCGATCTGAACCTGTACAGCGGTAAATAACACCCTGGCGCCCACCTTTTTCAGGTGGGCGCTTTTTTATCGCCATAGGTCCTGAATTCATGTTTGAAGATCTTTTGCAAACCCTGGGGCTGAGTGCCTTCAGTTTGAAGGGGTTCGGCCCGCTGTTGCTGCAAGGTACGTGGATGACCGTGAAACTGTCGGTCGCCTCCCTGGCCGTCAGCGTTCTACTGGGCCTGATCGGCGCCAGCGCAAAACTGTCCAGCGTCAGCCTGATCCGCATCCCCGCCCAGCTCTACACCACCTTGATTCGCGGCGTGCCCGACCTGGTGCTGATGTTGCTGATTTTCTACAGCCTGCAAATCTGGCTGACCGGTTTTACCGACTTCATGGAATGGGACTACATCGAGATCGACCCATTCAGCGCCGGGGTTATCACCCTGGGCTTCATCTACGGTGCCTACTTCACCGAGACCTTTCGCGGCGCCATCCTCGCGGTGCCCCGTGGTCAGCTCGAAGCCGCGACCGCCTATGGGCTGACTCGCGGGCAGCGGTTTCGCTTTGTAACTTTCCCACAGATGATGCGCTTTGCCCTGCCGGGCATCGGTAACAACTGGATGGTGATGCTCAAGGCCACCGCGCTGGTGTCGATCATCGGTCTCGCTGACCTGGTCAAGGCTGCCCAGGATGCGGGCAAGAGTACCTATCAACTGTTCTACTTCCTGGTAATCGCGGCATTTATCTACTTGCTCATCACCAGCGCCTCTAACTTCGTCCTGCGTCGGCTTGAACGTCGCTACTCCGCTGGGTCCAGGGAGGCCGTGCGATGATCGAACTTCTGCAGCAATACTGGCGCCCCTTCCTTTATAGCGACGGCCAGCACATTACCGGGCTGGCGATGACCATGTGGCTGCTCAGCGCCTCGCTGGTGTTTGGTTTTCTGGTGTCGATCCCGCTGTCCATCGCCCGCGTGTCGCGCAAACGCTATATTCGCTGGCCGGTGCAGTTCTACACCTACCTGTTTCGTGGCACGCCGCTCTATATCCAACTGCTGATCTGCTACACCGGGATCTACAGCATTGCCGCCGTACGCGCGCAGCCGGTGCTGGATGCGTTCTTTCGCGACGCGATGAACTGCACCATCCTGGCGTTTGCCCTCAATACCTGCGCCTACACCACCGAGATTTTCGCCGGGTCGATCCGCAGCATGGCCCACGGTGAGGTCGAGGCGGCCAAGGCCTATGGCCTGAGCGGTTGGAAGCTGTATGCGTATGTGATCATGCCGTCGGCCCTGCGCCGCTCATTGCCGTACTACAGCAATGAAGTGATCTTGATGCTGCACTCGACCACCGTGGCCTTTACCGCGACGGTGCCGGACATTCTCAAGGTTGCCCGGGACGCCAACTCGGCCACCTACATGACCTTTCAATCATTCGGTATCGCCGCACTGATCTACCTGACCGTGACCTTTGCCCTGGTCGGTCTGTTTCGTCTGGCGGAGCGCCGCTGGCTGGCCTTCCTCGGGCCGAGCCACTAAGGAGCATTCATGCGTCATCAGGTACACGAACTGATCGCGCCGGTGCCAGGTACGGCGCGGCAGATTCACAGTTTCCACTTCGGCCCGGAACAGGCTGAAGGCAAGGTCTACATCCAGTCATCGCTGCATGCCGATGAACTGCCGGGCATGCTGGTGGCCTGGCACTTGAAGGCGCGTCTTGCCGAGCTGGCCGCTGCCGGACGGCTGCTGAGTGAAGTCGTGTTGGTGCCGATCGCCAACCCGGTGGGCCTGGAACAGGTGTTGATGGACATCCCACTGGGCCGCTACGAACTGGAAAGCGGGCAGAACTTCAATCGCCTGTTTGTCGACCTCAGCGACGAGGTTGGTAATCAGGTCGAAGACCTGCTGGGAGAGGACCCCAAGCACAACGTCGAACTCATTCGCGACGCCCTGAGCCTGGCCCTTGCGGCGCACACCGCGCAGACCCAGTTGCAATCCCAACGCCTGGTGGTGCAACGCCTGGCCTGCGACGCTGACATGGTGCTGGACCTGCATTGCGACTTTGAAGCCGTGGCGCACCTGTACACCACGCCCGAGGCCTGGCCGCAGGTGGAGCCATTGGCGCGCTATATCGGCTCGGAAGCCAACTTGCTCGCCACCGATTCCGGCGGGCAGTCGTTTGATGAGTGTTTCACCCTGGTGTGGTGGCAGTTGCAGCAACGCTTCGGCGAGCGCTTCCCGATTCCCATGGGCAGCTTTTCGGTGACCGTCGAACTGCGCGGCCAAGGCGACGTCAACCACGGCCTGGCCGGCCTCGATTGCCAGGCGATTATCGACTATCTGATTCACTTCGGCGCCATTACCGGCGACGCTGCGCCATTGCCCGACTTGCCCTACCCGGCCACCCCACTGGCGGGTGTCGAGCCGGTCACCACGCCCGTCGGCGGCTTGCTGGTGTTCAGCGCCCTGCCGGGCGAATACCTGGAGGCGGGGCAACTGATCGCTGAAATCATCGACCCTATTACTGACCGCGTAACGCCCGTGCACTGCAAAAATGCCGGCCTGCTTTACGCCCGTTCGCTGCGGCGCATGGCCACTGCCGGCATGGTGATCAGCCATGTCGCCGGCACTGAAGCCTACCGCAGTGGCTACCTACTTTCGCCTTGAGGATGCACGCCCCATGTACAAATTGACCGTTGAAGGCCTGCATAAAAGCTATGGCGACAATGAAGTGCTCAAAGGTGTCTCGCTCAAGGCCAAGACCGGTGACGTGATCAGCCTGATCGGCGCCAGTGGCTCGGGCAAGAGCACCTTTTTGCGCTGCATCAACTTTCTGGAAACCCCCAATGACGGCGCGATGACCCTCGACGGCCAGCAGATCCGCATGGTCAGCGACCGCCACGGCATGCGCGTGGCCGACGACGCCGAGCTGCAACGCCTGCGCACGCGCCTGGCGATGGTGTTCCAGCATTTCAACTTGTGGAGCCACATGAGCGTGCTGGAAAACATCACCATGGCCCCGCGCCGGGTGCTGGGTTGCAGCAAGAAGGACGCCGAAGACCGCGCCCGTCGCTACCTGGACAAAGTGGGTTTGCCGGCGCGCGTGGCCGATCAATACCCGGCGTTCCTGTCCGGTGGCCAGCAGCAACGCGTGGCCATCGCCCGTGCCCTGGCCATGGAGCCTGAGGTGATGCTGTTCGACGAACCCACCTCAGCCCTCGACCCGGAACTCGTGGGCGAAGTGCTGAAAGTGATCCAGGGGCTGGCCGAGGAAGGCCGCACCATGATTATGGTCACCCACGAAATGAGCTTTGCCCGCAAGGTGTCGAGCCAGGTGCTGTTCCTGCACAAAGGCCTGGTGGAAGAGCAAGGCACGCCCGAAGAGGTGCTGGGCAACCCGAAGAGCGAGCGCCTGCAGCAATTTCTGAGCGGTAATTTGAAGTAAACCTTTGCGGCGCCTGGAGGGTCTTTGAAAGACAACCTCCAGAGCGTCAGCCGCCCCATGGCAAAACCCCTCGACTTCGCAAAACACTGGTTTGCCGCCAAGGGCTGGAAGCCGTTCGCCTTTCAAAAGGCCGTATGGGCAGCGGTCAAGGAGGGCCAATCGGGGTTGCTGCATGCCAGCACCGGCGCGGGTAAAACCTACGCGCTGTGGTTTGCCGCCCTCAATCGTTTCGCCATCACTCGCCCGCCCGCCACCGGCAAACGCAAAGCGCCTGCTGAGCCGCTCAGCGTATTGTGGATCACGCCCATGCGCGCATTAGCCGCCGACACCGCCCGCGCTCTGGAAGCGCCGCTTGCGGCCTTGCAGATTCCCTGGAGCGTCGGCCTGCGCACCGGCGACACCAGCAGCAGCGAACGCGCACGCCAGACGCGTCGGCAACCTACCGCGCTGGTCACCACACCGGAAAGCCTGACATTGATGCTGGCGCGTGCCGACAGTGAAACGAGCCTGGCGCATCTGCGCATGGTGATCGTGGATGAGTGGCATGAACTGATCGGCAATAAACGCGGGGTACAACTGCAACTGGCGTTGGCGCGTTTGCGGCGCTGGCATCCGGAGCTCGTAGTGTGGGGCATTTCGGCAACGCTGGGTAATCAGGCCCACGCCTTGGAGGTCCTGGTCCCACAGGGCGGCGGGACCAATGTGCAGGGGCAAACGGCTAAAGAGCTGAAGGTCGACACCCTTTTGCCGCCCGTTGCCGAGCGTTTTCCCTGGGCCGGGCATATCGGTTTGAAAATGTTGCCGCAGGTCGTGGCCGAAGTGGATACCAGCAGCAGTTGCCTGGTGTTTACCAATACCCGGGCGCAGTCGGAGATCTGGTACCAGGCGTTGCTGGAGGCACGCCCGGATTGGGCCGGCGTGATTGCTTTGCACCACGGCTCGTTGTCGCGGGAGACGCGTGACTGGGTGGAGCGGGCCTTGAAGGATGGCCAGTTGAAAGCGGTGGTGTGTACCTCCAGCCTGGACCTGGGCGTGGATTTCCTGCCGGTGGAGCGGGTGCTGCAGATCGGCTCGGCCAAAGGCGTCGCGCGCTTGATGCAACGCGCGGGGCGCTCCGGCCATGCGCCGGGGCGGCCGTCACGGGTGACGCTGGTGCCAACCCACAGCCTCGAATTGGTGGAAGCGGCAGCGGCGCAGGATGCCATCGCCCTGCGGCACATCGAAGCCCGAGTATCGCCTTACAAACCATTGGATGTGCTCGTACAGCACCTGGTCAGCATGGCCCTGGGCGGTGGGTTTATCCCCGAGGCGCTGCTGGCGGAGGTGCGCGGTGCCTGGGCCTATCGCGACCTCACAGACGCCGATTGGGCCTGGGCGCTGGGGTTTGTGCGCCATGGCGGCCTGTCACTGACTGCCTACCCGGACTATCGCCGTGTGGAGCCCGACGAACAGGGTATCTGGCGTGTGCCGGATGCCCGCCTGGCGCGCCGTCACCGCATGAGCGTGGGCACGATCGTCAGCGACGCCAGTATTCAGCTGAAATTCTGGAGCAAGGGCGGTGGCGGTAAGAACCTGGGCAGTGTCGAGGAAGGCTTTATCGCCCGACTCAAACCCGGGGATGGTTTTCTGTTTGCCGGGCGTTTACTGGAGCTGGTGCGGGTGGAAAACATGACCGCCTATGTGCGACGCAGCACCGCGAAAAAAGCCGCCGTGCCGCGCTGGAATGGCGGGCGCATGCCGCTCTCCAATGAATTGGCCCAAGCGGTGGTTGAGCGTTTTGATGCCGCCGCGCACGGGCGATATGACGGCCCTGAGATGCGGGCGGTGCAACCGTTGCTGCACACTCAGTTGCGCTGGTCGGGCCTGCCAACACGCGAGCATTTACTCGCCGAAGCCCTGAAATCGCGGGAAGGCTGGCACCTGTTTCTCTACCCGTTTGCGGGGCGCCAGGTGCATCTGGGGCTGGCGAGTCTGTTGGCGTGGCGGGTCAGCCAACTGCAACCGGTGACCTTTTCGATTGCCGTGAATGATTACGGCTTGGAACTGTTGAGCGCCACGCCGGTGGACTGGCCGCTTTTATTGAACGGGGCGCTGCTGAGTCCGGCGAATTTATTGCCGGATGTAGCGGCCAGCCTGAACGCAGGTGAACTGGCCCTGCGCCGCTTTCGCGAAATCGCACGCATCGCCGGGCTGGTGTTTGCCGGCTACCCCGGCGCGCCGAAAAGCACCCGTCAGGTGCAGGCGTCCAGCGGCTTGTTCTATGAAGTGTTCAAGCAATACGACCCGCAGAACCTGCTGCTGACCCAGGCTGGGGAAGAAGTCCTGCGGGACGAGTTGGATATTCGTCGCCTGGAAGACACCCTGCGCCATCTGGTGGCGCTGAAACTGGACCTGCATGCGATCGAACGGCCTACACCGCTGGCCTTCCCACTGCTGGTTGAGCGGATGCGCGAAAGCATGAGCTCGGAAAAGCTGTCCGAGCGCATTGCGCGGATGGTCCGGGACCTGGAAAAAGTCGCAGACAACGGGGAGCGCTAAGCGTGTATTCAGTGATGCTTGAGGGTGAGGACGTGTGGTTGTTGGCTGAAAAGGCGATGTACTGGCCTGCTCGCCAGTGCCTGCTGATTGCCGATGCACATTTTGGCAAAGCCTCGGCCTATCGCAGCCTGGGGCAGCCAGTACCACAGGGGACCACTTCGGAAAACCTGCAACGCCTTGACCGGCTGCTGTCGGCCTTGCCGTGCGCGCAGGTGATCTTTCTCGGGGACTTCCTGCATGGCCCCGGCTCTCACGCCAGCGGCACCCTGAGCGCCTTGAGGGCCTGGCGGGAGCGCAATCGCGAGCTGAGCCTGACCTTGATTCGTGGCAATCACGATAAACGCGCAGGTGACCCGCCGGCTGACTTGAGGATTGAGGTGGTGCCAGAGCCGCTGCTGATGGGGCCGTTTGCGCTACAGCATGAGCCCGACGCCCACGCCAGCCACCACGTACTCGCAGGGCATGTGCATCCGGTGTATCGGTTGCGTGGCAAAGGTCGCCAGAGCTTACGGCTGCCGTGCTTTCAGATCGGCTCACGCATCAGCTTACTGCCAGCGTTTGGCGCGTTTACCGGTGGTTTTGCAGTGGAACACAGCGTGGATCAGCAGATCTTTGTGATCGGCGATGAGGACGTCTGGCCGGTGCGCTGACGTGCCGGCCATGTCCCTGCCCTGACGAATCAGGCGACAGGCGCGGGTGGCGGCTCATCCGGAAGTGTTGGTTCACCGGGCTCGGTGGGCTGCTGGGGCCAATCTTCGTCAGGTTGACCAGGGATGCCGCCCGCATACGCAGGGTCGGCCATCAGGGACCAGGCCAAAACACCAATCTGGTTGGGTTCAAGCCGGGCGAGTTCAGCGCTGATACGCGGGTCAATCTTCATAAAGTACTCCTCAAGCGTGGCTCGGTGCGTTTTGCACGCACCGAGGCAGTACACCCAATAGAGTCAATTCCCGCTGACTAATTCCCTTTACGTGTAAGACCTTTCGATCAAGCGCGTGGGAGAGTGACGCCACGCTGGCCCTGATACTTGCCGGCGCGGTCTTTATAGGACACTTCACAGGCTTCGTCGGACTGCAGGAACAGCATCTGCGCCACGCCTTCGTTCGCGTAGATCTTGGCTGGCAACGTGGTGGTATTGGAGAACTCCAGGGTCACATGGCCTTCCCACTCGGGCTCCAGCGGCGTCACGTTAACGATGATGCCGCAGCGCGCGTAGGTGCTTTTACCCAGGCAGATGGTCAGCACGTCACGGGGAATACGGAAGAATTCCACGGTGCGCGCCAGGGCAAAGGAGTTTGGCGGAATGATGCACACGTCGCTCTTGACGTCGACGAAGCTCTTTTCGTCGAAGTTTTTCGGATCGACGATGGCCGAGTTGATGTTGGTGAACACCTTGAATTCATCGGCGCAACGCACGTCGTAGCCGTAGCTGGATACACCGTAGGAAATCACGGGAGCCGCGCCTTCGCCACGGATCTGGCGCTCAACGAAGGGCTCGATCATGCCGTGCTCTTGCGCCATGCGGCGAATCCACTTGTCCGATTTGATGC
>PJQF01000137.1_pt1 | contig 44733 bp, 42 predicted proteins | sample 1503741 | NCBI WGS metagenome assembly PJQF01 (sample SAMN07775949, study PRJNA414020) | Biofilm metagenome, whole genome shotgun sequencing project. | isolation source: biomolecule (vanillin) treated reverse osmosis membrane biofilm | place: India: Nagpur | collected 2017-03-21 | reverse complement strand
CACCCGCGATGGCGGATTTGGATATTGGCCGGGTTATCAAGAGGCTAACGATTGGGGAACCAGCTATGCCGGTCATTTCTTAATTTCTGCTATTGACAAAGGATACTTTGTTTCGGATGACATTATGAAGCGCTGGAAGAAATACCAGAAGAACAAAGCAGCCGAATGGCGCAGTCCACTTAACAAAGACTATTATTACTATTCCGACTTACAACAAGCTTATCGACTGTATACACTCGCGCTGGCGGGCTCGCCCGAATTAGGTGCTATGAATCGCTTGCGTGAATTGAAAGATATTTCCGTACAATCGAAATGGATGTTGGCGTCCGCCTACGCAAAAGCAGGGCAACCCGAAGCAGCCAAACAATTGGTGGCGAATTTGACAACACAGATCAAGCCGTATCAGGATATGTACTACTCATACGGCAGTGACATCCGCGACAAAGCGATCATTTTAGAAACATTGATCCGCTTAAATGAAAAAACAAAAGCGTTTGAAATGGTGCGCGAGCTTTCAGGTGCACTCAGCAATCAAAGTTATTGGATGAGCACACAAACTATTGCTTACGCGCTGAAGTCGATTGGACAGTTTGTGAGTTCGGAAAAACGAAATGGTATTTCATTTAACTACAGCTTAAATGGTCAGGCAATCAGTGCTACTTCACAAGCTCCGCTTACCCAAATAAATTTGGATGTGAAAGGTGCACAGAAAAAACCCATCAGTATTTCAAATACCAGCGGTGGCGGATTGTTTGTGCGGATCATCAATCGCGGCACACCGGCTCGTGGAGAGGAAGAAGCGCAGCGCTCCAACCTTTCTATGGAAGTGTTATACACCAGCACCAAAGGCGGAGTGGTTGACATAACCAAACTAGAGCAAGGCACGGAGTTTTATGCATGGGTTACGGTGCGAAATCCAGGCTTGCGTGGCAACTACGAAAACATGGCGCTCACCCAAGTGTTTCCATCGGGTTGGGAAATTAACAATGTACGTTTAACCAATGATGAAGGAACCGAGAAGATAGATCGTGGCGATTATCAGGACATACGTGATGACCGGGTCTATACATACTTCCGATTGTGGTCAGGCAATCAGCGTACGTTCCGTGTATCGCTCACCGCCAGTTACAGCGGAACATTCTATTTGCCGGGTGTGTATTGCGAAGCGATGTATGACAATACAATCAATGCCAAAGACAAAGGGCAAGTGGTCGAAGTGGTGAAGAGGGTGGTGCAGTAGGGAATTTATGAAATAACCTACTTTTAGTTCATCACATTTAAATCCTTAATCAAATTACTATCTTTGGATATTATGGAAAGCATTAACATCAAAAATTTCGCTGGCATCGAATCACTTGATATTCATTTAAACAAATTAAATCTTTTTATTGGTAGACAAGCCTCTGGAAAATCTATAACAGCAAAATTAATCTACTTTTTTAAAGGCATTACCAAAGATTTTTTCGAAAGTGCATTAATCGAAAAATCCAAAATTCAAGTTGAAAAAAAACTACTACAGAGATTTGAGGAATATTTTCCAAATGATACATGGCCAAGCAGAAACTTTGAAATTATATATACATTAAACGGCAATTCTATATCGATTAGAAAAGAAAAATCTAGGCTAAAAATTGACTTTTCCGAATCATATATAAAGGTCTTTAACTATGCAAAAAAGACTATTAAGTCTGATCGAAATAAATTTGTACCTGAAGATCAATTTGAAATCTACAGGCCTTCATTCAGAGTAAATGAAAGATTTAATAACCTTGTCCAGAAGGAACTAGGTGAAAGCGCTAGTTTTAATCCATTATTTATTCCTGCTGGCAGATCTTTTTTCGCTAATCTCCAGAGCTCTATTTTTTCATTTCTATCGAACAATAAAGCCATTGACCCCTTTTTAGTGGAGTTTGGCTCCTTTTATGAAAACATAAAGCCGTTAGCCTTAAGAATACCGCTAAACAAAGACGACAAATATATCACAGGGCTCGCAGACAAGTTAATTTTCGAAATACTCGGAAGTAAGTATCACAGGGAGAAAAATAAGGATTTCCTAATTCACGCTGATAAGAGAAAAATCAATGTATCTTTTTCATCATCTGGTCAACAAGAAACTCTCCCACTTCTATTAATATTAAAGGCGTTACTAAGAATTAATTTTGCAGGAAACGGTTCAGTGATTTTTATCGAAGAACCGGAAGCTCATTTGTTTCCAGCTGCACAAAAAAAAGTAATCGAATTGATGGGGCTAATTTTCAATAATTCTAGAAGTAACTCTCAATTAATAATAACAACCCATAGTCCATATGTTCTCACTTCAATCAACAATCTTATTCAAGCAAGTATAGTAGCAAACGCAGATAACGAGAAAATAAAAGAAGCGGTATACAAGATAATTCCAAAAGAAATAATAATTACGTCAAATAATCTAAACGCCTACGCATTTAAAAATGGAAGTGCTGAAAATATAATTGATAAGGAGACTGGTCTTATCCACTCAAAGTATTTAGACTCTGTCTCAGAAGATATCTCCGAAGAGTTTGACAATCTAATTAGCATTGAATAAGAATGGATTGCATAGTAGTTTGTTCAGATAAGATAATTGTACTTCAAGATGGAGCTGGGAAGTGTAAAATGAATTTTATTAACTCTCAAAGAAGAATAATTCAAAAAATTAGGGTTGATAATTGCCTTATTAAAGAGGGGAAAAGATGTGATTTCTTAATCATCGATCACATGAATATAGAGTATTATATCGAACTAAAAGGAAAACAAGTTGAACATGCTTGTGAACAACTTAGAGTGACCATTGAACAATTAACAAAAAATAAAAACGATAAAAAATATTCATTCATTGTTTCAACTGCTTGCCCTTTAACTACGACAGAAGTTCAAATTTATAAAGCCTTCTTTAAGAAAAAGTATAATTGTGTGTTACAAGTTAAAAGCAATGTTTGCCAACATCCTATTCTTTAAAAAAAAAACGTACACCGCAAGCTAGACAAATGTGAGTCAAAAATTCTTTAAAATCCTCCTGATCATTATCGCAGTCGCCTTGCTGGGATTCTTTCTATTTGTTCCTACTTATCTGGACAAGTCCAGTAATAAGGTGACCATAACAGGCGCTGCCACCAAAAATGGTTGGTATGATTCCATACCTTTCATTGCCGACTTGCATTGCGATGAATTGTTGTGGGATCGGGATCTGTTGGAGAAGATTGAATATGGACATGTAGATGTGCCGCGCATGCAGCAAGCCAACATGGCCTTTCAGGTGTTTACGATAGTTAGCAAAGTACCCGCCGGCATCAACATAGAGAAGAACGATGGCAACAGCGATCAAATCGCCCTGCTCAGCTTTGCTCAATTACGACCGGTCTCCAATTGGTTTAGCATTAAAGCACGTGCTCTGAATCAATGCCAGACGCTGCATGATTTCGCCAAAGGGTCTAACGGGCAACTGCGTGTGATCACTTCACGGAATGAATTGCAACAATTCATCACCGATCGCAAAACGAATCCTAAGCTCACTTCTGGGATGCTGGGCTTAGAAGGCGCTCAACCTTTGGAAGGAAATCTGAACAACTTGCAGGACTTTTATAATATCGGTGTGCGTTACATCGGTCTCGCCCATTTCTACGACAATGAATTTGCCGGTTCGGCACACGGCATGGAAAAAGGAGGACTCACATCATTGGGTAAGCAACTGATCAAAAAAATGGATAGCCTGCACATCCTCATCGACTTGGCACATTCTTCACAACAAACCATCAACGATGTGTTCGCCCTGCACGAAGGTCCGGTGTTGGTTTCGCACACAGGCATCAAAGGCGTGTGCGACAATCAACGAAACTTAACCGATGAGCACTTGCAGGAAATCGGAAGACGAAATGGATTGGTTGGCATTGGCCTGTGGGAAACTGCTGTGTGCGGCAAAGATGCAGCAGCAACCGCCAAAAGTATTCGCTATGTGGCCGACAAGATTGGAGTTGATAAAGTGGCCCTGGGTTCTGATTGGGATGGAGCCATTGAAGCACACTTCGATGTTACCGGATTACCGCTCCTAGTAACTGAGTTAGAAAAACTGAAGTTTACCCGCTCGGAAATTGAGCAGATACTCGGTGGCAACGTCCGTGATTTTTTCCTTCGCAATTTACCGCAGTAGCACTTTGTTGGTACGGAGCATTATATCTTTACAAATTCAATTACAATCATGAATCGCTTCAACTATTGGTTTGCCCTTGCGCTGGTAATCTCTTCCTGTTCATCCGGCATCCATCGGTTGTCGGTAGACTTCTCGAAATCGCCTACTCCACCTCCACCGGATTATTCGCTAGCAAAACATTGGGCTTCGCTTCCGCAAAAAGCAGACGCAGCTGACAGCACACCACGAAAAGCAACGCTTCAAAATCAGCAAGCCAATGCTTCTGTAGATGTGTTCTTCATCTACCCAACCATCTTCACCGAAAAACCTAAAAATCAATTTATCTGGAATGCCGATGTAAATGATGAATTACTCAATCGAGATATTCAATTAAGCACCATTCTCAACCAAGCCAGCGTGTTTAACGGAAGCGCGAGAATCTACTCACCTTATTACCGACAAGCGCACTTGTATGCGTTTTATACATCGAACAAGTCAGATGCTAAAAATGCGTTGGACCTTGCTTACGAAGATGTGAAGGCTGCATTCGAATATTACTTGAAGCATTACAATCAGGGGCGCCCGATTATCATTGCCTCACACAGCCAGGGAAGTTTACATGGCGTGCGTTTGATACAAGATTACGTTGATGGAAAAGAATTACAGAAACAATTAGTAGCTGCCTACCTGATTGGCCGTGCGATTAAAGCAGACGTATTTAAGCATATTCAGCCGGCAACTACTGCCGATCAAATTGGTGGTTGGGTGACGTGGAATACGGTAGGTCGCAACTATGTGCCTTTTAATTACGACAGTTATTACAAAGGATCGGTGTGCATCAATCCTTTGCTATGGAATAGTTCTGAAACATACGCATCGCATGAACTCAACAAAGGAGGCGTTGCCTTTAAGTTTACATTCGCACCGCAATTGGTAGATGCACAGATTCAACAAAACATGTTGTGGGTCAATCGTCCGCACATCAAAGGAAGTTGGCTCGTGAAAAATAAAAGCTGGCACCGGGCCGACTACAACTTCTTTTATATGAACATTCGGGAGAATGTAGCCCTGCGGGTAAAAAAATATCTGGAAAGCAATTCCACAACTAAGTGAAAAGCCGATGGAAAAAATATCGGATCTACATTATTTCTATTTTGAGTATCGCACTCGTTGCGTTTTATTTCGCGCTTCCCGATCCACTCTTTCATGATTCGTATTCTACTGTACTGCAAGATCGGGATGGTCATTTGTTAAGTGCCGCCATCTCGAAAGACGGGCAGTGGCGTTTTCCGGAACAAAAAGTTATCCCAAATAAATTTACAGAGGCACTTACACTTTTTGAAGATAAGCGCTTCCGTCACCACCTGGGTGTCGATTTTTTTTCATTGGCACGAGCGACTCGTCAGAATATCAAAGCCGGAAAAGTTGTGAGTGGCGGAAGTACCATCACCATGCAGGTCATTCGGTTGTCGCGGAAGAATAAGCCACGAAGTTTTTTTGAAAAGGCAATTGAAATCATCTTAGCCGTGCGATTGGAGTTGCGTTATTCCAAAGACGAAATTCTATCCTTCTATGCATCGCACGCACCGTTCGGTGGAAACGTAGTGGGTATCGAAGCAGCCTGCTGGCGCTACTTCGGACGATCATCAGTCGAATTAAGCTGGGGCGAAGCGGCCTTGCTGGCCGTACTTCCCAACAACCCTTCGCTCATTCACCTGGGGAAAAACAGAAATCAATTGAAACAAAAACGCGATCGACTTTTAAACCGACTGTTTCAGGAAGGAAAATTTGATGCGATGACCTTGTCATTAGCACTGGCAGAACCCATTCCGGCTAACCCTACTCCCCTTCCGCGATTAGCTCCTCATCTATTGGATCGTGCTACGAAAGACGGATTGGAGCAACATACGATTACATCTACACTAGACTATTCAATACAGCAGCGCACCAACCAAATTCTTCACGATCACTACAATCGATTACAAGCCAATCAGATTTTCAATGCAGCTGCAATTATACTCGATGTAAAAACAGGTCACGTGTTGGCGTATGTGGGTAATATGGCTTCGGGTTATCAAAATCAGGAGCAAGTAGATGTAGTCGCTTCACCTCGCAGCACGGGCAGTATTTTGAAGCCCTTTCTTTTTGCGGCCATGCTCGATGAGGGCAAAATGATCTCAAAAACCCTACAACCGGATATTCCGATTTTGATCAATGGCTTTGCGCCTAAAAATTTCTCGAATGAGTTTGATGGAGCGGTGCCTGCCGATCAGGCACTCATTCGATCGCTCAATGTGCCGGCCGTAGAAGAACTGCGAAGTTATCGCTATGAAAAATTCTACTCGTTGTTAAAAAATACAGGGCTCACTACATTAAATAAACCTGCCGATCATTACGGACTGGCACTCATTTTAGGAGGTGCCGAAGGAACACTCTGGGACATCACCGGAATGTATGCATCGATGGCACGCACCTTGAATAACTACTTTGAACACCCCGGCAAAAACCGATATCACAAATCCGACTTTCATCCACCCGCTTATCAATTTGTTTCTGATTCGGTGAACAACAATAATATAGAGGCAAATTCATGGTTGAGTGCAGCCTCTATTTATCTCACATTTGAGGCGCTAACTGAACTTTACCGCCCCGGAGAAGAAACCGGTTGGAAATATTTTAGCAGTTCAAAAAAGATTGCGTGGAAAACCGGTACCAGTCATGGCTTTCGCGATGGATGGGCTGTTGGTGTAAACGCTAACTATGCAGTAGGTGTATGGGTTGGTAATGCCGATGGGGAAGGTCGTCCGGGACTCACAGGAACGGAAGCAGCCGCGCCTATTTTGTTCGATTTGTTTTCTGCACTGCCGAACGGCAGATGGTTTTCGGAGCCAGCTTCTGAAATGAGTAAAGTGCCCGTATGCTCGAAGAGTGGTTATCGTTTTTCGGAAGCATGCGAAAAAGCTGATACGATTTGGATAACGCATGCCGGACTGCAGACCGCAGCTTGTCCTTTTCATCAGAAAATACACTTATCACCCGATCAGAAATTCAGAGTGCATGCCGGGTGCGAAGAACCATCAAAAATTTTCAGCAAGTCGCAATTTGTGTTACCTCCGGTGCAGGCCTACTATTTCAAACAAAAAAATCCAAGCTATAAAGTGCTGCCACCTTTTCGAGCCGACTGTGCTAATCCTTCTTTGAATACCTCCCTCGACCTGATTTATCCCAAGCCGGATGCTAAAATTTACATTCCAATTGAGCTAACCGGCACCCCAAATTACACGGTTTTCGAAGCCGCCCATCAATCGCATGACGCAACACTTTATTGGCACATTGATGATGTTTTTGTTGGATCGACCACCAAAATCCATCAAATTTCCCTGATTCCAACCGCTGGAAAACACCTATTGACTGTTGTAGACAACACCGGAGAAGCCATTTCCAGGTCATTTTTAGTGCTTTCCAACAACAAAAAATAGCATAACTATTTGAAATGTAAGGTTTTGCTTATATTAGCTTAAATTAATTGATTAGTATGTGCGAGATTTGTCATGAAAATAGAAATGGTTTTATGAAAAAGAAGTTGTCTTTAGTACTCTTTATTCTATCGGTAGCCTTTAATTTAAAGGTTTCAGCCACCAATGGTCAGCTAAGCTCGAATTATGTAGTAATTGGGGCTTTTTCAATTCCCAAAAATGCCATTGATTTTACGAATAGCGCCAAACAAAAAAATCTCGCTGCAGAATTTTCAATTAACCCCATCCGCAAACTATTTTATGTATATGTCCTCGCCACTCCCAATCAAGAAGTAGCCATAGAGGAAGCGAAGAAACTTCGAAAAGACCCTGCCTATTCAGATGCTTGGGTATACACGGGTATATTAGGTGAAGATGAAACGCAAAAAGGTGCTGACACCAATCCCGTAACTCGTGAAGCGATCCAAATTATTAAACCATCCGATGGACCGGCAACTACTCAATCGGAAGCTTCTTTAGCTAGTTCAACTGTAACCACACCAGCCAATCCTGTCGCTGAACAACCCGTTGTTTCGTCTGTTCCTGAAACCGCTGCACCAGCCGTAGTTGAAGAGATTGAGCCAGGAAGTAAAAAATTCTTATTTAAAATATACACTTCAAACGGCCAAAAAGAAATTCAAGGAGATGTGGATGTGATGGACCTTGATAAAACCAAGCCACGTAAGGTGGCATCGTACCGAGGTAATGAAGTGGTAAACGTGAAGCCTGCCAATCAAAGTGGAAATGTAAGTTTTGTTTGTGAAGTCTTTGGGTATCGTAAGATGCAAACTACTACTAACTTCAATCAACCGGAAGCTACGGAAGGCATAACGGTGGAAGAAAACAAAGCCGTGGTTCCTTTTGAACTGGTGCGCTTAAAGAAAGGAGATTATGCCGTGATGTATAATGTCTATTTTTATAAAGATGCCGGAATCATGCGCCCCGAATCAAAATATGAAGTGAATAGCCTGTTGGAAATGCTCAAAGAAAATCCGAAGTATAAAATTCGAATCCACGGACATACCAATGGAAATGCAGCAGGTAAAGTAATCTCTATGGGAGATTCGAAAAACTTTTTTGGTATTACAGCCGATGTAAAAGAGGGATTCGGGTCAGCGAAAAAGCTTTCAGAGGAACGTGCTAAAGTCATACAAAGCTATCTAGTATCACAAGGCATCGATATCAATCGCATGCAAATCAAAGCGTGGGGTGGCAAACGCCCAGTTTATGATGTGGATCACACACTGGCACAAGCAAATGTGCGCGTAGAAATTGAAATTTTGGAAGACTAATCTATTATACTGAACTTTCCCGCATGGGAACGTTCAAAAGTGACATATCGGGAAAGGAATTTCCGGAATTTCAAAAGATTGCCGCAGGCAACATTAAAAAAGAGATCTTTTCTACCATTAAAGAAGAGCATCCACACTTTGATGAAAATTGCCATCTCGCACAATCCGAATTAAACCTTTTCAGAAGCAAATACATCGAATCTACGCTTCAAAAAGAGGTAGGCACTTTAAGTGAACTGGAGAAAGAAGTGCTCGAGGCCCTTCATAACAACGAAACAATTTCGGGGGACATCGATCAGGCTACGGAAGATCATTTGACGTATGGCCAGCGCCTGGCGGATCGGATTGCCTCATTTGGCGGAAGCTGGACGTTTATCATCTCATTTTTCCTTGTTCTTTTCTGTTGGATCGCAACCAATATTTACTTTTTAAATCAACCATTCGATCCCTATCCCTTCATTTTACTCAATCTCATCCTTTCATGCCTTGCTTCGCTTCAGGCTCCCGTTATTATGATGAGCCAAAACCGGCAGGAGGAGAAAGACCGAGAAAGATCAAAACACGATTACCAAGTCAATCTAAAAGCGGAATTAGAAATTCGAATGCTCCACGAAAAAATAGATCATCTGATCCTTCATCAGCAGCAGCGATTGTTCGAAATTCAAAAAATACAAATTGATATGTTGCAGGAAATTACTGAAAGGTTAGAAAATGGTAAGTCTTCCTAATCTTTTTAGGCTTACTTTGTCGTGTTAAACCGCATAAAAGAGATACCATAACAACTAGCACATGAAGCACCTGATTTTGTCTTCTTTATTATTGGCAAGTATATGCTTTACTGCTCAAAGTCAGGACGCCAGACGATTCTACGTAACTATCGGGGTTTTTGTCAAGGAATCCAATGCCAAGAATTTGAAAGAGAAGGCTACACAGCAAGGATATGATGTGCGATATGGCCAAAAACCAAATGGCAACCTCCATTACGTTTATGTACTCTCCACCACCGACAAGCAATCAGCCGAAAAATTGGTTGCCAAACTTCGCTCAGAAACAGAATACAAATTAGCTTGGATTTTCATCGGATATTTAGTCGGTGATGTTATCGAAGAAACTCCTGTGGTGGAGACTAAACCAGTAGTAGAGCCAACGCCAGTCATTCCTACTCCAACACCCGTAGTTGATTCGGTTAAAACTGCACCTATCGAGAAGCCGGTTGAAAAGCCCGAAGAAAAACCAGAGGTAAAAAAACCGGCCGGAAAGCCTTTCTACTTTAAATTGGTTAGTGAGAAAGATGGAACCGAAATTAAGTCGGGTGAAGTCCACCTGATGGAGTCATCAGCAGCCACACAATATCAATCTTTCAAACCAGGTGAAGTAGTTTACCTCACTGCACCAAAAAATAAGAATGGCACCTACTCTATTGCCACTCAAGTGCCGGGATATGCGCAAGCAACCACCGTCATCGATTTTCAAAACCCAACAGAAACCAAAGGCGGATCAGAAGAGTCCATCATTGAAATTGTAGTTCCGAAAGCAAAAAAGGGAGATTACATTGATTTCGCCAATGTGAAATTCTTTAAAAACAGTTCCATCCTTCAACCGGTTTCACAAGGTGAACTGGATGGAGTGGTTGATCTACTCAAAGAAAATCCGAAATATAAAATTAAGATTCACGGCCACGTAAATGGCACCCAAGACCGTGAATCATTTACGCGAGGACCGAATTCAAGTTTCTTCGCTACCAATCCATCAGCAGATGTTGATCACAAGAAAATGTCGCCTAAAGATCTTTCATTGGCACGCGCAGAAACCGTACGCGACTATCTGGTTAGCCAAGGAATTGAAAAAGATCGCATCAGCGTAAAAGGAGAAGGTGGACGAATTCCTCTCTACCCTACCGGTGGTACACTCGGTCAGTTAAATGACCGAGTCGAAATTGAGTTTGTAAAAAACTAACCCATCATCGCACGAAGTATATCGTGCTGCGTGATAATGTGCGGGCGCTCCTGATCATCGCGTACCAGCAATGCCTTATTAGTTCTATTTAATAATGATGAAAGCACATCTAACGTGCTATCCAGAGCTACTACCTGCATCGGTTTATCCATAATTTCAGCGACAGCCTTGTCTTTCAATGTAGGGTCTGAAATAATTTTTTCTACTACACTGGCTGTTGTAATGCTGCCGACAAATTCCTTGCCTTCCACCACCGGCATCTGGTCTACTCCCTCGCGATTCATAATTTGAATAGCTTCTCCAATGGTTGACGTTTTGGTGACTGTAAACAAACTGTCTTTTCCCTTGCGCCCATCAATAATCTGACGAGCTGTTCCATAGGTGCGCTCTTCCAAAAAGCCGTGGTCCTTCATCCACATATCATTGTACACTTTGCCCAAGTAACGCGTGCCATGGTCAGGCAATAACACCACCATCAAATCATCTTTCTTCAAATTTTCGCGGGCATACTCCAAGGCACCATGCAATGCTGATCCGCAGCTCCATCCACCAAAGATTCCCTCTTCGCGTGAAAGTCTGCGAGCCATAATAGCGCCATCTTTATCGGTCACTTTGATAAACTGATCAATCACATCAAAGTCCACATTCTTTGGCAGAATATCTTCTCCGAAGCCTTCCGTCAGGTAAGGATAAATTTCATTACGATCGAAAACGCCCGTCTCTTTATACTTTTTGAATACAGAGCCATAGGTGTCAATACCGATGGCTTTGATATGTGGATTTTGCTCTTTCAGGTATTTTGAAGTTCCGCACATCGATCCACCTGTACCTACCGTTGCTACGTAGTGCGTAATCTTACCACCGGTTTGGCGCCAAATTTCAGGGCCGGTCGTTTCATAATGCGCTTTGGCATTCGAAGGATTGTCGTATTGATTGGGGTAAATCGAGTTTGGAATTTCTTTATTCAACTTACGCGCAACCGAATAATAACTGCGTGGATCTTCAGGCTCTACGTTGGTAGGGCATACAATTACTTCTGCGCCTACCGCTCTCAAGATATTGATCTTCTCCTGCGATTGTTTATCGGCCATGGTGAAAATACACTTATAGCCTTTCGCGACAGCGGTAAGAGCAAGTCCCATACCCGTGTTGCCGGATGTTCCTTCAATGATGGTACCGCCCGGTTTCAGTGAACCACTCTTCTCCGCATCTTCAATCATCTTCAAAGCCATACGGTCTTTGGTCGAGTTACCCGGATTAAAGTATTCCACTTTTGCTACGATGCTTCCTGGAATTCCTTTAGATAATTTATTCAAGCGAACAATGGGCGTATTGCCAATGGTTTCGATAATAGAGTTGTAGATCATAACTTGGGAAATGTTTGCAAAAGTACTGATTCGCCAGTAAATGCTCTATCGGGTAGCGGTAAATAAAAAGGCTTTCAAAACCCTCGAAATCTAATTCGGAATTGTATCTTAGTTAGCAAAGGAAATACGCCAAATATGAAGTCTTCTTATAAAAAAGGAACCGATGCCGTTTGGGCCGGAGAAGGACATGCCAATTTGCATGGAGCGGTTACCACCCCGATTGTCAATGCTGTCACCTATGCATATCATGATTTAGACGAATGGCAAGCGGTGGCTACAGGTAAACAAGATGGCTACATTTATAGTCGTAACACCAACCCAACAGTTGCGGCACTTGAAGAAAAAATTCGGGTGCTGGAAGGAGCCGAAGCAGCTACCTCATTCTCCACCGGCATGGCAGCGATCAGCAATAGTTTGTTTACATTCCTCACCTCCGGGAAGCGGGTAGTATCCTTGAAAGACACGTATGGTGGCACCAGCAAAATCTTTCTTGATTTCCTTCCGAATTATGGTGTTCATGTTCAACTCTGCGATACTACCAATCACGAAGCCATTGAAGCCGAAGTGGCGAAAGGTTGCGATGTGTTGTACTTAGAAACACCCACCAATCCCACTTTAAAAATCGTAGACATCAAAAGATTAACTGCAGCGGCAAAAAAAGTAGGAGCGATTACGATTGTAGATAACACCTTTGCAACACCTATCAATCAAAATCCGCTTCAGCTTGGCGCAGATTTAGTCATTCACAGCGCGACAAAATTTCTCTGCGGTCACTCCGATGCAATGGGCGGTCTGGTAGCAGGAAAGGCAGAACTTGTAAAGAAGATTTTCAACTTCCGTGAAATTAACGGAGCTAGCCTGCAAGCCGATCCAGCTTACATGATAGCGCGTGGCATGAAAACACTTGAGTTGCGTATTGAAAGACAAAATACCTCTGCTCTGCAAATTGCGAAATACCTGAAAAGTCATCCTAAAATAAAAGACGTTTTCTATCCAGGCTTAGAAAGTCATATCGGTCATTCCATTGCAAAATCACAAATGCGTGGCTTTGGTGGCATGATGAGCTTTTCCTTAGATGGCGGTTGGGAACATGTAAAGAAATTTTTGCCTGAACTAAAACTGGTGCATCTCGGAGCAAGTCTCGGTTCCGTGAGTACACTCGCGGGACCACCGCGCACTACTAGCCATGTAGAACTAACGGAAGAACAAAGACGCCAACTCGGTATTCCTGAAAGCCTGGTTCGCTATTCAGTTGGCATCGAAAATGTAGAAGATTTATTGCAAGACTTGGAAAGTGCGCTGAAGAAACTTTAGAAGATAACTTTCACGCTTGAAGTAAAAAACCTCCTTCGCTAAATCGTTGGAAGAAATGGAGTTAAAACAAAAAAAAGCCGACCGCAGCTAAAGCTTCGGTAGAGATAGAGTAAAAACAAAAAAAAGCCCTCCTACGCTAAAGCTTCGGAGGGCAAGTGGAGCTGCAGGGAATCGAACCCTGGTCCAGAGAAGATGAACGTGTACCTTCTACATGCTTAGTTGACTTTAATTGTCGGAAGCAGCAAGGCAGGCAACAGCCTAAACTACTTCTTAGTTACTGTTTTCTCGACAACCTCGCGCAACAACGAAGCGGCCCAGTTCAAGCTGTCGACACCGCTGATCCACACCCGCAGAACAGAGGTATGGGCGATGATGGCCTCTCACTTCTTAAGCGAGACAAGCAAATCTAACGATACGTCAGATTAAGCAGCCATGGCGTAAGTATTTTCGCCACGTAAATGGTAGGACTATCTTTCAAGGCTCTCATCCCATGAGCCTGCATGCTTACTCACACCCTCACGCATCCTGTCAATACCGGTCAGCCCCTATTCATCCTCCGTAGCTTCAGCGAAGGAGGATCATCAACTCGTAGCTTCAGCGAAGGAGGATCATCTACTCCAAGCTTTATTGAAGGACGGTTTTCCAATCTTAACTTTTGGAGAACTAAACCAGTTCCAGATTTTTTTGGGCGGCAGCCGGGCTATCCGTTACAAGTCCTCGTGGCGCTTATCAGCACCACTGCGGGCTTTCCACTTCTATCCCTGCCGCACAGCAGACACAAAAGGCGGTGCTCACAACAAAATTCAAAGAACTAAATTCAACTTCTACACAAAGGTACAGCAAAAAAAGTTCAGTTGTTTTCGAACTTAAAACAGTCTTAATTCTTCACCTGTAATTTCTGGCCTTTCCCTGAGACTGCTCCTACATTGAAAAAGCCTATAGCTGATTTTCCTTTGGGGTCTAAGTTTTCAATGTTGGTTGGTACATTCGCAATCGGTCTGGCAAACAATTCACTAAAGCCACCTGGTCTGTTCGTTTGAATACTCACCTGCTGCAAATAGGTGAAAGCCTCAGGTGTAATAGCATGAATTTCTACATACACAGAATCACCAGGTACATATGGACTCACAGCATTATCGTTAGCATCCGTATCGTTCGGGTTGATTCGTCCACGGATGGGTGGAATAAAGTCCAGTAAAATCGTAGTATCCTGTCCATTTGGCTTTTTCTCAACTCTACTTGAAAACGCACCCCCACCAGAAAATCCGGCATCATAAGCAACATTGATATCCGATGGCTTATTTAATAGCACTCCATTTTTATAAGCCCGAATCCAATACGTATCTCCAAAACCAACCAAATCCTTTGCATAAAATTGAGCACGATAAAAATCCGGATTGATTTGTGTCGGTTCATTCTTCTTCAGGATAATACTATCCACTACAGTCGTGTTATTCATCTTAGAAGTAGCTTTGTAGGTTTGCCCCTCCGCTTGAATAGATAGTTGGTAGGTATTTCCAATCGTTCCAAATGTTTCGTTGGCAACTGGCTTCCACACGTACTTGCCGGGTGCATTGGCATCTTCATTGAAGGTGAAAACCGTTCCGTTATTGTCCGTTACTGTCACCACCGCACCGCTCACTGCCGGTGGTGTTGAACTGTCAAAATAATTTTGAGTTTTAGTCAACACAATTTGTTGATTACCGGGTTTATTGTTGATCCACGCATCTACTACCAAGATAGGCTCCGCATTTTGAAGTTCCGGATTAATCGTAGTCTCACATCCGGCTAATGTAATTCCTGCTAAAATTAAAACGATGAATGAAGTTCTGAGGTGCTGTAATGACATATATGTTCTGTTAACTAAATACATAGCGATCAAAATTTAAAGTTATAAGAAACCGAAGGAACCAGTGTTCCGATAATTGCCAATTGGGTAGCCTGTGAGCTAATGGGCTGGCCAGCCGGAACTCGTTGATCGGTTTGAGAAAAATAAATCGAGAAAGGATTTTGTCGAGCGTATAAGTTGTAAATACCAAACACCCAATAATCGCTGTTCTTACGCACATGTCCGCGTTTCTCTTTTTTGCCTTCCAAGCGGAAAGAGATATCCAGTCGATGATAATCAGGCAAGTTCACATTACCACGTGAATCATTGGCATTGTATGGCAAAACTACCCCTTGCACGACCGCACGCGAAGTAGGAAACGTTGCGGGCGTACCTGAAACATAAACGAAGTCAGCAGAGAATGACCAGCGCTTATTGATCTCATAAAAACCTGCCACTTTAAAATTGTGTGTCTGATTAAATCGCGTTGGGTACCACTCACCTCGATTGATGCCATCTACTTTCATTTCTGTTCGAGCCAAAGTATAACTCACCCAACCGGTTAGCCGGCCCACTTTCTTTTGCAAATATCCCTCAATACCATACGCTCTTCCTTCCCCTGATAACAAATCACCTTCCAAGTAGCGATTCAATAACAAATCTGCTCCATTAATATAGTCTACCTGATTTTGGTTTTTTCGATAGTACGCTTCAACTGATAATTCATACTTTTTATCCTTACCGATATCTCGAAAATAGCCGAGCGTATATTGATCACTGATCTGTGGTTTAACATTGTTAGTGCTGGGATTCCATACATCCAAAGGATTTGAAGCCGTTGTATTCGAAATCAGATGCAGATACTGCACCATTCGGTTGTAGCTTCCTTTGATGGAGGTATTATCTGAAGTTTGTACCTTAAATGAAATGCGAGGCTCCAGATTATTGTATGATGCAATTACATCACCACTTTGATTGTATTTACGATCTGCCACTTCTTTGCGTTCGCCAAGCTTAACCGTTTTGTAGGTGTAAGTAGAATCTGGGCCAAAATAATGAAACATCGAAAACCGAAGTCCATAGTCAATAGAGAATGCTTTTGTTATTTTTTGTGAATTGCTGAGATATAGAGCGTTTTCCAAATTATACTTTATTGAAATACTCACATCCGTAGGCAAGCCATTGCTCACCCCTACCGCGTTGGCTGGTTCGAAAACATAATAAATAGACTCGGCTCCAAAATTCAATTCGTTATTTCCATTAATAAAATAAGTGAATGAAGGCTTGAACATATAACTAGAAATGACTGAATTCCACTTGAACGAATCTCTTTCGTCTCTTCCAAACTGCAAACTGTAATCGTAGTTACTGAAAACACCTGTAAAGTTTGAAAATAACCGGTCGTTAAATATGTGATTCCATCGCAAGGTACCCGTGGAATTTCCCCAACTAAATCCTTGATTCTTGTCGAACTTAAAATTATCTCTACCGAAATACCCGGACAAATAAATTCGATTTTGCTGATTAATATTATAATTCGCTTTTAATGTGATGTCGTAAAAATTCAGCGCTCCTCCATCTTGGAGTAATTTTACAAACGGACGTGCAAGAATATCGATGTAGGATCTGCGGGCGGCAATAATAAAAGAAGACTTATCCTTTACAATTGGTGCTTCGACAGCTATCCGACTAAAGATTGTGCCGATACCTCCGGTAACTTCGGTCTTTTTACTGTTTCCTTCTTTCATTCGAACATCCAGCAAAGACGAAAGCCTTCCGCCATAGCGAGCCGGTATACCACCTTTATAAAGTTTTACATCTTTCACTGCATCCGGATTGAAAACAGAAAAGAAACCAAGCAAGTGCGAAGAATTATACACAGGTGCTTCATCCAATAAAATCAAATTCTGCCCTACACTTCCACCGCGCACGTTAAATCCACTGGCGCCCTCTCCTACTGTGCTTACACCCGGCAACAACTGCAAACTTTTAATGATATCCACCTCACCTAAAAATGCAGGTATCTTCTGGATGGTTTTAATCTCTAGTTTATTGGTACTCATCTCCATGTTTTGCACATTGGCTTGTTCAGCCTCGGCTTGTACTACTACCTCTTGAAGTTGTGCGGCCTCCGGTGTCAGCTCAATATCAATACGCGTGTTTTTATCTAAACCTATGTTTTTAGCCACCGCTTGATACCCTAGATAGCTGTAGTTGAGATTGTAACTTGCTGCCGGCAGTGTAATAGAATAAAAGCCATACTCGTTGGTAATACCTCCGGTTTGAGTCTCCGTCACATAGACGGTTGCTCCGATTAGTGCCTCGCCATTGGAAGCATCTTTGATATAACCACTGATCGTGAATTTGCCGCTTGATTGCTGCGCTCCTGCCACTCCGACTGCAAAAAACAGAATTAATAAGATGTATAATTTTCTCATAAACTTTTAAAGACATCTATAAAGCGTAAAAAGGCCAAAATTGTTACAACCTGGCTGCGAAATAACAGTAAAAAAATAAACAGAGTATTGACCTAAATCAATAAATAGGATACCGTAGGATTACAATCGATTGTAAATAATAACTCTTATTCTACCGGATCAATACCCAAACGGTCAATGACCAGATAATCCTTACGGGATAAGGACTGTCGAGCAAGTAAATCAGCAATAAAGCCTGTTAAAAATAACTGCACGCCTATCACAACGGCTACCAAAGCCAGATAAAAAAGCGGCTGCTGATAAACATCTCGCTTTAGCGGAATTTTAGAAATATAAACAGAGTCAATCTTTTGCCATAGTAGGTTCAAGGTGAAAATAAAACCAAGCATGAACGATACGATACCCATCGATCCAAAAAAGTGCATGGGCTTTTTAGAGAATTTACCCACAAACATAAGTGTCAGTAAATCCAGAAATCCGCTGATCAGGCGTGTCCAACCATATTTGCTTGAGCCAAATTTTCGCTCTCGGTGCTCTACTACCTTTTCAGTTATCTTTCCAAAACCGGCCCACTTCGCTATTACCGGAATATAGCGGTGCATATCGCCATAGATCGAAATATTTTTAACGACTCGAATATCATACGCCTTCAAGCCGCAATTAAAATCGTGGAGTTTGATGCCTGACATTTTGCTGGTTACAGCATTAAAAAATTTGGAGGGAAGTGTTTTTGAAATCGGATCGTGGCGCTTTTTCTTCCAGCCACTCACCAAATGAAATTTTTGTTCTTTGATTAACTTATATAACTCCGGAATTTCGTCCGGACTGTCCTGTAAATCGGCATCCATGGTAATCACTACCTCGCCCTTTGCCGCCTTAAAGCCCGTGTGCAAAGCGGCAGCCTTTCCGAAATTTCGGTTGAACTGAAATCCTTTGAAGGCCGGGTTTTCCTGATTGATTTTTTTGATGGCATCCCAAGTTCCATCAGTACTGCCATCGTCAATAAAAATAACTTCATAAGAAAAGCCGTGTGAGTTCATCACACGGCTAATCCACTGACTCAATTCAGGAATCGATTCTTCTTCGTCCTTAGCGGGAATGATTACGGAGATATTCATTAAAATTCGACAGGTTCATTTTTGCGTACAAACAACGCACCAATTAGTGACAAAACAGCGTAAAAGATCAAACCGAAAGCATAACCCTTTACAAGACCAACTGCTGAGAATTGATCTGCTGAACGCGCTCTGGCATCTTCTAATGCCTTATCCATTTGATCTTCTGGCATACCAAATCTTTCCATCATCTTCTGAGCGTTCTCAATGGATACTTCTGTCAACTTAGCAGGCAATTCGGTGTCAATAGCTGTATATAAAATAAGCGTAAATGCAGTTGACAAAATACCTAATACTGCGAAAGTGATAAATGAATGCTGAAATGCCTTACCATACGATAAGTAACCTCCATTTTGATTGCGGTAATTAATACCTGCATAGATAACAAAACCAAGAAACACCAATAGTAAGATGAGCATTTTCCAATCCGCCAAAAGAGTATAATCTATGATGTATATTAATAAAGTTAGAATAATGCTAGCTCCGCCAATAATGGCACCCCACTTAGCAGCATGTTGAACTAATGAAGGTTTAGGTGTAGTTGATTCTTCCATAAAATTTGTTTTTTAAGGTTATAGTTATGAAAATGGTTCCGGATTTTTTTTCTGTGTAAAAATTGCAACAATCAAAGAGGTGATCAGAGCGCCAATAAAACGGCCAGCAAAATAAAATGCCCAAAAGAACTTTTTTGCAAAACCCAGGGCGAAATCAGCACTTTCTTGCTGACCCGATTTCTCCATTTCCGATTGTGCTTTCGTCCAAATATCACTCACTAAATTAGGTTCAATTTGAGTTGAATAGACATAAATAAATGTACCACTAACTATTATCGAAATGGAAAGAATTAAAAAGGCTATACCAAACGCTTCGCTGTATGCCATAAAACCAGTTCCGTTCTTTTTATAACTCTGATGCGCCAAAGCTACAATGAGCACTGCAAATACTGTAGACAACCAACTTTTTGGCCCGCCTTCAAATGGATTATCGCCAGTGGCAATTGTTATAAAAAACACCCCTATCGCTGAGACTGCACACAACAAACCAAACTTCAAGGATAAGAGAAGAATGGAAGGCCGTTTGGTATCGATTAGCTCTGTCATTCCTTGGAATCAATCGGTGGTTGACGTCTTAAAATTACGGATATTATAATGCTTAAAAAAAAGCTGATAATAAAGCTCTGCCAAAAATAGTGTTCAGCTAAACCGTAGCTATTAGTAGCAGCAGTCGACTGAAAATTACTGTCATATGCTTTTTTTCCCAACTGCTTAATTATCTCTTCTTTTACGGCTGTTAACTGATTGAGGAGATTGGAAACGTAATCGTTTAAAAATGGCTCGTAGAATTGACAAAGTAGCCACATAAGTCCAAACATTAGTACTGAAAAAACGATCGTGAAGATTAGATTGGCTATCATACCCTGCCAGAAGAATATAATCCCATCCTGATAGCTATCTCTGATTTCTTTCAACGTCAACGTCATGAAAATGGCGAAAAGCAATATTCTAAAATCGAAGAATATCAAGAATAGCATAGGATGCTTACCCATAAAATACAACCCGAGTAGCAATACGAAACCTAGCAATCCCGCAATCACTCCATTACGAGTCGAAATACGTGCCAGTGGCGACCAACTCTTAAACATCCAACCAGTGTTTATTATTATTAAATACCGCTACAGCCCTACCCTTCAATTCTTTTTCAAGCCATGGTGAGTTCTTCGACTTTGACAGATTTGATTTGGCAGTAAACGTCCACTCCGCGTTCGGATCAAACAAAGTCAAATTGGCTTTGGCCTCTTCTTCTATCTTTGGCACCTCCATATTTAGAAGAGCACGCGGAGCACTTGTTACTTTCTCAATCAATGCTTCCATCTCCACCGATTTACTCAGTGAAGCTATTTGCGAAGCGAAGGTCTGCAAGTTGATCATCCCTACATCTGCCTGATCAAACTCAAGCAATTTGCTTTCATCATCTTGGGGCAAGTGTCCGGTTGTAAGAATATCAATAACGCCTTCTTTCAATCCTTTGATCAACGCATCATTATCTGATTTTTCCCGTAAAGGAGGACTTAGTTTATAATTGGTATCAAAATCATTGAGTGAACTGTCATCCAACAAAGCTTGATAGCCGGTTATGCCGCAGGTTACCTGCAATCCCTTTTTCTTAGCCGTCCGAATCATTTCCACCGAACGTGCCGTAGAAATATGAGCAATATGTAAACGTCCTCCGGCATATTCCAGCAATTCCAGATTCTTGCGGACAGCCACTTCCTCCGCAATGCGTGGTATTCCTTTCAAACCTAATGCCGTACTGGTAATACCTTCATGCATCTGACCAAACAGGCTCAACCACTTATCTTCAGGATGATCGATCAATACTCCATTGAATTTCTGCAGGTATTGCAACGCTTTCAGGAATAAATCGGTATGCCAGATGGATTTTAACCCATCCGAAAAAGCTATTGCTCCGGCTTCATGCAAATCAATCATTTCTGTGAGTTCTTCTCCTTTACAGCTTTTAGTCACAGCTGCCATGGGGTGAAGCTGCACCAATCGGGAAGGATTGTTCTGCGTGATATAACTGACTTCGTTTTTCGATTGAACTGTCGGTTGGGTGTTGGGCAACAAAACTACTTCTGTAAATCCTCCGGCAGCCGCTGCCTTGCCAACGGAAACCAAATCTTCTTTATGTTCCAAGCCTGGATCTCCGCAATAAGCTCCCAAATCCATCCAACCTGCACTCAACACCATCCCCTCAGCATCAATCACTTTATCAGCTTGAAAATTCTTATCTCCTATTTCCGCAATACGGCCGGAGTTAATGAGCACGTTCCGCTTTTTAAGATGATGGGGTGAACCTTTCGAAATAATCTTAGCCGATTGGATCAGGATTTTCATTCACTAATTATTTTAAGAATCGTAACAAAAGTACTTCTGCTAACAAGAAAAACAAGGCTAAAAGCAATGCATATTTCCAAAGTGGTGTACCTAAATAGCGGTTCTTCAACTCGGTGCGGAAATCATCCAGTTGCGTACTGTCAAACAAGGTAATCGAACGATGTCCACCTAGTTTCGCTTTAACCTCTTCCGCCTTCAGCGATTGCAAATACGATTCTGTCTTATCCAGATTATACGCCACCACAGTTAGCGTATCCGAACGGAATTGCAAATTGTAAAAACCTTTTTCCAATTCATGCTTCGGAATCTCCAACACCAAGCGATTACTGATTTTACGTTGTGCGGGTATAACCTCCACCTTTCCCTTCATTTTCACAGGCTCCTCGCCTTCAATGCTATCCGCAGCTAAAGAAATAGTGGGTGCTGAAAGACTATAATACGGCAACTGCTGAATACGATTCGCCAAAGCCGCCAACCGATACATGACTGGTACAAACAAAGCATGCTGACTAAAATCAGTGAATGATTTTTCTAAGGGACAAGCCAGCAAGTAGAAGTTTCCAACTTTAGAAAGGAAAGGCCTTCCATCTTTGAATTGTAGCAAAGCAGATCGGTCGTTGCCCCAATCGAGCAGTTTGGTTGCCACCGGCATGGCCATGGTTGGGTTTTTATCTTCAAATACATTTTGAAAAAAAGGATTTTGAAAGTCAGGCGTATTGAGAGTGATCTGATTTTTGTCTGCTAGAACAGAAATTGAACTACCCAGCAAAGAACGGTAGTTCGCAATATCCAGATGTGAACTGGGAATAATCAAGATGGTCGATTGTTTCAGATTAGTCAGTGCAGCCTGTAAAGTAGGATCGATTTTATCTAATTGATTAACAACGACAAGGTCGGCAGTTGAAAGTAAATTGTAATTGATGTTGGAGGCGGAGAAGGAAGTTAAAGAGAACAACTCTTTATTTCCGAATACGCGTTCAACCGAAGTCGTTTCGGCAGATGTTTTGATCTCCATTACTCTGACCTTTCCCGAATAATTGAGTGTAAAGTAAAACTCGTTATCAAAACTTACCGGATAATCGCTAAATGAAAGCAGTGCCCGGTTGATTCCCTTGAGCGAACCAGGCAAATCAAATGATACCAGCTGCGAACTATTCGGCTCCATATCGATCGTTACCGCAGAAGTCTGAACATCATTCACAAACAGTTTTGTAATCAAGCCCTCTACGCGCTTTTCTCCTTGGTTGCGCAATTGAACTTTCGCAGCATTTTTTTCTCCGCCAATGACGAACGGGTTTTCTAAATAGAGGGTATCGATAAACACATTCGAAGGTTTGCTGAACGTAATGGGTATCAACTTTGTGGCTAAAGACGAATCCAAAGCGATCTCCTTGCCGAAAGTAGAAGATTGAAAATCAGAAAGCCAGAAAAACGAAGTATTGCGTTGCAACAACCGTGCAGCGATTTCGGATGCCTGTCGGCTGATGGAAGATAATCGCACCTGCGATAAGTAATCAACTACCTCGGCCTTCGCCTTAAATGAATTGGAGAATGGAGCAAAATCATTAGTAATGATTTGAAACTGAACATCAGCTGGAAATACGTCTACAATTTCACGCGCCCGTTGAATGGCATCATCCAATGCGCGCGTTTTCTCCGCCACAGGAGCTGACATGCTCAATGAATTATCCAAATAAATGGTGACGCGTTTCTGATCCGCCACTTGGTCGCTGGCAGGCAAAAAAGGCTGTGCAAATGCCAGCACCAAAAAAAGCAAAAACAAGAGTCGTGAAGCGAGTACGAGATATTGCTTGAGTTTTCGCTTTTGGGTTGTTTCTTGTTTTACCTGTTTTAAAAACCGAGTAGATGAGAAATAAACGGTGATGGTTTTTCGGAAATTAAAGAGGTGAATGATGATTGGTATTGCCAACGCAACTAATGCCCACAGAAAAGAAGGGTACTGAAAAATCATTCCGGCAAATTTACATTTAATTGGGAGAACGAAATGTTTTTTTTGAATGGTGGTGTGACCATTTTCCAACGGAAGGATTATCCTTCTAAACTCCAGAATTTATGAAGACGCATTGCCCTGCGGCCGAAGTGAGCACGAGCTCTATGGCCGACATTGCTTTTCTATTGCTCACATTTTTTCTAATGACTGCTGTGATTGACACTCACAAAGGTCTAACCATGATTCTGCCGGAATGGAGCGATCGGGTAACAGACTACCATAGCCGCAATATCTTTTCGATTCGGATCAATTCGCAGAACGAGTTTCTGGTAGAAGAAAAAAACTATCCCAACCTAAATTCTATTGCTGCCGAAATTCAGGAGTTTGTACTCAACAAAAACAATAATTCACATTGGAGCGAGAATCCCGAGAAAGCCGTCATCTCCCTCAAAACGGATCGAGGCGCCTCGCATGAAACTTTTATCTATGCACTAGATCAAATTCAAAAAGCATATTATGAATTGTATGCAGAGCGGGCGCAGCTTACAGTTGAAGGAGTTTATGGAACTTGACCCCAATATTCCTGCCCAAAACACCATCCTCAAAAAAGCCAAAGAAGGACTGCCCATGAATATCTCGCTCGCCAACTGACGAGTTTTCTTTCAAGATCAAGACAAATTTCAGACATAATGACTTAATTAAGGATGAAAAAGAACTATTTCAAGCCATAATGTCTTAAAAAACACCTAAAACTGAAGTGGTACGTTTTTTACTAATAGGATGATCAGAAGTTTAAAATTCATGTTCAACTAAAAATAATTAACATTATGAGCATCATCCGTTATAACGCGAATGATTTTGTACCAACTTCATTCAGCAACCTGGTAGACCGTTTCTTCAACGATTCAATGGTTCGTGCCGGAGGCAGCACCTTCGTTCCCAAAGTAGATGTATTGGAAAACGAGCAAGCCTTTGAAATTCATTTTGCAGTGCCCGGCTTAAACAAAGAAGATTTCAACATCGAGTTGAAAGACAATTACCTAACGGTGAGTGGCGAGCGCAAATTTTCGAATGAGAAGAAAGACAAAAACTATCATTCCATCGAAACCAGCTACGGTTCTTTCAGCCGCGCTTTCTCATTACCTGAAAATGTGGACGCAGCTAAAATCAACGCGAAGTACGACAAAGGAATTTTGGAGTTAACCATTCCAAAAGATGAAAAGAAAGCTTTGAAGCAAACAATCAAAGTAAACTAATTAGGTTGGTTTAGGTGGTGGGTTGGGGTGCCTTCGCAAGAAGGTGCCCCTTTCTTATTTTTAACCTTTCAATATTTACGAGAAGGGCGTACCTTCCTGAAATTAAAATAGCAAACGGATGAAAAGGACGTTGTTGATTTTGCTGGTGATTTGCTCTTCATTTATCGGAGCGATAGTGGGTGCGCTTTTAACCATTCGTTATCTGGGCGATCAGCCGACTTACACTTCGATTGAGCAACGGCAAAATCTGAAGGCAGTTAATTATCTAACCGATTCTTCATCCCGATTTTCAGGAGCCGTTAATTTCGAATTTGCTGCTAAATCGGTCACACCCGCTGTGGTACATATTCGTACTATTTTTGGTCTGGGAAGTTTCAGCTTAAATGCGTTGGACAGTTATATGAATCCGCATGCCCAATCCAGTGGCTCCGGAGTAATCATTTCAGATGATGGATACATTGTTACCAATCACCACGTAATTGAAGATGCTTCTTCCATTGAAGTAGTGATGAATAATAATCAACGCTATTTTGCCAAATTGATCGGCAAAGATCCCAGCACCGATCTGGCTCTTCTAAAAATTAAAGCACGGAATTTGCCTTTTGTCAAATATGGTAACTCAGATGCGCTCACCCTCGGAGAGTGGGTGCTGGCCATCGGCAATCCGTTTGACTTAAACTCAACTGTGACAGCGGGCATCATCAGCGCCCGCGCGCGAAACATCGGCATACTTCGCGATAAGAATAATCTCCAGATCGAATCATTTATTCAAACAGACGCTGCCGTGAATCCCGGTAATAGTGGTGGCGCATTGGTTAATTTAAATGGCGAGCTAATTGGAATCAATTCGGCCATTGCTACCTCCACCGGTGCGTATGCCGGCTATTCGTTTGCTATTCCGGTTAGTCTGGTTAAGAAAATTATGGATGACTTGTTGGAATATGGTGAAGTGCAAAGGGGCTTGCTCGGCATTCAAATTGATGATGTCGATGCCCAACTGGCGGACGAAGAAAAGTTGGATGTAGTTCAAGGCGTTTTCGTGCGCGCTGTGAACAAAGGCAGTGCAGCCGAAGCATCCGGAATCGAAGCGGGCGATGTGATTACTGGTATCAACGGACATGCGGTAAATGGTGTGAGCGAAATGCAAGAATGGGTGGCTCGCAACCGACCAGGTCAATCCATTGAAGTAACATATCGAAGAAGAAATTCCGACCATCATGTTCAGGCTGTTTTGAAAAAATACGATGGCACCGTTCAAATGAAAAAGCCGGAGGTGAACTACACGTTAGAAGGTGCGCGCTTCGAAGATATTTCTTATTCGCGACTTACCCAGTTAAATTTGGATGGAGGCGTTTTGATCAAGAATGTAGATGAAGGAAAATGGAAGAAAGCCGGTGCTAAAGAAAACTTCATCATCACACATATAGACAAAGCACCCATTGATAACGTGGCTGACCTTAACCGGATTTTAGAACTTAAAAATGGCGGTGTGCTGATTGAGGGCTTGTCCGCCAATGGCGAGAAGGCAGCATTTGCCATTGAATGGTGATACTGCTGCTGGATCAGCCATCGTTACCTAAAATCTACGTAGATTTGCCGACCATTTTAATAAAACCATTATGCAAAACTTCGGTATCAAAGAAGCACTGGCCACATTAGGAGTGAAATCTACCAACCCCGGTACTTCCACCGGAAAAAACTGGCTTCGCTCGAAAGGCGCCTCTATTTCTTCTTATTCGCCTGTAGACGGTAAGTTGATTGGCAGGGTTCAGTCTACCGATGAAAAAGCATTTGGCAAAGTGGTAGAACAAGCTGAAAAAGCGTTTAAAGAATGGAGGCTCGTGCCAGCACCGAAGCGCGGTGAAGTGGTGCGTCAGATCGGTGAAGCGCTTCGTAAATACAAAGAGCCGCTCGGCAAGTTGGTTTCGTACGAGATGGGTAAATCGTATCAAGAAGGATTAGGCGAAGTACAAGAGATGATTGACATCTGCGATTTTGCTGTTGGCTTATCTCGTCAGTTGAATGGCTTGACAATGCACTCCGAAAGACCTCAACATAGAATGTATGAACAATACCATCCGCTGGGTATTGTGGGAATTATTTCTGCTTTCAACTTCCCTGTGGCGGTATGGTCGTGGAATACGATGTTAGCGTGGGTATGCGGAGATGTGTGTATTTGGAAACCTTCTGAAAAAACTCCGCTTTGCAGCATCGCCTGTCAAAATATTATCGCAAAAGTGTTTGCAAAAAATAACGTACCTGAAGGCGTGTCATGCATTGTCAATGGCGACTATCAAATTGGTCAGTTGATGTGCTCTAACGAATCAATTCCATTGGTTTCAGCTACGGGATCTGTGCGTATGGGTAAGGCTGTAGGCAGAACGGTGAGTGAACGATTGGGAAGAGCATTGCTGGAATTGGGTGGCAATAATGCGATCATCATTTCAGAAAATGCCAATCTGGAAGTGGCTATTCGAGGCGCTTTATTTGGTGCCGTTGGAACTGCCGGACAGCGCTGCACTACTACACGCAGATTGATCGTTCATGAAAAAGTTTATAATGAAGTTAAATCTCGTTTGAAGAACGCCTACGCGCATCTGCGCATTGGTAATCCACTCGATCAAAACAATCACGTGGGTCCACTGATTGATCAGCTTGCCGTTAAAGCTTACCGAGATGCGCTACGAAAAGTAAAAGCCGAAGGCGGCACTTTTGTAGTGAATGGTGGTGTGCTATCCGGGAAGGGCTATGAGTCAGGATGTTACGTGAAGCCAGCAATTGCAGAGGTAGAAAATCATTTCGAAATTGTTCAACAAGAAACCTTTGCACCCATCTTATACTTAATCAAATATTCAACCATCGAAGAAGCGATTGAACTCCAGAATGGTGTGAAACAGGGATTATCGTCTGCGATCATAACCACCCACATGCAGGAAATGGAAAAATTCCTATCACATGCAGGCTCTGATTGCGGTATCGCGAATGTGAACATTGGTACTTCAGGCGCTGAGATTGGCGGAGCTTTTGGTGGCGAAAAAGAAACCGGTGGTGGAAGAGAGTCAGGATCGGATTCTTGGAAAGTATATATGCGCAGACAAACCAACACGATCAATTTCGGAAGTAATCTACCTTTGGCCCAAGGAATTAAGTTCGATATCTAATTCTTTTTGGAAAATGAGTCCAATAATCCTAAATTGAAAGTATAATCCATAGACTTCCCTAATATGGCCGCCAAAAAATACAGAACCGTCATGTTGATTGACGATAATGAAATTGACAATCTCATTAATCAAAAAATGATTGAGGCGGCCGCAATCACAGAAAACATCTACACTCACACCGGAGCCAAAAGCGCCATTGAGTTCTTAAAGAACATGGAAAAGATGGATGTAGCCGACAAAGTATTGCCGGACATCATTTTTCTGGATATCGATATGCCGTTAATGGATGGCTTTCAGTTTTTAGATGAGTTTGAGAAACTAAGCAACGTGGCGAAGAAAAAATGTAAGATTGTGATGCTTACCTCATCTATCAATCCGCAAGATTTCAACCGCTCGAAAAAGTATACAAACGTGAAGTTGTATCTTAACAAACCTCTTTCTCACGAAAGTATTATCAACTTAGAAGTCTAGTTCTCATCTCCTTCTGCTTCAAGGGCAACGAGTTTTTCAACTAAAGCATCGTCTAGTTTAATAAGCAAGGTAGGTGCGAAATAACTAACCTTCACTTCCTTAAGCTTACTAATGATAGCGGTGATTTTCTTTGGTTTCTCTTTCTTTGCTTCACTGGTAGCAATCTTCAGCATTTTTAAGAACAACAGAATGTTTTCACATTCATCTTTTCCCAGTGATCGAATTTGTCGCTGAATGCTATTGCTCTGTTGGTTGAACAACTCGAAATCATGCATGAGGCAATACAATAAGGCCAATACTGCCTTGATTTCCATTTGAGCAAACGGATATTTCTTCAAACTGACTTCATTGATCAGGGTATTCAATAATTTAGCCGCGTCATCAACCCGATCTACATAATAGCTGACCAGCGCACGATACACAGTATAAATAACATACTTGGGCACGTCCAACGGATCTGGTTCAACTTCCGCAAAAATGCGATCGTTCTCACTATACAATTCTCGCTCGCTACCCAGACGTAAATTGCGCTCCATTTTAGAAATCAAGAACTGCGAAGAAAACGTAAACGTAGGATAATTCACCAGTAGGTTGCCGGCTGCATCGTTCACTTCTTCAAAATACTTTTCGGCCTGCCGGTATACTTTGTAATGATTGTAGTATTCCAAGTGTAGGAACTCAAACACCAAATTCAGGTGGAAATAGAGCGGATCCAGATTATAGGTTTCAAATATTTTCTGTGCGTGGGCAAAAATATCTTCGATCGATTCACCCGTACGCTGCATGTTGTCATCCTTTTCAATGAACAGCTTGTGAAAAACAATCATGCAACTTTGATAAATATACAAACGGTGCGAGTCGTATAGTTTCGCCACGTTCTGCATTTCCTTAATCAACAGCTCTAGGCCCAATTTCTCTGTTTCATCGGCACTCAAATAGAAACTTCCATACTTTTTGAAATATTCTGCCAACAAGTCTTCCGCTTTATCCACCGCGAGCATATAAGCCACATGCCGGTTATAGAGTTGCGAATAGGTGAAATAATCAGGTGAGTTGATGTGTAGCTTCTTCAACGATTTATAAACCACCGTCAGTTCACTGGCCAGATCATAGTCGAGTAGCTCCTTTTCAAGTTTCTTTAAAGTTGCTATTGAAATTGTTTTTTTCTTGGTAAAAAGTACTTCATTCAAATTGGCCACCTTGCGAAGCAAGTCGGTACGGGGGCTTTCCATTTGTTGAAGTAAATGCTCCTCAATCTTCTGATTCAAACGAGAGCGAAGGGTATAATACGCATTTGCATTTACCTCCAACTCTACCATGATTTTACTATCCGACAATTGTCTTTCCCGCAGTGCCTTCAAGAGGTAGGCTGACTTTTCAGCGTTACTCTCCATCAGTGAATCGTAGATTTCTACATAGTCTTTTTCTGAGAGCTGTTTAACAATGTTCTTTAGCTTAGCCATTGAAGGGGATATTAGTTGGGTAAAGTTTACGAATTTAATAAATACAAGCAATAGTTACCAATATCCTACCAATTTGACAGATTATAATAGACATTATTACCGAATCTATACTTCGGAAGGATATTTGATCATGCCCTATAAACAAAATACGATGGATGCATTCTCACAAATGATTGTAGATGCGGTGGCGCAGGTTAAAAACGCGGTGGTCAAAATTGACATCTACAAAAAAGACAAGGGTCAGCTCAAGCGCGCTGGCAGTGGTTCGGGCTTTATTTTCTCTTCCGATGGGTTGATCTTCACCAATAGTCATGTTGTAAAAGGCGCTGACCGAATCATGGTGTCGCTGCTCAACGAAAATGAGATTGAAGCAACTTTAATTGGTCAGGACCCGGATACAGATTTGGCCGTACTAAAAATCTATTCCGAAGGATATTCTGTATCGCAACTGGGTGATGCCGAACAATTGCAAATCGGTCAGTTTGTTGTGGCGATAGGAAATCCGCTCGGGTATCAGCACACGGTTACTGCCGGAGTAGTCAGTGCTCTGGGGCGAACCTTGCGCTCACAAAATGGCATGCTGGTCGACAATGTGATTCAGTCAGACGCAGCGCTGAATCCCGGCAACTCCGGAGGGCCCTTAATCAATACTAATGGTGAAGTGGTTGGTGTGAATACGGCCATCATCCAGGGAGCCAACGGAATGAGCTTTTCCGTTAACATCAACACAGCCAAAGAGATTGGCAGTCAACTGGTAAAGACGGGCAAGGTCTTCAAAGCTTATCTGGGATTTCAGTTACAGGAAGTAAAGCTTCACCCAAAAATTAAACGACATTACCATCTACCAAATGACAAAGCGCTATTTGTGGTAGGCATTGAAAAGGAATCTCCGGCTTCGCGATCGCAGATTAAAGAAGGAGATTTAATCGTAACGTTTAATAACAAACCGATGAACAACTTAAATCAATTGTTCAAAGAGCTTACCAGAAAAGAAGTGCTCACGATGATCGATGTCCAAGTAGTGCGACATACCGATCTGTTGGATCTGACTCTGTTTCCGGTTCAAAAGCTATCTTTGTAGACACCATTGCATCATGATTGTTCCTATTCCCACTCTGCACTTATTTGAGCCGTTGGACGATCAGTTGATCTCCTTGTTGAAATCACTGCAGCCGGAAGAATGGAACAAACCCACCTTGGCCAAGTTGTGGACCGTCAAAGACATTGCCGCGCATTTGCTGGATGGAAACTTGCGCACCTTATCCATGGTGCGTGATGGTTACTTTGGATCGAAGCCGGAAGGGATTAACTCCTATCAAGATTTGGTCAATTATCTCAATCAATTGAATGCCGATTGGGTAAACAGTTTCAAGCGTGTAAGTCCGATTGTGTTGATCGATTTATTGGAGAAATCCGGCAAGGAATATGTAAAGGTATTGCAGTCGCTGGAGCCTTCGGCTAAAGCTTTATTCTCGGTAGCGTGGGCAGGAGAAGCGGAATCACAAAATTGGTTTCACATTGCCCGCGAGTACACCGAGAAGTGGCATCATCAAAAGCAAATTCGGGAAGCCGTAGGTGTGGGTGGCTTGATGGAGCGTGAATTCTATTTTCCGGTTATCGATACATTTATGCGCGCATTGCCGGTTGCCTATCAATCTGTGCGGTCGAACGAAGGAGCTATTGTGCGGATCCATATTTTAGGAGAAAATGGTGGTTCCTGGAGCATTCGCTACTCCTCCACCGGTTGGCGTTGGGATCATTCAAATGCACGACCTGCGGCAGAAGTTGAAATCAAGGCTGACGATGCCTGGAAACTATTTACGAAGGGGCTGCCTCCACAAGAGGCGCTTGAGCGGATTCGCATTTCAGGAATGCATGAGTTGGGACAACCCATACTCAGAATGATTGCTATTATGGGCTAGCGGTAGCGCGATAAAGTTTGGCTTAATTGGATTTTGAAATATATTTGCCGGAAGTTACGGGGGATTAGCTCAGCTGGCTAGAGCGTCCCGAAAGCATTCGGGAAGGTCAGCAATTGAAATTTGAAATAATTAATCCGGGGGATTAGCTCAGCTGGCTAGAGCGCTTCCATGGCATGGAAGAGGTCATCGGTTCGAATCCGATATTCTCCACAAAAAAAGATGGCTCGGTAGCCATCTTTTTTTTTAAATCTACAGTATGTATTTCGTATACATTCTCTATTCCGATAAGTGCAATAAATATTATATCGGGCAAACGGAATCACTGACAAGGCGCGTAGAAGAACACAATCAAGGTAAGGGTGGTGCATTCACCTCGGCTTGCATTCCTTGGGCACTAGTTTACCATGAATCTTTCGAATCTCGACAAGAAGCTGTTAAAAGGGAAAGAGAAATAAAGGGCAAAAAGAGCAGAAAATATATCGAATACCTAATTCAGTCGCGCTCCACAGAAAATCTTTGAATCTCTGATTTGGAAATTTTACACACGCTGATTGCTGCGCTCAACTTCTTCAGCCAACGCTCGCATTTTCCTTACACGCTCCGGATCCACAGTTCTTAACTTAAACTCACTACCTTCCTCTGAACCCATACCTGCAATTTGCTGATTGCGGTACTGCATCCCGCTTTCGCGGAAAGCGGTCGCTGAAAAATGAATCTCCGTTGCCTTTGATGCACGCAGTATTTCTTCTACGGTGTTTTCATTGACACCCGAGCCCGGCATGATCTCAATGCGACCATTGGCTTTTTGAATTAATTGCCCGATCAGTTCTTTTCCTCTGACAGCTTGCGCCTGTTGCCCTGCTGTTAAAATTCTATCAAACCCTGCTTCGATACAATCTTCCAATGCTTCGAAAGGATCGCGCGTCATGTCGAATGCACGGTGACACGTTACCTTTAACGGACGCGCCAGCTCGATCAACTCTTTGCATCGCTTTACATCGATGCGGCCTTCTGCGGTAAGCATACCAAACACCACTCCGTCTACGCTGATCTTCTGGCATTGATGGATGTCGCGCTTCATGGCATGAAATTCATAATTGGAATACAAAAAATCGCCACCGCGCGGACGGATCATCACAAACACATCCATGTTTACATTTTGCCGCACGGCTTCGATTACAGCATACGATGGAGTAGTGCCTCCCTCACCCGGATTATCACACAGTTCAATGCGATCTGCGCCACCTTCTTGTGCCCGCAGAGCTGATTCAATATTATATACAACTACTTCCAGCAGCATAGAATCAATTTCACTAATTAATAAATACTGGTTGCGTCAAATAGCTTATTCGTAGCACTGTCATACACCGCGTACGTAAATCCCTTCTGTAAGCAATAAGCACCATACTCTCCGCTTTTGCTGAGTGCGAGAAAACCCACCTGAAGTGTTTTTGCCTTGTCCGGATTTTTTCGAATGATACGCTCTACCGCCAGCTTGCAGGCTTGCTCCGGGCTATTTCCCTGACGCATCAGCTCTACCACCAAATGACAACCTACGATACGAATCACTTCCTCGCCTACACCGGTGGATGTAGCAGCCCCCACTTCATTGTCGACATACAAACCTGCTCCGATAATCGGTGAATCGCCTACGCGGCCACGCATCTTATAAGCCATGCCGCTGGTGGTACACGCGCCTGATAAATTTCCTTGTGCGTCCAGCGCTACAATACCGATCGTATCATGATTTTCAATGTTGGCTACCGGCTTATATTTCTTTTCCTTCAGCCATGCCTTCCACGCTTTCTCCGATTCTTTGGTGAGCAACTTTTCTTTCTTGAATCCATTCGCCAACGCAAACTGCAAGGCCCCCTCTCCCACGAGCATCACGTGCGGAGTTTTCTCCATCACTTTGCGCGCCACCGATACCGGATGTACAATATGTTCGAGACATGCCACAGAGCCGATGTTCCCCTGCTCGTCCATGATGCACGCATCAAGTGTTACGCGGCCATCACGATCCGGCAAACCGCCTAAGCCCACCGAGGTTTCTTTTGGGTCACCCTCGGGCACGCGGGCACCGGCCTCTACGGCATCTAATGCTTTGCCTCCGGCAGACAAAATCTTCCATGCTTCTTCGTTGGCTTGCTTGCCGAAGTTCCATGTAGAAATGACAATGGGTTTATTCACTGCCGGATCAGAAGCCGCCATCGAAGCGAAGGGCAATGAGCTGGCTACAGCCGTTAGTTTCAAAAATTGTCTGCGAGAAGTTTTCATGGGTGGAATAGTGAGCACTAAAGATAATTAGTCCTATTCAAAGTTATTATATTCGTCTGCTTATTCCTTCAAAGGTTAATGACGACTGAAAGCGGCTCCGTTTACTCCTGATTTAATTGATCCTGCATGCTTTTCAACTTATCGATCAACCCATTCAACCTTGCCTGTTGCTTTCTGATTTGCAACGGCCGCAGGTAAAACCAATTCAGGAGTATCCAAATTCCAGTGATGCCATATGTGACCGCTGCCCCCACCATCGTCATATGGGAAGCGTATTCATACATATACAAAGCGATGCCTAACGAAAGCAATGCGAAATAGCTATTCAACACGGTGGTTTCGATAAACTGTTGTTTGGCTTTGATCTCCAATAGGTTATTCAAGTATTGCTGATTATTGTTTGATTCATCGGCCTGTCTAAAGAGGCTCCGGCTTTTATTAATAGCGATGATATACAACGCGATTGCGGCAATGATAAAAACAATTCCAACTTTGGTGGTCACGAGTTGGGGTTGGTAATAATACCAAACGAACAAGATAAAGGCTGCGGTGATACTTAAGCTAAGATTAGCGAGAACGGTGTGTCGTCTTCTCGACTTCTTATACCGATCAACTCTTTGCAGCAAGTCGGCCAGGTTGGGTTGCTCTGTATTTTGTGAGGCCCACAATTCTTTGAAATCAATATCAGGCGTTTCCATGCTCTTTGAACTTTTGAGTTAACTTCTCTTTGATGCGATGAATTTTTACACGGGTGTTTGCTTCTGAAAGCCCTACGATTTGTGCGATCGCAGACTGCTTTGCGTTTTCCAATTCGAGGGATATGATAATGCGTTCTGTTTCCGAGAGTTCTGAAATGAACCGATATAAAAGCTGAAGCTGCGGTTCGACATTCACTTGCTTGTCTTCCTCCAAATTCAATGGCAATGCTGCTTTGGGGAATCGCTTTTGTCGCTCCACCTGACGCAAACAATTATTCGTAGCAATTCGATAGATCCAGGTTCCAATATCTGCCTCGTTACGAAATTTCGGCAATTGTTGCCATACAATAATGAAAGCCTCTTGCGCCATATCTTTGGCAAGATCATAATCGTTGGCATACCCCATACACACCCGAAACACTTTCTGCCAATACGTTTTGTATATCTCTTCGAACGGCATCTTATTTGGTTGGGATGAAATGGTCCAGTTGACTAAAATACCATTCTTTATCATCATACATGATAAAATGGAGACCTCGGTTGGCATACTGCAATTGGGCCGTTTTCAAATTCTTGTACTGACTGTCAATCGCACTAGATATATTTTTGAAATAGGGCTCTAATAGAATCAAAGCGGGGCATTCAACTGACTTAATGCGCTCACGCAGATCGGTATTTGAAAAGTCGCAGAACATTTCGCCAATGGTATTTCGGTCTGATCTCATACTCCACTCTACTACCAACGCTTGCTTAGCAGTATCAGCTACAAGGCCTTTCATTGTCATCTTTTGCATTTGATAAAATTGCTCATTCGTGGCCGTAGTAATTTGACGAACCATGGCCGAACAATCGGGCTTAGCTGCGGACTGAAATGCGGGATTACTCATTGCCGATAGGCAAGGGAGTGCATCTACTACTACAATCTTCTTCACAAGTTGCGGATAGTCAGCAGCCAATGCCATCGCCATAACACCACCCATGCTATGCCCAACAATGATTGGTTTTTCGATATCATTTTCCTGAATAAAGCGGGCAATGCTGGTTTCCCAATTTTTGAAAGTCGGGGTAGGCTGAGGTTTTACACCCGCAAACCCTGCCATCGTTAGTGCATAGCAAGTGTAGTGTTTCTCGAACTTCGCTTTCGTTTCGTCCCACACAGAGGCTGAACTTGCAAATCCCGGGATGAAGATAATAGCGTTTTCTCCCTGGCCGCTTTTCTGAACTTCAAATGTATAAGGACTTTCTTCTGTTCGCGCAATCGTTGAGCCACACAGTGTCATCAAAGCGGCAGGGATCGGGCTGAAAAAGATTAGAAAAACGGTTGAAACGGTGGTTAGCTTTTTCATAAGTCTATAATTTAATGGTTCGGCCGTTAGAGACAGCCGTCCATAAAATGTTACAAATCGATGACAAATAAATTAACGGAGCCTAATTTCGTGGATAAACAACCCAGCCAACAGTCGTTGTGGTGATAAAGTAAATCCCCTCAGGATCTCTGAATTTATATTTTTCAGACATAAAAGAAATTTAAAGCGAAGGGGAAGTGAAAAATAGTAAGGAAAAGCACGCGTTGCAAACGCGCGCTGACCTAGTGTGTATTTAGTGACTATCTAAAATACATCTGCTTTTTGGAATTGAGATAGGTTATAATGGTTTTATCCAATACAATAACATCGCTATAGGCGCTGGCAATCATGTAATTGCCATTCACTTTACGAATAAGGCCTACGCGGCCGCCATAAATATAAACTTTGGTAACCTCACTCACTCCCTTGCGGGAATGCTTCACTCGATATAATTTTTTGTACGTGATATCCCTTGTCATACCATTGGGCAACTAGCGCTTGATGATAAAGGTAGTCTTTACGCGCACCTTGCGCCCATTTCTACTATTACGATATTGTAAATCGATGGTACTATCCGGTGCAGATTCCCACTGCTTTACCGTAGCCATAATGCGGGCATACTCCGTATCAAATGTATTTTGGGCAGATACTGAAGTCCAAATCAACACACTCACCAACGTTAGAACATATTTCATCTTAACCAACTTTATGATTTTTTTGAAAGATACATCTTAGCGCATTTCTGCGTGACTGCCCCTAAAAAATTCTCTATTTGATAATACCATCATCAACGAGTTACACCATCTCACAAGTTAACGATAACCTGCTAATCAGCCCGTTACCCACTTTTCGACCAATTTTTGTGAGTTTGGCATGTGCTTTGGCGCCAGCCACTAACTGTGCGCTGAAAAATCCTCCTTCCGGCTCAGAATCAGCCTATTAGCCCAAGATAGCCCATATTGGGAACGTGCTTTGCTTCCCCATTCCTTTCCATATTCTACACGCTTTAACCCAAATTGATAGCATCGCAACTGTAAAAAGGCCCTTTCCAGCCTGTTTTGGCACTTGGCTATTGTTTTGAACCTATGCGGGTACACTAAACAAACAACTTACAATTATGTGGTTAAACATTCTGCAACGGCTGGCGAACATCTTTAAAGCAAAGGCGCACCATGCGGTTGATCACCTGGAAAATCCGGTAGAAATGTCCAAGCTGGCGGTGGCCGAACTAGAGAAAGCCATCAGCGATGCTACCGAAGCTTTCTCCATTGCACTCGCCAACCATAAAAAGTGGGAGCGCGAACTGCAGCAGGCTACGCTTGCGACCGAAAACTGGAAGCAAAAAGCCAAGCTAGCCATTGCGCAAAGCAACGAAGAGCTAGCCAAGAAAGCGCTGATGGAAAAAGCGAACGAAGATCGAAAGATGACGGAATTCGGAGCCATCTATCAGAAGTCGGAGAAAGACATCAAGGTGCTGCGCCAAAACCTCGACTCGCTTCAACTGAAATTGAAGGAGATGAAATCGAAGCAGTCGGTGTTGGAAGCGAAAGCCAAAAATGCGGAAGCGCAAGGCAAAGTAGCGAAGCAACTGTCGGGTATTGGCACGAGCGCTCTCTCCAACTTTCAGCGCTATGAGGAGAAAATCAACGAAATGGCCGACCAGAGTGAGGCATTGCAGGAATCGCTGTTCTCACAAAAACAACTGGAGCGTGAATTTGATCAACTCGAGTCAACGGTGAGCGTGAGCAACGACCTCGAAACGTTGAAACTGGAAATGCAAACCGAAGAGGAACGCAAGAAAGAAGAAATGGAAAAGAAAAAACTGGAGACGCTGAAGATCAAAATGGAAACGCAGTTGCCTCCGGCCAAGCCGATCAAGCAGCTTACACCACCGAAAGAAGAAAAACTGAAAAATTTCTTTGGTGAATAGAAAGCGGTGAGATCAAAAAAAAGCAAAAACAAAAAAGTAAACACTAACAAACCCTATAAACAAAACAAGTATGTCAATCAATTTAAAGAAAGGTGGTTCGATCAATTTAACCAAAGCCAATCCCAAACTGTCTAAAATCTATATTGGTTTAGGATGGGAATTACTCACACAATCACTGGACCTCGATGCATCGATGTTCATCTTGGGCGCGAATGGTAAACTGTTATCTGAACAACACTTTATTTTCTATAACAATCTGCGCACACCCGATGGCAGCATTGCACACCAGGGCGACAACCGCTCGGGCGTGGGCGAAGGCGATGACGAGTTAATCTTGGCGAATCTGAAACAGATTCAACCGGAAGCGCAGGAGATCTTAGTGTATGTAACCATTCACGAAGCTGCTTCGCGTGGCCATAACTTCGGTAAGCTGAAAGATGCCTATGTGCGTGTGGTGGATGTAGAGAAAAAGGAAGAGATCGCCATCTATGACCTCGATGCCGAAGCGTCATTCGGAACAGAAGTATTGTTTGGAAAATTGCGGAGAGCGGATGCTATCAACTGGGAGTTTGTAGCGATTGGCGAAGGTACCAATGTGGGTATGCAAGGTTTAGTAGACCGCTATGTTTAATGCTATGCAGGAAAAAGATTTGATAATTGTTAATAAAATAGAAAATGAACTTGATCAAAAGAAATGGAATTAACCTGACGAAAGGGTCTTCAATTTCGCTGGAGAAAAAAGGAAGAGCGTTGTCGCAAGTGCGCGTGGGTATCAACTGGGGATCGATTCAGCATCAGATTCTCGGTTTCACCTACAACACCACGGCTGTGGATTTAGATAGCTCGGTGGCATTGTTTAACAATAAACATTTAGTGGATAATGTGTACTTCCGCAAGCTGGTGTCAACGGACGGAGCCGTGAAGCACTCCGGTGACGACCGGGTGGGTGATCGCCATGGCGATGATGGAACGGACAATGAAACGATTCATGTGAACCTTCGCACGATGAATCCCTCAGTCGATCAAGTGGTGTTCTACCTCAACTCGTATGCGCAACAGGACTTCGAAACGATTCCCTATGCCAACATCAGCATTGTGGACGCTACGAATCCACACGATCTGGAAGAGTTGGCATCATTCAAGGTAGCGATGGATAAAACTTTCCGAGGTTACGTATCGATGGTGTTAGGAAAATTTGTTCGCACACCTTCGGGGTGGGATTTTATCTCTGTGGGCGAGCCCATCAAAGCCCGCAACATCAAAGAGTGCGTGGAGAATATCAGCGAACAGTATGTGTAATCATTAAACAAGGAGGCCGCCTCGAAAGCGGCCTTCTTTATTTAAGTAGTGCTGCAAAGTATCTAAGTGCCTTCGTGTCTTAGTGGTTAACTATCATTGGATCACTCTTCGCGCAAAGCGAAAACGCTTTTTGTAATAATCTGAATAGAGATTGGTTTCAACCACACCGAGAGTAGTTGATGCATGAATGAACTTCACATCGTCCTTTCCGTGCACCACCGTTACAATGCCCACATGCGTAATTACATTTTTCTTTTTGCCGGTAGCGAAAAACAATAGATCACCCGGTTGTACATCTTTCATTTTCACCTTCTCCCCGACTAACGCTTGTGCGTCTGCCGTGCGTGGCAAAGGAAGTTTAATGGTTTGGAAGGCATTGCTCGTAAGTCCTGAACAATCGATACCGGAGCGCGTGGTGCCGCCCCACTTATAGGGTGTGCCAGTAAAGGCGCGAGCCGCTTTGATCACATCGTCTACCTTGTCTTCGCGGGTGCGGGCTTTGCGCGAAGCTGCACAGGAACCAAGCAAGGTCATTGCCAACAGGAAAATCGTAAGCCTACTAAAACTTACTGCCGAAAGTGGGCGAGGTAGTAAAAGTATTTGGCTAATTTTACGGCTAAGTAAGTCACACATAAACATTTCAAAGTTAGTTGTTTGATGGCACAGATAAAAGAAACAGAAGCTCCCGTTGCATCTCTTGTTGGAGAAGCAATTATCATGCAGTTTAAATCCATCGTGGGCGAAGAAAACGTATTCGTAGATGAAGAACGTAGAACGGACTACGGCCACGATAAGACAGAGGATTATCAGTTTATGCCCGATGTGGTGGTGCGACCCGCCAATACACAAGAAGTAAGCGAACTACTAAAGATTTGCAATGCACATAAACTACCGACCACGCCTCGCGGTGCGGGTACCGGTTTGAGCGGTGGCGCACTTCCTGTTAAAAAAGGCGTGGTGATTTCGATGGAACGATTCAACAAAATCATTCAGATCGATGAATTGAATTTGCAAGCCACGGTAGAGCCGGGCGTCATCACCGAAGTATTTCAAAATGCAGTAAAAGAAAAAGGCCTTTTCTATCCACCCGATCCTGCGAGCGGTGGCTCTTGTTTTTTAGGTGGAAATCTGGCGAATAATTCCGGTGGGCCGAAAGCGGTGAAGTATGGCGTCACCCGCGATTATGTCATCAATATGGAAGTGGTGTTACCCACCGGTGAAATCATGTGGACGGCAGCAAATGTGTTGAAAAACTCAACGGGTTATAATCTCACGCAGTTGATGTGCGGCAGCGAAGGCACGCTGGGCATTATCACTAAAATAGTATTTAAGCTGCGCGGCTTCCCGAAGAAAAATGTGCTGATGATGATTCCTTTCAGCACCAACGAAGAAGCCTGCAAAGCCATCGCAGCCATTTATGTAGATGGCATCACGCCTTCCGGCATGGAGTTCTTTGAAAAAGAAGCAGCCGCCAAAACATTCGACTATTGTGAGAAAGTATTGAACAGCCCCGTCACCACTAAGTTAACGGAAGGCATGAACGCGTATCTTCTCTGCGAATTGGATGGCAATGATGAAGAAGTGTTGATGCGCGATGCTGAACGTGTAATGGGAGTTGTGGAGAAGTTTGAAAGTGGTGAAGTGCTGTTTGCCGATAATGCTGCGCAAAAAGCCGAGTTGTGGAAAATTCGTAAAAACATTTCTCCTGCTGTCAACTGGTATACACTTACAAAATCAGACGATGTGGTAGTGCCGCGCGCCAATCTTCCTAAGCTGATCAATGGCATAAAAGAAATAGGTAAGCGATACAATTTCAACACAGTGTGCTTCGGCCACTTGGGCGATGGCAATCTGCATGTTAATATCCTGAAAGAAAACTTGTCGGAAGAATATTGGAACACCAAAGTAAACGAGGGGATTGGTGAAATCTTCAAGTTGACTGTTAGTCTTGGTGGTACACTTTCCGGAGAACACGGTATTGGCATTGCCAAGCGCCCGTACATGCCCATTGCCATGAGCGAGATTAATCTTAACTTGATGCGTGGAATTAAAAAGGTATTTGATCCCAATGGTATTTTAAATCCCGGTAAGATATTTTAACCAACCTATCATGAAAAATTTCGTCTTCCTTCTTGTATTTGCAATTATCGCCTCTTGTCAGACAAAAACGGCAGAGTCACTCTTCAATGGCAAAGACCTTACGGGATGGCAATTTTATAAAGAAAAAGAAAACAACAGCTGGGAAGTAACTGCCGATGGCTTGTTGCACTGCAAACCGTTTGATGGAAATGAAAAGCGTGCCGATCTAATGACGGTAGCGGATTACGAAAATTTCGAATTAACCTGGGATTGGAAAATTGCAGCACAAGGAAACAGCGGAGTAATGTTCGGTGTAGTTGAAACATATGACGAACCTTATCTCAGCGGCCCTGAATATCAATTATTGGATGACATCGGTTATCCAGGCAAAATTGAAGATTGGCAAAAGACTTCCGCTAACTACGGCATGCACGTAGCCGATGGCGCTCAACCAAAGCCTGTTGGCGAATGGAATACTTCTAAGATAGTTGTAAATAAAAACCATGTGGAACATTGGCTCAACGGCAAGAAAGTAGTCGACTACGAATTAGGTTCTGAAGATTGGAAAGAACGCAAAGCCAAAAGCAAGTGGAATGAAGCACCCGGCTATGGTGCTACCCCAAAAGGACGTATTTGCCTACAAGATCATGGTGGCGAAGTGTGGTTTAAAAACATCAGCGTAGTTGTACTTCCTTAATTCTTTGCAATAAAAGATGTGCGGCATTACGGGAATCTTTGCGTTTAATCTAGTTGGTAAATTCAATCTGATCAACGTAACAGCCGCCACACAAGCGCTGCACAAACGCGGCCCCGACAATCAAGGAATTTATACCGATCAATTTGTTGGACTCGGTCATCGCAGACTATCGATTATTGATACGAGTGCGGCCGCGCATCAGCCCATGTGGGATCAGTCTAAGCGGTACTGCATGGTTTTCAACGGAGAAATTTTTAACTACTTAGAACTTAAGCAACAACTAAAAGATAAGGGTGTAGTCTTTCACACTGATTCCGATTCGGAAGTGTTGTTGCAACTCTATATTCGTGAAAAAGAAAAGTGCCTCAACCAACTGAATGGATTCTTTGCTTTTTGCATTTATGATTTGCAAGAGCAAACATTCTTTGTAGCGCGCGATCGCTACGGCATCAAGCCGTTACTTTATGTTTTTGACGAAGATAAATTCCTCTTTGCCTCTGAGATGAAATCCATTGTTCAGTACGGCATCGAAAAAACGATTGATTACACTTCGCTCTACACTTATCTTCAACTCAATTACATTCCGGCTCCACACACCATCTTCACGCAAGTGAAAAAGTTAATGCCCGGTCATTGGCTGCGCATCAGCAATAAGAAGATGGAGGAAGGCACTTACTACCAAATTCCATACGATCAACAGAAAGCAGCTTCCAATTCGGTCAAGTATGAAGGTGCCAAAGAAAAACTGAAAGAGTTATTAGAAGCATCGGTTCAACGCAGGCTAATTGCTGACGTTCCTCTCGGTGCATTTTTAAGTGGAGGAATTGATTCTTCGGTTGTCACCGGATTGGCGAGCAAACACAAATCCAATCTGCACACTTTTTCTATCGGCTTCCGAGATGAGAAATTCTTTGACGAAACGGAATACGCGAAGTTAGTAGCCGCACATTTCAAAACCGACCATACTGTCTTTTCATTAACGAATGCCGATCTCTACGAACATGTTCATTCGATTTTAGATTACATTGATGAACCATTTGCCGACTCGTCCGCTATTGCAGTTTATATTCTCAGTCGCGAAACGCGTAAGCATGCTACTGTTGCACTTTCAGGAGATGGTGCAGACGAACTCTTAGCTGGTTACAACAAACATGCGGGCTTTTTGCAATCGCTGCGTCCGGGTTTCAAAGAATATGCAGTAAAGAGTTTGTTGCCAATTTGGAATTTGTTTCCGGCATCACGTAACAACCCAATTACGAACAAAGTACGCCAACTGAAACGATTTGCAGAAGGCATGAAACTGAGTCCCGCAGAAAGATATTGGCGCTGGGCTGGATTTGCAGATGCTAACCAAGTCACTGCACTCTTCAGCCATCAATCAAAAGAGAAATGGCAGGAACAAGAATACCAAAGTCGCAAAGCAGAAATTCTAAAAACGATGCCAGCGAATTCCACCATCAACGACATGCTGTTAACAGACATGGGTTTGGTGCTGGCCAATGACATGCTGACCAAAGTGGATTTGATGAGCATGGCAAACGCGCTGGAAGTACGAGTGCCCTTTTTAGATTTTGAAGTGGTGAACTTCTTGTTTTCGTTACCGGATGATTTTAAAATCAATACGAGCATCCGAAAGAGAATTTTGCAAGATGCATTTAAAGATTTGCTGCCCGCTCAGCTTTATAACCGTCCGAAGAAAGGATTTGAAGTTCCGTTGTTGAAATGGTTCCGCAATGAAATGAAATCATTGATTGTCGATGATTTACTGTCAGAGAAATTCATTACAGAACAAGGCGTATTTAATTACGCGGAGATCGCCAAATTAAAAGCTCAACTTTTCTCCTCCAATCCGGGAGACATTCATGCTCGTATCTGGGGACTCATTGTATTTCAATGGTGGTGGAAGAAGAACATGATGAGTAGTAGGTAAATCCTCGTCAGAAGATTTTTATTAATAGACTTTGAGATTATTTAGGAACTATTATCGAAGTGAGTCGATATACAAATCTTCTACTTTCTTTCGCGCCCATGGTGTCTTACGCAAAAACACTAAACTCGATTTGATGCTCGGATCGAAATTAAAGCAGTTGATCGGAATGATCCGACCTAAATCTTCCCAGCCATACAGTTCTACTAAATGATTCAAAATCATTTCCAGCGTTTTACCATGCAGTGGGTTATTCGGTTGACTCTCCATAACGTTACAGATAGTTCAATACATCAGTAATTTTTTCTAATTCTTTAAAGTTTACATGCTCCACCGCATGTTCTACTTTCTCATGCCCCCAGGTGATGTGGTAGGGAATATGAAATCCGT
>PJQF01000136.1_pt1 | contig 44820 bp, 37 predicted proteins | sample 1503741 | NCBI WGS metagenome assembly PJQF01 (sample SAMN07775949, study PRJNA414020) | Biofilm metagenome, whole genome shotgun sequencing project. | isolation source: biomolecule (vanillin) treated reverse osmosis membrane biofilm | place: India: Nagpur | collected 2017-03-21 | reverse complement strand
GGCCGCATTCATCTGTAGGGTTCCTATTCGCATGCATACAGTTGCTGGGATGCCTATCATGGAGGCAAAAGGTATGGCAAAATCAATTTTAAGTATTACCGAAAAAGTCACTTACGCGATGGCTCACTTTGTTTATCCAAATTCAATTTCTTTAAAAGAATATCTGATTAAGCATTACCCCGTTTTTAAAAAGAAAATTAAGGTAATTGCCAATGGTAGTTCGAATGGAATTGATATAGAATATTATCAATCACGACCCTCTCTTTCACCACTAACCTTACCAGAAGGTGCGTTTGTTTTTACCTATGTCGGACGCCTACTAAAAGATAAAGGGACGGAAGAATTGATAACAAGTTTTGTGAAATTAAATTCACTTTTTCCGCATGTTCATTTGCTACTGATTGGTCGGTATGAAGAAGATCGAGATCCGCTTCCTCAAGAAATCCGATCTCGAATCGATAGCCACCACTCTATACATGCAGTTGGCTTTCAACCTGATATTAGACCTTACCTTACAATGAGCCATGTATTCGTTTTTCCGTCTTATAGGGAAGGTTTTCCGAATGTGGTTTTACAAGCATTATGTATGGGTTTGCCAGTGGTAGCCACTCGAATCAATGGCTGTGACGAGATGATTTTAGAAAATCAAAATGGCTTTTTGATTCCTGCCAAATCCTGGGAGGCGTTGTATGAGAAAATGATCCTCTTTGTGAAGGATCCTGACTTAGTCATCAAAATGTCATCAAAAGCTAGAACATCTGTTGTTCAGCGCTATGATCGTAATTTGGTTTGGCAGGCAATACTAATGGAATACAGAAATTTATTAGCTGATGTATCGCAACTTGATTAAACCTTTGCTGGATTGGCTGAGTGCCTTCATTGCCATTACTTTACTTTTGCCAGTATTTGTAATGATATGGGTCGTATTGGCATTTGCAAACAGGGGAAAAGTATTCTTCATTCAACCGAGGCCAGGTCATCATGAAAAAGTTTTCTACCTGATTAAATTCAAAACTATGAATGAAAAGCGGGATTCAAAGGGAGAATTATTGGATGATGATAAACGGTTAACAAAGGTTGGAAAGTTAGTTCGTAAATCATCATTAGACGAACTTCCACAACTTCTCAATATTTTAAAAGGAGAAATGTCATTTGTAGGACCGCGACCATTACTTGTAGATTACTTACCTTATTATTCAATTGAGGAGCGCGACAGGCATTTGGTTAAGCCTGGAATTACTGGATGGGCGCAAGTAAATGGTAGAAACCTACTCAGTTGGGATAAGAGGTTTCAATACGATCTTTGGTATGTTAAAAATCAATCACTTTGGCTCGATTTAAAAATTCTTTTTAAAACAATTATCAAAGTATTTAAACGAGAAGGAATTTCAGCACAAGGCCATGCAACTATGCCAACCTTTATAGAGTTTGTAAAAAAAAATCGAAAGAATGAATAGCGTAATTAGAGTAATGGTGACTGGGGCTGGTGCCTTACTCGGACAAGGAATATTGCGTTGCTTGCAACCAAACCGTGAAGAATATTATATAGTAACTGCAGATCCCGATTATCGATCAGCGGGCCACTGGCTGGGTGACAAAGCTGTAATCATCCCCATGGCTAAGTCAACAGATTACCTTTCTAAATTGGAAGAATTACTTTTACATGAGAAAATAGATATCCTTCTGATAGGAACAGATGTGGAATTACCCATCTTAAGCCAGAATCAGCACCATTTGGAAAAAAAATACAACGTAAAAATTGTTGTCTCAGGAGAACGAGTGATTGAAGTAGCCAATGATAAATGGCTTACAGCAAAATTTCTAAAAGAGAATGATTTTCCTTTTCCTTATTCCGTTATGGCAAGTAATAAAGAAGAAGTATTGCAAACGTTTGGCGATGATTCATACCCTCTTTTTTCTAAACCAATTGATGGAGCCCGTTCCAAAGGTATCCGAACAATTCTAAATCGGGTTGAATTGAATGAAGTTCTTGAACAGCCTTCTAATTTGGTCATCCAGGAATTTCTGCCTGAACAGGATGGAGAGTTTACAGCAGGTTGCTTGGTTTTAAATGGCGTTTGCAAGGCAATTGTTGTTTTGAAAAGAGACTTGCGAGATGGTAACACCTACAGAGCTTATAGTTATACAGATAAAACGTTTGACCATTTTTTAAGTAGCGTAGCTGTAAAACTAGGTGTAGAAGGGCCAGTCAATTTTCAGTTTAGACTCCGCAAAAAAGAACCAGTTATTTTTGAGATTAATGCCCGATTCAGTGGTACTACTCCATTAAGAATGATGTTTGGCTTTAATGAGGTTAAAGCAACAATTGACTTCTACAAAAGAAAATTGGATACACTTTCATATCAAATACAAGAGGGTGTCATACTTCGTACATGGTCAGATATTTTAATTTCTAAAAATGATTTTGATGACTTTAAAGCTACTGGTGGAATGATCGATCCCCAAAGCCATGAGTTTTCATTTAAAATTAGAAATGTCTAAATACGGAGGTGATGAAGATTTTAATAATCGGACATTCAGGATTTCTAGGTAAGAATCTCTATTCAATTCTAGAAGCGAAAGGATATGAAGTCATTGGGGCATCGAGAAGAAAATTACAGGAATCAGATATTAGTTTAGATGTAACTAATGAAAACGATTTTTTGGCGATGCAAACCAATCCTGATGTAATTATCAACTGCGCGGCCCAGTTACCAAGTCACAATTTATTTGATCAAGAATATGCCAAGCAATGTTTTGAAGTGAACACCATAGGTGCGTTGAATGTGGCTAAATTTGCATTGGCTGTCCAGTGTAAAAAGGTGATTCATTGTTCAACTTTAAGTGTATTGCCAAAGCCGTGGCCTTTAGACATGAATGAAGATTATGTTCAACTTCCAATTTCAAGTCAGGCTGTTTACGGCGCTTCCAAACTTTCAGGAGAAATTTTAGTATTAGCACTCTTACAGAATAAAATCAATACTACAATTGTTAGAATATCAGCATTGTATGGTCCAGGTATGCCTTGGGTAGGAGTGATGCCGTCATTTATAGATCAAGCACAGAATGAAAAGTGTATTAAAATCTCAAACGGTAATACTGTGTTTGCCGATTTTTTGTTTATTGATGATGCGGTTGAATGTGTTTCCAAACTAATTCATGCAAGTGATACTGGCATTGTTAATTTGGCTAGTGGTAGTGAAATTTCACTAAGCGTCTTGGCTACTGAAATTTCCAACCAGATAGAAGGTTCTCGGATAGAAATGTCACAAGAAGTACTGACGAAGCCAATGCGTGCGAAAGTAAATATTCAGCGACTTTTAAATCTGGTGGGCCAGCAAAAATTTACAAGTATTACCCAAGGCCTTACCAAAACGATTCAGTTTAAGTATGGATAAAAAAGGACGCTTTATCATTATCGGGGATATTCATGGGAACTTGCCTGCATTAGAGAAACTTTTTTTAATAGAGAAATCTTTTGATGGTGTTATTTGCCATGGTGATGTGGTGAATTACGGCCCATGGAGTAATGAATGTGTGCAATTACTGAATGAGATGAAGAATGTTTGCTGTCTGAGGGGAAATCATGAGCAAAGTTTTATAAAAGGTATTTATGAAGGCAAGAACCCTTTGGTTCAGTTTTTTTTTAAGCAATGCTTCCCCAATTTTAATCAAATAGAAACCATTTCAAGCTATAAAGACCAAATCAGAATAGGCGACTTTACGATTCAACATACAATTAATGATCAATATATTTTTCAAGATACTGAAGTAAATGACTTAAATTGTAACTACATCATCGGACATTCGCATCAACAGTTTATTCGAATGATTTCAAATTTTAAGTTGATCAATACAGGTAGTTTAGGTCAGAATCGAGCTTATATAAATGTTTCAGAATATTTAATTTTAGATACCGAAATAAATAAAGTAAACTTAAAAAGTTATTTATATGATGTTGATCTGGTTATTGATAAGATGAAATCAATGAATTACCCGACCGATTGTACGAATTATTATCTGTCAAAGAAACGAGCTTGATACAATGATAGGATTTATGACTGGTAACATATATTTAATTGGTGCAAGTGGGCATGCCCGAGTAGTAGCAGACGTAGTCACAAGTATGCAACTTTCAGTAATAGCTTTTGTTGATAAGGTAGATTCGGATCAAATGTATATGGGCATTCAGGTCATGCATGAGAAAGACTTTTCAGGAGATGGAGAGGTTTTGATTGCTATAGGAAGTAATCAAATCAGGAAGCAATTATCCGTGAAAAAAAAATGGAATTATTTTACAGCGATTCATACCAGCGCAATTGTTTCGCAGTATGCTCAAATCGATAAAGGAAGTGTTGTAATGCATGGCGCAATTATACAAACGATGACCAATGTTGGTCAGCATGTAATTGTTAATACAGGTGCCCAAATCGATCATGATTGTAAAATTGGTTCATATGCTCATATCGCTCCTGGAGCCGTCTTATGCGGCCAAGTAACAGTGGGAGAGGGCGCTTTCGTTGGTGCAGGGGCAGTTGTAATTCCAGGAATTGAAATCGGAAATTGGGCTCAAATTGGAGCCGGTGCGGTAGTAATCAATAATGTTCCAGACGGGGCAACGGTAGTTGGAAACCCAGCACGAATCATTAAAAGTAAAATCTTGTGAAGAAACATATTGCCATTATTGGTGCTGGTGGGCTGGGAAGGGAAGTTTTAACTCTAGTCAATGCATTGCCTGAGTGGGATGTTCTAGGCTTTTATGACGATAATATCCCCAAAGGGTCAATTATAAAGAACAAACCGATTTTGGGAACAATAGCTGATTTGAATTCCTCCAACCAAAATCAATCGATAGTGATTGCAATAGGCGATGTAGAGGCAAAACACCAAGTCATCAAAAGATTATATTCAAATAATCATTTTCATTTTCCTACGCTCATACACCCGCATGCGCTGTTGCAAGATCCATCTTCCATTTCAATTGGACAGGGCTGCGTGATCGCAGCTGGTACAATACTGACAACTGATATTCAAATAGGCGCTCATGTATTAGTAAATCTCTTATGCACCATTGGTCACGGCACTACCATTGATGAGGGTTGTTCCATAATGCCTGGAGTAAATATAGCCGGAAATGTAAGTGTAGGTAAACAAGTCTTAATTGGAAGTGGTGCAAATCTTTTGGCTGACCTAAAGGTAGGTGATCGTGCCCGAGTAGGAGCTGGCGCGGTTGTAACAAAATCTGTAGAGCCATCCATTACTGTTGTGGGTGTTCCAGCCAGACAATTAAAATCTTCAATATGAACTGGAAAGAATTTAAGCCAACCATTCTTTTCCTTATTAAGTTCTTGGGAATTTATCTTTCCTTAAATGTTATGTATGGCTTTTATGTCACATCCTATGAGCCCAAACCAGATCCTGTAACATGGCAGGCAACGCAACATACAGCAATTGCATTGTCTGCATTAGGGTGGGAAAGTACTACCAAAGAATATGAAGAAAAACCGTCTGTGGCAATTCTTCACAATTCCAAGACAATAGTTTCTGTCTATGAAGGCTGTAATAGCTTAAACGTTATGATTGTGTTTCTTGCTTTTGTCCTTTCGTTTGGAGCAAAAAGGAAACCTTTAATTTGGTTTTTGCCTATTGGTTTAATTTTAATCTATATCATTAATATCCTTCGCATCGCCCTCTTGTTTTTAGTTTCATTAAAGTTGCCCCATTTTTTATATTTTACTCACAAGTACTTATTCACAGCGGTCATCTACCTTTTCGTCATTATGATGTGGTTTGTGTGGATCCGAATACAATCTAAGCCAATCGTTAAATGAGCGTTAACTCAAAACGAATCGGTTTAGGATTATTGGCAGTCACCGGTCTTTTGATCCTGTTTATTTTTCAGAAAATCAATCTGGCTAATTACTTTCTATCCATTTCACCGCTAGGCCAATTTATTTTTAATAGAACAATTCGTTTCATTTTGAATGATAGTTTGAGCATTCTGTTGATTTACGCCATTTTCCAAGAACGCAAATATGTTGTCTTTGCATTTTGGGTTCAATTGGTTGGTTTTATCTGTTTACTTTGTCCTTATTTTGTTTTAAAAATGTACTGGCCAGACTATAATGGTCCGATGTTAAATTTTTTGCATCGTATTATTATAAATCCAACTCTCATGTTGTTATTGATACCTGCATTGCTTCATCAAAAAAGTAGAGAAAATATTCATTAATATGTTTTGCTTCCTACAATCTATATTTGTCCACCTAAAAAAATGAAATGCTCAAATGGATAAGCCGAAAATATATTTATCATCTCCCCACATGGGTTCGACAGAGTTCGACTATGTTAAAGAAGCATTTGACACAAATTGGATTTCGCCAGTAGGGCCACATATTACTGCTTTTGAGTCAGGACTGGCAATGTATAATTCAATCTCTCATTGCGCAGCATTGTCATCAGGCACTGCAGCCATTCATTTGGCTTTGATCATTCTTGGCGTGAAGCAAAATGATGAGGTAATATGCTCATCATTCACCTTTTCAGGAACGTGCAATCCAATAGTCTATGAAAAAGCTATTCCCGTTTTTGTGGATTCAGAGCTTCAAACTTGGAATATGGATCCAACTCTTTTGGAACACGCAATTGTGGATCGTATTCAAAAAACCGGAAAAACGCCTAAAGCAATCATTATTGTTCACTTATATGGGATGCCGGCAAAAATTGAGGAAATCATGGCAATTGCCAGAAAGTATGGGATCCCTGTGATTGAAGATGCTGCGGAGGCTTTGGGATCTACAGTAAACGGCAAAAAACTTGGGACATTTGGCGATTTAGGTGTCTATTCCTTCAACGGAAATAAAATCATTACAACTAGTGGCGGTGGTGCCTTGGTTTCCAACAATGAAGATTGGATCAACAAAGCCCGCTTTTTGGCTACACAGGCTCGTGACCAAGCGCCTCATTATCAGCATTCCCAAATTGGCTTTAATTACCGCCTAAGTAACATATGTGCAGGAATAGGGAGGGGACAGCTTGAGGTGCTGAATGAACGGATTGAAGCAAGGAGAGCAAATTTCGATAAATACAGATCTTATTTATCTGATTATAAGGGTTTTAATTTTGTTTCTGAACCAGAAGGATACTTGAGCAATCGTTGGTTAAGCACCGTTATTATTGATCCTAGCAGAGCAAAGTGTGATCGCGAGAAGTTACGTTTAGCACTTGAAAAAGAAAATATAGAAGCCCGGCCACTTTGGAAACCAATGCATCAGCAACCCATTTTTGCTTGTTATCCCAATTACCAAAACGGAGTTTCTGACCAACTTTTTGATAATGGTCTTTGTCTTCCTTCGGGCTCGAACCTAACTACCACTGAATTTTCTAGGGTTATAGAGGTTGTTAAGCGTCAAGCTCAATAGACGTATCAAATAAGGGTTACAAAAGTATGTTTTTAGGTATTTAAAATCATTATTCTTACAGATTTTAGGTATCTTTGCCGATTAGAAAACTAATGAACCCCCAATGAGAAAAGTCATATTGATTCTGTTGATAATTCCGGGATTTTTAAATGCCCAAAATTATCGAACCGATCAGGCAGGAGGAACGTGGGCAACCAACACAACTTGGGAAGTCTTCTCAGCCGGTTCATGGCTTAAACTCGAAGCTACGGCCTTTCCAATACCAACATCAGCATCTGGAACAATTCTGGTTCAGCACAATATCACTGTATCAGCAAGCATTTCGGCAGATCAGGTTACCATCGCATCAGGCGTAACCTTGACCATTTCAGGTAGCCAAATTTTTACTATTGCTGATGGTGCAGGGGTAGATTTGTTGAACAATGGATCAATTACAACTACGGGTACACTCTCTTTTGCAGCAAACTCTACCTATCAGCATGCACGAGATGGCGGAACAATCCCTTTAGCTAATTGGGGTACTAACTCAACTTGTTACGTTACCGGGATTGTGAATACAAACCCAACGTTAATACCTTCTAATGCATACCAAAATTTTGTTTGGGAGTGTAGTCAAGGAGGCACAAGATCTCTGGCCAGTAACTTGAGAACCGTAAATGGTAATCTAATAATTAACGACACAGGAGATCAGGAGCTTCGTTTTGGAGCAGGAACAGCGTACGATTTAGCCATTGGCGGAGATTTTTTAATTAGTGGAAATTCTATTATTCGCTTTACCACAAGTGCAAATCCTGTTAATATTACTTTGGATGGTGATTTCGATTTCTCCTCCTCCTCCTCAGTCACTTCTCCATTCAAGTCAACCGGAGTTTATAATTTCTCCATTGAAGGTTCCTTTAATCAGTCTAGTGGAACGATCAGTATGTCAACTGGTGCCAATAATGGTACAATGAATGTCCGAGGTGATTTTTCTCAAACGGGTGGAACAATCACTAGATCGGGTGGTGTTGGAATCATCGTTCTTGATGGTTCTTCTGGAGCTCAAAATTTAACAGTAAATGGTACTATTTCGAGTATCGTAGATTTAACGGTAACTAACACGAATGGAGTATCTCTCGCTGGAAACTTATCTTTACCCTCCAACTTTACTCAAGATTCTGGAGCTGGTGTATTCGACTTGAATGGTTTCGCCATGACTATTGATGGGAACCTAACGCAAACGAGTGGAACAATTGGTGTAAATACAACCGCGGAATTAGTCTTACAAGGTAGTGGCACCTTAGCAGGAGCATTGGAGTTTACAGGTACTGACTTATTGCGACTTGAACTAAACCAGACAGGTACAATTACTTCTAGTAGTTCGATTGCCATCGTAAATTTGAACTTGTTTAATGGAACACTAACCAGCACTTCAATAGCAATGGCCGATGGTGGAGTTATTAATCGGTCACTTGGTACAATCACTAATACTCCATTGGGTAGTAGCTATAATGTTACCTACTCGAATAATGCAGCTATTAACACAGGAGCCGAATTGCCTTCCACTTCAACTGTTTTGAATGATTTAACAAAGTTAGGTACAGGTATAACAACGCTTAATCAGGCACTGGTAACCATTAATGGAAATTTGACTTTAACGGCCGGTACTTTCGATGTTTCTACAAATAGCATCACATTGCTTGGCAACTTTGTTTCAAACGCAACATTAAGTTCTTTAGCAGGCTCTATTTTTTCATTTGATGGTGCGAATTCCACACTAACCGGAACAGTATCCCCCACATTTAATCAACTGAATGTAAATGGAAGTTTTACTTCATCATCAAATTATAGGATCAATGGAAATCTAATTGTAGGATTAACCGGCAATATAAATCCAGGCACAGCCACAGTTTCGTTCGGTGGAACCACTGTTATAACCAATAATGGAACAATAAATTTTAATGCAGTCACCATTTTAGCAGCCTCAACAATGACAGCTCCTGCCAATACTTTTGGGATAGCTGGTAACTTTACTACAACAGGTAATTTTGTAAATGGCGGTGGAACAGTTCATTTCAATGGTACCACAAATCTTTCTGCTTTTGAAGTTTACAATAATGTGCTTATCGATGGAACGGTAACCTCGAACAACTTTGGTCAAACAATTGGCGGTAATTTGATTGTAAATGGTTCCTTTAACTTAGGCAACGGAAACTTAGTCTGGACAGGTAATGGAACAATCTCAGGAACAGGTACGATTGCGGTTGCGGACCTTAGTGTGACTGGTACCTCATGTACCTACCTGGGAACCGGTTCAATTACTCTGAATGACGATCTTTTAGGGACCGGATCGTTTAACTCATCTGCTTCAACTGGTAATGTTATCATAGCCGGTAGTTTTTCACGATTTGCTGGTACTGGTACTAAAACATTTAATAATTTATCCGTTACAGGGGCACTTACTCCTGCTTCAACTTATACTGTTATTGGAGATTATGATATAAGCGGATCCCTTATCTCTGGAAGCTCAGTTATTTTTGCAGGTACAAATCAAAGCCTCACAGGCTCTAGTAATACGATTGCTTTTAACATACTAACCATTAATCCGGGGTCTAATCTTACTATTAATCCAAATATTACAATAAATTCTAATTTAACAATTAATGGTTCGCTAACCGCAGTAGGAACTGTAACATTCGTTGGCCTAACAATGGCTGGTTCTGGAACTGCAGATTTTAATTCTGTTGTTGTTGGTACTGGAACTTTAACTACAAATTTAAATTATTCGATAAGTGGAAATATGATAATAACCGGAACTTTAGCAGCGGGTAGCGGTAATACAACGTTCAGTGGCACTACTGTAGTTTCCGGAGTGGGGGCTGGTAGTTTTAACAATGTTACAATCACTGGCTCACTTACTGCAAGAACCAACGCAGAACCAGTTATTACCATCAATGGAAACTTAACGAATAGCGGTACTTTCGATGGATCTTCAGGTATTGTTTCGCTCGCTGGAGACTTAGTGAACAATGGTACTTTCAATGGTAATTCAGGCACATTTAATTTCAATACAACCAATTCTGCATCTACAAGAACAATAACTGGCTCTAATGATGTAGGCTTTTTTAACGTGGTCATTTTTAATAAAGGAATTGCAGTAGATGTAGTCAATCAATTAACCGCTCCAGCGGCTGTAGAGGTTCGTGGCACGTTATCTTTTGGCGAAACCAATTCAGTCATCGATGCGGATGGCAGCGGGGCTGCTGTTTTACGGTTTATAAGTTCCAGTGATAATCCGTCTACTGATGGTAGAGTAGGGGCAATCACACAAGCAGGCTCTTCTATATCTGGAAATATAACAGTGCAGCGTTTCGTATCAAGTGAGAATAGGATCTATCGCTATATTTCTTCTCCTGTTGTAGGTGCTACGGTAGCGCAGTTAAAGGCAGCAATTCCCATTACAGGAGTGTTATCTGACCCTTCGAATGGATCATCATCTCCACCGTGCGTGGGATGTATAAGTACCAATCCATCTTTGTTTTCATTCAATGAAACGTCTGTTCAGAATTACGCTGCATTTCCAACATCTGGAGTTTCAAGTTCAGCAGCCACATTTGTAAATGGTAGGGGGTATTCAGCTTTTTTCCGTCACACAGGTGCAGGGGCTGTTGGAACTGTAGTCATTAACTTTACAGGTACCAATCCTTCTTCTGCAGGGATTTCACTTCCGGTGTCTTCAGTAGCCAACGGATATAGTTTGGTAGGTAATCCTTATCCTTCTCCAATAGTTTGGAATGCAGGTGCCGGTTGGAGCAGAACCAATATTCAAGATGGGATAGTTGTGAGAGATAATGCAACAGGAATTCACCAGATTCATGGCACAGCTGATAATTTCATTATAGCCCCGGGTCAATCATTTTGGGTAAATACAAGTGCAGCAGGTGGTGGAGCATTGACAATCAATGAAAATGCAAAAACAACCGGTACTTACAGCTTCTATCGTGAATCATCTCCAGATATTGATAAGCTCGAGGTTCTATTAACCAAAGCTACTACAGGTACAACCGATATTGCGCAAATTGCTATCGTGCCGCAAAGTCTTTCAACATATGATCAATTCGATGTCATCAAGTTTAATAATAATATTGATGACGGGTCAACCATCACTGAAGTTCAGGACATCTCCATCCTTTCTACTGATGCTAAAACGCTTGGATTAAACTCGATCCCATCCGTTTCATGTGGTCAAGTATTTAATGTCAAAGTCACTAATTTTGTCAATACGGGCGAAACAACGGTCAATTACACGTTTCAGGTGAAGCCTACCGGTGCATTGAAAGCCATTTCTTGGTCTTTGTTTGATAAGTACACTAACCAAACCATAGATCTTTCTATTAATCCGGTTTACACCTTTACGGTTACAAATGCGATTGCCGCATCAAAAGCTTCAGATCGATTCCAATTAAAGGCCTTACAAGCACCCACCATAGACCCTTCAAAGTCAATTATTGCATCTTCTGTTGTTTGTGAAGAAAGCAATACAGTTCTAACAATTCAAAGCCAGTCTGGATTGGCTTATAGCGCTGAGGTTAATGGCACTTTATATAAAAACGTAGCTATTGGTGATGGTTCAGCTATATCTCTATTCATTGAAAAAGAATGGATTAGCTCAACTTCAAATTCTATACGTGTACTTGCAAATTCCGGATGCGATCAAAAATACTTGGATCAGTTAATTGAAATTTCTAAGCAGAGCATCCCTGCACCGCCTACAGTAACCAATAGCAAAATATGCGGATTGGGGTCCACAACATTAATTGCATCAGGAGCTAATGGAATGGAGTTCAAATGGTACGAATCCATGAACAGCGCATCGCCTGTTGCAACAGGATCAGAATTTGTTACACCCATACTATCCGACTCAATTAACTATTATGTATCTTCTATCAACCAAAATGGATGCGAAAGTGAACGAGTAAAGGCTACAGTAACCTATTCCGATTTGTCGAAAACAGTTACAATTGATGAGGCTTACCCTGTCTGCACATCTGAATCAATTACGCTATCGGCATCATCAATTAATGATAGTGGCACCTTTGAATGGTATAATAAAGGAGGTACTTCGCCTATTTATTCAGGCAATCAATTGACTATACCATCGTTGCAAGAATCGACTAGCTTCGAAGTGATTTACAAGGATAATTCGGGTTGTGAATCTTCCCGATTTACTGTTGAGGCTAAAGCAATTAAATATAATCCCCAACTCCAAATTTTAATGGATAAGGATTTCGTTTGCCAAGATGATAATCATCGAATTTCAATTCAGGGTGGAGAGGAAAATACAGTCTATCATTGGTTTGATTCAGAAAGTGCTCAACTACCCCTATTTGAGGGAAGTGTTTTCACCACAGGGCCTTTGAGCCAAACAAAGGATTACTTCGTAAGTTCAGTCAATAAACAGGGATGTGAGTCCTCCCGTATTAAAATAACGGCAGCGGTAGAATCTCTTGATTCCGATTGGATCATTGAAACAGCATCCGAAAAAATTTGTCGCGAAGGTGAAACGGAGGTAAAAATAACATCAACAGTGCCCAATGCTTCCACATATAAATGGTATACCGATTTGAATTCAGTTAATCCTATTTTTAGCGGATCGCAGTTTACCACACCTACATTAGATCGGCCAACAACCTATTATGTATCATATGTTTCTCCAAATGGCTGTGAAAGCAAAGTCAGGAAGGAAGTGAAGGTAAATGTGATTCCTTTTTCAGAACCGTTTATTGATACATCAGTTTCGGGTGTTCTAAAATCAAATTTTAGTAATGGTAATCAATGGTATCTAGACAATGAAATACTTTCTGGTGAAACCAATAATGAACTGATCATAAAAGAATCTGGTGATTATGATTTGTTAGTTACGTATCAAGGCTGCGAAGAGCGAACCGGAGCTGTCAACATTACTACTATAGTAACAGGTTTCGAAGATATCGTTAAAGAGGTAAGTATATACCCTAATCCGGTTTCAGAAATTCTGAACATAAAGGTAGTGGGTTCACATGAGCCAATAACCTGTGAATTGATTGACCAAAAAGGTGCTGTTATACGTGTAGTGCCATTAGTTCATACCGGAGAAGCGGCAGAGGGTCAAATGAACGTACTACCGTATAGTGCTGGAGTTTATTTTTTGAAGATTACATCAAGTGATAAATCGATTACACACAGAGTTATATTGAAGTAGTATGAAGAAATTTACAGTATTAGTTCTTTTAACCTGTTGTTCATTGATAGCTTTATCGCAACCAGGTGACCCAGGTGGAGGTACCGACCCAGATGTTCCTATAGGCGGGATAGAAATTCTTTTGGGAATAGGCGGAATGTTAGGCGGAAGAAAATTGTTGAAGAAGAGAATAAAAACAAAGTAAGTTGTTTATAAAGTCAATTAAGAATATAAAGATTCTACCTAGATGGGTAATAATCTTTTTGGATTTATTCATAATATCTTTTTCTTGCTTCTTAGCGTATCTCCTGCGCTTTAATTTTTCACTCATTGACCTTGTACAGAGTAACTTCATAAGAGGAATTTCCCTATCCACATTTTTTGGACTGGTAGCTATTTTGATAACCAGTTCTTATAAAGGCATTATTCGATATACCGGCCTTCAAGACGGGGTACGCATTGTAAATATGGTTTTTTTAAATGCAGTTCTTTCGTCAGTTGCAAATCTTATTTACCACTACAACTTTAATAATAACCTAATACCTTACTCGGTTATTATTATTGGATTTTTGTCATCGTCACTCCTTTTGTTCAACTATCGTTTACTGGTAAAATATTTTTTCTCATACTACAAAAATCTGGTTTTCAAACGATCAAGAGTAATGATCTACGGAGCAGGTCAGACAGGTATCATTACCAGACATGTGATAGACTCTTCGCCCAGGACACAAACAATCGGTTTTTTTGAGAATGATAAAAACAAAGTAGGTAAGGTGCTGGATGGAATAAAGATTTATAGGGCTTCCTATGAGGAAATGGAACGACTTTTTCGAGAAATAGGAGTAGATGAAGTCGTTATTACTGTTCGTGATATTTCGTTGGAGGTAAAAAATGAATTGGTCGACTTATGTATTAAAAATCAAGTAAAGATCAGAACGATTCCACCGGTTGATAAATGGGTAAAAGGTGAATTAAGCCTCAATCAGATAAAAGAAATTAACATTGAAGACCTACTGGGTAGAGAAGCAATAAACTTAGATAAACAAAGCGTTAAAGCTGACTTACGAGGAAGAAAAGTATTAATAACCGGAGCTGCGGGGTCCATCGGTAGTGAACTGGTGCGACAAGTTATTCAATATGAACCTCAATCGTTGATATTGGTAGATCAAGCAGAGTCTGATTTGTACGCGATTGAAAGAGAGATAAAGGAGATGAATTTTGATGTGAAAGTTACCCTTTACTTGGCGGATATTACAAATAAAGAAAGAATCAGCTCGATTTTCCAATTTCATCAGCCGAATGTGGTTTTTCATGCAGCAGCATATAAGCATGTTCCAATGATGGAAAGCAATCCTGCAGAGGCTATTTTATGCAATATTTTGGGTACAAAGTTATTGGCAGATTTATCGGTTGCTCATAGGGTGTCAAAATTCGTGATGGTATCCACTGACAAAGCGGTGAATCCTACTAATGTAATGGGCTGTTCAAAGAGAATAGCTGAAATCTACGTGCAATCCTATAGTAATTTTTTAGCTGATAAAAAGAATGCTACTGCATTTGTAACAACTCGGTTTGGGAATGTACTTGGTTCAAATGGATCAGTCATTCCCATGTTTAAAAAACAAATTCAAAATGGCGGCCCCATAACGGTTACACATCCAGATGTAACCAGATATTTCATGACAATTCCGGAAGCTTGTCAATTAGTCCTCGAAGCAGGAACAATGGGAAAAGGAGGGGAGATTTTTATCTTTGATATGGGCAGAGCCATTCGCATAGCCGATCTCGCAAAAAAAATGGTTCACCTTTCGGGACTTGAACCTGGACGCGACATAGAGATAATTTATACAGGGCTTCGTGAAGGTGAAAAATTGTATGAAGAGCTACTAAACAAAAATGAAAACACAATCCCTACGCATCATTCAAAAATAATGATAGCAAAGGTAAAAGAATACACCTATGAAGATGTCAATAAATACATTGACTTATTTCATGATCTAGTCTACGATAACAACGAACTTAAGATGGTAGCTTTAATGAAAGAGCTTGTTCCTGAGTATAAAAGTAGCTACTCTAGATATGAAATTTTAGATAAGAATTAGTTAGTGTAACGAAATTGTCTTCGGAATTCAGGTAAAATTAATCAATTACCTACCTTTTCCTTTTTAATCGACCACTCTTATTATAACGATTAAATGCATTTCGCTTCTTAGTAGCAATCAGTCCATTACCTCTTCTATTGACTTGCCAAGGCAAGTAATATTCAAGTTTAACATTAAAAAGCATGTAAGCATCATCATTGCTGGGGTTTCCGCGAATACCTCCGGGTTTCGCAGGAAATCCAATCTCCTTACCTCGATCTGAAAGAAAAGGTATTACGGATGGGTAAACAGTACTAACATCGTCCAAATAATCGGTGAACAATTTTCTCCAACCACCTTCAAACGATAAATTCATGGTGGGTGTCATTCTAAGTCGAACACCCAATCCATAAGGAATAGCGGGTTGTATTAATCCATAAGATACACCTTCAGTTTGTAAAGGTTGTAATGCTATCCATTCACCATTGTATTTGGTTTTGGGATTCATGTAAAGTGCCGCGATTCCTCCAAATGCATAAACGTTAAATGAAGGTCTTCGATAGAATCGATTTCCATTAGAATACAAATTAACAATTGCAACTGCGCTAATCTCCAAATTGCTTGATGAGAACGATAAATTCCTTTTTACACGGCCTTTCTCATCTGCATCTTTATCATCACCAGAAACAGTAAACCAGTTCAGTTCAGCACGCACGGCAATTCTTTTGGAGACATAGTATTGAAGGCCTGCATTTATGGAAGGTTCAGCTGAGATGTAGTTTTTAGGGTTAGATAAATCTCCGAAGTAAGTCGAAGAACCAAGTCCCGCTGTAAGAATGATAGATCGTTCTCTTCGTAAAGCGTAGAAACTCTGGGAGCGGACAGAATCGAACGCTGCAAAAAGAAGAATAACAATAAAACAGAATCTAACCATTATCTTATATAATGCAATTTATTCATTTTAAGCCAAATAGGAAACCCTTTTGCTAAGCTAATACCTCTTTTATTTTCTGTGCCGCCTCTTTCAGCAAAATGGCTGAAAACACCTTTAAGCCCGATTCTTGAATGATTTTGGCGCCTTCTTCAGCATTGGTGCCCTGAAGACGAACAATAATAGGTACCGGAATGTTGCCGACTTTCTTGTAAGCCTCAACGACTCCAGATGCTACACGGTCGCAACGCACAATACCTCCGAAAATGTTAATCAAAATGGCCTTTACATTAGGATCTTTCAGGATAATGCGGAAACCAGCTTCAACCGTTTCTGCATTTGCGCCACCACCCACATCCAAGAAGTTGGCAGGTTCTCCCCCAGAAATCTTGATGATATCCATAGTGGCCATCGCCAAACCGGCTCCATTTACCATGCAACCCACATTTCCGTCTAGTTTCACATAGTTTAGACCCGATTTACCGGCTTCTACTTCCAAAGGATCTTCTTCAGTTATGTCTCTGAGTTCTTCGAGTTCTTTGTGTCTAAATAGTGCGTTATCATCCAAGTTCACTTTACCATCAACTGCCAAAATTTTGCTGTCAGATGTCTTTAAAACCGGGTTGATTTCAAACATAGACGCATCCAAGCCAACATATGCATTATAAAGTGAGTTTACGAACTTCACCATTTCTTTGAATGCATTTCCTTCTAAACCAAGGGAGAAGGCAATCTTACGAGCTTGAAATGGTTGCAATCCAATGGAAGGGTCGATCCATTCTTTTACAATTTTCTCGGGATGGGTGGCAGCTACTTCTTCAATATTCATGCCTCCTTCGGTAGAAGCCATGATTACCGGTTTGCTAGTAGAGCGATCTAACAAGATGCTCATGTAGTATTCTTTGGGCTCTGACGCTCCCGGATAATATACATCTTCGGCAATCAAAACTTTATTTACCTTCTTTCCTGACGGTCCTGTTTGGATGGTAACAAGCGTTCCACCAAGAATAGCTTTTGATTTCTCAAATACTTCATCTACGCTTTTTGCTAACACAACTCCCTTAGAGCCAGTCTCTTTCACGGTACCTTTACCTCGACCACCGGCATGGATTTGTGATTTGACTACAAACCACTTGGAACCTGTTTCGGTCTGTATTTCTTTAGCAGCGGCTACGGCTTTGTCGGGGGTATCAGCAACGATGCCTCGTTGTACGGCAACTCCAAACTTTTTTAAGATATCTTTGGCTTGGTATTCGTGAATATTCATGCTTATGGATTTTGGAAGCAAGCTACTTTTTTTAAACCTTTAATTCAAGAATAAATACAACTCATGTTAAAAGGAATTGGTTTGCAAAAATCCTACGGAGCTCTTCGTGTTCTAAAAGGGGTAGATATTGAAATTAACAGAGGAGAGGTGGTTTCTATTGTAGGCGCTTCGGGTGCCGGAAAAAGTACATTACTCCATATTTTGGGAACGCTTGATATTCCTGATGCCGGCACACTGGAGATAAATGGTAAGAATGTATTTGTGCAATCCCAGCAGGCGCTGGCGTCATTTAGAAATAAACATATTGGATTCGTTTTCCAATTTCATAACTTATTACCCGAGTTTTCTGCGCTCGAAAACGTGATGATTCCGGGATATATCGCCAAAGCAAGTGAAGGTGATTTGAATAAAAGGGGGATGGAATTACTGAGTTTATTAGGACTGGCGGATCGTGCCAAACATAAGCCCTCTGAATTATCGGGTGGTGAACAGCAACGAGTCGCGGTCGCGCGATCGTTAATCAATTCTCCTTTATTGGTATTTGCTGACGAGCCCAGTGGCAATTTAGATTCAAAGAATGCAGCCGAACTGCATCAACTTTTCTTCCGGTTACGCGATCAATTCAATCAAACATTTGTGATTGTTACGCACAATCAGGAATTTGCCGCCACCACTGATCGTAAATTAGAGATCAAAGACGGCACGATGGCCTTTTAGATTCTACGCTTAGTGTACTTAGATTGTGATTTCAAACCGTGCTTGGTATGATTATTAGTTTGGCCATAGGAATGGCACTGATAAGTTTCGAATGAACAAGATGTTAAGATAGCGGCCAGTACTACAAACAAGACTAATTTCTTCATGACTTTTACATTTTGATGATACAAAGGTAAAGTCAGTCATCCGACAGATTTTTTCGTTGTTTTAGCGAAAGGAATTCGCGTAAGTCAACTAGAAAAATCAAATTAAAATGGGCGATTATTAGCTTTTTCAATAGAAGAGGATCCAAACCTTACACAAATCCTTACATGAAAAGGCAACTTAAAGATTTACTTTAAGTATCAATGATGCAAAAGTTCAGTTTCGGTTTCTTCGATAAGGGCCAATCCTTTTTCGTTGATGGAAGTGATTCGAATTTTTTTCAATTCGTTGATCAGAATCGGATCATATTGCGCTGCTACCCGAATATAGTTTTCTGTAAAGCCGTGCATCATCCCGTCTTCAATATCATTTTCAAATAAAACTGAAAACTCTTTACCAACATGTTGCTCGTAAAAGGCTCTGCGTTTCTTATCTGATAGAATGTGAAGCATTTTAGATCGCTCAGCACGCTCTTTCGAATGAACCGGATTCGGCATTTCCGCAGCCAGTGTGTTCTCTCTTTCTGAATAGGTAAAAACGTGCAAATAAGAGATGTCTAGGTTATTTAGAAACTGATACGTTTCTAGAAAATCTTCTTTTGTTTCTCCGGGAAAACCAACGATTACATCCACACCAATACAAGCATGTGGCATAACAGTTTTAATTTTCTCTACGCGGCTTACGTATAGTTCACGCTGATAGCGTCTGCGCATCAGTTTCAGGATTTTGTTTGATCCAGATTGCAACGGAATATGGAAATGTGGGACAAAGCGTTTCGATTGAGCTACAAAATCAATGATTTCGTCAGTCAGAAGGTTTGGCTCGATGGAGGAGATGCGAAAACGGTCGATACCTTCCACTTGATCCAGTTCTCTGATCAGGTCGATGAAGCGATTGACCCGTACGCCATCTTGCAACCCGTAGTCGCCTGTGTTTACACCCGTCAGTACAATCTCTTTCACTTCGGTGGTGGCAATTTCTCGAGCCGTTTTCAAAATATTTTCAATACTATCACTGCGACTGGCACCTCGTGCTAGTGGAATGGTGCAGAAGGAGCACGAGTAATCACAGCCGTCTTGTACTTTCAAGAACGTGCGCGTGCGATCGTGAATAGAGTAGGAGGTATTGAAATTTTTAACAGCACCAATTTCAGAGGCATAGACGACTGGTGCTTCCTGGCGAACAAATCCATCAAGCAGTTCTACCAATCTAAATTTTTCGGCAGCACCCAGCACCGCATCCACCCCGGGTATTTCAGAAATTTCCTTAGGCTTTAGTTGCGCGTAACATCCAATAATAGCCACATAAGCATTGGGAGAAATGGCTCTGGCTTCGCGCACAACTTTGTGGCACTTTTTGTCGGCATTTTCTGTAACCGAGCATGTATTGATAATGAAAATATCGGGTTGATCAGTAAAGTCTACCTTTTGATAGCCTTTCTCTTCAAACTTCCGTGAAATGGTGGAAGTTTCTGAGTAATTGAGTTTGCACCCAAGCGTATAAAAGGCTACTTTCTTCATGCGGGCTACAAAGGTAAGTAGAATCCCGACTTCACGAAAGTGCGATTAGTGCATTGGAAGTAATCTGCGGTGGTAATTGATTTGTCCTAAATGGTAGCCAAGATGAGCGCTGAGATGAATCAGGAAATAACCGGTTGTCATTGGATCCTTGAATACCTCTACCGGATAAATCGTTTCTAATACATTCGGATTCAGGTTTTCGAGTGCCAATGCGACAGCCTTTCTGGTTGTTGCAATTTCGTTGAGTAGTTCTTCTTTGGATAAACCTTTCGTGCTGAACTCGGCATCACGGTTGCGAACATAGCCACTGTTGCCGAGCACGGCTCCGATGTAGTATTGTAAATTTCCACACAAGTGAAGACAAAGATTACCAGCCGGATTTTTGATGTCACCGGCTACTTTCCATAATTCTGCATCGGAAGGATAAGATGAAATCTCTTTTTCAAGTACAGCCAAATCCCGATCGAGTAGTTTTTGAACAGTTTTTATAAGTAAGCTCATGATTGCAAAATGTCTTTTTCGATGTCTTTGATTTTCTGATCTAGAATGAGCGCAACGCGATCGTAGTCGGCAGCACTTGGTAAGATAGCGCTTACGCTGATATAAAATTTGATTTTAGGTTCCGTACCACTGGGGCGAACAGAAATTTTATTTCCCGATTCGGTATAGAACTGAAGAACATCTGAAGAAGGCTGATGGATCACTGTTTTTTCTCCTGTGAGCAAGTTGGTTTCTTCGCTCGTTTTATAATCGAGTTTGCTAACCACTTTTTCACCTGCAATAATTTTTGGTGGAGATTCGCGGAAGGTTTTCATCATCTCTTTGATTTGTTGTTCACCTTCAGCACCTTTTCGCACAAGGTTGATCAATCCTTCTTTATAAAAACCAAATTCCACATACATTTGCAACAGCCATTGATAGAGAGTTTGCCCTTCGTCTTTTGCGGAAGCGGCCATAGCGGCAAAGAATGCGCATGCAGAGACCGCATCTTTATCGCGAACGAAATCGCCAACCATGTAGCCATAACTTTCTTCACCGGCTGCAATGAATTCTTTCTTGCCTTCCCAAGTTCGCATCAACTCAGCAATGTATTTGAAACCGGTGAGCGTATTGTAACATTCAATGCCCAATTTCTTGGCCATTGTGTCAACCAACTCAGTTGTAACAATGGTTTTGGCAATGTATCCGGAAGTATCTTTTCTGTTTTTTAGAATGAACCACATCATCAGACTGAATGCCTGATTGCCATTCAATAGAAAGAATTCGCCTGTGGAATTCTTAATTCCAATGCCAACGCGATCGGTATCCGGATCAGTGGCCATCACTAACTCGGCTTGAATCGCTTTTGCTTTGTGGAGCGCCATCTCCATGGCAGATTTTTCTTCCGGGTTAGGGGATTGCACCGTGGGGAAGTTTCCATCTGGAACGCGTTGTTCTTCTACCACCTGCACATTTGCAAAACCCAAAAGCTTAAGGCATTCGGGCACCATGGTAATACCGGCACCGTGAATGCTGGAGTACACCAGTGGAATATCTTTTTGTCGTTGGATGCTCTCTTGCTTGGGAATCAATTTGAGTACCTGCGCATAGTAGGCATTTTCAACTTCCTTGCCAATGGCAATGATTTTCGAAGTATTCGCTTTGAATTTGATTTGAGCATAATCGGTGATGGCGTTTACTTCTTTAATCACATTTTTATCGTGAGGCGGAACGAGTTGCGCGCCATCGGTCCAATAGGCTTTGTAGCCATTATACTCGCGTGGGTTGTGACTTGCTGTTATAACCACACCCGAATGACATTTCAAATAACGAATGGCGAATGACAGGAGCGGAGTAGGACGCAATTCCGGGAAAAGGTAGACAGTAATACTGTTGGCTGAGAAAACATTCGCAACAGTTTGCGCCAGTTGCTTGCTATTGTTGCGGCTGTCGTAAGCGATAGCGACTTTCACTTCGGTGGAAGGAAAAGATTGATTGAGATAGTTGGCAAGCCCTTGCGTAGCGGCTCCGATTGTATATTGATTGATGCAATTGGCACCAACGCCCATAATGCCGCGCAAACCACCTGTGCCAAACTCTAACTCCTTATAAAAACTGTCGATGAGGTTTTTGGGGTTGCTATCGGCCAATAACTTTTTAACTTCTTCTTTAGTGGCGGAATCAATAGTGCTGCTCTGCAGCCACTTTTCTGCTTTACTTTTCGAAAGGCTTAGTAAGTCCATGGGTCTATTTATAATCTTCTCTTACAGGATAGAATACATCCAGTATTTTACAATCGGTGATGGCGCGGCCGGAATGTTTGGCGTGTGATGGAATTGGCAAAACGTTTCCAGGTTTGAGGTGATTGGGGGTGCCTTCCAGCGTAATCTCGAATTCGCCTTCTAACATAGTCACCACTTGTTCATGCATGTGCGAGTGCTCCGGCAAATTGCTTCCCTTCTTAATTTCCCAATACGCGAACGTCATATTATCGGTGTGAACAAACTTGCCGGAGAAGCCCGGAAATAATTCGCGAGTAGGGATGTTGGTAAGATCGTGCTTCATTTTGTAGTCAATGATTTAGAATTTGTTAGATGCACTATGCTACAAATTTCCTCTTAACTCCTGCTCGCGCTCAATCGATTCAAACAAGGCTTTGAAGTTCCCTTTGCCAAACGATTTAGCTCCGTTGCGCTCAATGATTTCGAAGAATAGCGTTGGACGGTCTTGTAGTGGCTTGGAAAATATTTGTAGCAAGTAGCCTTCCTCATCGCGGTCGATGAGGATATTCAGTTTTTTCAATTCTTTGTAATCTTCGTTGATGGCGCCTACACGTGTTACCACTTCATCGTAATAAACATCTGGAACACGAAGAAACTCCACACCACGTTTGCGCAATTCGCCTACCGTGTGAATAATGTCATCAGTCGCGATGGCGATGTGTTGCACACCCGCTCCTCGATAGAAATCGAGGTATTCTTCAATTTGTGATTTTTTCTTTCCCGAGGCGGGCTCGTTGATTGGAAACTTGATGTACCCATTTCCATTCGAAACTACTTTCGACATGAGCGCGCTGTATTCGGTAGATATGTCTTTGTCATCAAATGTGATGAGAAGCTTAAAGCCCATCACATCTTCATAAAATTTCACCCACTTGTTCATGTGGCCCAATTCCACATTACCTACGCAATGATCTACATGAAGTAAACCAATCGGTGTAGTTTGGAAAGTGCTTTTCATGGGGATGAAACCCGGTAGAAATGCACCTTTGTAGTTCTTTCTTTCTACGAACGTATGAATGGTATCGCCATAGGTTTTGATCGAAGCAAGCACGACTTCGCCATGCGTATCCTGATAGCGCTTGGGCTCGCTGTGAATTTCAGCTCCGCGCAAAACGGTTTCCTGAAAAGAGTGGGTTGCATCATCGACCCACAATGCCAACACTTTTACTCCATCTCCATGCTTTTGCACATGATGGGTAATCTCTGATTCGGGCAGGAGTGAGGTAGTTACTACAAAACGGATTTTGTTTTGTTGTAAGACATACGAAGCGCGGTCGCGCACACCGGTTTCAGGACCAGCATAAGCTACTAACTCAAAACCAAAGCAGTGCTGATAATAAAGTGATGCTTGTTTGGCATTGCCTACATAGAACTCAATGTGGTCGGTGCCATTGATGGGAAGAAAATCGTCCGTCATAGCCATATGGATTTAAAGCAAATTTAGTCATTCTGCTTGTTTTTATTTCGACTTTGACCAATCTTGGCAAAAATTTGAACCATGGATTTAAAAGAGTTGGACAAAGCGATTCAGGATATTGCTAAAAGACGCAACGAATTAAAGAAACTCGATTATAATAACCCCAAATACGATGATTTGGAGGAGGAACTCCATGATTTGGAAGACGCCTTGCAAGTAACTTATGGAGATTATCTGGAAGAAGTGCTGCAAGAAGTGCACGACAAGTATTGCCCTGATACCGATATCCTTTTCCCGATTGCTTATTTGGCTAAGACCTATACCGTTCAAGGAACCGACTATTCAGTTGCTGCTTCGGAAGGGGTGTATGTTGAAGTAGACTCACTTCCAGGCAAAGAAACCAAGTTGGTGATTGTACCTAGCCCGCTGCGCATTGTGCTGAACGTTGGCAAAGAGAAGCAGCAAGTGGTTTGGACTGCTAAGTAGTATAATCTTGTAGTCGTCTGACACCTTGGAGGTGTCGTGACGACTACACTGATCAAAATCCCAATTTCACCCGAACTCGGTTGAGTACTTCTCTGGCAATGACAGTGGCCTTTGCTTCGCTGTGTTGCAATTTCTTTTCGAGCTCCGGCAAGTTGCTCATGTAGAAATTAAACGCTTCGCGCTCGGTGGCATATTTGGCAATAATCAACTCAAATAGCTCTTGTTTGGCGTGGCCGTAGCCGAAATTTCCTGCTAAATATTTTTGGCGCAGCGCTTCGGTTTGCTCAGCTGTGGCTACCAATTTATAAATGGCAAACACGTTGTCTTTGTCGGGGTTTTTAGGCGCCTCCATCGGTGTGCTATCAGTAACGATCGACATAATCTGCTTGCGCAGTTCCTTATCGGGAAGGAAGATGTCGATGGTGTTGCCGTAGGACTTGCTCATCTTCTGCCCGTCTGTGCCGGGAATAGTCATTACGTTTTCTTCAATCTTCGCTTCGGGTAGCACAAAAGTTTCGCCATACTGGCTGTTGAATGAAGCAGCAATATCGCGGGCCATTTCCAAGTGTTGCTTTTGATCTTTGCCCACCGGCACCTGATTGGCATCGTACAAAATGATGTCGGCTGTCATCAGCACGGGGTATGTGAAGAGCCCTGCGTTGACATCGGCAAGCTTATCGGATTTGTCTTTGAATGAATGGGCGTTCGCCAACATCGGAAAAGGAGTGAAGCAACTGAGATACCATGCCAACTCACACACTTCGGGTATGCGGCTTTGGCGGTACAGCAAATTCTTTTCGATATCGAAACCAAATGCAAGCCATGCGGCTGCAACCGCATTTACATTTTGCGTACGCGTGGCCGCATCTTTAATGGTTGTAAGCGAGTGTAAGTCGGCAATAAAGAAGAACGACTCGTTGCCGGGGATTTTAGAAAGTTTGATAGCCGGAATGATAGCACCGAGCAGGTTGCCTAAATGGGGTCGGCCGCTGCTTTGGATACCGGTAAGAATTCGTGACATAAATAATTTTGAATATTGAGATGTGAGACGTGTGATAATAAGTTAAGATAAACTGACTACGAAGTGCCATGGGCGAGGGATTGCAGCGGAAATCCCCGCGCCTCGCGGGATTGTAGCGAAAAGCCCGGTGTCCCCGATAGATATCGGGGACACGCCCCCAAAATATACCGTTGTTAACTTCGTTAGACTCATGTTTGATTGATTGTCCGTGATACGCTGCAAGATTACTGATTTGCTGCTAACTTTGAATCATGAATTTTAATCTTTTATGAACAGACTGGTGTGGATTTTTTGGATGACTCCGCTGCTTTGCGCTGCCCAACTGGCGGAGCCGATTCAATTTCAGGATAAGACGTACGACTTTGGCGATGTGCCCGAAATGGAAGGCCCTGTGAAATATGAGTTTACGTTTACAAACCGTGCCGACAGGCCCATCAAGATTTTGGCCGTGCAGCCATCGTGTGGTTGTACAACACCCGGATGGACGAAGGAAGCGGTAGAGCCTGGCAAGAATGGCGTGATTAAGGCGAGCTTCGACCCTAAAGGAAGACCCGGCTATTTTAATAAGTCGCTGACCATTGCCACGGATTTTGATGCCAATCCAATTGTGTTGCAGATTAAAGGCAATGTGGTGGACCGCAAATCGGATAAGGGTCCGTATGACTTGGTGGTGGAGAATGGCAACTTACGGTTTCGCAACAGTTCGTTTAACGTAGGCAAGGTGCTTATTAATAAACCCGCCAGCGTTACGGAGTTTCCGGTGTATAATGTGGGCAACGACACAATCAAGTTATTGAAGGTGCAATCTTCCGGGTACCTGAAGGTGGAAATGGCTCCACTTGCACCACACACAAAAGGAGTTTTGAAAATTGCTTTTGATGCTCGCTTGAAAAACCAGTTTGGATTTGTGACAGATGGCTTTGTCATGACAACGAATGATCGGAAGAAACCCGAGAAACCATTTACCTTTTATGCAACGGTAGAGGAAAGCTTTGGTGTGTTGACGCCCGAAGAGCAGGCGAAGGCACCTCAACTGGCTGTCGATACCTATCAGGTAGACATGGGGCGTATGCGCAATGCCATTGCTGTGCAACGCAAAGTGAAATTGAAGAACCGCGGAAAAAAAGAATTGCAGCTTCGATTTGTTCAAAGCAATTGTAGTTGCCTGACAGTAAACCTTGGCAAGAAATCATTGAAACCAAATGAAGAAATAGATTTGGAGATGACGCTGGATCCAACCGGCCGTGAGGGTCTTCAAAACAAAGCCATCACCATTTATTCTACTGATCCAGTGAATCCGGTGCAACGGATTTTGGTGAAGGGGTATATTCAAACGGATAATTAGCTATTTGATTTATTTGTGGGAAGCAACGATTGTTCTTTTTTTAACCGGACGAATAAATCGGATGGCATTTACTTTTCGATAGATAGGCCCGCTTGATCGGGTTATTTCAGCGATATAGTCGATTACATCATTGGCGGTTTGGATAAGTCCATTGTGTCCATCAATCAGTTGAGCGCAATGCTGGCGCGCGTTGTTCAGAGAAAGCTCCGCAAATACCACCGCGTTGTGTTTACTCTGTAATTCTTGCAGCACCAACTTGAGCATGATTATTTTTAGATCCAGATTATTCGGCAGGTAATTGGGTTCAATTGTAACTGTTTGGATGAGTTGATCAAACTGATCGATTACTTTCGAGTGATTGACCGTCTGTGAGTAGTAATCGCATTTAGGTGTGCCGATGGTTTTGTTGCTGTTTACTTTTTTAGGTGCCTTTCGCGAGCTGCTTTCCTGAATCTCTTTTACTTGACCGAGTGCTTTCTTAATTGTTTGAGGTGACGCCTTGGCTGCGCTTAACTCTTGCAATACGTTATTGGTAAGTTGGGCAATAGGCTGGAAAGAAACGTCACGCAAACGCAGTGACTTTGCCAGTTTCATTTTACATTCTTTCGCTTCCTCCAAAGCCTCACGGCAGACTGATAATTGTTGATACAGTGCGGCCGGTTGCAGGCTTTTGCTTTCGGGGCGATACACTTTCTCCAAGTCAATGCATAAGCTAACCAACTGATGGAAGGCTGCGATATTTTTAGCATATTCAGTTTCCTGCAAGTCAGACATGGTACGATGCGGTTTTAAATTTCTAAAAATCATATGCATAATACGTGCCATGAAAAAAGTGCGAATGGAGCTAGATTTTGAGGGGTACTCCCTTTATGTATTTTTATTTCACAAAATGACTAACGATATATAACGACATTTAGTGCAGTTGCTTTTAGCAAATAGGTTTTTTGTTAAATGACAACACAAAAAAACAAGAGTGAAGCACTGAATTTAAGTGCCGATGGGTTAAGGTTATTGTAACCATTATTGATGCTGAAATACACTAACGTAAAATAACAAGCTCAATACTATCCAGTAAAATGATCATTGCGAATCCGTGATTGTTTTGTAATTTGATTTCTGATCAGATTATATGAAAGCGTTTGTGTGGTGTATTCTTCTTTTAATTCTCTTCAGTTTCAAAAGTGCCGAAAGGTTTGTTTCTGAATCTGCAGCTAAATGTAAACCTTATTTTAATTTCGATCAGGTGGTGCATTACAAGTTTGTTTTGCCTGAAGACGAAAGTTTTACTTCGATGGAAGATTACGTGTTGGATTCTATAGAAGATTATGCTGAAAGAGCGAAAGTCGCTGGCATTCGGAGGTTCTTATTAGATGATCAAATACTAAACCAACTTGCTGATACCACTGCTTTTGTTGGAATGGAACAATATGGATTTGAGAAGCATGCAATTTCAAAAGAATTGTTCGGTAAGTTGAATCAGATCTTTTGCGATAGACCACACAAGCAATACAACGTAAAAATGTGTATTCCGGTCTTTCGTGACTTACTTGTTTTCAAGCTGAATAACAAGACAGTAGGCTATGCCCGACTCTGTTTTGGTTGTGATGTAGATGCGATTGTAAGCACTAGACAGAATACCGGAGGTTTTGGACAGTCCGGTGATTTCGATAAACTAAAAGAACTGCTGGGTTACCAGTGGTACGATAGGAGATAGGTCACATATTATCTGTTTCCCACTTTTCTTATTCAAAACCTTCCTCCAATTTGGGGCGACCTGTTTTTACATGCAATTACCTTTCTCCAATTTGGGGCTACCTTATGTTACTCTACATAACCTCATTTCCATGTGGAGGAGGCTTGTGTAAGCTTGCAAACGCTCCCTCCAATCGGGAACAGGCTTATGTAAGCTTGCAAAGGCGCCTCCCCGTCAGCGGCAGGCTTGTGTAAGCTTACAAAGGCTTGTTCCAAATTGGGGTGGCCTTGTGTAAATGTGCAAAAGCTCCCTCCAAAAAAAATTACCTTTTTGTTTTTGCGTATACTCTTCCTCCAATTTGGAGGGGTTCTTTTTTTACTGAGATGAAGTGGAGTTCTTAATGAAAATAATACAAAAATTTACTCGTCAGTCAACACTACTTAGATGTGCGTTGATTAAAAGTTTGGAAAATACTATTTTGTAATCTTTAAGCGATCGATCTCCTTCAATTCCATGAGCCAATTCATGAATAAACTGCTGCACATTTTTATTGGACTAATCTTGCTGGTTTCTTACGATCACAGCAGCGCACAGGGTAAAATCAAAATTTCAAAACAGGATACGCAAGCGACTTCAACAGATACAGAAGGCTATTATGGTCCCTCGGGAGTAGTGCGAATGGTTACGCAAGACAAGACAGGAAATATCTGGTTTACTTCCTGGCAAGGAATTTATAAATACGATGGAAAGTGGTTTACCAATATCACGAAAGAGCAAACTTCGGCTCGTTTCTTTTCGATTTTACAAGATCCTAAAGGCAATTGGTGGTTCGGCTCCATTGGCTCCGGTGTTTTTTATTATGATGGAACTTTCTTTCGCAATCTCACCACCAAAGATGGACTGCTGAATGATGATGTGGTGAGTATTTATGAAGATAAGAAGGGGAGTATCTGGATGGGTGTTTTCGGAGGAGTGAGTTGCTACGATGGCAAAACATTTCGTAACTATATTATTCAAGGCGATAGCATGTATGTAGATTGCACCGGTAAAACTTTTTTGGAACGGCCGGCTAATGAAGTAAACACAGTGCTGGAAGACAAAACCGGCAAGCTTTGGTTCGGCACACGAGGCAAAGGCTTTGTGTACGATGGAAAAACGTTTAGCATAATCGCTAACAATGGCAAGCCCTTTACGGGGATCAGCAGCATCATCGAAGACAAGCAAGGCGCTGTCTGGCTGGGAGGCAAAGACGGCTTATGGCGCTATGATGGCGCTGCATATAAGCGTTTTGCACCCAATGCCGTTAGCTATGTGTTGGAGGATAGAAAAGGAAACATCTGGACGAGTTCGATCACTGCCAAAGGTGGAATGCTTCGGTATTATCATCGTAAGACGTTGGATTATCTCAGGCCTACCATCACCGATATAAATCCGATGGTAGGTGTTGTTTTTGGCTTTTTAGAAGCGAAAGATGGCAGTATCTGGTTTGGCTCGGAAGGTATCTATCAATTTGATGGTAAAAATATTTTAGATTTCAGAGAGGAATAGTAGAGAGAGCGCAAATGTTTGTTAGCAGGAATCATCAAAAATGAAGATTTACAAAACCCTTTTAGTAGTAATTGCGGCTAGTCTCATTAACTGTGATAATTCAAAAGAAAAGCTGTTTTGGATTTCGGAGCCAGTTGGTGAAAAAAATGATTTACTTTTCATGGCCGAATCGACCAATCTACCGAACCTTTCGGGCGATAGCCTGAAACTTTTCCTGAGCCATGATGAAAGGAAAGGATTGGATACGTCAACGATGCAGTTTAAAAATTTCGGGCAGATTTATACCGCAAGGAAGTTTAAGGTCTTTGTTTTGTTGAAAAGCACCGATTCTTTTGGACGCGATTATGTATTTTTATTGCGTAGCTACGACCATCAATGGAATGTAATAGACAGTTATGAATTAGCGATTTGGAATGAAGTTAATAATAAATACTGCTATGGTTCCATAAATCGCAATTTGATTATCGAGCGAAAATGTGGTGAGGGTGGTCATTCCGATACTCGCCAGGTAACAGATGATGGGAAAATAATAATAACTTCCTATTATGAACCTTAATTTAAAATGAGCTTACATAAACTCAAGCCAACACTCATCGTGTTCTTATTGGCAATGCCTTTTACCACGTTCAGCCAAACGGTAAAAGAAATGCAACCGGAGCTCGGTTATGAAGTGGATAAAAGCCCCGAAGGTGAATTAGCGTTTAACAACAAAAAGAAAAAATGTGCTGCTCTTTTTGAACGTGACAGAAAAACATGGACGGCTGCCGAAAAGAAGCTGGCAGAAGAATGTAGTGGAGAGATAGATGTGGTTGAAAATTATTACGACATATTAGGTCAAGAATGCAGTTGGTATTGCGGGGGAGTCGAAGATACGCGGACGGCTTCCTCCGAACTGAAATCGCAAGGGCAGAGTAATTATGTTGCCAGCAATGCGCATGATCTCAGTTACAAAACCGCATGGGTAGAAGGTGTGTCGGGCTATGGCGTAGGAGAATCGCTTACCTACCGTTTTCCTCCTCAAACACCACGAATCACTAAAATCATTGTGGTGAATGGATACGCCAAGTCGCTAAAGGCATGGAGCGAGAACTCGCGTGTGAAGAAGTTGAAGTTTTATATTAATGATAAGCCTGTTGCTATTCTAAACTTGCAGGATACCAGAGCCGAGCAGATTTTCACATTCGATCCCATTGGAAATGCCAATCGAGAAGACAAAACCCTTAGAAGCTTGCCGCAATGGACGATGAAGTTTGAAATAATGGAAGTTTACAAAGGTGATAAGTATGATGATACAGCAATCACCGAAATTTACTTTGACGGGATTGATGTGCATTGATCTGTTAATTGGGTAACTGATTGGATTAGAAAATAATGCTAAATTTGGTGGTTCGTTTTTTTACAATCGCAAATATGAAACCTAAATATCTAACAAGGGAACATCAGGAGAATTCGGAAGCTGCGATAAAACAGATTAAGGAATGGAAAACATCGCCAACCGACTTCACGAAATTGTTAAAGCAAATGAGAGAGAACGCAACGGACAAAAAATCTCTCAGTTCGAACGCGAAGATTTAGAAAAGAAATACATTTTACGCTACGCCAAAGAAAATAATCTTTGGATCAAGGATTTTTTTACTCTCGGAAATTATACGGGCTTACAGGGTAATGAAAATACGATTTTAGTTGATGTAGAAAGTAACAGTGTTTATAAGAGTAATAATCTTTTCAACTCGCGCTTCCTTATCTCTACCTTATTAGATCAAGTTCTTGCCCATAATCATTTATTTCCTGAGACAAAATATGAATTAGTTGGTTTTACAGGAATAGATAGAGGTGAAGAGCGTACTCCATACATCGAGGTAGTATTGAAACAAGATTTAATAAAGGATGCTAGGCAAGCAGATGATGAGGAAATAATGAATTTCATGCATTCGCTCGGATTTTCAAAAATTGGAGAAGCTAAGTTTTCGAATCATGAATATGTGGTTTCCGATATGTTCCCAAGAAATGTATTGATTGACGTTAAAGGAGTGATTTATGTGGTAGATGACATTATTTTAAATCTAATTCATTCTTAGAATTATTGAAAAACACCTGCAAATAATTCGTACGTCAGACAATTACATGTATGGATTAAGCAGACACGATGTTGATTCAAGTTTGTTAGCAACAGTTGTCGCTGAAAGCTTGCTCAAAATGAAGTAACCTTGGGTAGGGATGTGTATCGCCAGTTCGCACCAAGCTAATGGCCATATAAAATCTGGTACACTTCCAATAAGTTTAAGCTTGTTACTTCTTCCCAACCGGCACCGCCTTCAGCGTATAGCCTTTCGCCTTCAATAATTCCAACAAGCCCTGCGTGCCTTCTAAGTGTGCAACGCCTACGGCAATGAAAGCCTTGTTCTCTTTCACCATCTTTTCAATCTTCGGCAGCCACTCCGCATTGCGCTTGTTATAAAATTCATCTACAAACAGTGGATTGTTTTCTACGGGGTGTAACGTAAACTCAAATATCTCTTCCAGTGATTCATGCGGATAGTTGCTCATCAATTTTTGAAATTCTGCCTTCTGCGTTTCGAAATTGTCGATGCTGTGTAGCAGTGCCTTCACCTGATTAAACATAGGATACGCATTGATGGCTTGCGCTTCGCGCTCAATGGGCTCCAGACTAAAAGCAGCGACTTTATTCTTCTTGGCAAACAGCAGTAATTCAATGTCAAAGTACTTTACCTTTTCTTTGAGTGTCAACCGGGTCATTAAAATAGATAGCGCCAAAGGTTTGATCTTGGCATACTTTGCTTCGAACTGTTTTTGGTTGATGCCAAACTCCTTTTCGAAGAAGGTTAACACCTTTTTATAATCGGCAGGGGTGAGTTCGGTGCTCAACGACTTTCCTTTTTCAAAATGAAGTGCTACGTTTAGTTCGTGCTGCGCGTGGTGGTCTACCTGATCTTCGATGGCAAACAAGGTAGAACCTTTGATACGCTCACTTACTTCCTGCGGAACGTAAAATTCCTTTTCACCAATGAATTTGAGCGTTCCCAAAATGTAGGATGGGTTCTTCAATCCGTTACCGGAGATCTCCCACAAAACGGAAGATTGAGAGTAACAAAATAGAGAGGCGATACAGGCGAGCGCAAGCAGGAAACTTTTCTTCATAACGGGGATATAAAATGAAGTTGTAAAGAAACTACAAATGCCATTAAAAGGAAATGACTTTAGTTAGTTTTCATCCATAGTTTTTATGTATTTTAACGGTGATTTTTAACGGAAACTACCGGGTTGTAAATGAGCGAGGAACTACTCAAGGCTGTTATTCAATTTTTTGCCATTGTAGCCAAAGAACGCATCACCGAAGATGAGCGCGCGATCATCAAAGAATTTTTGTCGCTGCACCTCAATCAGGATGGCACGCGCTACTACCTCTCGCTATTTGACGATTTCTGTAAAACTAATAAGCGCATTGCCGCCAACGGCCCTCTTGCCAATGTAGACGCTGAAACTCAGGAGTTTGTAGACGATTGGGCACAGATCATGCAGATCTCCAAAAAGGTGAATCAGGCCCTCACCATGCAGCAAAAGGTGGTGCTCGTGATCAAAATCATCGAGTTGGTGTTTGCCGATGACAACCTTTCCGAGCGCCAGAGCAACCTCATCTTCTACATCAGCGAGGCACTAAAGATTCCGGCCAAAGACTTTCGGGCGATGCGGTCTTTTGTGTTGGGTCATGATATTGAAGAACTGGGATCCAAGCAAATTTTAATTATTGACGAAGGTTCGGATGAGATTAAGCACCCCGGGCCGCGCATTGTGGCCAAGAATCTGACGGGCTTGATCGCCATTCTACGCCTCGCTGATATAGAAACCTACTTTATCAAATACCTGGGCATCACTTCGCTTACGCTGAATAGCATTACTCTCAAGAGCCGGAAGATCGATGTGTTTCCCACGGGCAGCACCATTCGTGGGGCGAAGATCGACCCGATCTACTACAGCGATGTGGTGGGCAAGTTTTTGTTTGAAGAAACCGATACAGAAATCAGCTTTGTAGCCGATCACCTTTTTTACCATTTCAAAAGTGGACGTGCCGGCTTGCAGAATGTGAACATTGCCGAGACGGGAGGGAAGTTGATCGGATTGATGGGTGCCAGCGGCTCGGGCAAGTCCACGCTGCTGAGTGTGCTCAACGGATCCGAGTTGCCGTCCAGCGGACGTGTGTTGATCAACGGCATCGACATTCATAAAAATCCGGATAAGCTCGAAGGAATTGTCGGATTCATTCCGCAAGATGATTTGTTGATGGACGACCTGACGGTTTTCCAAAATTTATATTATAGTGCGCGCCTGTGCTTTGGTCATTATTCCCGTAAGGAGATTGGTGACCTCGTAGAGAAGGTGTTGCTCAATCTGGGTTTATCCGAAATCCGAAATCTGAAGGTCGGTTCGCCCTTGGAGAAGACCATTAGTGGCGGACAGCGCAAGCGCCTGAATATCGGGTTGGAATTGCTGCGCGAGCCCACCGTTTTGTTTGTCGATGAACCCACCTCCGGCTTGTCGTCCCGCGATTCGGAAAACATCATGGACTTGCTCAAAGAACTTTCGCTGCGTGGCAAAATGATCTTTGTGGTGATCCATCAGCCTTCTTCCGATATCTTCAAGATGTTTGACACACTCATCATTTTAGATGTGGGCGGCTTCCAGATTTATTATGGAAATCCGGCTGAGTCGGTGAATTACTTTCAGGATATCATCAATGCAGCAAACAAAAACCCGGGCGCTTGTCCGGAATGCGGTAATATCAATCCCGAGCAGGTCTTTAACATTATTGAAACACGTGTGGTGAATGAGTACGGACGCTTTACGCACACGCGCAAAGTTTCGCCCGGCCAGTGGTATCAATATTTTAAGCAGAAGATCAAGATTCCGAAGGTGGAGGAAGTGCAAGATCCGCTGCCGGTGACGCAAAAAATTCCGAATTGGTTCAAGCAGTGGTGGGTATTCATTATCCGAGATGTTTTATCGAAGCTGGCCAACCGCCAATACATTACTGTCAACCTGCTGCTCACTCCAGTGCTGGCGCTGTTCATCGGCTACTTTGTAAAATACTACGATGCCGTGGGCGTTGAGAAGCCGGAGTACACCTTCTTCCATAACTACAACATACCGGTCTATTTCTTTATGAGTATTGTGGTGGCGCTCTTTGTGGGGCTCATTATCAGTGCCGAAGAGATTTTCCGCGACCGCAAAATATTAAAACGAGAAACGTATCTGCATCTCAGCCGAAGCAGCTATTACTTATCCAAGATCAGTATCCTCTTTACACTCTCGGCTGTGCAAACCATCTGCTTTATTTTGGTGGGCAATTGGTTGTTAGAAATTCCGTTTGGCGAAATGCGCTATTGGCTCATCCTATTTTCGTGTGCGTGCTTTGCCAATATGCTGGGGCTGAATATTTCTGCCGCTTTTGATTCGGCCGTTACCATTTACATTTTGATCCCGATCCTGATCATTCCGCAGTTGCTACTCAGCGGAGTGGTGATCAGCTTCGATAAATTCAATCCGAAGGTAGGCACACCGAACGGCATACCTGTGCTGGGCGAAATGATGGCTTCGCGTTGGGCGTTTGAGGCATACATGATTACGCAGTTCAAAGACAACCCCTACGAAAAGCAATTCTATGCGTTTGATCAGAAGCGCGCCATTGCCGATTATAAGCGCTTGTATTATTTGCCCGCGCTGGAATCGAAGTTGTCATTTGTACTGAATCACCGCAGCGATTGGCGCAGTCAGAAAGAAGGCAACGAAACCAAAGCAGCCCTCGACTTACTGCGAAGTGAAATCAAGAATGAGCTTACTTATGTAGGTGAAGACAAACTACCCGATGTGGATCGCTTAGCGCCTGGCAAATTTGATTCAGCGGTGTACCGCAATGTGCAGAAGTTTTTAGTGACGTTGCGGCAATATTACGGCATCCGCAATGCCAAAGCTTCCGATGAAAAGGAGAAGTTGATGATGGAGATGACGAAGACACCCGAGCAAAAGGCAGCGTTTGAACAGATGCGCTTAAAGTATCAGAATGAATCTGTGATTCGATTAGTCGAAAACTCTACTGACCCGGTGCGGATTGTCGAATGGAAGGGTGAATTAGTACAAAAGATATATCCGATCTTCTTTGAGGATCACCGCCCGGCTCATTACTTCGATTTTCGTGAGAATTTCTATGTGCCGCAGAAGCATTTCATGGGGCGCAAGTTTGACACACTCTATTTCAACATTGCCGTTATCTGGTTGATGACGATCATCTTGTATGTAACGCTGTATTTCGAAGTCCTTAAGAAACTCGTGCATGCGCTGGCCATGCGCAGAAAGTACAAGCAGAAGAAATAGAATCTTTATCTTAAATAGCCACGGCATTAGCCATAGCCACGGGCTTCAGCCCGTGGATAAATGGCGATATTAACATCGTGCCACGCAAAACCAATATCCTGGCGGTGAAATACCATGGCACGAAACGAGGTGAATCTTTGCAAAGGCGTTCAATAAAATAATTGAAATTCCGATTTACAGATTCACGCAATTGCCCAATTCGCCCGATCCCGTATCTTTGCCAAAATTATTTTTATGAAGACAAACAGACTCCTGATTGCACTTAGTTTTCTTTTAGCTGTAGCTTGTTCTACCAAACAACAAACAGCCGAAGCTCCGAAAGAAGAATCAAACGACTGGAAGGAAATGGATTCGTTCCACATGATTATGGCGGAAGCATTTCACCCGTTCAAAGATTCAGCAAACCTCGCCCCGGTGAAACAACTGGCGGAAGAAATGGCTACCGAAGCCGACAAGTGGGCCAGTGCAGCCCTTCCTGAAAAAGTGAACAATGATGAAGTAAAAGAAAGCTTGCAAAAGCTGAAAACCGATACCCGCGCTTTGGCGGATATGATTAAAAGCGGTGCCGATGATGCAGCCGTAGGTTCCTCCCTCAATGCGCTTCACGATAGCTTCCACGCGATCATGGAAGCATGGCATGGTGGCGGTGAAAAGCACGAACACGAGCACAAAGACTAATCACAGTCAACTGGAAATAAAAAGAGCCGTATTCTACCGAGTGCGGCTCTTTTGTTAATGGCTATTTTTCTATCGCTGCATCAAAATCTTTGAGGCAGCTTCAACTTGCTGGTTAAAATTCTCGAGCGCCTTGGCGGCAATTTCTATTTGATCTTGTGCTTCCTTCCAGCCACGCTGCTCAATCGCTTCGCGCACACCGGGTAGTGTCTTCACGCCATAACCGGTATAAAATCCGGGTGCGTAAATGGTGTGTTTGTACCAGGCTCTACGTGGAAGTCCGGCATCTACCAATAGTTTGCGCTCAGATTTATACAACAACTCGTTCAGTTGATTGCGGTTCGTCAGCGGATTCGGATTCGCGGCTGCTAACTCCGCATATTTGGCGGTGCTTTTCTCTAATAGAAGTATGGCATTCTGCAGGCTGGAGAAATTCAGATAAGGTACCGATTCCTTAACTACGGGCGGCACGTATTTCTCAGTAGGATCTTGCGCCAATACATAGCGCTTTTCGCGGATCATTTGGTTTTCGATCTCGGTGCTTTCGCGCAGGTTGTCGAGTAGGGTAGTCAATTCAGTCACATACGTATTCACGGTTTTATGAAAAGCGGCAAAGTCAAAGGGAAGAACTTCCGCATTAGCGATTCGCAACGTGGCACGTCCGGCAGTTTTCGCCAGCGCCACACCATATTCGAAAGTCGGATCTTTGAAACGCTTGTAGTGATCGTATGAATCGTATACCGAATGATATTCACCACCGCCATTTTCGCCACCAAAACCTAAATTGAGCGAGGCAATGCCTAAGTGTTGAATGAAAGGCGAGTAGTCCGAGCCCGCACCGAGTGCGCCAATGCTCAACGACTTGCGCGCCAGTATTTCTTTCTTAGCTTTTACCCCCGATGCGTTCGAAGCGTCCAGCGATTTTCTGCGCTCAAACAAACTGATTCCTGTTTGCGGGTCGATCACATCTTTGCTGATGCCACTCATCAATGGTTCGAGTGTGTGCGATCCTTCCGCAAAGAGAAACCCACGTCCGTTGGAGTCGGAGTTAATATACGCCACCGTCTTGTCGACCAGTTCATCCCAATGATCTTCTACCCATTCGGTCGATCCCATCAGCGAAGGCTCTTCCGCATCCCACGCGCAGTAGATGATCGTGCGCTTGGGCTTCCAGCCACTCTTCACCAATTCGCCCACCGCGCGCGCTTCTTCCATCAAAGCGGCCATACCACTCACCGGATCATTGGCACCATTCACCCACGCATCGTGGTGGTTACCGCGAATCACCCATTCATCCTGCAACTCCGTGCCGCGCAATTTGGCAATCACATTATAAGCGGGCTTTGTATCCCAGTTGAACGCCAGCTTCAAATGTACTTTCGAAGGTCCGGGACCTACGTGATACGTGATAGGCAACGCACCGCGCCATTTCTCGGGCGCTACCGGTCCACCCAATGCTTGCAGCAATGGCTGAGCATCGCCATACGAGATCGGTATCACCGGAATCTTCAGCAGATTTTTTGCTTCGCTGCGGTCGATTCGTTTTGCTTCTTTGGTAGAACCGTAATTCGGTGTGAGCGGGTCGCCCGGATAGATGGGCATGTCCAACACCGATCCGCGTTGCGCACCGTATTGATTTTTATAAGCGCCTTTCGGGTAGACATCGCCTTGCGCGTAGCCATCTCCGGCCGGATCGGAATAAATGATGCAGCCGATCGCTCCGTGCTCTTGTGCTACCTTCGGCTTGATGCCACGCCACGAGCCACCGTACTTTGCAATCACAATTTTACCTTTCACGTCAATTCCCATGCGCTCCAATTGTTCGTAGTCATCGGGCACACCATAGTTTACATAGACCAACTCGGCTGTCACTTCGCCATCGGGCGACCAGCAATTATATATTGGGAGTTGTTCAGATTTTTGTCCGGAGGTAGCATCTTCTTTCAATGCAGGCTCTTCCAGTTTCGCTTTGAAAGCGGTAGGAGAGACCATCTCCAACACGCGCACCTTAGGCGAAGGAAATAGCACATAGTAGGTTTCGATCTCCGCTTCATAGCCCCAGCTGCGAAACAGGCTGACCATAAACTCTGCGTTGTCTTTCCCGTAAGGCGAGCCTACATGATGCGGACGTGCCGAGAGCCGTTTAATCCAGTCGTCAATGTTTTTGGCTTTCAGGAAGCTGTCGAACTTCGCTTCGGCCAGGGTGTGCGCTTCGGCTGCAGCCGGAGAAAAACCAATAAGTGATTTGTTTTGTGCCAATGCACAAACGCTTACCAGCAACAACAAGCATGAGAGGATGGATCGCATAGAGCAATGATTTAGGTTACTTACAATTTACGAAGTAACTATAAATTCAAAGCCTTAGTGACAAGCTTATTTTAAAGGGGGAAATAAATTGCGAGTGGTTACTCAGCCTTTCTTTTCAGTTCCGATCCGAAAACGATATCCCACAAGATGGAAGTAACACCGTATCCTTTGTCCGCATCGGTGTAGTGATGCATCATGTGGTGTTGCTTCAGCTTCTTTAAAATAGGGTTGTTGAAGTTGCCATGGTGGAAAGCATAGTGGAACATGTCGTAGCACAAATATCCCGTAAGGAATGCCGCGAAGAAACTGTTCAGGTAAGTCGCTGGAATGAAGGTGTAAAACAGGAAGTAAAACATCGTGGCCAATGGAATGCTCACGGAAGGAGGCATTACCAAACGCAACGCATCATTTGGATAATCGTGGTGTACACCGTGAAAGATGAAATGGAGTTTCTTACCCCACTCAGAAGAGGGCATGAAGTGAAAAACAAAACGATGAAGTACGTATTCAGTCAGCGTCCAGAACAACAAGCCGCCAATGATGCTCAACGTAAATCCTAAAGCTGTGATGCCGGGGGTTTGAAATCCTTTCCATCCAAAGAAAAGGATGGTTGGAATGAAGACAATCAACGGAACGCTGTAATGTACCTTCGAGAGGCTTTCCAAAAAGCCGCTTTTGAACATTCGGGTAGATTCGGTTGAGTTGGAAACAAAGTTCTTCATACGCCTCTTTAAATCAGTTGGTCTATAATCCGCAAAGATAGCCAATAAAGATAAAGCACGAAATAGTCGGGCTTACGCCAATACGCTCTTCTTCTTGTCCAAATAATCCCACACCAAACTGCTGGCACCCAGAATTGGGGCTGCCTGGTTTTGCATGGCCGATGGTAAGACTTTTATCTTTCCTCGGAACAAGGGCATCAGATTGGCTTCCATGTGACGAATGGTCGGTTTGAAAATCAAATCGCCCGCCTGTGCCAATCCCCCAAATAAGAAGATGGCTTCCGGATCTGTATGAACCACCGTTTCAGCCAATTTCATTCCTAAAATACGTCCGGTATATTCAAAGGCTTCCTGTGCTACAATATCTCCGCGCAAAGCGGCTTCAGTAATCATTTTGGTGTTGAGGTGATCGAAGCTGATGCCGCGCAATTCGCTGGGCTCCAGGTGATCCGCCAATAGTTTGTAAACGGTACGCTTAATTCCGGTAGCCGATACATACGTCTCTAAGCAGCCGCGCTTACCGCAATTGCAATAGCGACCTGCGGGATTCACGGAAGTGTGTCCCACTTCTCCGGCTATACCATGGTGACCGTTCAACAAAACGCCTCCGCACACAAAACCACTGCCCAAGCCGGTGCCCAATGTAATCACCACAAAGTCCTTCATGTTCTTGGCATTGCCATAGATCATTTCTCCCACCGCAGCTGCATTGGCATCGTTGGTAAGAATGCAGGGCACTCCAAATTCGCTGGTGAACATATTCGCCAATGGCAATACGCCTTTCCATTTCAGGTTAGTGGCACGCTCGATATTTCCGGTGTAGTAATTGCCATTCGCTGCACCAATACCAATTCCGACAATTTCTGAATTAGCTGGTAATTGTTTGATTCCTTCTCGCAATACAGATGCCATCGCATCAAAGTAATCCTGAAACTCTTCAAATTGTGTTGTGGGAATATTTCCCTGAAGATGAACACGACCACTGCGGTCTACAATACCATACTTGGTGTTGGTGCCGCCAATATCAATGCCGATGGTAAGTTCTGTCATGCGATGTGATTTAGATCGAAAGTATTTTAGCGATGCGTAACGACTCGTTGTCGATTTCGTGATGGTGTGACATGATCATGTCGAAACTGTTATACACGATGGATCCATTTTGGATACCCACCATCACATCGTTCTTACCATTCAGCAAACCTTCCACAGCTGCTACCCCCATTTTGCTGGCGAGTACACGGTCGAAGTAGGTAGGAGTACCCCCGCGCTGTAAGTGGCCGAGAATGGTTACTTTAATATCGAAGTAGTTGTTGCGTTCAGAGAATTTCTTGGCCAGCTCAATCGCTCCACCAATTTTACTTCCCTCGGCCACGACAATCAAACTGGATTTTTTGTTCGTTTTTCCACCTTCGTCCAGCTTCGCGAAAAGCTCTTCCATCGAAAGTGACTCTTCAGGGATGATCGTAGCTACCGCGCCTCCGGCAATACCGCAGTTGATAGCAATGTATCCGCTATTGCGACCCATCACTTCAATGAAAAACAGACGATTGTGAGAAATTGCTGTATCGCGAATTTTATCAATCGCTTCTACGGCTGTGTTGGTAGCTGTATCAAATCCGATGGTGTAATCAGTACCCGCCAAATCATTGTCAATCGTACCGGGAATACAAACAGAGGGAACTTTATACTCTTCGTAGAATTTATGTAGACCGGTGAAGGTACCATCGCCACCAATGGCTACGAGCGAGTCGATGCCATTCTTTTGCAAGTTGCGAAAAGCCTTCTCACGACCTTCGGGAGTGCGAAACTCCACGCTTCGTGCCGACTTGAGAATGGTACCGCCACGTTGGATAATGTTACCAACAGATCGGGCACCCAATTTTACGATATCACCACTGATCATGCCTTCATAGCCCTGCATGATTCCGTAAACTTCTTTCTTGTAATAGATGGAGGCGCGAACAACGGCTCGTATTGCAGCATTCATGCCGGGGGCATCACCACCCGATGTGAACACTCCAATCTTAGAAATTTTATTTTCCATTTTTGACTTAAGGTGGTCAAAAATAGCAGATGAAGTCCAGTTTACAAGGAGGTTATTCTTTTGTGATCATTTATTTCGACCTCAAACGTTTGAAATAATTGATCAATCCGTTGGTGGATGAGTCGTGCGATGCGATTTCACCTTCGGAGCTAAGCTCGGGCAAAATTTTCTTCGCCAGCACTTTGCCCAATTCCACACCCCATTGATCGAAACTGAATATGTTCCAGATCACACCTTGCACGAAGATTTTATGTTCATACAATGCGATGAGTGTTCCGAGTGTTTCCGGATCCAGTTTCTTAAACAAAATAGAGTTGGTGGGTTTGTTGCCGGCAAACACGCGGTACGGCTGATGGAATTCAATATCGGAATCGCCAAATCCGGCTGCCTTTAATTCAGCTTCCACTTCTTCTTCCGTTTTGCCCATCATTAACGCTTCGGTTTGTGCGAAGTAGTTGGACAATAGTTTTTCGTGGTGATCACTCAATGGATTTTGACTGATGGCCGGAGCGATGAAATCGCACGGAATGATTTTTGTTCCCTGATGGATTAACTGATAGAAGGCATGTTGTCCGTTGGTGCCGGGCTCGCCCCAGATCACCGGACCGGTATTATAATTAACTAAGTGTCCGGATCGATCCACCGACTTTCCGTTGCTCTCCATATTGCCTTGTTGGAAGTAAGCGGCAAAGCGATGCAAGTATTGATCGTAGGGGAGGATGGCTTCCGATGCAGCATCGAAGAAGTTGACATACCAAATGCCGATGAGTGCCAACAACACGGGTATGTTCTTTTCGAATGGTGTGTTTTTAAAATGCTGATCGGCACGGTGTGCTCCTGTCAACAGCCCTTCGAAGTTCTCAAAGCCAATGGTGCAGGCAATCGACAAGCCGATGGAAGACCATAATGAATAGCGTCCGCCAACCCAATCCCAAAACACAAACATGTTTTCCGGAGCAATGCCAAATGCAGTGACTGCTTTGGTGTTGGTAGATACGGCTACGAAATGCTTGGCGACATCCCCATTGTTTCCCGATTTTTCTAAAAACCATTTCTTAGCCGACTCGGCATTGGTCATGGTTTCCTGGGTGGTGAAGGTTTTGGAGGCGATAATAAATAAGGTCGTTTCCGGATTGAGATGTTTTGTTACTTCAGCAATGTGGGTTCCATCGACATTGGAAACAAAGTGCGGGCGAATACTTTTGTGATAAGGCTTTAAAGCTTCGCAAACCATCAGCGGTCCTAAGTCCGAACCACCGATACCAATATTGACAATGTCCGTGATGGCCTTTCCGGAATATCCTTTCCAGCTTCCGTTTAGCAATTTGCCCGAGAACTCTTTTATCTGCGAAAGCACTTTGTTGATTTCAGGCATCACGTCTACACCATCGACAAACACTGGCGTATTCGAACGGTTGCGCAAAGCGGTGTGAAGTACCGCCCTGTTTTCGGTTTGATTGATTTTGCTTCCGTGAAACATGCCGTTGATTGATTCTTCCAGTTGCGTCTCTTTTGCAAGTTCAATGAGAAGAGCGATGGTTTCTTCGGTGATGATGTTTTTAGAATAGTCGACTAAGATATCATCCAACTGTACCTGAAACTTTTCGAAGCGTTGATCATCTTCGGCAAACAATTCACGCATGTGTGTTGCTTGCATGGTTAGAAAATGGGCAGTCAGCTTTTGCCAGGCCAGTGTTTCAGAGGGGTCGATCGATGATAGCATAATTTTAAAAAGTAAGGCTGCAAAAATACAGAAGAAAACGGATCATAAAACCCGTAGTTGATTGCAATCGTGTGTGGAGGTAAGACTTACCCGCCAACTACCTTTTTCAGATTTTCAATGAGGCCTTCCCACAATTCCTGAAGCTCCTCCATATCATCGAAGTCGGAGTAGTCTGAAACTTTCAGGAAGGTAGTTTGGGTAAGTTCGTTTACTTCGAGGCGTAACTCAAAATAGGATGGATCTTTCTCGTCTTCTTTCGATTCGGGCAGGTATTGAAACTTAGCGAAGTGATTGGTGCGATGCGAGGCTAAGATGGCTTTGTGTTCTTCGTGATCCCACACAAAGGTAAAAACCTTTTCAGGGCTGATGCGCACATCATCGGCAAACCATTCGCTCAATCCGCTGGCGGAGTCGATATAAGGATAAAGCATTTTGATGGATGCATGAATCTCAAAGTCTGCCGTGAAAAGTATTTTTTTGGATGTCTCAGCCATGCGTTCCGGATTTGATTTTTAAGTTATATCAATTTTTGATGATCAACAAATCCAATCATCCGAGTTAAACAAAATCAACCACGATTCGAAATAAATTATTCTTGTCGTTAGAAATTGATCGGTTAAATGTGAAAAGTTTATAAATTTGCGCTCCCTAAAAAAATGGCGCGGTAGCTCAGGTGGTTAGAGCGTTGGATTCATAACCCAAAGGTCGGGGGTTCAACTCCCCCCCGCGCTACAAGGCTCTGGTTGTTCAGAGCCTTTTTCATTTTTAGAAAACACCATATGCTACCCGCACAAAATCCCATTGAAACGGTTGCCTGGGCCAAACTTGAAGCTCACTTCCTTGACATGCAAGCCACCTCATTACAGGAGCTGTTTCAACAAGACCCAGCCAGGTTTTCACGATTTTCCACC
>PJQF01000135.1_pt1 | contig 44914 bp, 31 predicted proteins | sample 1503741 | NCBI WGS metagenome assembly PJQF01 (sample SAMN07775949, study PRJNA414020) | Biofilm metagenome, whole genome shotgun sequencing project. | isolation source: biomolecule (vanillin) treated reverse osmosis membrane biofilm | place: India: Nagpur | collected 2017-03-21 | reverse complement strand
TCCGATCTCCCTATCCCAGCTGAGCAATTGGTTGCTTCAAATGGTACTTTGACTCAAAACCCTGGTTATTAATTTGTTGAATTAACTTTAGAATTTATTAAAATAGCGCCCAGACATCTGGGCGTTATTTTTTTTAACTAATGAGATACACTCTGTTTTTATTGTTGCTTTTTTTATTTGGGTGCGATAAGCCTTCCCGAAAAAATAGTTTACTGTTCACTAATGTATCTGAAACTTCAGGTATTTCGTTTTTAAATGAATTAAGGATTACAGAACAAATAAACCCCTACACATACAGGGGTTTTTTCAATGGAGCAGGGGTGGCTGTGGGTGATATCAACAATGATGGGCTTCAAGATATTTATTTCACAGGTAATCAGGTTGACAATAAATTGTACCTTAATAAAGGCAATTTGGTTTTTGAGGATATAACTGAGACGGCTGGGGTAGCGTGCAAAAATGTATGGTCAACTGGGGTAACCTTTGTTGATGTTAACGCAGATGGATTACTCGATATCTACGTTTGTAAGTCGGGGCCCCCAGGGGGTGCTAATAGGCATAACGAACTTTTCATCAATAACGGAGATTTAACTTTCTCTGAGAAATCGAAAGAGTATGGACTCGATATTACAGGGCTCTCCGTACATGCTGCCTTCTTTGATTTTGACAAAGACGATGATCTTGATTGTTATGTTTTAACAAATTCCATTAAGTCGGTTGGGAATTTTGATCTAGTCAAAGACATCAGAAACATTCCGGACGCCAATAGCGGTGGGAATAAATTTTTGGTTAATGTGAATGGTAAATTCGAGGATCGCACAAAAGAATCTGGTATCTATTCAAGCATTATTGGGTTTGGGTTGGGCATAACTCTGGGGGATTTTAATAATGATACCTGGACAGATATCTTTATTTCCAATGACTTTTTTGAACGAGATTATCTATACATCAACAATCAGAAGGGAGGGTATACAGAATCATTGACAAATTATTTCCAATCTGTCAGTATGGGTTCAATGGGCGCTGATTTTGCTGACTTAAATAATGATGGATCGGCTGAGCTTTTCGTGACTGAAATGCTTCCAGACTCACTGAAGCGAAAGAAAACCAAAATGGTTTATGAGAATTGGAACAAGTATCAATTAAATTTAGATAATGGTTATTATCATCAATTTCCTAGAAATGTTCTTCAAACTAAAATCGATGAAGAGTCCTATGCCGAAATAGGAAGGTTTTCAGGGATTTCGGCTTCAGAATGGAGTTGGGGTGCTTTGATTTTTGACATGGATAATGATGGAAGGCGAGATATCTTCATCGCAAATGGTATCACTAAAGACTTATTAGATAGAGATTACTTAACCTACACGGGGGCAGAGGATAACGTTAGGAAAATTATCAAAGAAAATGATCGGGCGATTACCAAGTTAATTGATCTGATGCCTTCATCACAGTTTTTGAACTACGCCTACCGAAACGAAGGTGACTTTAAGTTCACAAATGTTTCTACAGAGTGGGGCTTTGATGAGCCTTTTTATTCCAGCGGTAGTGCCTATGCTGATTTCGACAATGATGGAGATTTGGATCTAATTGTGAATAATATTAATGCGCCATCGGTACTGTATCGTAATAATACGGATACAGCAACCCATAAAAGCATTACAATTAAGGTATCATCAAAAACTAAAAACACCTTTGCGATTGGTACACGAGTACTAGTTTATGCAGGTAAGAATTTATGGATGGGTGATAATTTTGTTACGCGTGGCTATCAAAGTTCGACTCAACCCTGGATCACCATTGGCCTTGGCAAGGATATTGAAAATATTGATTCGATATTCGTAAGATGGCCATCCGGTGACCAATCAATGATTTATAATGTAAAGCCAAATCAACAAATTCAGCTAGACTTTGAAACATCTCCATCATTTACTCTTAAGACAAAAAGTAAATCAGATTTCTATAAGCCTAGATTGGAGTTGATTTCAAAATTGATTTTTAAGCACCAGGCTTCAGGTTTGGTTGATTTCAATCGGGATCGCCTATTGCCGATGATGTATAGCAATGAAACTCCGTCTTTTTCGAAAGGCGATGTGAATGGTGATGGGGAAGAAGAAATTTATATTGGAGGCGGTAAGGATCAGGAAGGTGGTTTTATTCAAGTGAATTCGGCTCAGGTGAGTTTTAAAAAAGTTGAGGCAATTGCTAAGTATAAAATAGCGGAAGAGACTAAGGGTGTTTTTTTTGATGCTGATGGAGACCATGATTTAGACTTTTATATGGCTTGCGGAGGGCGTTTTTTTCCTGGACAATCAAGTGCTTTGTCAGACAAGATTTTTTTAAATAAGGGTAATGGTGAATTTTATGAATCATCGTTCAGTTTGCCTTTTACCACTTTTGTGTCCACAAGTGTAGTAAAACCCATAGACTTTGATAAGGATGGAGATAATGATTTGATCATTGGGGAAAGATTTGAACCTTATTCGTATGGTGTAGGTGGTAGAGGCTACCTATTTAAGAATGATGGAAGAGGGGCCTTTAGTGATGTTACGAATGAATTGGCTCCCGACTTATTGAAAATTGGGATGATAACTGATTTAGAGGTTGTGGATGTAAACTCTGATTCCTATAAAGATATAGTGGTGGTAGGAGATTGGATGCCAATTGTTATTCTACAGAATTTACAAGGCAAGTTTAGCGCTAATTCAAATCAGCCAGAACTTTCTGGTACAGAGGGTTGGTGGCACGAAATAGAAAGCGCTGATTTTAATAAGGATGGAAAACCAGATTTTATTGTTGGAAATCAGGGACTAAATAGCTTTTTCAAATCGGGTGATAGAATGTATGTATCTGATTTTGATAAGAACGGATCGATAGAGCAGCTATTTTGTACTAAGATAGGAGACAACTATTATCCAATTGTTGATAGAGATGAGCTACTATCTCAAATTCCTTCCTTGAAAAAGCAGCTCTTGTACTATAAAGATTATGCTACAAAGCCAATCACAGGCTTGTTTTCTAATGAAATATTGGATTTGAGTAAAGTATACCAAATAAATATATTGTCATCGATTCTCATGTTGTCTTCAAAGAACGGCTACCGAATTGTACAACTGCCAAGAGAGGCTCAATATTCACCTATTTATGCAATATTAATCTCTGATATAGATAATGATGGTATTGAGGATTTGGTAGTTGGAGGAAATCAATATTTAGTGAAACCACAGTTTGGAAGGTATGACGCATCGAGTGGTTGGTTTTTTAAAGGCCGATTAATGACGGGAGAATATTCTTTTGAACCAGCTGAAAGTTTGAACATTAGAGGCCAGATTAGAGATATTCGGGCTATTACTCAAAATGGCAAAAAATATATTTACTTTGCAAAATATGATGATGAAGTTGAAATTTACGCGGTGCGTTAGTCTTGTTGTTTTAGCAGCATTTTTTTTGCTGGGATGCGTACAATCCGATTACACAAAATTAGTTAAGGCCGAATTAGCCAAGGGTATTCGAAATGACTCCATTTTGCTTGGAATTAAGTTGGGAGATACTCGCCAAGATTTTTTTGGAAGATGTTTTGATTTAAACAAACAACGTTTAGTTACACAAGGCCCTTCAGGACTAAAAGTTCAGTATTTGCTATCTGATTCTCTGGTTAGTACAACCCCCAATAAAATGAGACTCCTGTTTTCACCATTTTTCGATACAGAAGAGAAAATTGCAGAAATGGATATGGAGTTTAGTTATCTTGGTTGGGCTCCTTGGAACAAACACTTGCAAGCTGATAGTTTAAAGGGTAAAGTAATGGATCTAATTTTACTTTGGTATAAAGGAAATGATTTTATTCAAGCAACGGTCGGAGAGGAAGAAATCCCAGTAAAGCTGGATGGTAATCGAAGAATATTAGTTGTTATAAAAGATACTCAAACGGTAGTTGTAAGAGTTCAGGATATTCTTCATCCAAAATTTGTACATACTGGTTATGATGATAAAGATAACTAATTGTTAATGACCTCTCGACTGGCTCAATTCATCGCACTTTCAATTGGTACACTTCTATTTGCTAGTTGTACAAAACTAAAGGACGATCCTTCGAGAAAATTGTATACGCTATTGCCCAGTGACTCTACGGGTGTAGACTTCATAAATAAACTTTCATTTAATGAGACATTCAATATTTATACTTACCGAAATTTTTATAACGGTGGAGGAGTAGCACTTGGAGATGTAAATAATGATGGTTTGCTTGATATTTATTTTTCAGCAAATCAGGAGAAAAATAAGCTATACTTGAATCGAGGTAATTTTAAGTTTGAAGATATAACAACCAAAGCGGGAGTTGGGGGCACACGTGCTTGGTCAACTGGTGTGAGCATGGCAGATGTAAATGCCGATGGATGGATCGATATTTACGTTTGTAATTCAGGGGATGTAAAAGGTGATAATAAATTAAATGAACTGTTTATCAACAATCAGGATGGAACATTTACAGATAAAGCGAATGAATACAATGTAGCAGATCCTGGCTACACCACACACGCTGCTTTTTTTGATTATGATCGTGATGGAGATCTTGATTTATATATTCTAAACAATTCATATCAAGCGATTGGAAGTTTTAATCTGAAGAAAAACGAACGCCCGAAGCGCGATCAATTGGGAGGCGACAAATTGATGCGTAATGACAATAATCATTATGTGGATGTAAGCGAAAAAGCAGGAATTTATGGAAGCGTTATTGGTTTCGGCCTCGGAGTTACGATAGGTGATATTAATAAAGATGGTTGGCAAGATATCTATGTATCAAACGATTTTTTTGAGCGCGATTACCTCTACATCAACAACCAAAATGGAACATTCGAGGAAGTTTTAACAGAGCAGATGCATAGTATTTCAGGGGCATCAATGGGAGCAGATTTGGCTGATATTAATAATGATGCGCTTGCAGATATTTTTGTAACTGAGATGTTACCTCAGGATAATAAGCGATTAAAGACTGTAACTACGTATGAAGATTGGAACCGCTATCAATATAATTTGCAAAACGGATATTATCACCAATTTACGAGAAATATGTTACAGGTCAATCAGGGTAATGGACGCTTTGACGAGATAGGAAGGTTGTCGGGAGTTGCAGCTACTGATTGGAGCTGGGGTGCTTTGCTTTTTGATATGGATAATGATGGCCGCAAAGACATTTTCGTAGCCAATGGAATTTATCAGGATCTCACGAATCAAGACTTCTTACAATTCGCTAGTAGCGAAGAGTTTGTCAAATCAGTGGTCGTAAATCAAAAGGTTGATTACAAAAAGCTGGTTGAAGTAATTCCATCTAATCCAATTTCAAATTATGCATTCAGCAATTCAGGGAACTATAATTTTACAAATAAGGCAGCCGAGTGGGGATTGGCGCAACCTAGTTTTTCAAATGGAAGTGCCTACGGTGATTTAGATAATGATGGAGATTTGGATTTGGTGGTGAACAATGTGAATATGAAATCATTTGTTTATCGGAATGAAACTGATAAACTGCTACAGGAGAATCACTACCTGAAATTTGAATTGATAGGTGAAGGCAAAAACACACAGGCATTAGGTGCAAAGATTACTTTGCATGTAGGTGATGAAAAATTGTATTTAGAACAGATGCCAATGCGTGGATTTGAATCTACAGTCGATGCGCGTCCTAACTTTGGGCTAGGAAAAAACAGTGTTGTAGATAAAGCAATTATTGAGTGGCCGGATGGACGAATCACTGTGTTGGATTCAATAAAGTCAAATCAAACAATCCGTTTAAAGCAGTCCGACTCGAAACAGCTTATCCCAAAAACTACAGCGCATTCTGTAGCACTTTTTGAATTAATGGATAAAAAGTTAGGGATTAACTTCCGTCATACAGAAAACGAATTTGTGGATTTTGACCGCGACCGATTGATCTACCAAATGTTAAGTGTCGAAGGATCCAAGATGGCAGTTGGCGATGTGAATAATGATGGCCTAGACGATATTTATTTTGGAGGAGCAAAAGACCAAGCAGGAGAACTGTATGTTCAATCAACGAATGGCGCTTTTTCTAAATTGAATATAACTGTATTTGAAGCAGATCGCGTATCGGAGGATATGGGGAGCATTTTTTTTGATGCTGATAATGATAGTGACCTGGACTTATATGTTTGTAGTGGAGGTAATGAATTTTCCCCTAGCTCTTCCGCTTTACTCGATCGCCTTTATATTAATGACGGCAAAGCAAATTTTACAAAATCAGCACAGGTGCTTCCTGCGTCAACTTTTGCAAGCACTTCCACAGTTCAGGCAACTGACTATGATAGTGATGGAGATCAGGATTTGTTTGTAGGTGTAAGGTTAATTCCTTTTTCCTATGGCATGCCAAGCGATTCTTATCTGCTTCAGAATGACGGCAAAGGAAACTTTATGAATGTTACCAGCTCAAACGCTCCCGGTCTTTTGAAAATAGGCATGGTAACAGATGGATGTTGGGCTGATATTGATGGTGACAAGGATAACGATTTGTTGGTAGTAGGTGAATGGATGCCAATCAAGGTTTTTATCAATGAAAAGGGCAAACTCAACGATGCTACTGACAAATGGGGTACGCAAGCAAGCAACGGATGGTGGAATGCGATTAAGCCGGCAGATTTAGACGAAGATGGCGATATAGATTTTGTAGTGGGTAATCATGGTACCAATTCCAGGTTCAAAGCGACCAGCGATAAACCGGTATGCATGATGGTAAATGATTTTGATCGGAATGGATCTGTTGAACAAATCATTTGTGTTTATTTTGGTGACACTAGTTATCCGATGGTCTTGCGACACGATTTACTAAGTCAAATTCCAAGCTTAAAGAAAAAACATTTAAAATATGAAAGCTTTAGTGATCAACGATTTGAGGACATCTTTTCTGAAGAACAGCGAAAAGGTGCTTTAAAACTTGAGTCGAAGACCTTAGCAAGTTCAGTTTTGATTAACAAGGGCGGTCGTTTTGAACTGAAAGAGTTGCCGGTGGAAGCTCAATTTAGTCCCACCTACGCAATTTGTATTGAAGACATTGATCACGATAAGAAAAAAGATTTGATCATCGGGGGGAACTTGTACAGAGTAAAGCCAGAAGCAGGTCGGTATGATGCCAGTGAAGGGTTATTTTTAAAAGGCAATGGCGATGGAACCTTTAACGCTATCCCAAACAGGTATTCCGGAATTGATATTGACGGGCAAGTACGTGACTTGCGCATGATTCGTAATTCTAATGGAAGATTTTTGATCGTCAACCGAAATGACGATTCTGTTTTGACTTACAAAATTAAATAATCTTTGACGCGGCTTATTTACATTACTGCATTGCTTTTCTTTCTCTTAACGGCTTGTTCGCAAAGTGAGGATGACAAAAAAATGTTTGTATCTATTCAAGAAAGCCAATCTGGAATTCATTTTAAGAATTCGCTACAAGAGGACACGCAATTTAATATAGTTGAATATCTCTACTTCTATAATGGAGGCGGAACCGCAATAGGTGACATCAACAACGATGGCTTGTTGGATATTTATTTTTCAAGCAACCAACAAGCCAACAAACTCTATTTGAATAAGGGAAATTTTACCTTTGAAGATATTTCATCGAAAGCGGGAGTTGAAGGAGACGGAAACTGGAAAACTGGCGTCAGTATGGTGGATGTGAATGCTGATGGTTGGCTGGATATTTTTGTGTGTGGTGTCGGAAACTATAAGTCGTATAGTGGTTACAATCAGCTCTTCATTAATAACGGAGACTTTACATTCACAGAGCGGGCAAAAGAGTTTGGACTTTACTTTAAAGGTCTTTCTACGCAAGCATCTTTTTTTGATTATGATTTGGATGGTGACCTGGATATGTATTTGCTTAACCATTCGGTTCACTCGCAACGCACCTACGGAAAAGTAAGCCTTCGTTTTGAGTATGACTCGATTGCGGGTGATCGACTTTATCAAAATCAATTCAAGCAGACTGGAAAATCTTTTTTTATTGATGTTACTAAGAAAGCCGGTATTCTTTCGAGCCAAATTGGATATGGCTTGGGCGTAGCTATTTCAGATTTAAATCATGATGGATATCCAGATATCTATGTTTCTAATGACTTTAGTGAAAACGACTACCTCTATCTGAATCAGAAAGATGGAACCTTCGTTCAACAGGCCGAGGCAAGTTTGAACCATAGTAGCCGGTTTAGCATGGGAAATGATATTGCTGATTTTAATAATGATTTGTGGCCAGACATTGTTACACTCGATATGCTTCCCAAAGATGAATCTGTTATTAAAACATCAGCGGGTGAAGATTCCTATGAGGTATACAATTTTAAACTAAAATACGGGTTCGGCAGGCAAGTATCACGTAATGGTCTTCAGCTTAGTCGAGGGATTGTAAATGGCAAGTTACTTTTTACAGATATCGCTCCGTTCGCAGGAGTTGAATCAACGGACTGGAGTTGGTGCCCACTAATGACTGACTTTGATGGTGATGGATTGAAAGATCTGTTTATCACTAATGGTATAGCACGCAGACCGAATGATCTTGATTATATCAATTTCATTTCAAATGATTCCGTTCAAAAAGCAGGTGTGAAAGATCCGCAGTTTCTGGTAAGCGGAATGCCGGAGGGAAATGTTAGTAATTTTTTCTATCGCAACAACGGTGACTTGACTTTTGCTGATAGTACAAAAGGTTTTGGTTTACAAAAAATGGGAATATCAAATGGTGCCGCTTATGGTGATTTAGACAATGACGGTGATCCTGATTTGGTTATCAATCAATTAAACGAAACAGCACTTATCTACCAAAACAATTCTGCCCAATCTTCCTTTTTAAAGATCAGCCTCAAAGGCGATTCATTATCAGGAAATCCATTCGCAATCGGAGCTAAAGTAATCGTTACACAAGAAAACACAAAACAATTGCAGGAGGTATTTCCCACTAGAGGGTGGTGTTCTTCATCTACCTATGATTTGAGCTTTGGACTTAAACAAGGTGTTGCTTCCATCCAAGTAATCTGGCCAACCGGAAAAATTTCTGAAATACAAACACCCAATAGAAATGTGATCTTGCTTGAGAAAGATGCCAAAGGTAATTTTGATTATGCTTCTTGGATCACTCAGCAATCTTTACTGAAGACAGACACAAGCATTGCATTTGTACATCGTGAGGATGAGTTTAATGCATTCAACCGCGAAGCGTTAATGCCGCACATGCAAACTACCCAAGGACCACCCTTAGCAAAGGCAGATGTGAATGGCGATGGACTAGAAGATTTTTTCGTAGGCGGAGGAAAAGGCCAGGCAGGTCAGATTTTCTTGCATTCGTTAGATGACAGGTTTTTATCAAGTAAGCAATTGGATTTGCAAAAAGATGTGATGGCTGAAGATGTGGATGCTGCATTTCTTGATGCCGATAAGGATGGTGATCAGGACTTGGTGGTTGTATCGGGTGGCCAAGAGGTAATGAAAGAGAGAGAATTATTAGAACCACGGCTATACCTGAATGACGGAAAAGGAATTTTTGCCAAGAAGCAAGGAGCTTTTTCCAATATACTCTCCAACGCATCTTGCGTCAAGCCCATGGACTACGATCAGGATGGCGATATAGATTTGTTTATCGGATCTAGTGTAATGCCTTTTCTATATGGCATGAGCCCTATAAGTTATTTATTGTTGAATAACGGGAAGGGAGAATTTGCTGTAGATATGAATTGGTGTTCTTCATGTCAATTTGATAACCCCACTCGCATAAGACCAGGTTTAGTCAAAGATGCAGCATGGGCAGATATTAACAAAGACGGTTTACCTGATTTGATTTTAGTAGGAGAGTGGATGCCCATTACAATACTATTACAAAATCGATATCATCAATTTGCTAATGTAACAAATACATGGGATGTGGGTAACACGCATGGTTGGTGGAATTCAATCGAGGCTGCAGATATGGATCAAGATGGGGATATCGATTTTGTGGTTGGTAATTTGGGATTGAATGCGCGAGTGAAAGCCAGCGTAGATAAACCTTTGACTATGTATTTAGGAGACTTTGATTCCAATGGAAGTTCCGATCATATCTTGGTGTACTACAATGGCAACAAGAGTTACCCATTTACTTCGCGCGATCAATTGGTAAGACAAATCCCGGCATTAAAAAAGAAATTTTTGCGTTACCGCGATTATCGCGATGTAAAATTGGAGGACATCATTACACCTGTGCAAAAAGGGAATTCAGCTATTATGCATGTCAACACACTCACGTCAGTTTATTTGCGAAACGATGGGGATCGATTTACGATTAAACCACTGCCATCCGAAGCTCAATTTTTCCCTATCTTCGGGAGCTGCATTGCTGATGTGAATGAAGACGGATTTCAGGACGTACTGCTTACCGGAAACTTATACGCTGTGTTACCGGAGTTTGGTGCTTATGACTCGGGATTAGGGCTTGTTTTATTGGGTGATGGAAAGGGTGGATTCACATCCATGTCTCCACGGGCCTCAGGATTTTTAGTTCAAGGAGAAGGACGCGATATTGAGATGATCAAAGGTAAGAATGGAAAATTGATTTATTTGGTATCGAGAAATAATGATCGGATTTTGGCTTTCAAAAAATAACAAACTATGAATCGAATTTTTATCCTCCTTGCCATGCTTTCCATTGTCGCTGGCACGATGGCGCAATCATCTGTTGATTGGCAAATTCAAGCCGATCAAATCAATCCTAATCAATACTACGGAGTCACGGTGGCGAATGGTATGATTGGATTGGTGTCTTCACCTGAACCCATGAAAGTAAAAGACGTGGTGCTAAATGGCGTTTACGATTATTACCAACGAGGGAGAGTTTCCAATATTTTGAAAACATTCAATCATGTTAACATGAATTTGGATGTGGATGGCATGCGGGTTTCTCCAAGCAATGTGTCTAATTACCGGCAAGTGCTCGATATGAAAAAAGCGGCACTCACCACTTCGTTTGACGTGGGTGATAAAATAATCGTAGAGCACACACTGATGGCACTTCGTCATTTACCTTACTCGGCTATGACGATCGTACAAGTAAAAGCCAAGAAGGATGTTACCATTACACCGATGAGTGTGATCGAAGCACCCAATCACCTCACAGACGTGCGCAATATGTACAGCGAAATAGATCGTCCGCATGTAACGATTCCATTGCTCACCTCCGTAGGCAAAAGCCCTTCCGGCAAGCATACTGTAGCCGTCAGCAATAGTTTTATTTTTTCAGAACCGCATGGAAAAGAACCTGATCTGATTCATGAAGACTGGGACTATAACATGCATTTAGCCAAGTTCACCAAAGTATTAAAAGCAGGTGAGACGTATCGCTTTAGTGTGGTATCTTCAGCCACATCTACCGAACACTATCAGGATGCGTTGAACGAAGCCGAGCGCTTAACCATCTTTGCGAAACTGGAAGGAACCGAACGTTTGCTGATGCGACATGAACAAGCATGGGAAGAACTGTGGAAGAGCGATATCGTCATTGAAGGTGATTTACAAGCGCAAAAAGATGTACGCTTCGCATTGTATCATCTTTATTCATTTTCCAGAGAAGGTACAGCCTACAGTCTTTCGCCTATGGGGCTTTCTGGTTTAGGTTACAATGGCCACGTGTTTTGGGATACTGAATTATGGATGTATCCACCCTTGTTGGCACTACAACCTGCAATTGCAAAATCGATGTTAGAATATCGGTATCAGCGATTGGGTGCAGCTAAACAAAATGCATTTTCACATGGATACAAAGGCGCCATGTTCCCATGGGAATCATCAGACGAAGGATCGGAAGATACCCCAGTGTGGGCCCTGACTGGACCGTTTCAGCATCATATAACCGGTTGCATTGGTTGGGCATTCTGGAAATATTATCAGGTTACCAAAGATAAAGTTTGGCTGCGCGAGCGCGGCTATCCCGTGTTGAAAGAAGTGGCCGACTTTTGGGCGAGCCGCGTGGAGCGAAAAGGTCCCGGTAAATATGAAATCAATAACGTGATTGGTGCTAACGAGTGGCAAGAAAATATTGATAACAACGCATTCACTAATGGAATGGCAATCACGGTTTTGCGCTATGCCAATCAGGCTGCAAAGGAATTAGGATTGCCAACCAATTCCGATTGGGAACTAGTCGCTCAGAATATTCCAATCCTGAAATTTCCGGATGGCACCACCAAAGAGAATGCTACTTATGATGGCGTACCGATCAAACAGGCTGATGTTAACTTACTGGCTTATCCGTTGGAGATTGTTTCAGATCGAGGACAAATTCAAAAAGACTTAGCCTATTATGAGCCGCGATACGCTCCAGATGGTCCTGCGATGGGGGCCTCAGTACTAGCAACGCTTTACGCGAAATTGGGTAATGCCGAAAAGGCCGCTGAGATTTTTAAGAAGAGCTATATTCCTAATAAAGTACCTCCTTTTGGTGTTCTATCAGAAACGGCTGGAGGAACTAATCCTTACTTTGCCACAGGGGCAGGAGGAATGCTGCAGGCTGTTATATTTGGTTTCGGTGGACTCACCATCAACGATCAAGGCATTCAACAGCAAAAAGGTGTGCTTCCTAAAAATTGGAAATCATTGCAATTAAAAGGAGTGGGGCTTAGCCGAACCAATTATTCTGTGAAGTGATCGGATCTGATATTTGTCATAGTATCAAAACAGAATTATTAGTAATTTTGGCTTATTCAAATCTTAGCCCATGAACTCATTTTCTATTAAATCAATTGGATGGCTGATTGCCTTGATTTTGGTTGCCTCCTGCGGGGGCAACAATACAGAGTACAAGTCAAAAGCAAATAATCCGGAGTTTCTTCACCGTACAATGAAGGCCATTACCGACCGAATCGTGCACGACATTTTTTCACCTCCGGTGGCAAGCCGGATTTATACTTACTCGAGTGTTGCTGCCTATGAGGCTATTATTCACGAGAATAAAAATTACAAATCGCTGGCGGGTCAATTACACGGTTTGACGGAAGTTCCTAAACCTGACCCCTCATTGGAATACTGCTTCCCTTTAGCATCTACACAGGCGATGATCAAGGTCGGTCGTACATTGATATTCTCAGAAGAAGATTTTGATAAGTACTCACAACAGGTTTACACGGAATTTAAAAATACAGGTATCCCTGATGATGTGTATGAGCGATCGATTGCTTATGGAGATCAGGTAGCTGCACATATTTTAGAATGGTCATCAAAAGACAACTATAAGCAATCACGCAGCTTCCCAAAATATTCGATTGAAAGTAATCCGGGCACGTGGAAGCCAACACCACCGGCTTATATGGATGCAGTTGAGCCCCATTGGAATAAGATCAGAACTTTTGTGATAGATTCCGCAGCACAATTCAAACCAGTGCCACCTACGCCATTCTCCATTGAAAAGACGAGTCAGTTTTATAAGGAAGCAAACGATGTATACGTAATTGGAAAAAGTATTACTGAAGAGCAGCGCGCCATTGCCAGCTTTTGGGATTGCAACCCATTTGCGATGAATGTGCGTGGACATGTGATGTTTGCTACGAAGAAGATTTCGCCCGGAGGCCACTGGATCAATATTACGCGCCACGTGTGCGAGAACTCAAAAGCAGATATGGTGTTGTCAGCAGAAGCCTATGTGCGTGTGTCACTTTCGTTGGTAGATGGATTTATCAGTTGCTGGGATGAGAAGTATCGTAGCCGTGTTATTCGTCCGGAGACATATATCAATCAACACATCGATGAAGATTGGGTGCCGGTTTTGCAAACACCACCCTTCCCGGAATATACCAGTGGACATAGTGTAATCTCGTCATCTGCCTCCGTGGCTTTGACAAAATTGTTTGGCGATAGTTATGCGTTTACCGATTCAACGGAATTGGAATTTGGAATGCCTGCACGCAGTTTTAAATCATTTTATGAGGCGGCAGATGAAGCTGGTATCAGTCGGTTTTACGGAGGTATTCACTATAAACCAGCGATTGAATTCGGAGCGAAGCAGGGTAGAGCTATTGGTGAGCTTATTGCCGATCGGGTTAAGACAAAGAATTAAACGAAATAAAAGCAGGTAAAGAGGCTCAAGTCAAATTTGAGCCTCTTTTTTTTGCCAGCTAAATACACAAAATGATGGAATAATTCTCATCAAAATGTCCGGTATCGTTTTCGTTATTTTGGTATATTTAGAATCAAAATTTTTAATACCACTATCATGAGGATTTTATTGTTGCTGGCAGGTTGGTCTCTTGCAATTACTTCTTTTGCGCAAAGTATAGAAGTATATCCACCCAATTGGTGGGTAGGAATGAAAATGAATACCGTACAGATCTTGCTTCGTAGCACAGATCCTATGTTTAGCAAACAAACATTTACAGTTAATTATCCCGGTGTAACAATTAACAAATCACACACATTTGAAAATGGAAAATACATTGCCCTAGATGTTACTATTTCTCCCGAAGCCAAACCGGGAATGATCACTTTTGCCGGTGTAGATGGTAAAAAGAAATCGAAAGTAATTTGGAATCTTCAATCACGCAGGGGAGGCAATGGAACTGCTTTTGCGTCTGGTGTAAATTCCAGCGACTTTATATATTTGATTATGCCGGATCGATTCAGCAATGGTGATCCAACGAATGACCGAATTGCAGGAATGCGCGATCAATCGCTCAATCGTGATTCCATTTTTCATCGGCATGGTGGCGATATCAAAGGAATTATTAATCACATTGATTACTTAAAGAATTTGGGTGTCACTGCTGTTTGGTCTATGCCCTTGATTGAGAACGATCGGACTATTCGCACTGAACACGGTTATGGATTTACCAATCACTATAAAATTGAACCGCGCTTCGGAGGAAACAATGCATACAAACAATTGAGCGACTCGTTGCATAAGCATGGATTAAAGTTAATTCAGGATGCCGTTTACAATCACGTGGATATCGACCATATTTTATTTCGCGAGAAACCTTCCAAAGACTGGTTTCATCAATGGCCGAGTTATACCGGAACGAGTTACAAAGATCAACCTTTGTTTGATCCGTATGGTGCTCAATCGGATAAGAAGATAACCACCGATGGTTGGTTTACTCCATTGATGCCTGATGTCAATCATTCCAATCCGTACATGGCGAATTACCTGATTCAACATGCGATTTGGTCAGTAGAAGAATTTGGTGTGGATGGATGGCGCGTGGATACTTATCTCTACAACGATTTGAATTTTATGAATCGATGCAATGCGGCTTTGTATAATGAATATCCCAAGCTTACCATTTTTGGTGAGTTGTGGGTGCATGGCGTTCCATCGCAAGCTTATTTCGTTGAGAATAATGTAGATGTCCCATTCAAAAGTAATTTACAAGGAGCAACCGATTTCCAAGCGCATGACTATGGAATAATACCTGCACTGACGCAAGCATTTGGATGGACAGAGGGAGTCAATAGACTATACACAACGCTTGCTTTTGACTATCTCTATAAAGATCCCAATCGGAATGTTTTGTTTCTCGATAATCACGATGTCAGTCGCTTTTTTTCCGTAGTGGGTGAAAACGTAGCAAAACAAAAAATGGGCATTCAATGGTTGCTGACCTGCAGAGGTATTCCACAAATGTATTATGGAACAGAAATCAATATGAAAGGTTTTACCAATCCGGATGGCTGGGTGCGCTTAGATTTCGCGGGTGGATGGAATGGTGATAAGAAAAATGCTTTTACGGGAGCAGGTCTCACTGCGGATGAAGCAACGATACAAAAATTAGTTCGCAGACTAGCAAATTACCGGAAACAATCGTCAGCTTTAAAAACAGGTAAGATGATGCAATTCGTCCCGAAAGAGGGAGTGTATGTTTACTTTCGCTACGATGATAGTCAAACCATCATGTGTGTAATGAATCCCAATGAGCGGGAGATGGAGATTGATTTTAGTTCGTATGCTGAACGAACTGCAGGCTTTACAATGGCGAACGAGATTACGACTGGCACACAAATCACATTAGGCAATAAGTCGAAAATACCGGCAATGACCATGTGGGTTTTAGAGTTAAATAAATAAAGAGTGAATCGGATGAAACGATTTCTATTCTTAACCTTATTGATGCCATCTGTTTTGCTGGCTCAGCTACCAAAGACAACAACCGGCCAAATCTGTCAGTTTGAAAATTTTAAATCAAACTTAGTAGCCCCAAGAACAATCGATGTATGGTTACCTGACAATTACAATCCTAAAACTAAATATGCCGTCTTGTACATGCATGATGGCAAAGGGTTGTACGATTCATCCATTATGTGGAATAAGCAAGAATGGAAAGTAGATGAGGTGATGGGTAAGTTGCAGCTCGAAGGAAAGATACGCAATTGTATTGTCGTGGGTGTTTATAATTCTGAGAAAACAAGACACCCCGAATACTTTCCGCAAAAAACATTTGAAAGTTTAACGAAGATTGAAAAAGATTCCGTAACGGCTCAGTTGCAAAGAGTCGGCAGAACCAAAGAAGAGTTCAAACCATTTTCTGATGATTACCTTAAGTTTTTGGTAACGGAATTAAAACCATTCATCGATCAAAACTTCTCTACGAAGAAAGATCGTGCCAATACGTTTGTCGCAGGATCCAGCATGGGAGGGCTAATTTCGCTTTATGCTATTTGTGAATATCCTGATGTATTTGGAGGTGCTGCTTGTTTGAGTACGCATTGGCCGGGGGTCTTTTCGATGGATAACAATCCGGTGCCCACCGCATTCTATAACTATATTCAAAAGAATCTTCCTGATCCTAAAACGCACAAAATTTATTTTGATTATGGAGATCAGACTTTGGATGCGTTGTATCCACCCTTGCAGAAACGTGTAGATGAAATAATCAGCAGCAAGGGTTATTCATCTAAAAACTGGATGACTCAATTTTTTCCGGGAGAGAATCATTCGGAAAAAGCATGGAGCAAACGCCTTGATATTCCATTTCTGTTTTTATTAAAGAAATAATTAAATGCAAATAATAAACCGACTGTCCCTAATTGTTTTATGTGTGATGTGCATAGAAACACGTGCGCAGACTACTCAATTTACTGAGCCGCCTGCCTGGGCCAAAGAAGTAATCTGGTATCAGATTTTTGTAGAGCGTTTTCATAATGGAGATCCATCTAACGATCCGACACCCGCGAATATTGATATTCCTCCAATGAATGTGCATGCACCGGCAGGTTGGAAAGTGACACCATGGACAAACAATTGGTTTGAACAAGAAGCATGGGCTAAAATACCGGGTAAGTCATTTAGCGAAATGCTTCAGTATCGCAGGTATGGTGGCGACTTGCAAGGGGTGATTAATAAACTCGATTATCTTCAACAGCTTGGCGTGACAGCATTATTTATTAACCCCATTAACGATGCTCCATCTCTGCATAAGTACGATGCCCGCTATTATCATCATGTAGATGTGAACTTTGGGCCCGATCCTATTGGTGATAATAAGATTATTGCCACTGAAAATCCTGCGGACCCAACTACTTGGAAATGGACGAAAGCCGATCAACTTTTTTTAAAGTTGGTTGCTGAAGTTCATAAGCGGAAGATGAAAATCATCATGGACTATTCATGGAATCACACTGGCACTACGTTTTGGGCGTGGTTGGATATTTTAAAGAACCAACAGGCATCGCCATACAAAGATTGGTACGATATCAAATCGTTTGACAATCCGGCTACACCGGAAAATGAATTTGCCTACGATGGTTGGATTGGTGTAAAGTCGTTGCCGGAGCTTAAGAAAGTAAATATCACCACACCAAAGCGGTCTGGCCATCCATACGAAGGGAACATTCAGGAAGAAGCGAAGTCACATCTTTTTGCTGTCACAAAAAGATGGTTGGCACCGGATGGAGATGTAACGAAAGGCATCGATGGTTACAGGCTGGATGTAGCCGATCAGATTGGCTTAGGCTTTTGGCGTGATTTCCGAAAGGAAGTGAGATCTATTCAGCCCAATGCGTATTTGGTGGGGGAAATTTGGTGGGAGGGATGGCCAGATAAGTTGATGAATCCCGCACCATACACACGAGGAGATATTTTTGATGCGGTTATGTTTTATCAAGCCTATCGCCCCGCCCGATATTTTTTTGCTAAAAATAATTTATCCACCGATGCACAGGTGTTCAGAGATTCATTACAATTCCAATGGAATCGCTTGCGCGAATCGAATCGCTATGCGATGATGAATGTGGCAACCAGTCATGATACCCCGCGACTGCTCACCGATTTTTATAACCCCAATCCGTATAAATTCAAAGCTTCACCTTCTGATGATCCAGCTTACAAAACCGGTAAACCGGATGAGGAAACTTATCAGCGATTGCGTTTGTATCTGGTGCACACATTTACTTCAATAGGCGCACCTCACATCTGGAATGGCGAAGAGATGGGCATGTGGGGAGCCGATGATCCTTTTCCAAGAAAGCCATTAATGTGGAAAGAGTTTAAGTTTGAACCAGAGACCAGAAATAACTTTCAACCAGGCCCAAGCGAATTGGATCCCATAGGATTCAATCAAGCGCACTTCAATTTTTATAAAAAGCTTATCGCGATTCGGAAAAGTAATGCTGTTCTCACCACAGGTAAAATTGAATTTATTAAAGCAGAAGGGAAATTGCTAGCATACAAGCGATTTGATGAGAGTCAGCAAATAATAGTTGTGCTCAATGCAGATTCGAAGCCACAAGCGTTTTCATTGCCCGACTCTTCTTCTTATTCAGATTTACTTTTAGGTAAGAAATCAATTTCAAAGAGTATTACGATTCCACCATTGCAAGCGGTCATTTTGAGAAAAGCGAATAAGTAAAGTCTATAAAGATCGCTTGCATCTTCCGTTTCCTTTCAGCAACTTTAGATAGTTAACTGAAAGAAATGAGTCTATTGAAACCACGCCTTACGTTCTCACAAATCATCAATATGAATGTGGGGTTCTTTGGCATACAATATAGCTTTGGCTTGCAGCAAAGTGCTGTTAATCCCATTTACGATTTTTTAGGCGCAAGCCCCGATGAGATTCCACTCTTGAATTTAGCAGGCCCCGTCACAGGTTTGGTGATACAGCCGATCATTGGTGCCTTGAGTGATAAAACGTGGCATCCGCACTTTGGAAGACGCAAACCCTATTTTTTTATAGGCGCTTTGCTTTGTAGTATTTGTCTTTTCTTTTTTCCTTTTAGTAGTGCCTTGTGGATGGCGGCCGGACTTCTTTGGATACTCGATGCGGGTAACAACACAGCGATGGAACCGTATCGCGCTTTTATTGCCGATAAATTAAATGACGAACAACGGCCGATGGGTTTTCAAACACAGAGCTTTTTCACTGGGCTGGGACAAACACTGGCAAATGCATCACTCTTTATTTTTCCAATGATTATTGTTGGGAAAACGGGCGCTATTCCAAACTGGGTATTTGCCTCTTTCTTTTTAGGTTCCATTTGTTCGATCGGAACGATTTGGTGGAGTATGCGCACAACGCCTGAAATTCCTCCAACAAAAGAAGAGCTCGAGAAAATGCAAAAGGAGCCTTTCAGTCTGATGTCTCCGTTCAAAGAAATACCAGACGCTATTGTTCACATGCCGAAAGTAATGTGGCAATTGTCGTTGGTTTATTTGTTTCAGTGGTATGCACTTTTTTGCTATTGGCAGAATTCATCGAAGAGTATCGCTCTATCTGTTTGGCAAACATCGCCTGCGGAAAATCCGAAATTATACGAAGAAGCTGTCAGTTGGGCAGGGCTAGTAAATGCGTGGTACAATGTCGTTACATTTTTGACTGCCTTTGCCTTGGTTTGGTTTGTTCGTAAGTCCTCACCCAAGATTGTTCATTTTACTTGTCTGGTTCTCGCAGGTGTGGGGCTGTTGGCATTCCCATTTATTGAAAATAAATTTTTGCTTTTTCCTGCCATCACCGGATTCGGAATTGGGTGGGCGAGTATGATGGGAATTCCTTACCTGCTAGTCGTTTCTAAAATTCCGAAAGAGCGCTACGGAGTTTATATGGGTATCATCAACATGATGATTGTGGTTCCTATGATATTGCAGAGTGTAACATTTGGTGAGATCATGAAGCGCTTCTTAAATAATGATTCCGGAAATGCCATTGTCTTTGCAGGAGTGCTTCTGCTCATCGCAGCCGCAGCAACTCTATTGATTGATTCAGATGGAAAAGAAAGCGATGCGCCTGTGATTGGAAACTCTTCACATTAAACCTTTTTTTATGAACGTTTATCTGGCAGAATTTTTTGGAACCATGCTACTAATCCTTTTGGGTGGAGGCGTGAATGCCGCTGTTTCACTTCGTAAATCAAAATCTGAAAATGGCGGATGGCTGATGATTTCCATTGGTTGGGGATTGGCCGTTATGCTGGCAATCTATGCAGTCGGCAACATCAGTGGCGCACATCTGAATCCTGCTGTAACCATTGCGTTGGCAATCAATGGAAGTTTTGCTACGGATCAGGTTCTAGGCTATATCTTAGCTCAGTTTGCAGGTGCCATTACTGGTGCTGCATTGGTATGGCTGCACTATCTGCCTCATTGGAAGGAAACAGCAGACCCTGCAACTAAACTAGGTGTGTTTTGCAATGCACCCGCTATACAAAATACCTTTTCAAATTTGATCAGCGAGATTCTAGCTACCATGGTTTTGATTCTTGCCTTGCTCTTCATTGGCGCGAATCAATTTACTCAAGGTCTGAATCCAATCGTAGTTGGCTTATTGATTATTTCCATCGGATTGAGTCTGGGCGGTACAACTGGTTTTGCTATCAATCCGGCTCGCGATTTAGGACCACGTATCGCTCATTTTATTTTACCGATTCATGGCAAAGGAAATTCCGGTTGGGGCTATTCTTGGATTCCGGTAGTGGGACCGATCATCGGTGGAATTTTAGGAGCATTGATTTATAAATTGATTTTTGTGTAACAGAGTTAAAAGGATACCAACATGCCGAAGTATATCATTGCATTGGATCAGGGAACAACCAGCTCACGAGCTGTGCTGTTTGATGAACAAGGCAACATTCAAGGAATCGCGCAACAAGAGTTCACTCAAATCTTTCCGCAATCCGGATGGGTAGAGCATGATGCCAATGAGATTTGGAGTACCCAACATGGCGTGTTACTCAAAGTACTTGCAGATCATAAAATCGAAGCGAATTCAATCGTAGCGATTGGAATAACGAACCAGCGAGAAACTACGGTAGTGTGGGATCGTAAAACCGGTGAGGCTATTTACAACGCAATTGTCTGGCAAGACAAACGCACCGCTGCCATTTGTGAAGAATTAAAAACAAAAGGCTTAACAGACTATGTAAGGACCAATACTGGTTTGGTAATAGACTCTTACTTTTCAGGAACTAAAATAAAATGGATACTGGATCATGTACCTGGTGTCAGACAACGTGCGGAGCAAGGAGAGTTGGCATTTGGCACGATCGATTCTTGGCTTATTTGGAAACTGACGAATGGAAAAAGTCACGTTACGGATTATTCAAACGCAAGCCGTACACTCATTTTTAACATACGCTCACTTTCGTGGGATGATCGGTTGCTGCAAGAACTCTCAATCCCTAAAAAGCTATTACCCGAAGTAAAACCTTCAACTGCCGATTTTGGAAAATGGAATTGGAATGGTGTAGAGATACCGATTGCCGGAGTAGCTGGCGATCAGCAAGCCGCACTCTTTGGACAAGCTTGCTTTGAGCCGGGCATGGCGAAAAATACGTATGGCACCGGTTGTTTCATGTTGATGAACACGGGTACTGCTATTCAAGCATCGAAGAATGGGTTGATCACCACCGTAGCTTGGGGACTTGATGGTAAAGTAGAATATGCCTTAGAAGGTAGTGTCTTTATTGCAGGTGCGGCCGTGCAATGGTTGCGCGATAGTCTTCGCATCATCGATCAATCAAAGGATTCTGAATATTTTGCAGCGAAGGCACTTGGATCAAACGAAGTTTATGTAGTTCCCGCTTTTGCTGGTTTGGGTGCACCTTACTGGGACATGTATGCACGCGGTGCCATTTTTGGTTTGACTCGTGACACGGGCAAGGATCATTTAATCAAGGCTACTTTAGAATCCCTAGCATATCAAACCAAAGATATTTTAAATGCCATGCAAGAAGACGCAGGCCTGAAACTGGCAGCCTTGAAAGTGGATGGTGGTGCGTGTGCCAATAATATCTTAATGCAATTTCAAGCGGACATATTAGGTACAGAAGTCGAGCGACCCGAGGTAATTGAATCGACTGCCTTAGGTGCTGCTTATTTGGCGGGTATACAAAGCGGTTTGTGGAAAAAACAAGACATCACCAAAAATCGAAAAATCCAAAAAAGCTTTATACCTCAAATGGAAGAGCGTACACGTAATCTACTTTACAGGGGCTGGCAAAAAGCAGTGAAGCGTACGATGGGATGGTTAGGGGACGAGCGGGATTAATTGGTGTAGGAGACTGAGATATTTCAAACGATGTGATGATGAGCAGGATGGTGATTGTTTTGGGGGTGGTGCTTTTGGTTCAATGCGCATTTTATTCGGTGAATGGGCAAGACATCGGGTACTATCGGTTAAAAAGTAATGACACCGAGAAATCGCTCGCTACTGTATTTCAACAAATTGAAAGAAAAACACAAGCTCGTTTTTTTTATCTGAATGATTGGATTCAATCCATTTCAGTTCCATCGTTTTATGAGAATCAAACATTAGCTGAAACTTTAATTTCACTTTTTCAGGGGACAGAGTTGAAATTTATTGTTATGGATCCTTACACAATTGTTTTGATAAAAGACCCAACCAATATCTTACTCCACAAAGAAGCTCGCGAAAAGATAGTTAAGGAGAAGAGATCAATCATTCAGAAATATTTTGGGGATCAACAAAATCCCATAACTGCTGGTGTAGTTGAAATTAGTGGTCATGTACTTGATGCAAAAACAAACGAGCCGATGCCTCATGCTACAATACAAGTAAGTGATCCGAAATACAACGCCACAACGAATGATCAAGGAAAATTTTCTCTTAAAATTAATCCGGGAGTATACCTACTCACATTCAGCTTCGTTGATTTTGAATCGCAAGTGCTGGACATTGCTGCCTACGGAAATGGGACACTCGATATACAATTGGAGAAAGCAGCCATGGTTTTAGATGAAGTGATAATTCAAGGGCAGACAACACAAGACAATACCACTAGTCGAATTGGTAAAATTGAGCTCACGATGAAAGAAATGAAACGGGCTCCTACTTTTTTGGGTGAAGCTGATTTGGTGAAACAAGTTCAGCAATTGCCGGGTGTTACCACTACAGGCGAAGCTGCTACCGGATTCAATGTGCGCGGTGGAAGTGTTGATCAAAATTTGATTTTGTATGATGGAATGCCCGTTTTCAATAGCTCTCATGCATTTGGATTTTTAACCGCATTTAATTCTGAAGCTATACGCGAAGTAGCGTTTTACAAAGGAGGGATCCCTGCTGAATATGGTGGGCGCATCTCATCTGTTTTGGATATTCAATCAAAAGAAGGTGACTATCAAAAATGGGGTGGAAAAGCAGGTATTGGAATGGTGACCGGAAATGTCATGATCAACGGACCGATTAAGAAAGATAAAACAGCATTGATGGCAACGTTTCGTTCTACCTACTCGGATTGGTTAGTACATTCAATCAAAACAGATTATGCAGACCTTAGCAAAAGTACCGTATTCTTTTATGATGCCACTCTAAAATTGACTCATCGAATTAGTGATCGCACTAAACTTTCATTAGCCGGTTATTCAAGTAGAGATTCCTTTCTACTTATCGGAGATTCAACTTATAAATGGAATAACTTTCAAGCATCTGCGAGAGTCGATCATCAGTTTTCGGACAAGCTAAATTCAGAATTTATTGCCGGTGTTAGTTCCTTTGGATATAGCGTCAATAATAGTGATTATTTGACAGCATCAGAATTGTCCTACCGCATCACAACAACAACCTTAAAATCAGGATTTACCTATCAGCTCCCGAATCGCAAACTCAATATGGGTTGGCAAGTAATGCACTATCAGTTTGAGCCGGGTAAGTTAGAGCCACTTACTCCAGTATCCAGTGCCAAACGAGTAAGTCTCACAAACCAATATTCTATCGAGAATGCGTTTTATGCTTCTACGGATTGGTCGCCAACTAGTAAGATTCTCATCGATGCCGGTTTGCGAATACCTACCTTCATTTCATTCGGTGCCGCACAATTGAATAGATATCAGAGTGGTGCAGCTCGTGACTTAACCACCGTAGTCGATACCCTCCGTTTTGGTAGTGGCGAAATTATCAAAACATATGTGGGGTTGGAGCCTCGGCTTTCAGTGCGGTGGACTGTTTCTCCATCCGCTTCGGTTAAATTTGGATATAACCGGGTTTACCAATATCTTCATCTTGTAACAAATACAACGGCTGTCACACCAGTTGATATCTGGCAACCGAGTGGTTACTACTTTGAGCCACAACGTGCGGATCAATTTTCAGTGGGATATTTCAAAGATTTGAAGGAAGAGAAATATAGTGCCTCGATTGAAACGTTTTACAAAGACATTAATCAACTAGTAGATTTTAAGGACGGAGCTCAACTCATTATGAATACACATCTGGAAACCGATTTGCTTCAAGGTAAGGGGTATTCGTATGGAGTTGAAACTACATTTACTAAAAATAGCGGAAGATTCACTTGGTCTTTCAACTATACATACTCACGTAGTTTCAGGCAAATACAAGGAAATACGCTTAAAGAGTCGATTAATAAGGGAAAGGAATACCCCTCAAATTTTGACCAGCCTCATATTATTAATTTTTCATGGAAGTATAATTTGTCTAAGCGCGTATTCTTTACAGGCAACTTTACGTATCGATCGGGTCGACCAATTACTGTTCCATTGGCTGCATTTCAGCTCGAAAACACAACAGTTACATATTATTCTGAACGTAATCAATATCGCATACCCGATTATCACAGGCTGGATGTAGCTCTGGTAATTGAAGGAAATCATAAACGTAAAAAGATAACCGAAGCAACCTGGGTATTTTCAATCTATAACGTATATGGCAGGCAAAACCCTTATACGATCTTTTTTAAGAATTCCGCAAATGGCGTTCCGGTTCCATATCAACTTTCTATTATTGGTACATTGTTTCCTTCAATTAGTTACAATATTAAATTTTAGTGGGTATGTGCGATGGGTTATACGTAAGAAAAAATTTATTTAGAATGAGATGGATTCTCCTTCTATACTTTGTCAATGCTTGTGTAGAGCGGGTAGAGTTAAGTGTTCCGCCACCTCAAACTTTAATGGTGATTGAAGGAATGATTACCACGGATGCTCCTCCATACATCGTAAAAGTATCTCGTGGCTTTGCATTGGATGCAGATACAGTGCCGTTTAATCCTGTTGAAAAGTTAACCATTCAATTGTTTGATGATCAAGGCAACGTAGAGAGTTTTGTGGAAAAAACTCCGGGAGAATATATCAGTAGTGGATTTATTCAGGGTCAAATAGGACATTCCTACCGAATAAAGGTGCAAACACCTGAAGGGAAAATATATGAATCGGAACCAGATTTGATAAAACCAGTAGGGCAAGTAACAGACATACACTACGAGTATGAACGCAGAATTAAGCAAGGAAAATATTACGAGGAGAAAACAGATCTTTTCAAAATCTATGTAAATGCCGATGCAGGTGCCGGTGACGATAATTATGTTCGCTGGCGATTTAAAGGTACGTATTTGGTAGAATCGTATCCGCAATTTTATATGCGATGGATACCCCCATATACACCTTACAAAGATCCTTGGCCATGTAGTGGCTATCGAATAGGTGAGGGCCCCATCGGAAGTGGGGGCTTGTTGATTAAATTTGGCGAATGTGCGTGTTGTGTATGTTGGGCAAATCACTTTGAGCAAATGCCACAACTGTCAGATGTTCAACTGGTAGCTAATAACAAATTTAATAATGTAAAGGTAGCAGAGGTTCCCATCACCAGTGTAGCGTTTGCAAACAAGTATTTAGTAGAGGTGGAGCAATTGAGTATTAGTAAAACTGTATATGAGTTTTATAAACTAATTCGTAAACAAAAAGAAGAGGCTGCTACTTTATTTCAACCTCCTCCTGGTGTAATTGTAGGAAACATCGCTGCTAAAAATAATAATGATTTGATCGTGGGGATATTTGGAGCGTCCGCCATTAGCAGAAAACACATGTTTATTTTTCCTAGTGATGTGCCGTTTAACCTAGTTCCTCCTGACATTGATACGAATCCTTGTACGCGCTATCCATATTCTACTACTAATAAACCTGCTTTGTGGTGATGAAAACTTGGATTGTATGTTTGCTTTTTCTTTTTGCTATAGATATTGTGCATGCACAGGCCCCAGTTGATTCATGGAAACAAAAATACAGTACCTATTATGCCTCGTTAGCAGGGCACAAGATGCATGTTGTATTCAATCACCACAGGTTTGCCACAGGCGATACTGCATTTTTCTCGATACATCTTTTTGAAAATGATTTGAGACGTGTAAAACCTAAGAGGATTTTAGATTTTCACGTCATAGATTCAGAAGGAAAGAGCGTTTACCATTTTTTGTTCAGTGTTTTAAATGGCCAAGCCCATAATCAATGGGTAGTCCCCGACTTGACTCCCGGTGTTTATAGAGTAGCAATCCATCATTATGGGTTAAAATCGTTTATTCCGGAAGTGATCTATCAGCAACCCATCCAAATCATAAAAGAAGGAATTTTGCAACATTCGCAAAAAACCGCTCGAATTACTGTAGAAGGAGGTCATTTGATTCGAGATGTGCAAAATCGATTGGTTATAGGTACAGCACCAAATGCTTTGGTGAAATTGATTGACCAGTCAGGTAAGATAGTAGCGAGCGAATTTTCTCGTGCTGATGGATTCTGCCAGATCAAATTTCAACCAGCTTTTCCACAGCGATATTTCATTACTACCGATGCGGACACCTCACGTGTATGGCTTCCAAAAGTAGAAGCCGATGGAATTGGTTTAAGGGTTATACACGAAAAAGATTTTCAAAAACAGAAAGTTCATTTGATGGCGCCTTCTGGATCAAAATTTCAGAACGAGCGAATGACTTTGTTGATATCACAGCGCGATCAAATACTTGATGTAGTCGATTTTTTACTGGCAAACGATTCGACTGAAATTAATTTGCAATCATCTAATTGGCCCGATGGACTCATTCACTTGTCCGTTTTACGATCAAGTGGAGAGCTTTTAGCTTACCGAAATTTCTATCATCAAAAACCTATTGCGGCCAATATATTTACTTTACGAAATGAGTATTTACCGCGGGAGCGAGTGGATGTTAAATTGGACTTAAAAGATTCGGAAGGAAAGTATATGGCAGGAGTATTTTCTATGTCCGTGCAATTGCTAATCGATAAATCTGCTGTAAGTCAATATGCTTTGCTTGATCCTACATTTGATGTTGATTTTGTAAGCGAAGATTTTGCTTGGTCGGATTTGATTGGAATACCTCCCGCTACAATAGATAATCATGTTGTGACCCGATCAAGACCACAGCCTTGGGATCGCATCTTAGCAGGAATTCAACCACTAAAAGACTTTCGATTTAAAGGCAACATGCAACGAATCGGAATGGCATACAGTGATTCTAACCGAAAACCATTACCTAATGGAACTCAAGTGTTGTTCTATCTTCAAAAAGCACATCATCGCTATCAGTTTGCCGTCAACGATGGAGTGATTGTAATGCCCATGCAAGATTTTTTCGGAAGCGATGAGCTATTGACAATGGCTGAGACTCCGGTTTATATGGGTAATGAAACGGTAGGGCAGGTAGTTCCTGAAATTACGATAGATTGGGTTAATGATGAGATCAAGTGGCCATCTGCATACAAGGTACGGGAATCTACTCAGCCGGATCCTTATGCAATCTATACAAGCCAAAGTAAGTTGATTCGAAAATCTTTCAATGCATTCTTGGCCGCAGATCATAGCATTGCTGGCGATGACGGATCGAGCGCCTTCCCTGCTGCCGATATTATGATTCGACTTGCTGACTACGAACCTTTTGCTGATATGGAAGAACTGATTCGCGAAATCATTCCGTCCTTGCAACATCGAAAAACAAGAAAAGGCCCAATTGTATTAGTAGCATTGCCCGAGCCTTTAAAAGTTACTGGCGATCCTACCTATATTATTGACGGTATTGCAAGTAAAAACACGGCTCATTTTATGTCCCTAAAGCCTGCAGAAGTCTCGTCAATATCGATAGTTAACCATCCTAAGAAGTTGATCCCGTTAGGACTCTTTGGTAAGAATGGCCTGGTTATTGTAAAAACAAAGAAAGGTAACTTACGTCAATCGGGGCAACCACCTTTAGTCATTGAAGGATTAAGTAAGCCCCATCTCCCTCTGTTATTCAATCCTACTGTAACTAGTCGCGCGCCCCATTTTAATGCATTTGTTACATGGAATCCAATCGCTAAAATAGAAAGCGAGGGTGTTGCAAATGTTTCATTTTACACTACAGACGATATAGGAACTTATCGCATTACAGTAAAAGGTATTTCTCAATCCGGTATTCCCTTTACTATGGTGAAAGATATTGATGTCAATTTGCAAGCCGCAAAGAAATAAATCAAACCAACTTCGTTCCTTTCAAACTCTTCATCACTTTATTGATGAACACGAAGTCATCCAGTTCCTTTACGCCTGAATGGGTAATATCTTCATTCGAGCCTTCCCACAATTTATCTCCCTTGTGAAGGAACATGATTTTCTCCCCAATACCCAACACCGAGTTCATATCATGTGTCACGATAATCGTAGTGATGTTGAATTCGTGGGTGATTTCCAAAATCAACTCGTCAATTAAAATCGAAGTCTGCGGGTCCAGGCCAGAGTTGGGTTCGTCACAGAAAAGGTAATTCGGGTTATTCACAATCGCACGAGCAATACCCACGCGCTTCTTCATGCCCCCGCTGATTTCAGATGCCATCTTCTTGTTTACATTTTCCAATCCAACACGCTTCAGACAAAAATTAACGCGATCCAGTTTTTCATCTTGGGGCATTTTGGTGAGAATATCCAACGGAAACATCACATTCTCCTCTACATTTTTAGAGTCAAACAATGCACCCCCTTGAAACAACATGCCAATCTCTCTGCGAATCTCCGACTTAACATCTTTGTCGGCATCCGTAAAATTGCGCAGGTCATAAAAAGCGTATCCGGTGTCTGGATGTAACAACCCCACAATGCATTTTAGCAACACACTTTTTCCTGTACCACTCGATCCAATAATAAGATTCGTTTTCCCTTTGTCAAATTCTCCATTGATGTTGCGCAATACGCTTTTGTCATTGAATGACTTACTGATGTTTTTTATCTTAATCATGGAATCAGAGCAAAAGATTAGCTAAGAAATAATCGGCCAGCAAAACAGCAATTACACTCGAGGTTACCGCATCTGTGCTGGCAATACCTACTTCCAACGCACCGCCTTGTGTGTAGTAGCCTTTAAAGCAAGAAATCGATGCTATCAGGAAAGCAAATACAAATGATTTGATAAGCGCAAACGTGATGCTATAATCGTTGAAAATCGACCGAATACCCATTACGTATTCCGTAGGCGTTAAAATTCCCGTCAGCGTTCCCACCAAATACCCACCAATAATAGAGCAAACTCCGGCCACGATTACCAGCATCGGATACATCAGCATGGACGCCACAATTTTAGGAAGTACCAAGTACGAGGATGAGTTAATCCCCATCACCTCCAGCGCATCAATTTGCTCGGTAATGCGCATTGTACCCAAACCGCCCGCCATACTCGAACCAATTTTTCCGGCAAATATGATCGCCATAATAGTAGGTGCCAATTCCAATACCGTCATTTCTCGCACCACTTGTGATATTACATAACGAGGCACCAGTGGCGTCACCAAATTATAAGCGGTTTGCACAGTTGTTACTGCCCCCATAAACGTAGATACCAACACAAAGAGCGAAATCGACTTCACGCCAATTTGCATACACTCTTCAACTACCAATCGGTAATAAGTGATAAACGTTTCACGCCTTACCACCAGCGATCCCAGAAAAATCATATAACGGCCAAATTCTTTCATCGAGTTGTATTGAAATACTATCTTGCTCAAAGATAAAATATTCCCATGAACAAATTAGCAGTTGTTACCGGAGGCACCAAAGGAATTGGCAGGGCTATTATTGAACGCTTTGCCGAAGCTGGCTTTGATATCGCAACATGTGCACGTAAAGAAGCCGACTTGAAAGAATTAAAATCCACCATTGAAAGCAAGCATCCCGTAAAAGTGACCCCTTTCGTGGCCGATATGTCCAACAAAGAGCATATTCTGTCTTTTGCAAAAGTAGTCATGCAATTACCACAACCGGTCGAAGTGTTGGTCAACAATGCCGGTTACTTTATTCCGGGCTCCGTGCTCGATGAGGCAGAAGGAGCGTTGGAAAGCATGATTAACACAAACCTGTACAGCGCTTACCACCTGAGCCGACTGTTGGTTCCATCGATGCGCACACGCAGAGCCGGACATGTTTTCAATATGTGCTCAATCGCCAGCATCATGGCCTATCCCAATGGCGGGTCGTATGCCATTTCCAAATTTGCCTTGCTCGGCTTTTCCAAAGTGCTGCGCGAAGAATTGAAAACCCATGGTGTGCGTGTTACATCCGTTCTTCCCGGAGCCACCCTCACCGCCAGTTGGGATGGAGCCGATCTTCCCGATGAGCGGCTGATGAAACCGGAAGACGTGGCAGAAACTGTTTTCAGTGCGTATAGTATATCGAAACGAAGTGTAGTGGAGGAAATTCTGATACGTCCGCAGTTGGGCGATTTGTAAAAGCAAATTTTTTGGGGCGTGGCCCCTCTGCCCCGATAGCCATCGGGGGGGCACCGGGCTTTCCGCTTTTACTCCTCGTGGCGCGAGGCGCACCACTGCGGGGTAACCGCTTCAATCCCTCGCCCGCGCCACCAAATTCATGCGTGCGATAATTCAGATCACTGCACATCTATTCTGTCCGTGCGTATACCTATTGAAATAAATTGCTTTTCAATTTGCAGCCAACCAAGTTCGTGTATTAACAAAAACTTAATTCATTTCCCTCGCATGATTTGATCAAACAAAATTTCATTAAACAGTTTCGCTTGCTCCATGTGCGGAAGATGACCTGCCTTTGGAATCACATTCAATTGAGCACTCGGAAATCGGGTAGTCAAGTTACCACGAACATCATTTAAAACCACTACCGTATCATGTTCGCCCCAAATGGCAAAAACCGGAACTTTAGCTTCCGCAATCTTTTGATGCTCGGCCACCAAAGGTGTTCTGTTTTTGCGGGTAGAAATTATCGCCCGCACAAAGCCTTTAAACTTCATAATGTCTTCATATCTCTTATCCCAACCTCTGAAAGGAATTGAATCATAAAAATCACCTAGCTGTCCTTTGCCCATCTTTGGATAGTTTTCGCTGCTTTTATATTCTTCTATTTCTTTCTCTGTTACGGCAGCCGGGTGTTGTGGATTTTCAATGGGATTTTCAAAACTAACTGCATCCACATACACCAGATTTTTTACGCGTGTTGGAAACTGAGCTGCAAAAGAAGAGATGGCACGCCCACCGTCTGATAGTCCAACCAAAGTTATCGGAGCCGAAATTTTCAACGAGTCCAACAACTCATGTAGTTGGTTTGTAAATAAAGCGACATCATAAACAGCTTCTGGGTTATCGGAGAAACCCCGCCCGAAATTGTCATATCGTAGTGTAGAATACCCGCGCTTACTCGCGGCATGAAAAGTAGAATCCCAGATGTACGAGGGAACCGAAAACCCATGCACCAATACCAGCACCGTATCCGCTTGCGGGTTGCTCCACTCGTAATAGGTATAACCCTGACTTAGTTTTACGAATGCGCCTGTTTTGATCGAAGCTCGGAATAAACTGTCTTTGGTGATCGTTTCGAAATCACTGGTCGTTTTTTTAGACTGACAACTCACTACCATCAATCCGATAGCCAATAACGAAATAGATAGAATTCGCATAGTTTAATGGAAAGTCGAAAGCTACCAATCCGTGCAGGCAACAACAAGTCGGCAGCCCGATTTTAACAAGTATTTAACCCGAGTACAATCAGTTTTTGGGGTAAACAATACCTCCTTTTTGGTTGTTAAAACAACAGCTAAAATTCGGTAACTTTGTCCTTTCTCTAGTCGCATGGTGAATTCGCAGGTAGAACAACTCAAACTTTATTGCAATAGCCTTGTCAGTTACAGCCGCAGAAAAACGCGTGAAGTAACCATAGGCGATGTGCCACTCGGTGGCAACAAGCCGATTCGGGTACAATCCATGACCACGGTAGACACGATGGACACCATCGGCTCAGTAGAGCAGGTGATTCGGATGGTGGATGCTGGCTGCGAATATGTGCGCATTACCGCTCCCAGCTTAAAAGAAGCGCAGAATTTAGAAGCCATCAAAAAGGAATTGCGTTTGCGAGGATATTCAGTTCCATTAATTGCCGATATTCACTTTACACCAAATGCTGCCGAGCTTGCAGCACGCCTCGTAGAAAAGGTGAGAATCAATCCGGGCAACTATGCCGACAAAAAACGCTTCGAAGAAATAGAATACACCGATGCCGCCTATCAGGCGGAGCTCGATCGCATTCGCGAAAAGTTTACTCCTCTCGTAAAAATCTGTAAAGAGTATGGCACCGCGATGCGCATCGGCACCAACCATGGTTCGCTCTCCGATCGGATCATGAGCCGCTATGGAGATACTCCGCTGGGCATGGTGGAGTCGGCATTGGAGTTTTTGCGCGTCTGCGAAGACCTGAATTATTATAACATCGTCCTCTCGATGAAGTCGAGCAACCCGCAAGTGATGGTACAGGCCTACCGGTTGTTGGTTCAAAAATTAAACGAAGAAAAGTTTCAACCGTATCCGTTGCACTTAGGCGTAACCGAAGCCGGAGATGGCGAAGATGGCCGCATTAAATCTTCCGTGGGTATCGGCACGTTGTTGGAAGATGGTTTGGGTGACACTGTGCGAGTTTCACTTACTGAAGAACCTGAAGCGGAGGTGCCCGTGGCGCAAGAGTTGGTAGATCGCTACACAACACGCAAGACTTCAATAACCATTCCTGAGATTACAGAGTATCCGATCAATCCGTTTGAGTACAAAAGAAGAGAAACCAACGAAGTTGGTAACATCGGTGGTCACCAGGTGCCGCGCGTAGTAGCTGACTTTTCGGCAAAACAAAAAATTACACCCGCTTCTTTATTCTCACTGGGCTATCACTATTCTGTTCCGTTGGATAAATGGAACATTGCTGACATGGCGTGCGATTACATTTTTGCCAATGAAACAATCATTGATTTTGAAATTCCGGGAACGCTAGGTATTATTTATTCGCACGCAACTTGGTTAACGCAAAAGAAAAAAGACCGCACGTATCCGTTTATCAAAGCACAGGACTATCTGAAAGGCGTTGAGTTGTCTAACCGCATCAATTTTGTTTATGCTAAGCTGTCCGATCTCAACAGCGATTTGATCCAGCGATTGAAAAGCGACACCACAGCAGTTCTTTTAATTGATACCTACAACGATCATGGCATGGCCGAACAGCGCAGATTGTTCGTAGACTTGCTTTTGAATGATTGTAAAGCTCCGGTGATTATTGGTCGTGCTTACCGCGATTTAAAACCTGATCAATTGCAAATTTATTCTGCTACGGATGTAGGAGGTTTGCTCATCGATGGCTTAGGTGATGGTATATTTTTAGCTGCTGAAAACTGCGGCCCGGATAAACTCGTCAACGAAACGGCATTCAATATCCTGCAAGCTACCCGTACGCGTATTTCAAAAACAGAATACATCTCGTGCCCCTCGTGCGGAAGAACACTATTTGATTTACAAGAAACGACCGCAAAAATACGAAGCAGAACAAGCCATCTGAAAGGAGTGAAGATTGGTATCATGGGTTGCATTGTAAACGGCCCCGGTGAAATGGCCGATGCCGATTATGGTTATGTAGGTTCCGGACCGGGACGCATTACCCTGTACAAAGGAAAAGAAGTAGTGAAGAAAAATGTACCCTCGGCCCAAGCGGTAGATGAATTGATCAATCTGATACGAGATGGTGGAGATTGGATAGAAGTACCTGTTACTGTTTAGGTCGGTAAAATAAACTGAAGTGTATGCAAAACGAAACACAAGAAAAACCAAAAGGCAATTCGTTGAAAGAATTCTTTGCACTAGGAGAAGTAGGTGGATATTTCTTTCGGAAAAAAGACCCAAATCGGCCATCCAATATCAATATCAAAATGATGCATGGAATCAACAAACTTTCTATTGCTATATTTTTAGCAGCCGTGGCTTATTTGGTCATTAAAAGATTGGTATGAACATAGGCACTTTTCAAAGCTACTGCTTAGCTAAGAAAGGGGTCACCGAGGAATTTCCTTTCGATGAAAAAATTCTCGTTTACAAAGTCATGGGAAAGATGTTTGTCCTCACTGATATTGATGAATTCAGTTCCATCAACCTAAAATGTGATCCCGAAGTTGCTACGGAATTACGAGAACAATATCCGGCCGTATCTCCCGGCTACCACATGAATAAGAAGCACTGGATTACCGTTCAAATGGATGGTTCCATCAGCGACAAAATCATGAAGCAGTGGATTGATGCCTCCTATCAACTCGTAGTTTCCAGCCTGCCCAAGCGTCTACAGGCTGAATTACAAACTTTGTAAATATTTGTGGAGCGTTTAGGACCCGCCCAATCGGATTACTCCATCCAATTATTTAAGTTTGTTTTCGTTCTATTCCTAAAATGTGACGGAATCACCTGTTTGAAATTATATCCACATAAAATGTTTGACAAAATAGGATGGTTTTGCAATCTGCAAACGCACTATGCGATTGACCGAAACAAGTACTACCTTATAAATTTAGTTTGATTTACATAATAGTTTATTCAAGTGAAAATGCCTGTGATGAAGAAAGTTTTCTGTTTGATCGTTTGCCTTGGCCTCGCCTCGATAGAGCTTCGCGCACAAAGTGTTAGCGACTCTTTACTCATGATTTTAGAATCTGAAATGCAACGCGAATGGGATGAGTTGCAAAAAGCCAAACAACCACCCTATTTTCTTTCCTATCGAGTTACCGATAGTCAAGGATTCAGGCTCAGAGCTTCGCTTGGCAGCCTAGTAGATGAAAACAAAGATCGATCCAGAGTATTGCGTGCCTCCGTGCGTGTTGGCGACTATGCGTTTGACGATTCGCACCCGCTCGATTTTGATGATAACTATTTCCCGATGGATGGAATGGGAGGTGAGCGGGTATCTCAATTTTTACCCCTTGATAATAAACCATTGCCCATCAAGTTGCGCATTTGGCAGCAGACACAATCAGCCTATCGCTCGGCATTGGCTTCTTTCAAGTCGTTGCAAAATGCTAACATTAAAGAAGAATCAAAAGCGGTGGCCGATTTCTCAAAAGAAGAGCCTTCTGTTTTTGTTGAACAACCCCTTCCGTCAATCGAAAAATTTATTCAGATTGAAAGCTGGAAGAGGAAAGTGAAATCACTGAGTGCCTCCTTTCTCAAATTGAAAGGCATTGTGGACGGAGATGTGAGTATTCACGTAGACTTAGATCGCAAGTATTATTTGTCTACTGAAGGTTCGCGCATCGCACAAAACCGCACCTCTGCTTTTCTTACGATTTCAGCGGCCATACGAGCAGAAGATGGTGACATTCTTCCCCTTCACCTATCTTATTATGCTACTACTCCCGATCAGTTACCTGGCGATGATGTCCTTCGCAAAGACATCGATAAAATGATGACGAAGCTTATGCAACTCAGCACCGCACCGGTAGCTGAGCCTTACACCGGACCAGCCATCTTGTATGCGCATGCTGCGGGCGTTTTCTTTCACGAAATATTTGGGCACCGGGTGGAGGGGCAGCGATTGAAAAGTAATTTCGATGGACAAACCTTTAAAGATAAAGTGAACGAATTGGTCCTGCCGAAAACACTGAACGTAGTTTTTGACCCGACACTTCAAAAGTTTAACGAACAAGCCCTCAATGGTCATTACCAGTTTGATGATGAAGGTGTGAAAGCCCGAAAAGTTACCGTGGTTGAAAATGGCGTGCTCAAAACCTTCTTAATGTCACGCACTCCAATTGAGAAATTCCCTCACTCCAATGGCCACGGCAGAGCGGAAGCAGGCGCTGATGTAGTCACCCGTCAATCAAATTTGATTATTGAAAACAAGAAAGTAGTTGAAATGGCAGGCCTCCGGAAAATGTTGATAGCAGAATGCAAGCGCCAAAATAAAAAGTATGGCTACTTGTTTATGGATGTTGTTGGTGGATTTACCAACACCGGACGAGTGATGCCCAATGCATTTAATATTTTCCCCACAGAAGTTTACCGCATTTATGTGGATGGAAGACCGGATGAATTAGTTCGAGGTGTCGATTTGATAGGCACACCACTAGCTATGTTTGCTGAAATTCAAGCGGCAGATGATAAAAGCGAAGTGTTTACCGGATTTTGTGGCGCTGAATCGGGGAGCATACCTGTCACCGCCATCTCGCCATCACTTTACGTGAAGCGCATCGAAACACAAAAGAAAATGGTAGCACAAGTTGAAACCACCATTTTAGAGAAACCTGTTGATAATCATTGATACCATTGCCATGAAATATATTTCTTTCTTCTCTTTAACCTTCGTTTGTACAATAACTTTTGCGCAGCAGGAGGATGTAATCCTAAAAGCTATGCAAGATGAACTGGATCGGAATTATAAAGAATTGACACTAAAGAATCTGGATCGTCCGTTCTTTATCATGTATGGGCTTACAGACATTAAAACGATGCGAGCCGCAGCTTCTATGGGGGCACTTACCAGCTCTTCGGAAAATAAAGACCGTTATAAAACCACCACCCGACTGCTGGTAGGCGATTATGAATTTAATGATGAAAGTTTAGATGACAACATCACCACCGGGCCATCCGCAATGGAAATAGGACTTCCCATTGACGATGACTATTGGGGCATTCGCAGATCTTTCTGGGCAGCAACCGATAACGTGTACAGAAGTGCCGCTCGCCATTATGAGAAAAACAAACAAACACTAAAAGAAACTGGCAAAGCACTCGAAGAAATTCCACACCGTAGATTTGCAAAAGTGGCTCCGGTAAAAATTGTTCGATCACTTACACCGGCAGTTTACTCGCTTCCCCATTGGGAGCAACGCGTACGGAAATTATCAGCGGCATTTACCACTACAGCCGATATCAACAATTCATTTGTATTTGTTTCGTATACAGAGGGTCATAAATATCTGGTTAACACCGAGGGACTGGTAGCAAAAATTCCATTTACCTCTGCTACGCTGGCGCTAGCCGTTCAACTAAAAACCAGTGATGGCAAATTTTCATTCGAGCGGGAGGTTTATGAAGCAAGCAGCCTGGATAAACTTCCTACGGACGATCAAATCATGAAAGATATTCAAAATCTGATTAAACGAATTGAATCCAATAAAAAGCTGACAGAGTTAGAAGAGGAGTATACCGGGCCGGTATTGTTGGAAGGGAAAGCTGTAGCCGAAACATTGGCTTCGTCCATTTTGCGCGGCCGCGAAGGTATATTTGCGAACGATAATATTCCAAAGTTAAAAGGATTTCAGTTTGATGACGAAACCCAAACATCAGAAGCCAAAATCGGAAAGACAGTCATCAATACACAAATCACCATTAAAGCTAAACCCAAACTCAATTCTTATAATGGGATAGAATTAACAGGAAGCTTTGAACTCGACAATGAAGGTGTTGTTCCGCCTGATGAATTGACGATTATTGAAAATGGCGTTTTGCGAAATCTCTTAAACAATCGCACGCTCACCAATGCCAATCAATCAGCCAATGGTTTTGGATCTACACCGGGTGTTTTAGAAGTAACAGTTTCGCAAAAAGACAATGATGCTACACTGAAGAATAAGCTCATTCAGCAAGCCAAAAAGGAAGGACTATCTTTTGCGTTACTGTTTCGTGAAAGCTCATCCCGCATGGGGCAAGCCAAAGTTTACAAAGTGTACGTTGATGACGGCCGTGAGGAGCCGATTAAGAATGTATCCATGCGCGAACTAGGAATGAAAACGTGGAAACGTATTTTGGGAGCATCTGAAAAGTACGCAGCATTCAATTTGGATGACGCTATCTATGACAGAAATTTTGTTCAAACCAACGTTTCAATGATTGTTCCCCATGCGATCTTGCTCGAAGAATCGGATGTGAGTCCCATGCGAATGCCATCATTAAAAGAAGAGGAATATATCAGTAAGCCTACCAATTAACCGATTCTGGTTCTTGAAAATAGTGCCTGAAAGGGGCTTTTTTAATGGGATAGATGGTGTCAATTAGTGAAATACATTGACAGCCAGTTATTTATATTCCGGTTACATTTCTTATAATCTTCGGATAACTTGGGTTAATTTTTTAGTTTTGTTGATTAGGAATACCCTTTTTGGATGATTCGGGCTTTAATTGTATGTGTTTTTGCTTGCGGCATGCTTTTCAGTTGCAAAACGGAGCAGATGATTTGCCCTGCCTACCAGAGCGCCTTTATACACGATAAGCCCACTCAGAAAGAAACGTTCGTCTATTATAACTCGAACAAAAACCAGCCTCGCGAAGTGCTGGCTTCAAATAGCAAAACACTGAATTTACCTGCCAACGACTCTACCTGGGCAAACAGTGTGGTCATTCAAGGGCCGGCTTTGCCGAAGGAAAAGCGTAATAAACGTACTCGTTATCTCTTATTGCCCGAGAAGACCTATAAAAAAGCCCTCAGAGCCCTCCAAACGGTGGAAATGAAGCCTGTGTATCCTAAAAAAGAGCCGGACTCTGTGGATATCAAAAAGGCGCTGGACAGTGCCGCCAGAAGTATAACCGATACCTTGACTGTTTCTGGTACTTCACCGGATGGAAAGAAGGAGGTAAAAGACAGCACGTACGTTATTTCAATCGAGAAAGAAAAATTCAATGTAGAGCAGGATAACTACATGTGGTACTTCCGCAACGTGTTGGTATTGCCGGATGTGCGCATTGCCATGGAAGGTGCTCCGGCCGAAGGAAAGGCAGCTGAAAAGACGAAGGAAAAGAAAGGCTTCACTGGCTTCTTCAAAAACCTATTTAAGAAAAAGCCGAAAGAGCCAGTAAAACCGGAGGCGGTGGTTCAAAACCCAAATGACTCTACGGCTGTAGCACCTGAAACTCCTAAAAAGAAAAAAGGTCTCTTAGGTATGTTCAAGAAAAAGCCGAAAGAAGATCCAGCCGCACAGCAGCTGAAAAAAGAAGAGGCTAAAAAAGAAGAGGAAGAGAAATTCTAAACCTCTCATTCATGTTTGGCTTATTTGGAAAGAAAGAGAAAGGAATTGCAACCAACGATCAGGTGTGGCTTTCGCAAAAGGCAAAGTTGCAGGCTGCTCACAAAATGATGGAGGCCAATAATTCTTGCTTGCTGGTGTTCTGGTTTGAAGATTCACTCAACGAATTTCTTGTACTGAGCCATATTTCTTCGGAGTCAACTCAAGCGGTTTTGGCTGAATCACTTTCCCATGAATCTATTGCGGGTAAATTGATCATCTTTGGAGAGCACCATCCCCTTCGAAAAAAAGAACAAGCCCTATTTCAAAAGCTTCAACTTAACCAAGTGCCAGTTCTGGTTTCATTGGAAGAGCCATTCATTCATTATTTTGGCGGAGAGCGAACCATTGAATTGATGCATAAAATGGGAGTGCAAGAAAATGAAGTGATTGCACATGCCATGATTACCCGTTCGATCGAAAACGCACAAAGGAAAATCGAAGAAGAAGTGCTGGCCGAACGAAAAGCAGCATCTGCCAAAGAATGGTTTCAGCTAAACCTGGGTTCTCTTAATCGAACAAAGTAAGATTGCCAAATTGATCAGCCGCAGGCATGGGTAACATGAGCGAAGGCCTATCCGCTTCAATTGAATTAATTTGAGGAGACACCGTATATCCATCGATGGCTTCACCAAATACGCTGGTTAAAACCGAATCCAATTCTGATTCCGATACTTCCGGTTGCAACCAAATGGCCTCTTGTGCTTTCGTTAAAATTAATGGCATTAGCTCAGAAGCGGATTGAACAAAACCGGTTGCCGGAATGGTGATAATTGAAAAGGTGTGAAAGGATTCATTTTCATCTTCGTATTCTTCCCACACTCCGGCAATTGAAAATAGCTCTTTGGACTTCAGTGTAAAACGCCAGGGAATTTGGGTTTTCTTACCAACTTTCTTCCATACGTAAAAGCCATCTGCTGGCACCAAACAACGATGCTTGGATAATTTCTTTTTCAAAGCGGGCTTTTCCAGAATCTGCTCGCTACGCCAGTTGATAATACGCTCGGCCATTGATTTGTTTTTAGCCCAACTAGGTGGCAAACCCCAATAGAAAAACGAAAAGCCTTGTGGACCTTCACTGGTAATTAGTGGAAACAATTGCGAAGGAGCTCCATTGTATTTGGGTTGATAGGCTATGGGCTCTTCTACTGCAAAGCGACTAGCTAATAAACCGGCAGGAACTGCAATGGAAAAACGCTCAATCATGATTAATAAAGTCGAAGGCTCTTAATTCCGACCAATATAGTCCATTTTGCCCGAACTGAGCGAAACCCACATGTCCACCTCGGGCAGGTGTTTCCAACTTTACACTCGAAGCTTCGGGTAATTCAGGGTAGCAATCATGGCTTAGAAACGGATCATTTTTTGCGTTGACAATGAGTGTGGGCATGTGAATGCCTGATAGAAAATAAAGTGAACTGCACTTTTTGTAATAGTCTATGGCATTTTCAAAACCATGAATCGGAGCGGTGAAATGATCGTCAAACTCGATCAGGGTTTTGATCTGATTCAATGGGCGAATGTCCAAGTCAGTACGTTGACTCGCTTTGGCTACTACTTTTGCCTTCAGACTTTTTAAAAAACGGTGGTGATACATCCAGTTCGAAGGTTTCAATATTTCCAGACAACTGGTGTGTAATTCCAACGGAACTGAAAACACAACTGCCTTCTTGACTAACCGATTCACTTTTCCTTCTCCCAGATACTTCAATGTCAGATTGCCGCCCAGACTAAACCCAATCAGATAGACGGAATCGTACTTCTCAGAGGCATGATTAATTACCCATTGCAAATCATCGGTCGCCCCGCTGTGATAAAATCGCTTTTGTCGATTCATTTCACCACTGCAACCTCGATAATTCCAAGCAAGGACATCATAGTCATGTGTAAAAAACTGTTTGGCCATTCCTTTTATGTAGGCCCGCTCACTGTTCCCTTCCAATCCATGCGAAATGATCACCAGCTTATTCGAACCTTGCTTCAGCCAATCCAAATCCAGAAAATCATCATCTGGTGTGGTGAGACGCTCACGTTGATAAGGCGAAAGTTGAATTTTGCGGAAAAGGGCGGGCCAAATCGTTTCAATATGGGCATTGAAAAACAACGAAGGGGCTTCGTACGGTTGCATGAAACTGAGCGAATTACAAATGCCAGCCTTTTCTTTCTTTTAAAGAAGTGATGTGCGCTAAGTGATGCTCACCATGCCAGGCATACGTTCCCAAAAGTTGATCCAAGCGCACTTCCTTTTTAGATTCAGGGTGGATGAATTTTTTTGAAAGGCTTTCGTGAGGAATCGATTTTGCCAGCGCCACCATTTTTGCATGCAGCGCCTGCAATACATTCAGTGAAATAAAAATGGGAAGAGTGGTTTCAGGGGTTTCGGCCCACAATTTTTCATCATACGCTTTGATGATGGGGGTAGGCTCCGTGAGAGTCCATTTGATTCGAATGTAAGCGTTGCTATGGCTATCTGCCATGTGGTGAATCACTTGGCGCACCGTCCAGCCTCCATCACGATAAGGTGTATCTAATTGCGCATCGTTCAATGAAACAACGGCACTATGCAATTTTAAAGGAAGTGATTCAATCCGCTCTATGAATTGAGCTACTTCTTCTTTGGAATAACTTTCTTTCGCTTGAAATTTTCCAATCGGATAGCGAAGATCAACCGGCTCCATGCTTATTCTTTTCTAATCGCGTCCTCGATTTCTTTGTCGCTGAAAGACTTATGCAGTTTTACAGGCTTCTTTGCATTTCTCTTTTTCTTTACACGGATGTTAGTAAACTCAATCAACAAAGAGAATGCTACTGCGAAGTAAATATATCCTTTCGGGATTTCGTTGTGGAAACCTTCCAACACCAAGGTGAATCCAATCAGAATTAAGAAACCAAGCGCCAATACCTCCATGGAAGGGTGATTGCGGATGAAATCGCTGATGGCACCGGAGAAGAACATCATTACCAAAATGGAAACCATAACAGCAATGATCATGATTAATACTTGTTCGGGAGGCACAATTCCCACCGCAGTCAATATAGAATCGAAGGAGAAAATGATGTCTAATAAAATGATTTGAACGATAGTAGCGGTAAATGTAACAGCCGCTTTTTTTGCTCCACCTTCTTCATCATCTTCACCTTCCATTTCGTGATTAATTTCCATGGTGCTTTTCGCGATTAAGAAGAAACCTCCAAAACAAAGAATCAAATCACGACCACTAAAAGTATGGTCGGCATGGAATCCAAAGAAATTAATAAGCCAATCAGGCATGAAGTCGGCCAAAGCAAAAAGAGGCTCTTTGAAGCCGATAATCCACGTGATACAAAGCAGAAATCCAATACGAACGAACATCGCAAGGAATAAACCCGTGTTTCGGGCTTTTTTGCGCATCTCTTCGGGTAGTTTATTGGAGACAATCGATATGAAAATGATGTTGTCGATACCTAATACGATCTCTAAAAAACAAAGGGTTAGAAGAGCAAGCCAAGTATCGGCTTTAAGAAAAATTTCCATGCAGACAGGATTTGAAATTTGAGCCAAATTAAGCAAAGAGTTGAATTAAAAAAACAGGCATTAAGCAAAAGAAAATCACAGTTTTAAACCATTTTTGATAAGATTTTTATTATGGACCATCACATGGCTAAACCGTTTTCATTTGCAGTCCGACAAGACCTAATAAAACAAGCCAAAAATGAATCTTTTGACTTGATTGTTATCGGTGGAGGTATTACCGGAGCAGGCATTGCACTCGATGCAGCTTTGCGCGGATTGAAGGTGGTTTTAGTAGAAAAAGATGATTTTGCCTACGGCACCAGCAGCCGATCAACTAAATTGATTCATGGTGGTCTTCGCTATCTCAAGCAATTGGAATTTGGGTTGGTAAAAGAAGTGGGAAGTGAGCGTGCTATTGTTCACAAACTAGCGCCTCACTTAGTCGTTCCTGAAAAAATGTTGTTGCCCCTCTATGAAAAGCGTGGATTAGGCTATTGGTTAACTTCAATTGGCCTGAAAATTTATGATTGGCTGGCAGGTGTATTAGTGGCAGATCAACGAAAAATGCTTACCCGTAAGCAAACCCTTTGGCAAGAGCCCCTGCTGAATCCGGATAATGTAAAGGGCGGGGCTATCTATGCCGAATACCGAACAGACGATGCGCGGCTGACCATTGAGATTATTAAATCTGCCTTCCATTTTGGTGCCAAGCCTTTGAGTTACTGTAAAGTGACCAAACTAAGATATGACGCTGAAAAGATCGTTGGTGTGGAGGTATGGGATGAGATCCTTCAATTACAGTTTTCTCTTTCGGGCAAAGCTATCGTCAATGCTGCCGGCCCATGGGTAGATGAATTGCGCGAGTTGGATCAGTCTAAGAAAGGAAAGCGACTGCACCTGACCAAGGGGGTACATTTGGTGGTAAGCAAAGAAAAGTTTCCTATTCAACAAGCCATTTATTTTGATGTAGAAGATGGTCGAATGATTTTCGCAATTCCTCGAGGAAGGACAACTTACATCGGTACTACGGACACGAATTATGATGGAAGCAAAGATGAAGTGCATGCCACCCATGAAGATGCAAACTATCTGGTAAATGCAGTCAATCGCACTTTTCCACAGTCGATATTGACGGTTGCTGATATCGAATCAAGTTGGGCTGGTTTGCGACCATTGATTCATGAAGAAGGGAAGTCAGCATCCGAGCTTTCGCGGAAAGACGAAATCTTCGTTTCGCCTTCGGGACTCATTTCAATTGCGGGTGGTAAACTTACTGGCTATCGTAAAATGGCCGAACGTATTGTGGATCTGGTTTTTGAAACGCATTTTGAAGATCGCCAAGCGAAATGCCAAACAGCTACCACGCCATTTGTGGGCAGCGATTTTGCCAATTACCAGGCTGTTCGAAATTACATCGCTGAAGTAGCCAGCAAACTGAAGCCATTTGGATTAGAAAATGAAGCGGCTTATTTGGTAGGTACTTATGGAAAGCAAAGCGACTTGATCGTATCCTATTTTCAATCTCACCAAACAGGTGATGCCGGAGCTGATTTACTTCGTTCCGAAATAGAGTTTTGTATCCAATATGAAATCACTATCGCAGTAGCAGATTTTGTTGTGCGCAGAACCGGCATGTTATATTTCAATATACCGCGCCTGAATAAATTCAAAGACATTCTTTTGCAAGAATTCAGCAATCAACTGAATTGGAGTGCTGACAAAAGACAGTCCGAAGCCGCTGCCCTCGAGCTTCTTATTTTAAATAGTACACATTTTAAACAATCATAAAATAATATGAAGGTTCTTTTATTTTTAGTGGGGATTGTCGTACTAATTGCAAGCGAGATTGCAAGGAGATCGGAA